>VFQN01001075.1_pt1 | contig 47939 bp, 49 predicted proteins | sample 3512371 | NCBI WGS metagenome assembly VFQN01 (sample SAMN10412370, study PRJNA504923) | tailings metagenome | isolation source: Replicate 2 from Balatoc abandoned mine | place: Philippines: Itogon, Benguet | collected 2017-08-28
CGGCGGCGGTCCGTCGCCGCCGCCGGCCGGATCGAGCCAGCGCCCCTCCCGGAACCAGCGCCGCATCGTGCGGACGCTCGGTGCCGTCGCCTCGCCCCGGTCGGCGCGGCGGCGAAGGCGCGCGATGACGGCCCCCGGCGCCTGCCCGGCCGCGAAGGCCGCCTCGGCCTCCCGGCGAAGGGCCGGCCAGGCGTAGGAGCCCGGCCGCCCGGCGGCGGCGGGCGGGCCGCCGAGGCGGCGCTGATGGATCTCGAGCGCCGCCTGGCGGCGGGCGCTCATGCACCCCGCCGCCCGCCAGACGCTCCACAGGCTCACCACCAGGTCCCGTCCCCGGCGCGAGCGCAGGAACCGCGGGTCACGGTGCGCCTCGCACAGCCACACCGAGACCCCGGCCGGCAGGTGCAGCTGGGCCCGCCCGCCCCGTCCCGCCCCGACGCAGATTGCGCACGGCGGCAGGGACCCCATCCCCTTGTGCTTGTAGAACGAGCGCGCCATGGGATCCATCGTGGCGGCCGGTGAGCGCCCGGTGGGCACCGGGGCGTCCCGGGCCCGTCACGCCCCCGCGCCGTGTCATGTCGCAATCGGGCGATGTCGCCAGGTCCAATTGGACCCACGGGCCGCCGGGGAGGAGGCCGATCGTCGCTCCACGGGGCGCGATCCGTCTCGGCGCCCGTCCGGTCGGGCCGCGGGGACGACCGAGGGCCGGCCCGGACGCCACGAGCCGACGGTTCTTCGGCGCCGCGTCGTCCAATCGGACCGTCCTCCGAGGTCCAATTGGGCGACGACCCGGACCCGGGGGCGTGGGGCGCCCGGCGGCGGACCGGGGGCCCCGTCCTCAGGCCCGGAGCGACTCCAGGATCCGGGAGGCGGCCAGGGCGGCGGTGGTGGCTCCGTCGCGCACCAGGGCCTCCTGCTCGGCGACGACGGCCGCCACGGCGGGGTCGTCCTCCAGCCGGGCCTCCAGCGCGTCGCGCACCATGCGCCGCAGCCACGTCACCTCCTGCTCGGCGCGGCGGGCGGCGAGGTCGCCGGCGGCCTCGAGGGCGGCGCGGTGCGCGCCGATCGCATCCCACACCTCGGAGACGCCCCGGTCCTCGATCGCGCTGCAGGTGAGCACGGGCGGCGTCCAGGCGGCGCCGTGCGGCTGGAGCATGCGCATCACGTCGGCCAGCTCGCGGGCGGCGGCGCGGGCCTCGCGGGCGTGGTCGCCGTCGGCCTTGTTCACCGCGATCACGTCGGCCAGCTCCAGCACGCCCTTCTTGATCCCCTGGAGCGAGTCGCCGGTGCGGGCGAGCATCAGGAGGAGGAAGTGGTCGACCATGCCGGCGACGGCGGTCTCGGACTGCCCGACGCCGACGGTCTCCACGATGACCACGTCGAAGCCCGCCGCCTCGAGCACCACGATCGCCTCGCGGGTGGCCCGGGCGACGCCCCCGAGGGTGCCGGCGCTCGGGGAGGGGCGGATGTAGGCGCCGGGGTCGGTCGCCAGGCGGGCCATCCGGGTCTTGTCGCCGAGGATGCTGCCGCCGCGGCGGGTGGAGGAGGGGTCGACCGCGAGCACGGCGACGCGGTGGCCGGCCCCGGTGAGGTGGGTGCCGAGCGCGTCGATGAAGGTCGATTTGCCGACGCCGGGGACCCCGGTGACGCCCAACCGGCGCGCGCCGCCGGCGTGGGGCAGCAGCTCCACGAGCATCCGCTGGGCGGCGCGGCGGTGCTCGGGCAGCGTGGACTCCACCAGGGTGATCGCGCGCGACACCTGCGCGATCCCGCCCTTCCGCACGCCGCGCACGTGCGCGGCGACGTCGGGCGCGCTCACCGGTCCGGGGCGGCGGCCTCGGCGCCCTCGAGCCGGTCGAGGAGCTCGTCGGCGGCGTCGGCGATCACCGTGCCCGGCGGGAAGATCGCCGCGGCGCCGGCGGCGCGCAGCGCGTCCCAGTCACCGGGGGGGATGACGCCGCCCACCGCCACCATCACGCGCTCGCCCCCGGCGCGGGACAGCTCCTCGCGCAGCTCGGGCACCAGCGTCAGGTGGCCGGCGGCGAGCGAGGAGACGCCCACCACGTGGACGTCGGCCTCCACGGCCTGGCGCGCCACCTCGGCGGGGGTCTGGAAGAGCGGGCCGACGTCCACGTCGAAGCCGAGGTCCGCGAAGGCGGTGGCGATCACCTTCTGGCCGCGGTCGTGGCCGTCCTGACCCATCTTCGCCACCAGGATCCGCGGGCGGCGGCCGTGGGCGCGCGCGAAGGCCTCCACGCGGGCGTGGACCCGATCGGCGTCCGCCGACTCGCCGACCTCGCGCCGGTACACGCCCGAGATGGTACGGATGCGCGCCGTGTGGCGGCCGAAGACCTTCTCCATCGCGTCGCTGATCTCGCCCACGGTGGCGTGCGCGCGGGCCGCGTCCACCGAGAGCGCGAGCAGGTTCTCGTCCAGGCCGGCGCCCCGGGAGCCCTCGGCCGCGCGGGCGGCCGCCGCGGTCAGGCGGTCGAGCGCCGCCCGGCAGGCGGCCTCGTCGCGCTCGGCGCGCAGGCGCCGCAGCTTCTCGACCTGCTCGGCGCGGACGGCCCGGTTGTCGACCTTCAGCACCTCGATCGGGTCCTCGTGCTCCGGGCGGTACCGGTTGACGCCGATCACCGGCTGCTGCCCGGAGTCGATGCGCGCCTGGGTGCGCGCGGCGGCCTCCTCGATGCGCAGCTTGGGGATGCCCTCCTCGATGGCCGCGGTCATCCCGCCGGCCTCCTCGACCTCCTGGATGTGGCCCCAGGCGGCGCGGGCGAGGTCGTGCGTGAGGCGCTCCACGAAGTAGGAACCGCCCCAGGGGTCGATCACCCGGGTGGTCCCCGACTCCTGCTGGAGCATGAGCTGCGTGTTGCGCGCGATGCGGGCGCTGAAGTCGGTCGGCAGGGCCAGCGCCTCGTCGAGCGCGTTGGTGTGGAGCGACTGCGTGTGGCCCTGGGTGGCGGCCATCGCCTCGACGCAGGTGCGGACGACGTTGTTGAAGACGTCCTGCGCCGTCAGCGACCACCCCGAGGTCTGCGAGTGCGTGCGCAGCGACAGCGACTTGTCGTCGCGCGGCCCGAAGCCCGACACCAGGCGCGCCCACAGCAGCCGCGCCGCGCGCAGCTTGGCGACCTCCATGAAGAGGTTCATGCCGATCGCCCAGAAGAACGACAGGCGCGGCGCGAATGCGTCCACGTCCATGCCGGCCGCCTGGCCCGCGCGGATGTACTCGACCCCGTCGGCGAGCGTGTACGCCAGCTCCAGGTCGGCCGTCGCCCCGGCCTCCTGCATGTGGTACCCGGAGATCGAGATCGAGTTGAAGCGCGGCATCCGCCGGGAGGTGAACGCGAAGATGTCCGAGATCGCGGTCATCGAGGGCGCCGGCGGATAGATGTAGGTGTTCCGGACCATGAACTCCTTGAGGATGTCGTTCTGGATGGTCCCGGCCAGCTTCTCGGGCGCGACGCCCTGCTCCTCGGCGGCCACGATGTAGAGCGCCATGATCGGCAGCACCGCGCCGTTCATCGTCATCGACACGCTCATCCGGTCGAGCGGGATCCCGGCGAACAGCTCGCGCATGTCGAGGATCGAGTCGATGGCGACGCCCGCCATGCCGACGTCGCCGCCCACCCGCGGGTGGTCGCTGTCGTAGCCGCGGTGGGTGGGGAGGTCGAAGGCGATCGACAGGCCCTTCTGGCCCGCCGCCAGGTTGCGCCGGTAGAACGCGTTCGACTCCTGGGCGGTCGAGAACCCGGCGTACTGGCGGATCGTCCACGGCTGGTTGACGTACATCGTGGGGTAGGGCCCGCGCAGGTACGGCGCGATGCCGGGCCAGGTGCCGGGGAAGTCGAGCCCCTCGCGGTCGGCGGGCGTGTGCAGCGGTGCAACGGGGATCCCCTCGGGGGTATCCCACGTCAGCGCCTGCGCGTCGACGCCCTCGCGGGCCGCGGCGGCCGCCGCCCAGTCGTCCGGCCCGCCCTCGGGGCCGGGGCCCCCCAGGTCGACCTCGTCGAAGCGCGGGATGCTCACGGCGCCACCCCCACGGCGTCCAGGGCGCCCGCCAGGGCGGCGACGGCGTCGCACCCGGCCGTGAGGTACTCGTCGACGCCGGCCGCGGCGAGGGCGTCCGCGAGATCGCCGGCCCGCCCCGCCAGGTAGAGGCGCGCCGGGCTGCGCGACCTGATCGCCGCGGCGACCTCCGCCGCGCGCTCGGCGTAGACCTCGTCGGACGAGCAGATGCAGGCGAGCGCGGCCCCGCTGGCGGCGAACGCCGCGCCGGCGTCGTCGTCGGGCCCCAGCTCGCCCACCACCGCGCGGATCCCGCCCGCGGCGAACAGGTTGGCGGCGAAGCCCAGGCGCGCGCCGTGCACGGCCGTGGGACCGAGGGCCGCCAGGAACACCGCCGGGCGCTCGCCGGTCGCGCGCGCGTGACGGTCGGCACGGGCCCGCTGGTCCTCGAAGGGCTCGGCGTAGCGGTGCGGCGTGAGGGCGGGGATGGGCGTGGCGGCGGCGGGCGGGCGGTCCTCGGGCGCGGGCGGCGCCTCGTCGATGTCCGGGAACTCGCTCACCCCGGTGATGGGGTCGCGGCGCCGGGCGATCGCCGCCCGGCGCTCCTCCCACGCCGCCTCGACCGCCCACTGCAGCTCGCCCGAGTCGAGGGCGGCGACCACGCCGCCCATCGCCTCGATGCCCTGCATGCGGCCCCAGGCGTCGCGGGCGAGCTCCTCGGTGAGGCGCTCGACGAACCAGGAGCCGCCGGCCGGGTCGGCCACCCGCCCGAGGGAGGCCTCGTCCATCAGCAGGCTCTGGGTGTTGCGCGCCAGCCGGCGCCCCAGGTCGGAGTCGCCGCCAAGCGCCGCGTCGTACGGCTCCACGGTGACCACCTCGGCGCCGCCCACCCCGGCCGCGACGCCCGCCACCGTGCACCGCAGCAGGTTGACCCACGGGTCGTAGCGGGTCGCCATCGCCCGCGAGGTGATGGCGTGCACGCGTGCGGCCCGCGCGCCGGGCGGGGCGCCGCACTCCTCGGCCACGCGGGCCCACATCCGGCGCAGCGCGCGCAGCGACGCGATGACCGGGAACTGCTGCGGGCCCGCCGCGACCCGGAACTCGATCTGCCCGAGCGCGTCCTCGAGACTCATGCCCGCGCCGGTCAGCGCCCGCAGGTAGGCGATCCCCGTGGCCACCGCGCAGGCGAGCTGCTGGGCGTCGGCCGCGCCGGCCTCGTGGTAGCGGGCCGCGTCGACCAGGATCGTCCGCACCCGCGGGTGGCGTGACGCCACCTCGGCCGCCAGGGCCGCCGCGGCCGCGAGGCCCTCGTCCACCGGGCCCGCCGCCCCGCCCGTGGAGGCGTGCTCGCCGACCGGGTCGAGCCCGAGCGACCCGGCCGCCTCGTCGTCGGGCACGCCGCGCTCGGCCCAGAGGGCGCGCAGGGCCTGCGCGGCGGCGGGTGCGCGCCCGCCCGCGCGCAGCCCCACGGCGGCGGAGTCGAGCAGCACGCCGTCCAGGACCCGGTCGAGCAGGCCGGCGTCGATCGCCGCCGCCCCGCGCAGGTCCAGCAGCACCGACGACGCCCCGTTCTCCAGCTCGTGCAGCGCGCGGCCGGCCGCGCGCGCGCCGTCGCCCTCCACCACGACTGCCTGCCGGGCGTCCCAGCGGCCCCCGGGGTGGCGCGGCAGCGCGCCGCGGGTGAAGGGGGGTAGCCCCGGCAGCCCCTCGGCGCCGGGCGGCGGCGCGTCGTCGGCCGTGTAGAGCGGGGAGAGCGTGATGCCGTCGTGGGTGGGCGTCTCGAGCACGCGCGCGAACAGGGCGCGCACGTCCTCCTCGGAGACGTCCTCGCGGCCGCGGGTGAGCACGCGGCGCACCTGCTCCATCCATCGCTCGCGGTCGGCCTGCGGGAAGCCGGAGGCCAGCGCCATCGTCTCGCCGGGTGAGTCGTGCATCCGGCGGGGGATGCTATCGGGCTGCCGGGGGCGGGCCCCTATCCGCCGCGCACCTTCGCGTCGGCCTCGCGGGCGGCGGCGGACATCTCGGCGCGCACGGCGGCGAGGCGGTGGCCGAGCGCGGGGTCGCCGAGGGCGAGGATCTGCGCCGCCAGCAGGCCCGCGTTGCGTCCGCCGTCGATCGCGACGGTCGCCACGGGGACGCCACGGGGCATCTGCACGATCGACAGCAGGGAGTCCATCCCGTCGAGCGCCGTGGTGCGCACCGGCACGCCGATCACCGGCAGCGTCGTCACCGCGGCGAGCATCCCGGGCAGGTGGGCCGCGCCGCCGGCCCCGGCCACGATCACCTTCAGCCCCCGGTCGGCGGCCTCCCCGCCGTAGGCGATCATGTCGTGCGGGGTGCGGTGGGCCGAGACGACCCGCACCTCGTGGGGCACCCCGAGCGCCTCGAGCACGTCGGCCGCGGCGCTCATCACGGGCAGGTCGCTGTCGCTGCCCATGACGATCCCGACGAGGGGGAGGGGAGCGCTCACAGCCCCACCGCCGCCGCCGCGCGGCGCGCGGTGCCGAGCGCCTCGCCCGCCGTGGCGCCGAGGGCGGTGACGTGGCCCATCTTGCGCCCGGGCCGCACCTCGGCCTTGTCGTAGAGGTGCAGGTGGGCGCCGGCGACGGCGAGCGCGGCGGCCTGGTCGGGCCGGGCGGGGCCCGCCGCCGAGCCGAGCAGGTTGACCATCGCCGCCGCCGGGGCGCGCATCGCGACCTCGCCGAGCGGCAGGTCGAGCACCCCGCGCAGGTGGTTCTCGAACTGCGACGTCTCGCAGGCCTCGATCGTGTAGTGGCCCGAGTTGTGCGGGCGCGGCGCGAGCTCGTTCACGAGCACCTCCCCGTCGGCGGTCAGGAACATCTCGACGCCGGTCACACCGAGGCCGTCGGCCGCGGCGGCGGCGGCCAGGGCGACGTCGCGGGCGCGCTCCAGCGTCGCCGCCCCCACCGGGGCCGGGGCGACCACCTCGTGGCAGACGTGGTCGCGCTGCACCGTCTCGACGACCGGGTAGCAGGCGACGGCCCCCGAGGGGGAGCGGGCGACCATCGCCGCCAGCTCGCTCGCGAAGTCGATCATCCCCTCGACCAGGACCCCGTCGCCGGCGTCGAGCCGCGCGAAGGCCTCCCGGGCGGCGGCGAGGTCGGCGCAGGTCGCGTTGCCGTAGCCGTCGTAGCCGAGTCGACGGGCCTTCAGCATCAGCGGCCAGCCGAGCACGTCGCCCGCCCGCGCCAGGTCGGCGACGCCCTCGGCCACGACGAACGGCGCGGTGGGCAGGCCGGCGCCGCGCAGCAGCTCCTTCTGGAGCGCCTTGTCCTGCACGCGGGCGAGCACCGCCGGGTGCGGGCGCACCGCCGTGCCGGCGTCCTCGACGGACGCCAGCGCGGCGGCGTCGACGAACTCGTTCTCGAGCGTCACGACGCCCGAGACGGCGCCGAGCGCCCGCACGGCGTCCGCGTCGCGCCAGTCGCCCTCGACGATCCCCGCGGCCATCGGCGACGCGGGCTCGGCGGGGAGCCCCAGCACGCCGACCCGCAGGCCGAGCGGCCAGGCGGCCAGGCACGTCATGCGGGCCAGCTGGCCCGCGCCCGCGATCCCGACGTCGAACGCGGGCCGCCCGTCCTCCGCGCCGGTGTTGGGGGTGGCGGACGGAGGGGGCGCGGACACGCGCGCACGGTACACGCGGCCCGCGACGGCTCGCAATTCCCGTACAGCTCCCTCACGAGGGGCTCACGACCGCGACGACAGCCGCCGATAGGTTCGCTGACCTCGATGCTCGCCCTGGCCGCCGCACCCCCCGTCCCGCCCGCGCCGCCCGCACGCGTGCTCACGTTCGCGGACGAGTTCCGGTTCAGCACGTCCCGCCGCGCGGTGCCGGCCGGGCCCGTCCTGCTCCAGCTCAAGAACATCGGGGAGGACGAGCACGACCTGCGGCTCGTCGGCCCCCGCGGCGCCGCGCGCGCCGAGACCGGGGAGGTCGAGCCCGACGGCGTCGGCCGCTTCCGGGTGCGCCTGGCCGCGGGCCGGTACACCTTCTACTGCACGGTCGCCGACCACGACGTGCGCGGGATGACGGGCACCCTGGTCGTCACGCCGCGCCGCCGGGCGGCCCGCTGATGGCCGTGCGGGCGGCCGACCGGGCGCGCGCCGAGCGGCTGGCCTGGCGGGCGGGCTTCGGCCCCGCGCCCGGCGAGGTCGAGGCGCTCGCGCGACGGGGCGCGGACGGCGCGGTGGACGCGCTGCTGCGCCCCCGCGGCCGGGCGCTCGCCGGCCGGGCGCCCCGGATCGAGGGGGCGCCGCTCGACCCGGTCAACGCCTACGGCCACGACGTCCTCTGGTGGCTCGACCGCGCCGTGCGCACCCGGCAGCCCCTGGTCGAGCGGATGGCCTTCAACTGGCACGACCACTTCGCCACCTCCAACGACGGGGTCGGCGACACCCGGCTCATGCTCGCCCAGTACTGGACGCTGCGCCGCGGCGCGCTCGGACGCTTCCGCGACCTGGCGCGCGCGATCACCCGCGACCGCGCGATGCAGCTCTGGCTCTCGCTGGCGAACTCGGAGAAGGGCTCGCCCAACGAGAACTACGCCCGCGAGCTGTTCGAGCTCTTCACGCTCGGGGTCAACAACGGCTACACCGAGCGCGACGTCCGCGAGGCGGCCCGCGCGCTCACCGGGTTCACCTTCGACTGGGAGACCAAGCGCTTCGGCTTCGACCCCGACCGCCACGACGGCGGGGTCAAGCGCATCCTGGGGCGCGTCGGCCGGTTCCAGCCCCTCGACGTGGTGGACATCGCGATCGAGCACAAGGTCCACGCCGCCTTCATCTGCTCGAAGCTCTGGGGGTACTTCAGCCCGCGCCCCTGCCCGCCGGGTCTGCTGCGCTCGCTGGCCCGCACCTACCGCCAGGCGAAGACCGACGTGCGGCCGGTGGTGCGCGAGATCCTCACCAGCAAGCTCTTCTACGCCGGCCTCGCCGAGCCGGACATGGTGAAGTCGCCCTTCGTCTACGTGGCCGGGATGCTGCGGATGACGGGGACGCGCGTCGAGGACGAGGGCTGGGCCTGGCGCCTCGACCAGATGGGCCAGCAGCCGTTCCACCCGCCGAACGTCGCGGGCTGGGAGGGCGGCGCGTCGTGGCTGTCGACCTCGTCGATCCGCGCCCGCTTCGACGCGGCCTCGGCCGTGATCCGCGACACGATCGAGGACGGCTCGATCTCGGAGCGCCAGACGGCCGCGCAGGCCCTCCGCAGCGCGCTGGCGGCGACGGGCAACCCGCGCGTCGGCGCGCGCACGCGCCGGGCGCTGCAGGGCTACGCCGTCCGCTCGGTGGCCGGCCGCACCGACGAGTGGGAGGTCGAGCACTACTTCCCCGAGCGCCAGCGGGTCCTGCGCCACCTGCTGCTGGCGGGTCCCGACGCCCAGGTCTGCTGAGCCGGAGAGGTCGCACATGAGAACCCCCCGCAACGGCTGCCGGGACCACCAGGCCACGCGGCGCGCCTTCCTCGGGCACACGGCCGAGGTGGTCCCCGTCCCGGCGGACGCCCTCGACGGCCTCTCCGCCTTCGAGGCCGACGGCGGCATGACCCGTCGCGACCTGCTCGAGCGCGGCATCGGCCTGTGGGTCGGCGCCACGGCCCTCGGCGCCCTGTCCACGCGTTCCGTGCTCGAGGCCGCGTCGGCCCAGGCCCAGGCCGCGCCGGACGCCACGATCCTCGTCTCGCTGTACCTCGACGGGGGCAACGACGGCCTCAACACGCTCGTCCCCCTGGCCGACCCGCTCTACCGGACCTACCGCAGCCGCCTCGGCATCGCGCCCGAGACGACGCTCGCCCTCCCGGGCGTTCCCGAGTTCGGCTGGCACCCCTCGCTCGCCGGCCTGAAGGCGCTCTACGACCAGGGCAAGGTCGCGGTGATGCCGTCGGTGGACTTCGCGAACCCCGACCAGAGCCACTTCAACTCGGTCGCGTACTGGCGCCGCGGGATCGTCGGGCCGAGCTTCGAGACGACGGGCTGGCTGGGGCGCACCCTGGACGCCGTCGGGACGACCGACAACCCGCTCCAGGGGATCTCGGTCTCGTGGTCGCCGGACCCGGTGCTCCAGAGCCGCCGGGCCGCCACCGCGACGGTCTTCGACCCGAGCTCGTTCGACTTCCACATCCAGGGCGTCTGGGGCGGCGACGGCTTCGTCCGCGCCTACCGCGAGGCCTCCCGCGGGGCCACCGGCTCGCCCGCCCTCGCCGCCGCGCGGCGCAGCTACGCCAACGCGTTCACCGTGCGCGACCGGCTGGCGCCGCTCAAGGTGACGGACGAGAACCCGCTCCCCCCGACGCCGCTCGCGTACCCGGACAGCCGCCTCGGCGACGGCCTGCGGAACCTGGCGCGGATGCTCGGCGCGGGGTTCGGCACCCGCATCGCCGCCCTCTCGATCGGCGGCTTCGACACCCACGACACCCAGGCCACCGACCACGCCGACCTCCTGACCGACCTCGGCGACTCGCTCAACGCCTGGCAGGCCGACCTCACCGCGCGCGGCCTTTCGCACCGCGTCCTCACCCTCGTGTGGAGCGAGTTCGGGCGGCGCCCGGAGGACAACGAGAGCCAGGGCACCGACCACGGCGCCGGCGGCCTGGTGATGCTGGTCGGCGACCGCGCCAACGGGGGCATCCGCACCGAGTGGCCGGGCCTCGGCCGCCTGGACGAGGACGACAACCTGCTCGTCACCACGGAGTTCCGGACGGTCTACGCGAGCCTCCTGGAGCAGTGGCTCGGGGTCGAGGCGGGGCGGGTCCTGCCCCGGATCGACGGCCTGCGCATCCCGCTCGTCCGCTAGGCGCTCCGGGCGCCGGGCGGGCGCCGGGAGGGTGCTATGGTCCCGGGCCGCGGGGCCGTTAGCTCAGTTGGGAGAGCACCAGCTCGACAAGCTGGGGGTCACTGGTTCGAGCCCAGTACGGCCCATCATGAGAGCCCGCTCCGTGAGCGGGCTCTCGTCGTCTCCGCGGCCGATGCGCCCTCCGCGCGGTCTCGCCGTTGAGCGCGCAGACGCCCGCGCCCGGGCCGCCCGCGCTCCGCCGCCCGCCGTGAGGGCGATCCCGGGCGACAGCCAGCGGCAGGATGCCGCCGAGGGCGGTCCCCACCGCGGGTCAGGCGGGTTGGGAGGCCGGCTCCCCCTCCGATGCGGGCGCCTCGGGCGCCTCCGGGGCGCGGACGCGTGCGACCTCGCGGCTCAGGTGCACCGCGGCGGAGGTCAGCGGCGCCGCGAGGATCATCCCGACCATGCCGAAGAGGCTGCCCCCGGCGATGGTCACGATCAGCACCGCGAGGGGGTTGAGGTCGAGCGTCGCCCCGAAGGCGATCGGCTGCACGACCTGCTGCAGCATCCCGTTCGCGAGGAGCACGATCACCAGCATGATCAGCGCCGTCTGCGTCCCCTCGGATCCGAGCGCGATGACCACGGCGAACGCGCCCGACACGAACGCCCCGATGAACGGGATGTAGGCCGTCACGAACACGACCACGGCGATCGTCCCCGCCAGCGGCACCCCGAGGAGCAGCGCGCCGACGCCCACCACGACGGCGTTGAACGCGGCGACGATCGTGACCCCGAGGAAGTAGCGCTGGAGCGAGCGCACGATCTGGCTGGTGATCGTCGAGGCCAGCGCCTGCGGCACGCCGAGATGGCGGTCGACGAAGCGCTTGATGGTCGGCCCGTCCTTCAGCAGGAAGAACAGGCTGAAGATGGTGAAGGAGAGGAAGAACGCGAGGGACGTGAGGCCCTCGATGCCCCCGGCGATGCCCGAGATGAGCGTCCCGCCCGCGCCCGAGACCGCGTCCTTGATGCTCTGGCTGAGGTCGTCCGAGTTCGCGTCGGCGTCGCCGGCCCATCCCTGGATCGTCGCGAGCGCGTCGTTCGCGGCGTCCGTGATCTCGGTCGACTGGTCGACGATTCCCGCGATGACGAGCAGGACCATCCCGACCGCGGCCGCGACGACGGAGAGCAGGACGATCCCGGCGCCCGCGGCCCGCGGCACCCGGTGGCGCGCCAGCCAGGCGACGCCCGGCGCCGCGACGGCCGCGATCACGCCGCCGGCCACGACCGGCTGCACGATCGACGAGGTGGCACCCAGGAGCCAGATGAGGCCGACCAGCAGGGCCGCGACGCCGACCAGCAGCCACGACGTCCGCCCGAGCGACCGCAGCCAGCGCGGCGTCTCGAAGAGCCCGGTCAGGGCCTCCTCGGGGAGGGGCGGCTGTGGCGCGGGGGGCGCGACGGCGTCCGGCGACGCACGTCGCCCGAGCCGCGGCGGGGTCACGGGCAGGGGGGCGCGGACATCCCGACGGCCCCGTCGATCGACTGCATGGCCACCCCTTCCGGCTCGCGCCCCCGGCGGCGATTCGCACGCCGGCGCGGGCAGCCTACCGGGGGGCGTCCGCTCGGCTCCACCCCGTGCCGCTACCGTCCCGGTGGTGACCCGCACGCTCTGGACCGTCGGCTACGAGCGCTTCCCCGTGCCGGGGGCCCTGATCGCCGCCCTGGAGGAGGCCGGCGTCGAGTGGGTGGTGGACGTCCGGGAGCTGCCGCAGTCGCGGCGTCCCGGGTTCTCGCGTCGACCGCTGCAGGACGCCCTCGCCGACGCGGGCATCGTCTACGAGCACCGCCGGGAGCTCGGCAACCCGGCGCCGCTGCGCGCGACGTTCCGCGCCGGCCGGTTGATCGAGGGGCGCGAGGGCTTCCGCGCCCACCTTCGCGACGGCCGCGACTGGGCCCTCGATGCGCTGAGCGACCGCATCTCCGAGCGGCCCACCGCGATGCTCTGCCTGGAGGACGACCCGGCCGAGTGCCACCGGGGCGTCATCATCGAGGAGCTGGTGCTGCGCCACCCGGACGTGCGCGTGGTCCGCATCCCGGGCTGACGGCATGACGGCCCGGCGCGCCGGGTAGCTGCCGGGCGACCACGATCCGAGGAGGTCAGGGGATGGACCCGAGGCAGTCGCCCGACGGGCGGGAGGGGCCGGCCGTGCAGCCGGAGCAGCTCGAGGGCGGGGAGGGGTGGCCGGAGGAGACCGGGCCGGCCGACGTCGGCGCGGCCGACGACGAGGCGACGCCCTCTCCCTGAGGGGTGGGGGCGCCGCGGGGGCCCGCGGTAGGATCGGGCGATGACGGGCGGCGAGGCCCCCCGGGGCGGCCATCTGCAGCACATGACGCCGGGCGACCTGGCCGTCGTGCTGCGGCTGGCGGGGGTGCCGGACGAGCATCACGCCGCGGCGCTCCGCCGCGACCCCGGTCTGGTGGAGCGCACCCTGGCGTCCCCGGAGGCCGCGCACCTGCTGCTGCACGACGGCGCCGGCGACCCGGAACGCGAGGTGCTGGTGCGCGCGTCGCCGTTCCTGACCTTCGCCGTGGCCGTCGAGCGGGTGCGCGAGGAGCTGCGCGAGGCGACCTACGTGCAGGAGTGGGTGGGCCCGCGGCAGCGCATCCCGCTCCTCGGCGCGGACGACCTGCGGGAGCTGCTCGCCGACGGCGAGCGCCGCGTCTTCCTCGCCGCCCTCCTGGCCTCCTACACCCGCGTCGCGAGCGGGAGCGTGTGGCGCGAGACCCCGCGCGGCCGGCGGCGGCGGCGCTTCAGCGAGCTCGACCCGGTGGGCCTCGCCGCCACCCTCGACGCCCTGCCGGAGTCGCGGCACCCGGCGGTGCACCGCCGGCTCGGCGACCTGTCCCTCTTCCTGGCCGGCGTCTTCCCCGACCACACGGCCGCCCGCGCCTTCCGGCCGATCGATCTGCAGCGGCTCGGCCGGGCCGCCGCCGTGGCCGGGCCCTCGGGGGAGCTGCTCGGCGAGGCGCTCGAGGCGCGGGGAGGGGTGGGGCTGCTGGAGACCCTCGGGACGCGCTGGTACCGACTGGCGTCCCGTCGCCGCCCGCCCGGCCCGCCGGGCGTGCTCGACGCCGTCGCCGACCGCTTCACCGAGGCGCGCCGCGTGCTCAACGTGCTCGCCGACCGTCACCTCTTCGTGGTCGTCCGGGACTGGTTCCCGGCCCCGTGACGGTGATCAGGCGCCCCGCGACCACGGCGTGCGCGGGCGTCGCTGGAGATGGCCGTCGATCTCGAGGTCGACCCTCTCGTTGAAGAACGCCACCAGGCCGTCGATGCGCGGGCACTCGACGACCGGCTCGGGGTACGACCAGGCGAGGTCGGCATGGAGTGCGTCGTCCGTCCGGACGGACCAGTACCTGGCGGTGCCCTTGTAGGGGCACGCCGTGACCGTCGCCGAGGGCACCAGCGCGGCGGCCGACACGTCGTCCGGCGGCAGGTACCACCGCACCGGCAGGTCGGTCTCGAAGACCGCGGTCGGGCGTCGGGAGTCGGCCATCACGACCCCGTCCACGCTCACGCGCACGTGGCGCTCCGAGGGGATCGCGTCCACCCGCTTGCGTGGGTCCCGGGCGTGGACGTGGACCTCGAGGGCCTCCTCGAACCATCGGACGGGGCCGCCCCAGGGGAATGTCCAGTACCCCTCGAGTTCGGGCACGCCCGGTGCGAGTTCGTCCAACCGGACGGCGCCGTCCTCGGGATGGAGCGCCCCGAGGTCGACGTCGGCGGCGGGGATGCAGTAGGTCGGCAGCCGCCCGGGGCCGAACCACACCAGCAGCAGCGCCCGCCGGGTGTCCGCCAGCAGCCGCCCGCCGGCGCGCACCCGGATCCACCGGAGCGTCGGCTCCACCCGGGGGCGAGGGACCTCGAAGTCCCCGGGGTGGTCGTGCGATGCCGCGTGCCCGGGGCGCCCCATCAGGAGCACTCCGCGCAGGGCACGGCCGCCGTCGTGCCCGCATACGCCGGCCGGGCGGCGCGAGCGGACCGCCGGTGCACGAGCGCCGCCGCGCCGACCCCCAGCCCCATGACCAGCCCGCCGGCGACGGCGTCGAGCACGAAGTGGTTGGCGGTGGCGACGATCGTGAGGAAGACGAGCGCCGGGTAGGCGAGCGCCAGCGCGCCGAGCCACCGGCGGCGCGCGAGGGCGGCCACGCCCACGCCCACCAGGACCGCGTACCCGAAGTGCATCGACGGCACGGCCGCGTAGGGGTTGAAGAGGCCCGACAGCATGCCGCCGTGCAGGTCGACGCCGCTCACCGTGCGCAGGGTGTCGTCGAGGCCGTCGAGGCCCGCCAGGCGCGGCGGGGCCACCGGCAGCGCCACGAACACCGCCAGCGCGATGGCGTTGGCGGCCAGGAAGCCGTCACGCAGGCGCCGGTACGCCGGTCGCCGGCGCCGCCACAGCCACACGAAGAAGGCGGCGGTCACCGGCAGGTGTGCGAGCAGGTAGAACTGGTTGAGCGCGGGGATCAGCCCGGCGTGCGACGCCGCCCACGCCTGGATCGCCGGCTCCCAGAAGATGCCGGCCGCGCGCTCGGCGTCGACGATCGCCGCGGTGTTGCGCAGCGCGTCGCCCGCGTCGCCGATCACCACGGCGCGCGACGCCTGGTAGGCCACCAGCGCGGCGGCGAAGACCATCAGCTCGGTCGCCCAGCCCGGGCGTCGTGCGAATCGTGTGCGGATCACTGCGGGCACCTCCATCCGGCTCTCGTCGGCGACGCTACGCCGCCCCCGCCCGGGGTCGCCTCGGGGAGGCCCCTAGTCCGATCCCCGGGGTGGCACAGGGCCTGCGACGACGCTACGGCGACCCCGGTCCCCGGCGCGTCCCCCTGCGGGGTGGACCGCGTCACCCCGGGGGATGATCCGCGGCGCCCCGCGAGGGGGACTACTAGGCGGGGCGGACCCGGACGGGGTACTCTCGCGCCGCTTTCATGAATCCGTCACATCCGGGGCGGCCCGGGCGCACGCGCCCCGGCACCCCGGCGACCCCTGGGGACCGCATGCGCAGAGCACGACGCCTCATCGCCGCCCTCGCCCTCGTGGCCATCGCCTCCGTCGCCCTCGTCGCCTGCGGCGACGACGACGACGGCGACTCGGCCGCCTCGACAGCCGCGACGACCGCGACGGCCTGCGCGCGCGAGGACCTGACGACCGTCAGCGACGGGGTGCTGACCGTCGCCACGGACTCGCCCGCCTACCCGCCGTACGTCATCGACGACGACCCGACCAACGGCGAGGGCTTCGAGAGCGCCGTCGCCTACGCCATCGCCGACCGCCTCGGCTTCGCCCCGGAGGAGGTCACCTGGATCCGGGTCCCGTTCAACGCGACCTACGCGCCGGGCCCCAAGACGTTCGACTTCGACGTCAACCAGGTGTCGATCAGCGAGGAGCGCCGCCAGGGCGCGGACTTCTCCGAGCCGTACTACACGACCCCGCAGGGCGTCCTGGTCGCCGGCGACTCGGAGTTCGCCGACGCGACGACGCTCGCGGATCTCGCCGAGGCCCGCATCGGCGTCCAGGTCGGCACCACCAGCCTCGACGCGGTCACCGAGGTGATCGCCCCGACCACGCAGCCGCAGGTCTTCAACGACTCCAACGACGTGGTGCGCGCGCTGAAGAACGGCCAGGTCGACGCGATCGTCACCGACTTGCCCACCACCATCTACCTGCGCGACGCCGAGGTGGAGGGCTCCGTGCTCGTCGGCCAGTTCGCCGCCCCCGGCGGGGACGACTGGGGCGCCGTGCTGGAGAAGGACTCGCCCCTGACCGAGTGCGTCTCGCAGGCGATCATCTCGCTGCGCGACTCGGGTGAGCTCCAGGAGATCACCGACCGCTGGATCGGCGCCGAGGCGCCCACGCTGGAGTAGGGGGGTCCCCGGCCCGCAGGATCCCGTGAGCGCCACGACCGATCGCCGGGCCGCCCGCGAGGCGGCCCGGCGGCGGCGCTCGCGCCGCGGTCTCCTCATCGCGTGCGCCTCCTCGGTGATCGTGCTGGGGGGGCTCGCGCTGCTGATCGTCAACGCGCCCGGCTGGGAGGAGGTCAAGCAGACCTTCTTCTCGCCGGAGGCGTTCCGCACGTCCTTCCCGGCGGTGCTCGAGGGCTTCTGGCTCGACGTCAAGCTGTTCCTGATCGTCGAGGCGGTGGTGCTGGTGCTCGGCCTCGGGGTCGCCCTGATCCGCATCACGCGCGGCCCGGCGATGTTCCCGGTGCGGCTGCTGGCCACGGTCTTCACCGACGTCATGCGCGGCGTGCCGGTGCTGCTGGTCGTCTACCTGATCGGCTTCGGCATCCCGGCCCTCGGCGTGGCGCCCGACTGGCTGGTGCAGGACCCGGTCATCCTCGGCGGCATCGGCCTGACGCTCTGCTACACGGCCTACGTCGCCGAGGTCTATCGCGCGGGCATCGACTCGGTGCACCCGAGCCAGAGGGCGGCGGCCCTCGCCGTCGGGCTGACCGAGACGCAGGCCCTGCGGCACGTGGTGGTCCCGCAGGCGGTGCGCCGCGTGGTGCCGCCGCTCCTCAACGACTTCATCTCGCTCCAGAAGGACGTGGCCCTGATCTCGATCCTCGGGCCGCTCGAGGCCTTCCGGGTGGCGCAGATCGAGTCCGCCCGCGACTTCAACTACACGCCGCTGCTGGCCGCGGCGTTCCTCTACCTGTGCGTGACCGTGCCGCTCGCCCGCCTGGTCGACCACCAGCAGGCGAAGGCGCGGCGGCGCCAGGGCCAGGCGGTCGCCGCGTGAGCGCGCCGCCGGTGCTCGAGGTGCGGGGCGTGACCAAGTCCTACGGCGAGCGCGAGGTGCTGCGCGGGATCGACCTGGAGGTGGGGGAGCACCGCGCGCTCGCGCTGATCGGCGCCTCGGGCTCGGGCAAGTCGACCCTGCTGCGCTGCATCGACCTGCTGGAGGAGATCGACGACGGCGACATCCTGCTCGACGGCGAGGTCATCACGGACCCGGCGTGCGCGCCGGTTCCCGTGCGCCGCCGGCTGGGGCTCGTCTTCCAGGCCTTCAACCTCTTCCCGCACATGTCCGTGATCGAGAACGTCACCCTGGCCCCGGTCCGGGCCGGGCGGGCGGGCCGGGAGGAGGCCCGGGAGCGCGGGCGGGAGCTGCTGGCGCGCTTCGGCCTCGCCGGCCGCGAGGACGACTACCCCGACCGCCTGTCGGGCGGGCAGCAGCAGCGCGTCGCGATCGTGCGCGCCCTCGCCACGCGCCCGCGGGCGCTGCTGCTCGACGAGGTGACCAGCGCCCTCGACCCGGAGCTGGTGGGTGAGGTGCTGGCCCTGATCGGCGGCCTCAAGGCCGAGGGGATGACGATGGTGATCGCCACCCACGAGATGGCGTTCGCCCGCGACGTCGCCGACGAGGTCTGCTTCCTTCACGAGGGGCGCGTCGTGGAGCGCGGCGACCCCCAGCGGATGTTCACCGCGCCCGAACGCCCCGAGACGCAGCAGTTCCTGCGCCGCGTGCTCGCCTCCGGCCGCCTCTGACGACCGGTCAGACCACCGGGCCGCGCCGCTCCAGGAGCAGCACGTCGCGCCACCGGCCGTGGAGCCGGCCGATGCGCTCGCGCCGCCCCACGACGCGGAAGCCGACGGCCTCGAGCATCTTCACGCTGGCGGTGTTGTCGGGGAAGACGACCGCCTCCATCGTCCAGATCCCGGCCCGGTCGCAGCGCTCGGTGAGCGCGCCCATGAGCGCCTCCCCGACGCCCTCGCCGCGGGCCTCCTCGGCGACGTAGAGGGAGCACTCGACCCGGCCGGCGTAGGCCTCGCGGTCGGAGACCCGGGCGACCGCCGCCCAGCCCACCAGCCGGCCGTCGATGCGCGCCACCGGGCGCGGCGCGGGCAGGTGCGCGGCGTCGAACCGCCCCCACGTGGGGACCTCGGTCTCGAAGGTCGCGCCGCCGGTCGCGATGCCCTCGCCGTAGATGCCGGCGACCCGGGGCCAGTCGGCCCGGGTCATCTCCCCGATCTCGATGCGCTCGCCCACCGCGCCTCCCGTTCCCGTCGCCCCCGCGGTGCAGCCCCGCGCCGGCGTCAGCGGACGATCTCGACCGGCGTCCCGGGGCGCACCATCCGGTAGAGCCGCGTCACGTCGTCGTTGCTGATGCGGATGCAGCCGTTGCTGACGGCCTGCCCGAGCAGGCCGGTGGCGGGGGTGCCGTGGATCGCGACCAGCCCGTTGCCGCCCATGAAGGAGGTCAGCACCGGGCTGTAGGCGGTCAGCGTGATGATGTACGGCCCGAGGTGCGAGCGCTGGGACGCCGACGAGGGCACGGGGTCCTGGACCGCGAAGAGCCCGGTGGGGGTGGGGGTCGACGCCGTCCCCACCGCGGCGCGCAGCGACGCCATCCGGCGGCCGCCGCGGAACACCTCGACGCGCCGCGCGCCCAGGTCCACGCGCACGCGCAGCGACGTCGTCGACAGGCGCACGGCCCTCATGGGCACCCAGCCGCCCGCGCCGTTCGGCCGGTCGGTGAGGCGCACCTTCACCCACCCCGCACCGGCGGCGTCGTGGCGCACGCCGCTCAGCACGAGCAGGCGCTGGGGGCGCCGCCAGTAGGCCGTGTACCTCTCGACGCGGTCGACCACGCGGGCGTCGGCGCGCGGCGCCGCGCGCGCGACGACCGCCCGCGGGAACGCCGCGGTCCAGGCCGTGGCGGGCGTCGGGGGCGCCGGCTCGGCGCCGGCGGCCGACGCGCCGGCGAGCAGCGCAATGGTTGCGGAAAAGAACGGGACCGTCGTCAGTTTGGGCACCGCGGCATGAGACACCGGCGCGCGTCCGGCCACAACCCGGGCTCACGAACTCTTCACACCGCCGGGTCCGCGCGGACCTGGCGCGGCGCGTCGTCGCGGGCGTAGGGTCGCGACGTGATGCTCCCGGCGCGCCGACCCGGCCCGCTCGTCCTCGCCGTCCTCCTGGCGGCACTCGCCGCCGCGCCGGCCCTCGGCGCGCCGCGCATCGTGCCGGGCCACCGCATCGGCCCGGTCGCGATCGGCGCCGAGCGCGCGCTCGTCGAGGCGGCCATCGGCCCGGGCGTCGTCGTCCAGCGCACCCCGTCCGCGCATGCGCCGCGAAACCGCAACCTCGACCGGGTGCGCGTCGCCTATCCGGCGTGGCGCATCGTGGCGACGTTCCCCACCGACGAGGCCAGCGCGATCGCCCGGCGGGTCACCACCCGGTCCCCGCGCTACCGCACGCGCGGCGGCATCGGGGTGGGGAGCACCCGGGCGGCCGTCCGGGCGGCGCACCCGCGTGCCGCGTGCTCGTCCTCGTCGTGTCGCATCGGCGCACGCGCGCCCGACGCGGTCGTCACGCGCCTCGTCCTCGTCGGCGGCCGGGTCGCCCGCGTGGACCTGGTCCGCCTGCCGCCCCGGCCGTAGGGGGCCGGCGGGGCGGAGGGGCGCGGGTCGCGCTATACTTGCCATCCGGCAAGCAACATTTCTCCCGGAGGTCCCCACGAGCGAGCCCCGCCCCCCGGCCATGGACGAGGAGTCCGTCATCCGCCTGCGCGACGCGATCATGCGGACGGCGCGCCGGCTCCGCACGACGGCCGTGGACGAGGGGCTCACGCCCACGCAGTCCGGGGTGCTCGCGACCCTCGTGCGCCAGGGGCCGACGGGGGTGGGGGAGCTCGCCGCGGCGGAGGCGGTCAACCCGACGATGCTGTCGCGGGTGCTCGCCCACCTGGAGGAGGCGGGCCTCGCGCGCCGCGAGGCCGCGCCCGGCGACGCGCGCTGCACCGTCGCCCGGGCGACCCCTGCCGGCCGCCGGCTGCTCCAGCGCCTGCGCGCGCGGCGCGCGGCGCTGCTGCTCGCGCGCCTCGAGGAGCTCGACGACGACCAGGTCGCCGCGCTCCTCGCCGCCCTGCCCGCGCTGGAGGCCCTCGCCGCCCTCGACGAGGACCGCTGATGCGCGGGTGGGCCGACGACACCTTCGCGGCGCTCGCGACGCCGAACTACCGCCGCTGGTTCGCGGGCCAGGCGGTCTCCCTGACGGGCACCTGGATGCAGACCGTGGCGCAGGGCTGGCTCGTGCTCCAGCTGACCGGCTCGGGGCGCGCGCTCGGCATGGTGGCGGCCGCCCAGTTCCTCCCCATCCTGCTGCTGGGGCCCTACGGGGGCCTGCTGGCGGACCGCCTCGAGACCCGCCGCCTGCTGATCACGACCCAGGTCGCCCTCGGGGTGATCGCCCTGACGCTCGGCGTCCTCGCCGTGACCGGGGCGATCGAGCTGTGGATGGTCGTGGGCATGGCCCTCGCCCTCGGGCTGGTGACCGCGGTCGACAACCCGGCGCGCCAGACCTTCGCCCAGGAGATGGTGGGGCCGGCGACCCTGCGCAACGCGGTGAGCCTCAACAGCGTGCTCGTCAACGCCGCCCGAGCCGTCGGCCCCGCGGCCGCGGGGATCCTGATCGCGACCGTCGGCATCGGCCTCTGCTTCCTGATCAACGCCGCCAGCTACGTCGCGGTCGTCGTCGCGCTGTGGGGGATGGACGTGGCGGCGCTGCGGCCGACCCCGCGGGCCGACCGCGGCCCGGGCCAGGTGCGGCAGGGGCTGAGCTACGTGGCCCACACGCCCGGCCTGCTCGTGCCCCTCATGATGCTCGCCGTCATCGGGACGCTCGCCTACGAGTTCCAGGTGGTCCTACCGCTCCTCGCCGAGGGCACGTTCGGCGGCGGTCCCGGCACGTACGGCCTGCTCACGTCCGCGATGGGCGCGGGCGCGATCGTGGGCGGCCTGGTGGTCGCGCGGCACGGGCGCACCGGGCTCCGGGCGCTGACGACGGCGGCCGCCATGTTCGGCGGCGCGATCCTGGTGGCGGCCGCGGCGCCGACCGTCGCGCTGGCCCTCGTCGCCCTGGCGGTGGTCGGGGCGACCAGCGTGACCTTCCTCGCGACCGGCAACACCACCCTCCAGCTCACGGCGGAGCCGCGCTTCCGCGGTCGCGTGATGGCGCTCTGGGCGGTCGCGTTCCTCGGCAGCACGCCGCTCGGCGCCCCGCTCGTCGGCGCGGTCGCCGACGACGTGGGGGCACGCGGGGGCCTGGTGCTCGGGGGGCTCGCCTGCCTCGCCGCCGCCGGCCTCGGGGCCGTCGCGCTGGCCCGCGGCGCCGAGGCATCCCCGGCGCCGCCCGCGCCCCGCGCGGCCTGACGGGCGATCACGGCGTGGGGGCCCGGCGCAAGCGATCCGGGTGCGTCCGTGAACCTGCAACACGCGAAACGCCGATTTCCTCATCGCCGCAACGCGGGGACCTTTACGGGGCGTCCCCGGGCGTGATCCTTGTCGAGGACACGGCCCGCACGAGGGCCCCGCGCGGTCGTCACAGGAGGAGTAGCCCATGGCCCGGAAGACCCTGCCCACGATGAGGATCAGGAGGCTCGGCGCGCTCGCGGCCATCATCGCCGTCGGCGGAGGCGGCGCCGGGATCGCGATCGCCGCCCAGCCGCACCAGTCGGGGGTCGCCTTCACCTGCGACGGCCGCATCGCCACCCTGGTCGGCACCGAGGCGAACGACACCCTCACCGGCACCGCCGGCGACGACGTGATCGTCGCCCTCGGCGGCAACGACTCGGTCAACGGCGGGGGCGGCAACGACGTCATCTGCCTCGGCGCGGGCAACGACCGCGTCAACGGCGGCGAGGGCAACGACCGGATCTTCGGCGAGGACGGCAACGACCGGATGGTCGGCAGCACGGGCGACGACGTCCTGTTCGGCAACGCCGGCAACGATCACCTCGACCTCGGCGCCGGCAACGACATCGGCGACGGCGGCGTCGGCAACGACACGATCCTCGGCGGCGCCGGCAACGACAGCCGCCTGAGCGGCGGCGACGGCATCGACACGATCGACGGCGGCGCGGGCCGCGACACGATCCTCGGCGGGTCGGGCCGCGACACGCTGCGCGGCGGCGACGGCATCGACCGCATCTGGGGCCAGGACGGCCTCGACACCATCAGCGCCGGCCCGGCCGACGACATCGTCAGCGGCGGCCCCGGCAACGACGTGATCTCCGGCAACGGGGGCGGCGACCGGCTGCGCGGCGGTGCGGGCAACGACCGTGTCGACGGCGGCGCGGGCCCGGACCGGCTGTTCGGCGAGGGCGGCAACGACCGGCTCGACGGCGGGCCGGGCCGCGACTCGGCCAACGGCGGCACGGGCACGGACAGCTGCATCAACGCCGAGACCGTGCGGGCCTGCGAGAGCTGATCGCACGCGGAGGGGCCCGCCGTCGTCCGTGACGGCGGGCCCCCGGCGCCTCCGGGCGCTACTCGTACTGCAGGGCCCTGAGGACGTCGAGCCGGCTCGCCCGCCGGGCGGGCGCGACGGCGGCGACCACGCCGACCACCACCGCCACCGCGGCGAAGAGGGCCAGGCTGAGGCCGGGCAGCACCAGCCCGACGCCCCAGGCGGACAGCGAGCGGGTCACCATGGCCGCGATGCCGATCCCGAGCGGGATGCCGATCGCGGCACCGATCAGGGCCGTCGTGACGCTCTCGCCGCGCACCATGCGCCGGGTCTGGCGGCGCGTCATGCCGACCGCGCGCAGCATCCCGAGCTCGCGCGTGCGCTCGTGCACGGCCAGGACCAGCGTGTTCACCATCCCGAACACGCTCACCACCACCGACAGGGCCAGCAGGACGTAGAGCATGTTGAGGATCGTCGACAGCTCGGCGGTCCGCGCCTCCGCGAAGTCGGCTGCGGTGGCCACCCGGGTGTCCGGGAAGCCGGCGAGCGCCCGCTCGATGCCCGCCACGCCGCCCCGGGCGTCGCTGACGAAGGTGTAGCGGTCCTTGGCGCGGGGGAAGGCATCGTCGAACTGCGCCTGCGACACGAGCACGGGGCTCAGCACCGGCATCAGCGGCGGTGGGTCGAACACCCCCGCCACCGTCCGGGTGATCGTCGAGCCCGAGGGCGTGGTGATCGTGATGCGCGAGCCCGTGGTGAGGCCGTGGTCCTCGGCGAAGGTGCGCGACACCACGGCGCCGTCGCCCGCGAGGGCCGCCAGGGACCGCGCCGAGCCCGAGCTCCAGTCGAAGTTGTGGGCCCGGCCGATGGTGGCCGGGTCGACCCCGCTCACCGCGACGGCCTCGCCGTCGACCTGCGCGCGGTCCTCGCGGACGCTCGACACGACGGCGTCGGGCTGCGCCGCGGCGATCGCGCGCCCGGCGCCCACGGGGGAGGGATCCCACCCGTTCGACGAGGTGACGACGTGGTCGGCCGCGACCTGCTCGGTCACGTCCGAGCGGGCGGTCCCGATCAGGCTCGCGCCCAGCACCGACGTCAGCGTCACCAGGGCGAGCCCGATCATCAGGGCGGCGGCGGTGGCGGCCGTGCGGGAGGGGTTGCGGACCGTGTTCTCGCGGGCCAGCTCGCCGGCGACGCCCGTGCGCGCCATCGGCCAGCCCACGAGGGCGGCGATCGGGCGCACGACGCGTGCCGAGACGACGGCCACGCCGATGAACAGGGCAAGCGCCCCGCCCGCGAGCATCAGCAGGCGCTCGGCCGTGCCGAGGTCGCCGGCCAGAAGGCCGCGCGCCAGCATCGTGCCGGCCACGACCGTCGCGGCGAGAGCGATGACCGGGCCACGCCGCGAGACGGCGCCCTCGGGGAGGGTCGCGCCGTCGCGGACGGCGAGGATGGGCGGGACCCGGGTGGCCCGGACCGCCGGGACGATCCCCGCCAGCAGGGTCACGACGGTGCCGACCAGCAGCGAGGTCGCCACCGTCGAGGTGGCGATGACGGTCTCGCCCTGGGGCATGTCCAGGCCCATGGCGCGGAAGAGCGCGGTGAGGCCGGCGGCCAGCGCCAGGCCGAGGGCCAGGCCGACCAGGGAGGCCGCGAGGCCGATGATCCCGGCCTCGGCCATGACGGAGCGCAGGACCTGGCCCCGTGAGGCGCCGAGGGTGCGCAGCGTCGCCAGTTCCCGCGAGCGCTGGGCGACGGTGATCGAGAGGGTGTTGACGATGACGAACGCGCCGATGAAGAGGGCGATGCCGCCGAAGGCCAGCAGGATGCCGCGGATGAGGGTGATCGCCTCGGAGACGACCTCCTTGTCGTCGGCCGCCTGCTCCTCGCCGGTCTGCACCTGCGCCGTGTCCGGCAGCAGGGTGGCGATGCGCGCCGCCAGCTCCGCGTCGGACACGCCGGGCTCCGCGGCGACCTGGATCGCGTCGAAGCCGGTCTTGCCGAGCACCTGCCGCGCGGTGGGGACGTCGAAGACGGCGATCGTGGCGCCGCCGAGCGAGTCCACGTCGCCGAAGCGGGCGATGCCGGAGATGGTGAACGCGCGCGCCGGGCCCTCGGCGATGACGCGGATCGTGTCGCCGACGGCGAACCCGTGATCGGCTGCCGTCACGTCGATCACGACCTGTCCGGGACCGGACGCCCACGCGCCGTCGGCCAGGGTGAGCGGGTTGAAGCGGGGGTGGGCCGGGTCGACGCCGAAGCCGAAGGCCGGCATGTTGCCGCCGATCACGTTCCCGTCGCGGTCGAGCATCTTGGCGGTGTTGCCGGTGCCGGAGAAGTCGACGAGGTTGCCGCCGGCCTCCGCGACGCCCGGGACCCGCTGGATGCGCGGGAGCAGCTCCGCGGGGACCGTGGGGGCGCCCGCGAACGCGTCGTCGACCACCGGGGTGCCGCGCACCACGAGGTCCGTGTTCGTGTAGGAGCTGCTGAAGATGTTGGTGAAGGCCCGATCGATGGTGTCGGTCAGGATCAGGCTGCCGGCGATCATCGCCACGCCGAGCACGATCGCGAGCGCGGTGAGGACGGCGCGGGTGCGCCGCTCCATCAGGCTGGTGAGGGATGCCCGGGTCATCGGGTCACCTCCGCCAGCGCGTCGAGCACCTCGGGCGCGGTTGAGCGACCGAGGGTCCGCACGATGCGGCCGTCCGCGAGGAAGACGATCCGGTCGGCGACGGTCGCCGCGTGCGCGTCGTGCGTGACCATCACGGTCGTCTGGCCGTGCTCGGCGGCCGAGCGCCGCAGCAGCTCGAGGATCTCGCCACCGGAGCGCGAGTCGAGGTTGCCGGTCGGCTCGTCCGCGAACATGACGGTCGGCCGCGAGAGCATCGCGCGGGCGATGGCCACCCTCTGCTGCTGGCCGCCCGAGAGCTGCGACGGCCGGTGGCGGCGGCGCTCGGACAGGCCCACGTCCGCGATCACCCGGTCGAGGCGCTCGCGGTCCGGCCTGCCGCCCGCCAGCCGCGTGGGGAGGACGATGTTCTCCTCCGCCGTGAGCGTCGGGAGCAGGTTGAAGAACTGGAACACGAAGCCGATGTGGCGGCGGCGCAGGCGCGTGAGGGCCGTGTCGCCCATGCCGGTGATCTCCTGGCCGCCGATCCACACCTCGCCCGCGGTCGGGCGGTCGAGCCCGGCCAGGACGTGCATGAGGGTCGACTTGCCGGAGCCGGACGGGCCCATCACGGCGACGAGCTCCCCGCGCTCGACCGACAGGGACACGTGGTCGAGTGCCGTGACCGCGGTCTCGTCACCTCCGTAGCGGCGCACGAGGTCCCGGGCGGTGACCGCGGGGTGCGCGGGGGCCTCGGGACGAGGGATGGCCGGGGGCGGCGCGAGTGCGTGAGCGGGTGCCATGGGAGCCTCCTGGGAGCGGTGTCCTCGATGCCGCCGACGCTATGGCCGGCTCCGCGGCGGGCCATCGGCCGGGCTCCCGATCCGGGGTCGCCGCGGGGATGGTCCTGGGGCCCCCCTTCGCGCCGGCGGGCCGAGTGCCGTCGTCCGCGGGGATGACCCGGAGCCCTCCTCGCGGGCGACGCCGCCGCCGCCCGCGGGATGTACGGTCGCTGCATGAGGATTCGGGAGATCGTCGAGCGCCACTGGCTGGACGCCGTGATCGTGCTGCTCTTCGGGATCTGGGTGGTCGAGGTCCTGGTCGAGCCCGACATCGAGGGCGAGCCGCTCCCCCTGATCGCCTTCAGCCTCCTGTGGGGCCTGCCGCTGCTCTGGCGGCGCCGCTTCCCCGTGGCCGCGCCGACCGCGGTGGTCCTCGCGGTCACCGCCCAGGCGCTGATCTGGCCGAGCTCGGTGCCCTACTCGTTCGGCAACTTCATGATCGTGGCGATCGCCGCGGCCCTCTACGGGGCGGAGCTGCGCGGCGTCTGGCCCCGCCTGCTGGGGGCGCTGGCGCTCCTCGGCGCCGTGGTCACGGTCATCCTCCTCGACCCCGACGGGAGCGCGGGCAACCTGCTCTCGGTGGTCCCGATCCTGGGCGTCGCGTGGCTGATCGGGCAGGTCTCGCGCGCCAACGCCCAGCGGACGGCGGGGCTCCGCGAGCGCGCCGAGCGCCTCGAGCGCGAGCGCCACATCGAGGCGCGCGCCGCGGTCGCCGAGGAGCGCGCCCGCATCGCGCGGGAGATGCATGACGTCGTGGCGCACAGCCTGAGCGTCATGGTGGTCCAGGCCGAGGCCGCCGAGGCGATGCTCGACGCCGACCCCGAGCGGGCGCGCCGCCCGATCGCGGCCGTGCAGGACACGGGCCGGCAGGCGCTCGGCGAGCTGCGGCGCATGCTCGGGGCGCTGCGCGAGCGTGCCGACGAGGACCCCGCGCTCGCGCCGCAGCCGGGGCTGGCGGGCCTCGACGACCTCGTGCGCCACGTCCGCGACGCCGGCCTGCCGGTGACGGTCACGGTGCGGGGTGAGCCCCGGCCCCTGCCCCCCGGCGTCGATCTGTCGGCGTACCGGATCGTGCAGGAGGGCCTGACCAACGCGCTGAAGCACGCCGGTCCGGCGCGCGCGACGGTCGGCCTCGAGTACGGCCCGCGCGACCTGCGCATCGAGGTGGCCGACGACGGCCGCGGGCACGATCCCTCGTCCAACGGCGGCGGGCACGGACTGCTCGGCATGCGCGAGCGCGTCGCGCTGTACGGCGGCGAGCTTGTGGCGGGTCCGCGCGAGGCCCCCGGCCGCGGGTTCGCCCTCACCGCCTCGCTCCCGCTCGACGCCGAGGCGCCGCGGTGATCCGGGTCCTGATCGCCGACGACCAGGAGCTGGTGCGCGACGGCTTCGGGATGATCCTCGACGCCCAGCCCGACATCCAGGTGGTGGGGGGCGCGCGCGACGGGCGCGAGGCGATCGAGATGGCCCGCGCCCTGCGCCCCGACGTCGTGCTCATGGACATCCGCATGCCCGAGCTGGACGGCATCGCTGCGGCGCGGCGCCTGATCGCCGACGGCGACGGGCCGCGCATCCTGATGCTCACGACCTTCGACGGCGACGAGTACGTCTACGAGGCGATGAAGGCCGGCGCGAGCGGGTTCATGCTGAAGGACGTCCGGCGCGAGGAGCTCATCAACGCGGTGCGCGTCGTCGCGGCGGGGGACGCCCTCCTCGCGCCCGCCCTCACCCGGCGGCTGATCGCCGACTTCGTGCGCCGTCCCCCGCCGGGCGCGGGGCCGTCCGGCGCGATGGCCGAGCTCACCGAGCGCGAGCTCGACGTCGTGCGGCTCGTGGCGCGGGGCCGCTCCAACGCCGAGATCGCCGCGGAGCTGGTGGTGAGCGAGGCGACGGTGAAGACCCACGTCGCGCGCATCCTCTCCAAGCTCGGGCTCCGCGACCGGGTGCAGGTCGTGGTCGCGGCCTACGAGTCCGGCTTCGTCCAGCCCGGGGAGCCGTGACGCCCCCGGCACCGGGCGACGTGATCGCCCTGGAGGTGCTCGGCACGGGCCGCGTCGACGCGGTGGTCGAGGCGGTGGACGACCTGGTGCAGGAGGGCGTCCGCGGCCTCGCCTGGCGGGTCCGGCTGCGGCTCCCGGACGGCTCGCCGGCCCACGGCATCCAGCGGGGCCGCGCGCGCCTGATGTTCCTCGATCCGCGCCACCGGCTGGCGTGAGCGGGCCCCTCGCCGCGGGCGCCGCCCTGCGGGTCGCCGTGGCCGGGGGAGGGGTGGTGACCGGCGTCGTGGAGCGGGTGGAGGAGGTGCGCCCGATGGGGGGCCTGCCCGGGATGGTCCGGCGCCTGACCGTGCGCCTCCCGGACGGCGCGCGCGCGGAGGCGATCGTGGCGGGCGGGCGGGCCCCCGCCTTCGCGGATCCCCGCTACGCGCACGTCCCGGGCTGACCGCCCTCGGCGCGGGGTGAGCCGCCCCGCCGCCGGGACCGGCGATCGACGGGCCGGCCGCCGGCCACCGCCGGAACCCCGGGCCGCCGCCGCCTCTACGTCGGCTCCGGCTCCGGCTCCGGCCCGAGCCACCGCACCAGGACGACCGTGCCGCCGGTCGCGAGGGCGATGCGCCACCCCATCCGCAGCCAGAAGGCGCGGGCGGTCATGCACCGCTCGGGGGTCGTGCCGGGATGGAGGACCGAGTTCGCCCCGATCGCCGCGCGGTAGCCGGCGCGGCGCAGGTCGTGCTCGGTCCGCACGACCATCCTCCGCCCCAGTCCCCGTCCGCGGTGGCGGGCCGCGATGAGCATGTTCTGCATCTCCACGATGTCCGGGGCGAAGCGGCGCCCGTAGAAGAAGGCGACCAGCTCGTCGCCGTCCAGCGCCACGAGGCCGGGCGCCGACGCCAGGCTCGCGGCGATGGCGGCCTCGTCGGCGGGCCGGTGGTTCTCGCGGCGGATGAGATCGGCGATGGCGGCGGCGTCCGAGGGCTCGCCGGCCCGCAGGACGACCGGGTCGGACCCGCCGGGGGGGTGTGGCGCCACGGGTGGCTCCCGCGTCGTTCGTGGTGGGCGTCGAGGCTATCGTGGCGGCGTGTCGTCAGGGGCCGGCCAGCCGATCGGCGTGTTCGACTCGGGCGTGGGTGGGCTGACCATCCTCGGGTCGTGCCTCGCGGCGCTCCCGCAGGAGGACTTCGTCTACTACGGCGACACCCGCTGGTTCCCGTACGGCAACCGGGCCCCCGGGGTGGTGCGCGCCCGCGCGCTGGCGATCGGCGGCTGGCTGGCCGCCCAGGGCGCCAAGCTCGTGGTGGTGGCGTGCAACACGGCGACGGCCGTGGCCCTGCCCGACCTCCAGCGCCGGCTCCCCGTGCCGGCGATCGGGGTCATCCGGCCGGAGGTGCACGCCGCGGTGCGGGCCACGCGCAACCGGCGCATCGGCGTGCTGGCCACCGCCGAGACGACCCGCTCGGGCTCGTATCCGCGGATGCTCCACGCCCACGACGCGGGGGTCCGCGTGACCGCGGTCGCCTGCCCGGACCTGGCGGCCCTCGTCCAGGACGGGCGGGCCCCCGGCCCCGAGGCCGCCCGGATGGTGGCGGGGTGCGCGGCGCCGCTCGCGGCCGCGGGGGTGGACACCGTGATCCTCGGGTGCACGCACTTCCCGGTGGTCGAGCACCTGGTCCGCGCGGAGCTCCCCGGGGTGACGCTGATCGACGCGCGCGCCGAGATGGCCCGGGAGGTGGGCGAGACCCTGGACCGCCGGTGCGCCCGGCGGCCGGACGGCCCCCGCGGCGCCCGCCGCTACGCGTGCAGCGGCGACCCGGCCGCCTTCCGCGCCCTGGCGGGCCGGTTCCTCGACGAGGCCCTCGACGGGGTGGAGCAGGTCGACCCGGGGGAACCGGCCGCGCGCGCCTGAGGGGCGGCCGGCCCCCGCGGCCGCTACGCCGCGGACGTCGACGGCGCCGCGCGCTCCGGGACGCCGACGCGGCGCTCCGGGCGGGGGCGTCCACCGCGCAGGAACAGGATCAGCGCCGGGACCAGGTAGGCGAGGTAGGCGGCCGCCTGCTCGATGCTCGGCTGGGGATCCCAGCCGAGGATGCCCGAGAGGAAGCGTCCCGACTGGGTCGCGGTGGTGAGCCACTGCAGGCCGCTCACGTCGTAGACGGCGGCGTCGAGGGTGCCCAGGTCGCCCGCGGCCTGCAGGAACTGCACGGCGCGCGCGAGCAGCCCCGCCGCGATCACGATGATGAGGACCCCCGTGATCTGGAAGAACAGGCGCATCGGCACGGCGCGGCTGCCGTGGTAGACGGCGACCCCCAGGGCGATCGCGACGGCGAGGCCGATCAGGCCGCCCGCCAGCACGTCGCCCGCCGCGCTCGACCCCGTCCCGGCGATCAGGAAGAGGGCCGTCTCCAGGCCCTCGCGGGCGACGGCCACGAAGGCGACGCCCGCGAGCGCGAGCGCGGAGGTGCCGAGCGCGGCCTCCACCCGTCCCTCCAGCTCCGCGCGCATGCCGCGGGCGTGGCGGCGCATCCAGAAGACCATCCAGGTGAGCAGCCCCGCCGCGGCGAGGCAGATGACGGCGAAGGTGCGCAGGCGCGGCACCCCGGTGAGGTCCTCGATCGTGAGGTGCAGGGCGATGCCGGCCGCCAGCGACACCGCGATCGCCGCGCCGGTGCCGGCCCACACCCACCGCGCCATCCCGGGGCGGTCGCCGCGGCGCACGGCCGCGAGCACGATCGCGACGACGAGCGCCGCCTCGAAGCCCTCCCGCAGCGTGATGAGGAGACTCTCACCCACGGAGTTCACCGTACCGAACATCCGTCGCTCGCCCGGCGCCGGACGGCGGGTGGTCAGACGCCGTTCAGGCGGCGGGGCGGCCCCGGCGCGCGCCGGGGCGCGCCAGCCGGGCGTCGATGCGCAGCGCCGTGGCCACCGCGTCGACCTTCACCTGGCCGCCCATGCGGTCGGCGACGTTCCAGGCCTCGCGCTGCAGGTAGGCCAGTCGTGCGGGCGCGTCGTGGAGCGCCTCCGCGCGCTCGGCCTCGGACTCGAGGTAGGCGAGGATCTCCCGGGCCTCGCGCTCGCTCCAGCGCGGAGGCCGCACGGGCCACTCGGTGTTCCGCAGGATGAACCAGAAGGCCAGGCTCACGAGCGGGAACTTCAGCAGGAAGACCGAGAAGAGCACCCACAGGGTCTGCAGGCCCTCGTGGTCGCTCATCAGGGGCGTGAGCACCAGCAGGAAGCTCCCGAACAGCGCCAGCGCCACGCACGACCCGACCACCAGGATCATGTTGCGCACGCGCACGTGGCCGTCGGGGGTGAAGAGGGCCCGCTGCAGCATCGGCCGATCATCGCGGCCCCCCGGGCGGCCGACAACCCCGTCGGGGCACGGGTCCACTAGCATCCCCTCCCGTGAACGTGTTCCTCCCCGACGGCAGCCGTCTGGAGTTGCCCGAGGGCGCCAGCGGCCATGACGCCGCGGCCGCGATCGGGCCGGGCCTCGCGAAGGCCGCCGTCGCCGTGCGCGTGGGCGACGACATCCGCGACCTCGCGCTGCCGCTCTCCGACGGCGACCACGTCCAGATCGTCACCCCGAAGAGCGGCGACGACTACCTCTACGTCATGCGCCACTCGGCGGCCCACGTCACGGCCGAGGCCGTGCAGACGGTGATCCCGGGGGCGAAGCTCGGCTTCGGGCCGCCCATCGAGGACGGCTTCTACTACGACTTCGACCTGCCGCGGCCCCTCACCGAGGAGGACTTCCCGGCGATCGAGGCCGAGATCGACCGCATCCGCAAGGCGAAGGCGCCCTTCCAGCGGACCGTGATGAGCGTCGCCGACGCGTACGGCTACTTCGCCGAGCGCGGCGACCCCTACAAGGTCGACCAGGTCGAGGAGCTGACCCGGCAGGGCGAGACCGAGGTCTCCCTCTACCGCCAGCGCGACTTCGTGGACCTCTGCCGCGGTCCGCACCTGCACGACACGGGACGGATCGGGCCGGTCAAGCTGCTGTCGGTGGCCGGCGCGTACTGGCGCGGCAGCGAGAGGAACCCGCAGCTCACCCGCCTCTACGCCACCGCCTTCGCCACGCGCTCGGACCTCGACGCCCACCTGGAGCGGCTCGAGCAGGCGCGGCTGCGGGACCACCGCCGGGTGGGCCGCGACCTCGGGCTCTTCCACTTCGACGACTTCGGCCCCGGCTTCCCGTTCTTCCTGCCCCGCGGGATGACGGTCGTCAACGGGATCAAGGCCGCCGTGCGCGAGGAGCTCGAGCGCATGGACTACGGCGAGATCCAGACGCCCACCATGCTCTCGTCCGAGCTGTGGGACATCAGCGGCCACAACGAGCACTACCGCGACAGCATGTACTTCTCGGAGGTCGACGAGCAGGAGTTCGCGATCAAGCCGATGAACTGCCCGGGCGCCTGCCTGGTCTACCGCAGCCGCCGGCACAGCTACCGCGACCTGCCGCTGCGCTACGCCGAGTTCGGGCACGTCCACCGGCACGAGCTGTCCGGGGTGCTGCACGGGCTGTTCCGGGTGCGGGCGTTCACCCAGGACGACGCGCACATCTTCTGCCGTCTCGACCAGGTGCGCGACGAGGTCAACGCGATCCTCGACCTCACCGACCGCTTCTACGCGCGCTTCGGCTTCGAGCACGTCGAGCTCAAGCTCTCGACCCGGCCCGAGAAGGCGACGGGCACGCCCGAGATGTGGGACCGGGCCGAGGCGGCCCTGCGCGACGCCCTGGGCGACCGCGAGTACGGGATCAAGGAGGGCGACGGGGCGTTCTACGGCCCGAAGATCGACTTCCAGGTGACCGACACGATGGGCCGCGCCTGGCAGCTCGGCACCTGCCAGCTCGACTTCAACTTCCCCGAGCGATTCGACCTCGTCTACACGACGGCCGACGACACCGAGGAGCGCCCGGTGATGATCCACCGCGCGATCACCGGTTCGATCGAGCGCTTCCTCGGGATCCTGATCGAGAACACGGGCGGCGACTTCCCGTTCTGGCTCGCCCCCGAGCAGGCGCGCGTGCTGCCGATCTCGGACCGCCACCACGACTACGCCGACGGCGTGCGCGCGCGGCTGCGCGCCGCGGGCCTGCGGGTGGACGTCGACGGGCGCGCCGGGTCGGTCGGGCGGCGCATCCGCGACGGCGAGCTCGCCAAGGTGCCGTACCTCCTGGTCGTGGGCGACGCGGAGGCCGAGGCGGGGACGGTCGCGGTGCGGGCGCGCCACGGCGGCGACCGCGGGACGCCGTCTCTCGACGAGCTCGCGGAGGCGCTCGCGGCCGAGGCGGCGGGGGCGGCGACGCCGTGAACCGGGTCAACTGGGTCGGCGTCCGCAACGCGGCGATCATCGCGGCGTTGGCCGGCCTGGTGTTCGTGTCGCAGGAGGGCTTCGGCGATGCGGCCGGGTCGCTCGGCCTGATCATCCAGATCCTGTTCGTGGCCGCGATCGCGGCCTTCGCCTACAACTACTTCCGCGGCAACCAGCTGGCGTGGCTCGTGATGAAGCCGTGGCAGCGGTACGTGATCATCGTCTGCGGCGTCCTGATCGCCGCGCTCCTGATCGCCGGCTTCCCGCTGCTGGGCGACCGCCTCACCCCGCTCGGGGTGATCGCGCTGATCGCCGCCCTGGTGCTCGTCATCGTGTGGGTCGTCCGGGAGAGCCGCCGCTTCCGCTGACCGGGCGCCCGCCGCGCGCCGCGCGGCGCTCCCCCGGCACGCATCCGGCACACCCCGGCGCGGACCCGTGACACGCCCCCGGCGGACGATGGCGGCATGCCGCGCCGCACCGCGCCCGCCCCCTCCGGTCAGGCCTCCGTCGAGCTGATCGCCCTCCTGCCCGCAATCGCGCTGGTCGGGCTCACCTGCTGGTGGATCGTCGCCGGGGCGCTCGCCTGGTCGCAGGCGTCGGGCGCCGCGCGGGCCGGGGCGCGGGCGGCGGAGGTCGGCGCGCCCGCGGCCGAGGGCGCGCGCGGCGTGCTGCCCGGCGCCCTCGCCCGCGGCGCCCGCGTCGAGGTCGCCGCCGACGGGCGCGTCCGGGTCCACCTGCGCGTGCCGCGCCCGGCGCCCTTCCTGCCCTCCCTCACCGTCACCGGGTCGGCCGCGCCCGCGGCGGGGGCGCCGTGAGGCGGCGCGCGGGCGGCCAGGCCGCGCTCGAGCTGCTCGCCCTGGTGCCCCTGCTGCTGGTCGCCGCGCTCCTTGCGTGGCAGCTGGCGGCGGTCGTCGGCGCCGGGATGCGGGCGCAGGAGCGCGTGAGGGCCGAGGCGATCGGGGCCGGCGCGTCCGGGGGCGGGACGGGCACCGTCGCCGCGACGGAGGACGTGCCCGGCCTGCTCCCCGGGGTGCGCGGGCTCTCGATCCGCGCCCGGGCGACGGTGCGCACGCCGTGACGCCGCGGCGTGCGCCCTCCGGGCAGGCCCTCCCGCTGGCGCTCGCCCTCGGCGTCCTCGTCCTGCTCGCCGCCGTGGCGGGCTTCGCCCTGGGGCGGGCCCAGCTGAGCGCGGCCCGCGCCCAGACGGCGGCCGACCTCGCCGCGCTCTCGGCCGCGCGCGAGCTGTGGGCGGGCCTCGGCGCCCTCGCCGGCGACGACCCGGCCGCGGCGGGGCGCTGGCGGGCGCGTCTGGCGCAGGTCGCGGGGGAGGCGGCGGCCGGGTCCGGCGGCCGGGTCGAGTCGTTCTCGCTCGGCGACGGCGCCTGGCCGCCGACCGACGTGCGCGTGACCGTCAGCGTCCCGGGCCCGCACGGCACCCGTGCCCGCGCCGTGGCGCGGGCGGGCGTCGCGGTGGCGGCCGGGGCGCCGGCGGGCCCGCGGGGATGGGCGACCGGCGGGGGCTACTCCGGGCCCCTCGTCTACCGCGACGGCAAGCCCACCTGCCCCGCGGTGGCCGCGGCATTCGACCTGATGGACGCCGCGGCCCGCGCGGCGGGCATCGACCTCGTGGTCATGAGCGGGTTCCGGAGCGATGCCGAGCAGGCGTTGCTGTTCGCCCGCCATCCGGACCCGCGGTGGGTGGCGCCGCCCGGCCGCTCCCGTCATCGCGACGCCACCGAGCTCGACCTCAACATGGGCGACGGCGGCGCGGCCCATCGCTGGCTCGCCGCGAACGGAGGGCGGTTCGGGTTCGTCCAGCGCTACTCGTGGGAGCCGTGGCACTGGGGCTTCCTGCCGGGGTGCGGCGGCGGGGGCGTCCCGCGCGGCGTGGCTCCGGCCCTGCCGGGGTGGGTGCCGGCGCGCCACCGGGCGACGATCGCCGCGGCCGCGGGCGCGCACGGCCTCCCGCCGGTGCTGCTGGCGGCCCTGTTGCGCGCCGAGTCGGGCTTCGACCCCCGCGCGGTCAGCCCGGCGGGCGCGCAGGGCATCGCGCAGTTCATGCCGGCGACCGCGGCCGGGATGGGGCTGCGCGACCCGTTCGACCCGGCCGAGGCGATCCCCGCGGCGGCGCGCCTGCTCTCGGGTCACGTGCGCGCCCTCGGCTCGGTGTCGCTCGCCCTGGCGGCCTACAACGCCGGCCCCGGGGCGGTCCAGCGGTACGGCGGCGTCCCCCCGTACCCGGAGACCCAGGCCTACGTCGCCCGCGTGATGGCGCTCGCCGGCGGCGCGGCGATGGTCGCGGGCGGCGGGGGAGGGGTGGTGCTGCTGCGGGTGGAGGGGCGCGCCGTGTAGGCGCCCGCGCTCAGGCGGGCCCGAGCGCTCCGGCCGCGGGGCGCGCGCCCTGCGGCGGCGGCTCCTTGAGCTCGACGAACATCACCTGCGTCGGGGTCTCGCCGATGTTCTCGCCGCGGTGCTCCTGGGCATCGAGCCAGCGCACCTCGCCCGGCTCCAGGACCACGTCGCGCTGGAGGTCGCCCACGGTCAGCCGCCGCCGGAACCCGCTGAGCGTGATCATCACGCTGTCGGGGTGGGCGTGGGGGCGGGTCGCCTCGCCGGGGGCGTCGGTGTAGGCGAGGACCCGCACGCGCGCGTTCTCGAAGACGCAGACGTACTTGTCGGGGTCCGTCACGGTGGGGTCCATGGGGGCCTCCGGTGCCGAGGGGCCTGTCCACCCGATCCTCCCCCCGCCGGCGCCCTGCGCGCCAGCGCCGCCGCGGCTCCGCGCACCGCACGGGGCTCCGCCTTGAGCGCGGGAATATCCTGGACGGGGTGAGCGACTCCACGACCCTGCGCGCCCAGCTGGCGGCACTCCCGACCGGGCCGGGGGTCTACATCTACCGCGACGCGGCCGACCGGGTGCTCTACGTCGGCAAGGCCAAGTCGCTGCGCAAGCGCGTGCTCTCCTACTTCCAGGCCCCGTTGCGGCCGGACGGGCGGGCGCCGGATGGGCCGATGACCGCGCGGGCCGGCTCGCACCCGAAGACGGGCGAGCTGGTGGAGCGGATCGCGCGGGTGGAGACCTTCGTGACCGGGTCCGAGAGCGAGGCCCTGATCCTCGAGGGCAACCTGGTCAAGCGCCACCGCCCGCCGTTCAACGTCCGCCTGCGCGACGACAAGAGCTACCCGTACATCGGGATCTCGCTCGACGAGGAGTACCCGCGCGTCTACTTCACGCGCGAGCGCCATCGCCGCGACCGCATGTACTTCGGCCCGTTCTCCAACGCGTACAAGGTGCGGGAGACGCTCAACCTGATCGGCAAGATCTTCCCGAGCCGCCCCTGCGAGGGCCGCGAGCCGGGGCGCCCCTCGGGCGTTCCCTGCCTCGACTACCACATCAAGCGCTGCCTGGCGCCGTGCGTGGGCTACATCTCGAAGGACGAGTACCGGGGGCTGATCGACAAGATCATCGCCTTCCTCTCCGGCCGCTACCGCGGCCTGGAGCGCGAGCTCGAGGACGAGATGCGCGCGGCGGCCGGCGCGCAGGAGTTCGAGCGGGCGGCGGCCATCCGCAACCGGCTCCAGGCGATGCGCCACCTGATGGAGCGCCAGTTCGCGACCGCCGGCTCGGTGGGCACGGCCGACGTGCTCGGCATCGCCGTCGAGGGCGACTCGGCGAACGTCCAGGTGCTCCAGGTGCGCGACGGCGTGCTCCAGGACCGCCAGTCGTTCTTCCTCGACGTCGGCGCCGAGGAGGACGAGGCCGAGGTGCTCGTCCAGTTCGCCTACGAGTTCTACGCGGTGGCGATGGCGATCCCGTCGTTGGTGGTGCTCGACCGCGACAGCGCGGCCGGGCCCGACCTGGAGGCGCTGCTCACCGACCGGCGGGGGGCGCGGGTCGAGGCGCGGGCGGCGTCGCGCGGCGACAAGCGCAAGCTCGCCGAGCTCGCCACGCGCAACGCCCGCTTCGCCCTCGACCAGGACCGGCGCCGCCACGAGCAGGCGCGCGGGCGCCGCCGCGAGGCGCTCGCCGACCTCCAGGAGCGCCTGGAGCTGCCCGCGCCTCCGCTGCGGATCGAGTGCTACGACATCTCCAACCTCGGCGAGACGTACGCCGTCGCATCGATGGTGGTCTTCGAGGGCGGCGCACCGGCGCGGTCGCACTACCGCACCTTCACGATGCGCTACGACGGCGGCCCGGACGACTTCACGCGGATGCGCGAGGCGCTGCGCCGCCGCGCGGCCCGGTTGAGCGACCCCGAGGACGACCCGTCCTTCGCGGCGCGGCCGGGGCTGATCGTGATCGACGGGGGCAAGGGGCAGCTGGCCGCGGCGATCGAGGGGATGGCCGAGGCGGGCGTCCAGGGCATCCCGATCGTCAGCCTGGCGAAGAAGCGCGAGGAGGTCTTCCGCCCCGGCCGCTCCGAGCCGGTGCTGCTCGACGAGTCGTCGGCCGCCCTGCGCGTGCTCCAGCACATCCGCGACGAGGCCCACCGGGTCGCGCTGCGCCACCATCGCGGGCGGCGCGACAAGGGCATGACCCGGTCGGTGCTGGACGCGCTGCCGGGCGTCGGCCCGGCGCGCAAGGCGGCGCTGCTGCGCCACTTCGGCTCGGCCGAGCGCTTCCTCGCGGCGAGCCGCGAGGAGCTGGAGGCCGTGCCGGGGGTGCCGTCGAAGGTGGCGCGGGACGTCTACGACCACCTGCACCGGACGGCGGGCCCGCGCGAGGCCGCGGCACCGGTCGCCGGGCGCGGCGGAGGGGAGACCAGGTGGAGCTGACCGTCATCACGGGGATGAGCGGGGCGGGCAAGAGCAAGGCGATGGGGGCGTTCGAGGACGCGGGCTGGTTCTGCGTCGACAACCTGCCGCCGGGGCTGCTGCCGGCGCTGGCCGACCTCGTGCTCCACGAGGGGACGAGTATCGACCGGGCGGCCGTCGTGTGCGACGTCCGCGGCGGCGTCTGGTTCCGCGAGCTGGAGCCGGTGCTCGAGCGCGTGGAGTCCGCCACCGGCGTCCGCCCGCGGGTCGTCTTCCTCGAGGCGTCCGACGAGACGCTGCTGAACCGCTTCCGCGAGACGCGCCGGCCCCACCCGCTGTCGATGGGGGGATCGGTGGCCGAGGGGATCGCGCAGGAGCGCCGGGAGCTGACCGACGCGCGCGAGCGCGCGGACCTGGTGATCGACACCACCGGGCTGTCGATCTGGGACCTGCGGCGGCGGGTGGCCGAGGGGCTGATGACCCCGGAGGCGCGGCCGACGATGCACGTCCAGTTCGCCTCGTTCGGCTACAAGCACGGCGTGCCCCGCGACGCCGACCTCCTGTTCGACGTCCGCTTCCTGAAGAACCCCCACTACGTGCCCACGCTCAAGAGCCTCACCGGCCTCGACGCGCCCGTCGCCGAGTTCGTGGCGGCGGCGCCCGGGATGGAGGAGTTCCGCGAGCGCCTGGAGGCCCTGCTCGACTTCCTGCTCCCGGCGTACGCCCAGGAGGGGCGGGCCGGGGTGGTGATCGGCATCGGGTGCACCGGTGGCCGCCACCGCAGCGTGGCGATCGCCGAGGCCCTCGCGGCGCGGTACGCCGACGACCACGAGGTCAGCACCTCGCACCGGCACATCGGCCGCCCGACGGGTCCGCCGCCCGCGATCCCCGAGCCGTGAGCCGCCTGCCCCGCATCGCCGCGCTCGGGGGCGGCACCGGTCTGGCTTCGCTCCTGCGCGGCCTCAAGCGGTCGCCGCTCGACATCACGGCGATCGTGACCGTGGCCGACGACGGCGGCTCGTCGGGCCGCCTGCGGCGCGACCTCGATATCCTGCCGCCGGGCGACATCCGCAACTGCCTGGTCGCCCTCGCCGACGACGAGTCGCTGATGGGGCGCCTCTTCCAGCACCGGTTCGCCGACGGCGACCTGTCGGGGCACCCGTTCGGCAACCTCTTCCTCGCCGCGCTGTCGCAGGTGACCGGCAACTTCGACCTGGCGATCCAGGAGTGCAGCCGCGTCCTCAAGATCCGGGGGCGGGTCCTCCCCTCGACGCTCGACCAGATCTCGCTGTGGGCCGAGCGCGCCGACGGCACGTTGGTGAGCGGCGAGACGCGCATCGCAGCCGGGCCCGGCGCCTGCCGGCGCGTCTGGCTCGATCCCTCGCCGGTCGCGTACGAGCCCGCCGTCCGTGCGATCGAGGAGGCCGACATGGTGCTGCTCGGCCCGGGCAGCCTGTTCACGAGCGTGCTGCCGCACCTCGCCGTGCCGGCCATCGCGGACGCGATCGTGCGCAGCGCCGCGCCGCGGGCCTACATCTGCAACGTGATGACCCAGCCCGGCGAGACCGACGGCTTCGACGCCGCCGAGCACCTGATCCGGGTGCTCGAGGCCGGGCCGGGGTCGGTGGACACGGTCCTCGTCCACGAGGGCGCGCTCGACCCGGTGGCCACCGCGGAGTACGCGCGCCTCGGACAGGAGCCGGTCCACGCCGACCACGACCACCTGCGCCGCCTGGGGGTGCGTGTCGTCGCGGGGCACTTCGCCGAGGAGGGGACGCCGGTGCGGCACTCGCCCCAGGCCCTCGCCGTCGCGCTGATGGACCTCATCAGGGAGAACGCGGGCAGCTGACGCCGGGGGGGCCGGTCCGGGGCGCACGTGACCTCTGTCACGAAAGAGGACATGCAACGGTTGCCACGAACACTCGGGCGACCGTAGACTGGCCGCGCGGTCGGGGGGCCCGGTCCCCCGCCCCGCGGGCGCCACCACCACTCTCTTCTCATTCCGGTGGCGTTCCTCCCGTACTTCTCTATCTCCAAGGAGCAAACGCCTACATGAGCGCACGCGCTAAGGCGATCGCCCCCCTTGCGATCGTCATCGGTGTTCTGTCCTTCCTCTGGACCGAGCTCTCGCTCAACTTCACCTTCAACTGGGTCACCACGGGCGACGGCGACTTCGTCGGCTTCGGTGTTCCGCAGAACTTCCACCTGATCCTCCCGATCGCGTTCATCTCGTGGGGCCTCTTCTTCGCTGCGGGTGGCGACAACGCCGCCTTCGGCAAGATCTTCCTGGCCTGCGTGTTCGGTACGGTCGCGGCCCTCATCACCATGCCGCTGGCCTTCACGACGGCTGACTCGAACATCTCCGAGTACATCGCCGGCACCGACACCTCCGGCCCGGAGTTCTGGGGCATCGCCCTCTGGGTGGGCATCTTCGCCTTCATCCTCGTGATGATCCTGGTGGCGGGCGACTGGTACTACGTCGCCGGCACCTTCCCGGCGTTCGCGTCGGTGTTCGTGTGGTGGATCGCGACCGGCCTCGACGGCTACGTCCCGGAGCCCGTCTCCGGTGCGCAGCTCTCCGGCGACGAGTTCCTCGCCGCCGCGGCCGGCACGGGCGGCACCGGTGCCGCCGGCGGTCTCATCAGCACCCCGTGGCCGTGGGTGTGGTTCTCGGTCTTCGTGACCCTGGTCTGCGGCATCATCCTCGGCCTCATCTCGGCCAAGATCACCGCGGCCGTGACCCCGAAGCCGAAGGCGGCTCCGGCCGAGGCCTAGGCCTCCAACCGCTTCACCTGCAGTGCACCGGGGGGCCTTCGGGCCCCCCGGTCTCGTCGACGGCCCATCTCCGCGCCGGACGCCCCGGAGTCCCGACCAGCCGCCGCGGCGCGGAGGCGCCCCGCCGTCCTCTGTCGGACCAAATGGACCTCGGGCTCAGGACCAAATGGACCGTCCCCGCCGAACGGGGCCGTCTGCCACACCCGCTCGCCCCGGGGTGCTCCGGACGGGGGTGACGCCCCCGGACGCGCGCTCAGCGCCGGCAGGCGCCCCAGAGGCCCAGGCGGGCGTCGCGGGCGCGGCGCTCGGCCTCGCGGAGGGCGGGCTGGAGGCGTCCGCGGCCGTCGCCGCGGAAGACCTCCGCGAAGCCGCCGGCCACGAGCTGCTCGTTGACGGTCACCGTCGCGCCGTCGCGGGTGACCTCGGCGAGGAGGCGCCCGAAGCGGTCCTCGCGGCCCTGGCCCGGGTCGACGGCCAGGGCGACCCGAGCCCCCGCGGGCATGAGGCGGCGGGCGGCGGCGGCTGACTCCGGTCCGAAGCACTCCACGGGGCGCTCGGGGGTCACGCTCTCGGGCGCGTCGACGCCGAGCAGCCGCACCCGCTCGTCGACGCCGGCGACGCGGGCGATGATCGTGTCGCCGTCGACCACCCGGACGACCCGGGCGGCATCACCGGGGGCGGCGGGCCCGCCGCCCTCGGCGCCGGCGGGCGGCGGGGGGTCCCCCTGCGAGCAGCCCGCGAGGACGACGAGGCCCGCCAGGGCGACGAGCCCGGAGGCGGCGGGCGCGCGGATGGCGTACGTGCGGCGTCTCACGGGCGGGGTCCGATCGTGGGCGGGGTCCGGGGGCCTGGTAGATTGGCGGCCGTTTTCGACTGGGAGGATCGCGCCTTCATGAGCGTACGCGTGGGCATCAACGGCTTCGGCCGCATCGGACGCAACGTCTTCCGCGCCGCGGCGCTGGGGGAGGGCGATGTCGAGATCGTCGCCGTCAACGACATCACCGACACCGCGACCCTGGCGCACCTGCTCGACTACGACTCGGTCTTCGGCCGCTACCCCGGTCACGTGCACGCGCACGACGACCACATCCACGTCGACGACGCCAACGTGCGCGTCTTCGCCGAGCGCGACCCCGGCAAGATCGACTGGGGCTCGGTGGGCGTCGACGTCGTCGTGGAGAGCACCGGCTTCTTCACCGACCGCGACAAGGCCGCCGCGCACCTGCGCGACGGCGTGCGCAAGGTCATCATCTCGGCCCCCGCGAAGGGCCCCGACGCCACCATCGTGATGGGTGTCAACGACGACGAGTACGACCCCGAGCAGCACCACGTCATCTCGAACGCCTCGTGCACCACGAACTGCCTCGCGCCGCTGGTCAAGGTGCTGATGGACGAGTTCGGGCTCGAGAAGGGCTTCATGACGACCTGCCACTCGTACACGGGCGACCAGCGCATCCTCGACGCGCCCCACTCCGACCTGCGCCGCGCCCGCGCCGCGGCCCTGTCGATCATCCCCACCTCGACCGGCGCCGCGCGTGCCATCGGCGAGGTCATCCCGGCGATGAAGGGCAAGCTCGACGGCATCGCGCTCCGCGTGCCCACGCCGGACGGCTCGGTGGTGGACCTCGTGGCCGAGGTCGGTCGCGAGACCACCAAGGACGAGGTCAACGCCGCGTTCGCGAAGGCGGCGGAGGAGGGCCCGCTGGCCGACATCCTCGGCTACACGGAGGACCCGATCGTCTCGCGCGACGTCGTCGGCGACCCCCGCTCCTCGCTGCTCGACGCGAGCCTCACGATGGTCAGCGGCACCACGGTCAAGCTGATCTCCTGGTACGACAACGAGTGGGGCTACTCGTGCCGGGTCGTCGACCTGGCAGAGCGCGTCCTCGGCTGACGGGGCGCCCGTGACGCGCCCGCTCGGCATCGACGACCCGGGGGCCGACTGGACCGGCGCCCGGGTCCTGGTCCGCGCCGACCTCAACGCCCCGCTCGACGGCGGCCGGGTGAGCGACGACGCGCGCATCCGCGCCTCGGTCCCCACGCTCGAGCGCCTGCTCGCCGCGGGCGCCGGGGTCGCGGTCTGCTCGCACCTCGGCCGCCCGAAGGGGCAACGGGTGGACGAGCTCTCGCTGCGCCCGTGCGCCGCCCGCCTCGGCGAGCTGATGGGCCGCCGGGTCGACCTGCTCCCCGACTGCGTCGGCGAGCAGGTCGAGCAGCGCGTCGCAGCGTTGAAGCCGGGCGAGCTCGTGATGCTCGAGAACCTCCGCTTCCACCCGGAGGAGGAGGCGAACGACCCGGCCTTCGCCGACCGGCTGGCCGCGGGCTTCACGCACTACGTCAACGACGCCTTCGGCGCCGCCCACCGCGCGCACGCCTCCACGGAGGGCGTCGCCCGCCGCCTGCCCGCCCGCGCGGGCCTGTTGCTCGCGCGCGAGGTCGAGGTGCTGGAGGGCCTGCTGTCCTCGCCACGCCACCCGTTCGTGGCCGTCCTCGGGGGCTCGAAGGTCAGCGACAAGCTCCCGCTCATCACATCGCTGCTGGAGCGCTGCGACCGCGTGCTGATCGGCGGCGCGATGTGCTTCACCTTCCTCGCGGCCCAGGGCGAGAACGTCGGCGCCTCGCTGCACGAGGACGCGGACGGCCAGGCGATGGCCCGCGACCTGATGGAGACGGCCGTGCGCCTCAACTGCGCGCTCCAGCTCCCGGTCGACGTGCTGGTGGCCGACCGCTTCGCAGCCGACGCCGATCTCGAGGTGGTGCCCACCGACGACATCACCGACGGCTGGATGGGCGTGGACATCGGCCCGCGCACCTCCGCCTCGTACCGCGAGGCGATCGAGGGCGCCGCGACCGTCTTCTGGAACGGGCCGATGGGTGCCTTCGAGATCCCGCCCTTCGCCGACGGCACGCGCGCCGTCGCCGAGGCGATGGCGGCGTCGGCGGGCTCCACGGTGGTCGGCGGCGGCGACTCGGGCGCGGCCGTCGCGCAGTTCGGCCTCACCGAGCGCTACACGCACGTCTCCACCGGCGGCGGGGCCGCCCTGGAGATGCTGGAGGGCAAGACCCTCCCCGGCGTCGCCGCCCTGCCGAGCGCGTCGTGAGCGCGCGGCGCCCGCTGGTCGCGGGGAACTGGAAGATGAACAAGACCGGCGTCGAGGCGCGCGAGCACGTCGCGCGCCTGCGAGCGCTCCTCGGCGACGGGGAGCTCCCGGCGGAGGTCGCCGTCTGCCCGCCGGCGACGGCGCTGGAGGCGACCGCGCGCGCGGCCTCGGGCAGCGCGGTGCGCGTGCTCGCGCAGGCCGTCCACGAGAAGCCCTCGGGCGCGCACACCGGCGAGATCTCGGTGCCGATGGTCACCGCCACCGGCGCGGACGGCACCCTGATCGGCCACTCGGAGCGCCGCGCCGCCGGCGAGACCGACGAGCAGGTCGCCGCCCGCGTGCGCGCGGCGCTCGACGGCGGCCTGTTCGTGATCCTGTGCTGCGGCGAGTCGCTGGAGCAGCGTGAGGCGGGGGAGACCGAGGCCTGGCTCACCGGCCAGGTGAGCGCCGCGCTCGCGCAGGTCGCGCCCGCCGAGGTCGCCTCGCTGGCGATCGCCTACGAGCCGATCTGGGCGATCGGGACCGGCCGCACGGCGACCCCCGACGTGGCGCAGGAGGCCTGCGCGCACGTGCGCGCGGTGGCCGGCGCCACGCTCGACGCCTCCGTGCTGCGCGTGCTCTACGGCGGCAGCGTCACCCCCGACAACGCGGCGGACCTGATGGCCCGGCCGGACATCGACGGTGCGCTGGTCGGCGGCGCGAGCCTCGACCCCGAGGGCTTCGCCGCGATCGTCCGCGCCGTCTGAGGGCGGACGTGGCCGGCCCCCTCGTCCTCGTCGTCATCGACGGCTTCGGCATCGGGCCCGCCGGCCCGGGCAACGCCGTCAGCCTGGCCCGCACGCCGGCCCTCGACGCCCTCGCCGCCGAGGGCTCGGGCACCAACCTCGCGGCCTCCGGCCTGCCCGTCGGCCTCCCCGACGGCCAGCAGGGCAACAGCGAGGTGGGGCACCTCAACATCGGCGCCGGCCGTCGTGTGCCGCAGATGCTCGTGCGCATCGACGAGGCGATCTCCGACGGCTCGATCGCGACGCTCCCCGCCATGCGCGCGGCCCTCGACCACGGCCGGGGCAGCACCCTCCACCTCGTCGGCCTGGTGGGCGAGGGCGGCGTGCACGCCAGCCAGCGGCACATGCTCGCGCTGATCGCGATCGCGCGCGCCGCGGGCGTGCCGCGCATCGTCGTCCACGCGCTCACCGACGGGCGCGACACCCGCCCGGACTCGGGGCTCGCGGCGGTCGAGGAGATCGAGGCCACGGGCGTCGCCGTGGGGACGGTGGTCGGGCGCTACTGGGCCATGGACCGCGACCGCCGGTGGGATCGCACCCGGCGCGCCTACGACGCGATCGTGCACGGCGTCGGCACGCCCTCCGCCAGCGCCGCCGCCGCCGTGCGCGCCTCGTACGACGCCGGGGTGACCGACGAGTTCATGGAGTCGGCGGTCGTCGGAGCCCCCGGCGAACACCGCGTCCGCGCGGGCGACGCCCTGATCTACGTCAACTTCCGGCCCGACCGCGCGCGCCAGCTCACGCTGGCGTTCAGCGATCCGGGCTTCGACGGCTTCGACCGGGGGCCGGCCCCGCCGCTGCCGCACATGACGACCATGACCCGCTACAAGGCGGAGTTCACGCCCGAGGTGCTGTTCGAGGCGCAGGACGTGCGCCAGGGCCTGGCCGAGACCGTGTCGGGTGCCGGGCGGCGGCAGCTCCACGTGGCGGAGACCGAGAAGTACGCCCACGTGACGTTCTTCTTCAACGGCGGCCGCGAGGAGCCGTTCGACGGCGAGCGGCGGGTGCTGGTCCCCTCGCCCCAGCACGTCGCCACCTACGACCAGGCCCCCGAGATGAGCGCGACGGGCGTGCGCGACGCGGTCGTGCAGGCCCTCGCCGAGGGGTCGGACGAGCTGATCGTCGTCAACTTCGCGAACGCCGACATGGTCGGCCACACCGGGGTCGTGCCCGCGGCGGTCGCCGCCATCGAGACCGTGGATGGCTGCATGGGCACGGTCCGCGACGCGGTGCGCGCCGCCGGCGGCCTGCTGTGCGTCACCGCCGACCACGGCAACAGCGAGCACATGATCGAGCCGGACGGCAGCCCGAACACCGCCCACACGAGCAACCCGGTGCCGCTCTGGATCGACCGCCCCGGCCTGCCGCTGCGCGCGGGCGGCGCGCTCGGCGACATCGCGCCGACCCTCTGCGGCCTGATGGGCTGGGATCCCGGTCCGTCGATGACCGGGACGCCGCTGCTCTAGATGTAGTCGGCAGGAGCGTTCTTCCGTCCGGGCCTCCCTGGAGGCTGCGGGTTGCGAGCCAAGCAACCTGCCAAGGGAGACCCGGCGGTGACACTTCATCAGAACGCCAGGACGTGCCCGGCCTCGCGCCGCCTTCTGTGCCGGCGCGTCGAGGATCAGGGATGGACGCTCAGGGCGGCCGCCGAGGCGGCCGGCCTGAGCGAGCGCCGGGCCCGGGAGTGGCTTGGCCGCTACCGCGCCGGCGACCACGAGCTGGAGGATCGGGCCTCGGCGGCCCGCCAGATCCCCGGACGCACCTCGCCCCAGATCGAGGAGGCGATCTGCGCCTTGCGCGCGCTGCGCTTCTCCGGCGCCCGGATCGCCGGCGCCCTGGGGATGCCCGAGCGCACGGTGCGGGCGGTGCTGGCCCGCTCGGGGCTCAGCCGCCTGCCCGCCCCCGAGCGCGAGCAGGCCAACCGCTACGAGCGCCCCACACCGGGCGAGCTGGTGCACATCGACGTCAAGAAGCTCGGGCGCATCGAGCGCCCCGGCCACCGCATCCATGGCGATCGCACCACCCGCGCCCGCGGCGCCGGCTGGGAGTTCGTGCACGTCTGCGTCGATGACTGCACCCGCCTGGCCTACGTCGAGGTGCTGGCCGACGAGCGCAGCGCGAGCGTGGTGGGCTTCCTCGAGCGGGCCGTTGCCCACTTCGCGGGCATGGGCGTCGTCGTCCAGCGCCTCATGACCGACAATGGCCCGGCGTATCGCTCGCACCTGCACGCGGGCGCCTGCCGGACCATGGGGATCCGCCACATCTTCACCCGCCCCTACCGGCCCCGCACCAACGGCAAGGTGGAGCGCCTGATCCAGACGCTCCTACGCGAGTGGGCCTACGCCGGCGCATACCCGACCAGCGCCGCCCGCACCCGGGCCCTGGCCGGCTACCTCGACTGGTCCAACACGACCCGCCCGCACAAGTCGCTCGACGGACGACCACCCGCCGAACGACTTGCCGAGCGGATCAACGCTGCTGCCTCCGACACCTAGGGCGTGTCAGGAAACCAAGGGCGTGCGGCCCGCCGAGCGAAAACCAAGCGATCCGGATGGCCGCGTCCCACGCCGATGCTGGTTGGATCGGCGTTGACGCGGACGCCGGAGCGCGCCGGTTTGCAGCCGGCGGACGTGCGCCCGACTTTCGTGATGCGCTCCTAGGTGTAGTCGCTCACCACGTTGTTGACAGGCGGCTGATCGGCGGGCGG
>VFQN01001076.1_pt1 | contig 47888 bp, 70 predicted proteins | sample 3512371 | NCBI WGS metagenome assembly VFQN01 (sample SAMN10412370, study PRJNA504923) | tailings metagenome | isolation source: Replicate 2 from Balatoc abandoned mine | place: Philippines: Itogon, Benguet | collected 2017-08-28
TGGCCTCCCTGCTGGTGCTCAGCCAGGTCATCCTGTCGCTGACGCTGCCCTTCGCGGTGTTCCCCCTGGTGCACTTCACCAGCTCCACCAGGTACCTGGGCAAGCACGCAAACAGGTGGTACGCCGCCATCCCGGCGTGGATCCTGTTCCTGGCGCTGTCGGGCCTCAACATCAACCTCATCGTGCAGAGCGCCATGACGGGAACCTTCGGCAGCCTGGGAGGCCACCGCTGAGGGTATTGGGCAGTGTGTGGGTGGATCTGGGTGATGGAGGAGGAGGAGGAGGAGGACGATGAGGGGGAGCTGTTGTTGGGGCGGTCGTTTACGTGGGAACGGCGGCATGGCGGCGCATGCGTGGCAGTGGCAGTAGTGGTTGTGGGTGCAACTCGGCATTGCTGTTGAGACGAAAGGACGGGGCTCTCCTGTCAAGAGAACGGTACTGTGGCAGTTGACAAACAGAGAGTAGTTATGTTGTTGCTTGAGTGGCCTTACGGGCGTTTGAGGTTGCTCAGGAGCTTGCTCCGTTTTTGCCTCAATCCCTGAGTGGCTGCTGCAGGCAGTGGACAAATTTCGTGACAAAAGTGTAGCATTGCTGTGGTGAATACGTCATAGGGCCACGCCGTTTGGACACATGTGCTACTGAGGCATCAGGTCAGTGTTGTGAAGCGGGGCGTTTTTGCTATGCAGCAGACCTGGTTCGCACCAGGGTGTTGCCCAGTTTTCGCTGCGCCGCCTCTCTGACTGACCTGGTGGCGCTGGAGGACATGACACGTGGTACCTGGAAGTCAAAGCTGTAATACACAGAGTGGATGCAGACCTGCTACAGCTGCAGGTGTGATCCGTGATATACGCTGGTGCGGTGGTGACACCTGGCTTTCCCTACCTGATTGATGCCTGGATACCTGGTCAATTGCACTTGCCAGGTGTGCCCATATGGCACGTGCACTGGCATGACAGTATGGCTGGAGTACGGTATGCGGCTCTTCAGACACACATGCCGTAGTTGGTTCTGATCAACGGTAAGCACAGCTCTCACCCCTTCACAGCCTGCATCCTAGTGTACCTTACACGCGGCCTAGACGCCTAGTTATGGCGTCTGGGGCCACGTGGCGAGGCAGGAACACTCGGCACGTAGGTAACCAGGCAGCAGGGGGTCACCAGGAGCCAGCACCTCCCAACGTCCCCACAGTGTGTCCGTATCTGACGAACGGGAAGGCGGAAGGGCATGGAGGTGCTCGATCGTGTTGTTTTACCTGTTAATATCAAGAGACAGGCCTCTAGAAACAAAGCAGGCATCGCGTGACAAAAGGCAGCACGGCAGCTCAACTGGCCCGTGCAACCTGCCCAACCGACAACGACCATCGATTCGCTCAAAAAGTGGACGCCTGGATTGCAGCTTCGTTTCGTGCATAATCACCAACATACTTAAGCTTTTGTGTTGTCAAGCACTGTAGCAGATGCCGTCGGAAAGCCCCGGCGCGCTGTTCTTGGGCCTTGATGTGGGAACACAAGGAACGAAGGCCCTCCTCTACGACAACGATACCCACACAGTTGTTGCCATAGGCAGCTCCTCCTACGGTCTGATACCGTCTGAGGTGCCGGCCCGCGCTGAGCAGCATCCGGACACATGGCTCGAGGTAGACACATCACGTCTTGCGGAGTCGTTCTCGCGAAAGCCCTACGATGTGAGCCCTTAGTACCTGAATTATTGCTGTATACGGTGGCCTGTATGCCCGCAGGGCATCCGCCAGGCTACTGCGCAGGCCTTAGCCCAGGTGCCGGGCGCTGGCCGCCGTGTCAAGGGGCTGGCGGTGTCGGGCCAGCAACACGGCATGGTGTGCCTTGACGAACACGGCAAGGCAGGTGGAGCCAGCTATCATGCCCATCATATAAGTGCTGAGCAGTGGTTGTTGGCAGCTTTCAAGCAATCCTGCGAGCTGTCATGTGTGCCAATGTGACGGGGCTGGCAAGGCGCTGGTCTGCCGGTAGCAAGGCAGCAGCACCCGGCAGCATACCGCTCAACAGGCACTGACACATCGAGCGCGAAATAAAGCACTGCTTGGGCGTGTTGCAGGTGCTGCGGCCTGCCAAGCTGTGGTGCGACACGGAGAGCGCAGCTGAGGCTCGGGAACTGTCTGACGCCTTTGGGTGGACCCTGGTGAGCGGGTACCAACGCTCGCGCACAAGCCGACACACGTGGCAGAAGTGGCGTACGTGTTTGCCTTGGCCCATGACACGCTGCCCATGTGAACGCGCAGTCTGTAATTTGCGCAAAGCCTATCCATGCAACGCGTATGCACGCAGAACCACGCCGAGTCGTCTCTAGTCCCTTGCCCACCAACACGAGTTGAACCGCGCGGGTGCACGCAACGGGCACTTGAACCCGGAGAGCTTCATTAACCGAAATTTCTGACGTATGAAACGTTAGGCATATCAGCAACCAGTCCCATGCATCCGCTCTGGGTGTTGTCTCGTATCCCCAGGTCCCCAGCTTCACTGTCACCAAGCTGCTGTGGCTTAAGCGCCACGAGCCGCACGTGTTTGACGCCACGCGCACCGTGCTGCTGCCGCACGACTACGTCAACTTGTGGCTAACAGGCAGGGCGGTCATGGAGGTGCGGCTGGGCTGCATGGGGGCGCATCCACGCATCCGACACACTGTATCAAGTCTGGCTTACCTGCTGGACGTACACGCTCCTGCTCTACTGTACTCGCTGCCCTTCCGTAAGCACAACCCAAACGACCCAGCTTCATGTAGTTCCCAAACAACCCTTCGCTGCCATCCAAGGCTTAGCCCAAACGCCCGGCACCTTCCCTGCCGTGTCCCTCTTTGCCCGACGGCCGCCACCAGCGGTGCGGCGCCTTGTCCGGCAAGCTCACATCTGCCTTTCAGCATTTCACACAACCGCCTTTCCTTCTCTTCCTGCGCCGCTCGATCACCTCTACCGCAGTGCGGCGACGCGTCTGGCACGGGCGTGCTTGACCTGGCCACACGGCAGTGGGACGTTGCAGCCATGGACAGGGTGGACCCCCGGCTGAGGGGCATGTTCCCGCCCCTCTTGGGGCCGGACCAGGTGCGGCTCATGCACAAAGAGCACAAGCACACGCATGCCTGCGTGCCTCGGCAGCAGTAACGCCGCGCCCCTGGCCGCGCCATGTGAGCATTCGGTGATCTCGTATGCCGACTGGATACCAGCAAGGGCCTACCAACCGTAGACTGGGGCTGGGCTCTGGAAGGGACCCAAAACTGCAGCACCATACTAGCGTGCGCCAGAGTCAGTGGGGAAGGTTGCTCCACCCCGTATCCAATGCGTCCGCGTAGCGACTGAACGCCATGCGCAGCCACACCAGACGCAAGGCACAGCATCAGGGCCACAGGCAACCCACGTACCGTAGTATCTTGTGACCCCGTAACTTCTTGCCCACAGGCTGTGGGCTCGCTGCTGCCCGAGGTGGCCAAGGAGCTGGGCCTCAGCGCGGGTATCCCCGTGGGGCCGGGCAGCGGGGACAACGCTATGAGCGCGTTGGGGGCGGGAGCCATCAGGTGCGTGCGCCCCACGTAAAGCCATACATGCCCACGCAGCTTGACAAAATAAGTATGCCGTTACACCCCTTCACCCCTTCACCTCCACCGTTGCAGTCGTCCCTGTCCCTTCCGGCTGATGTTCATCCCGTGCGCTGTCTGGTGCCGTGCCTGTCCAAGGGCTGCCGTGTGCCCGCTGCCGGTCATGTCGCTACAGCACATATGCTTATACCGCAATCTGCCGCCATCTGTTTGCCCCGCCGCAGCGACGGCTCGGTGGTCATGTCTCTTGGCACCAGCGGCACCGTGTTCGCGCGCTCGCCCGCCCACCTGCCCGACCCCTCGGGCGTCATTGCGCCTTTTTGCGACGCCACGGGGGCCTATCTGCCGCTGCTGTGCACCCTAAACTGCACGCGGGTGCTGGAGGAGGTGAGGGGCAGGGGGTGTGGGTCGTGGGAGCCGCAGCGCTTGCAGCCTAGCAACGGACGCACCGCCACTGGCGAGAGTGCTGGAGGTGGTCATGGTCAGCAGCGGTGTATGGGGATTGGGGAACGATTACTGGTTGCACAGGACTGGCCGGTTTTCGCCACGGACGCACCGCCAGTAGCGCCTGCAGAGTGCTGGGGCCCCTTCCCAAAGTCCCAGCTTGTTGCGACTGGATGCCTCCTGTATGCTTTCTGCATATCTCTGCCATGACCTCCCACCAAAAGCGAGTGAGCGGTTGACCGGACCCGCACGCGTCTGGCGCATGTGCCGCATGTGCGCTGTGCCAGGTGCGTGAGATGTTCGGGCTGGACCACGAGCAGCTGACGCGGCTGGCGGAGGCGAAGCCGCCTGGCTGCTGCGGTCTGACGTACCTGCCGTACCTGCCGAACGCACGCCCTGCTGGCCGCACGCGTCGGGGGCACTACTAGGGCTCCGGCCAGGTGGGAACGGGCTGATTAGGATACGACCCGGCTGTGTCCGATACAGTGAAAGCATGTGTTACACCGCGAAAGCGCTGCATGCAAGGAGCTTGCGTCAACAGGCTTTGTTCATGTGGACCGTATCCTCCCCGCTCAAACACCTTCGCCCCCATTGCAGGCCCTTACACTTCACCATTTACTTGCACCAGTTTCTGTTGCTTCCGATGCGCCAAACTTGAGCAGGCCTAATGCGTCCCGGCCTGCTCTACCGCGCCGCAATGGAGGGCGCCACGCTGGCGTTACTGAGCGGCTTCCGGCGCATGGTGGGCGCGGGGCTGGCGCCGGCGGTGGAGGGGCTGCGGCTAGTGGGCGGCGGCGCGCGCAACGGCCTGTGGCGGCGGATGGCGGCGGACGCCTTCCAGATGGCCGTGCTGCTGCCGGCGGAGGCGGAGTCGGCGGCGCTGGGGGCGGCGCTGCAGGTGGGCGGCGAGGGGGTGCGGGGGTGCGGAGCCGGGGCGTGTGGGTATCGCATGTAGCCGGGTGCGAGTATGCCGCACTGTGCATCTGGCGCTGCCGCGGCTGTCATCTGGTCGTCAGAAGCTGTCCGAGTTGTGCCTGCATCTGGTTCCCCTGGCCCCGTTTGACTATGCCGCATGATCCCCGCACCGCACCGATGTCGTCGGCCAGGCGTTATGGCGGTACCTGTGTCACCCACAGCCCGCACTGCAACTCGCCGTACCCGTACGTGCTTCCGGCAAACTCATCACCGCATATCGCTGGACACACGAGCACCCACACTCAACTCCCCGCCCCCTGCGTCCCTTCCATGCGACGCTCGTGCCCCTCCCAGGCTGCGGCGGTGGTGCAGGGAGTGGCTGTGGCGGACTACGTGCGCGCGCACCCCCCGCCGCTGCAGGGCCTGGTGGTGCAGCCTGACCCGCGGGTCGCTGCAGCCTACCAGGAGGCGCTGGAGCGGTTCGAGCGACTGGGGGCCAGGCTTTTCGGCGGGGAATAAGGGCCGGGGCAAGGGTAGGGAAGCAAAGCGCCAGGGCCCCAGGAGAACAGCTACGGTTACAGAGCAGCCTGCTGCGTGTGCATTAAGCGATGAGGGCGTCTGGCAACCGGGCTGTCCAGGGAAGGGCATGGGCTGCAGGGGCAGGGGCAGGGGAGCGAAGCGCCAGGGACCCAGCATTCGCGCTGGGGGGCGCAGCGCACCGCAGCGCGCGTGTGGTGCTGGCCGAAGGGTTGTCGGCCCACGTGGGTTAGGTTGCACCGTTGACCGGTGGCGCGCGCGTGTGCAGGGCGTAGGACACGTACCATACGCGGCAGTCCTTGTGCTGTTATTACCGGTATCGCGATGGCGCCCCGCTGGGGCAAGCAACCGTCGCACTAATTGTTTAGGCCTGGAGTGTTGGGCTGGAGTAAACTGCTGCAAGGGAGGCGAACATGCTGCGTGCCCTGCACCTGCATACACTGCAGGCAGCTGGCTGGCTGGCTGTCCAGTGTCTGCTCGTGGGCACATCATGGACTTGAGGTGTCCTTGCGAGGCTAAGCGCCAAGACAAGGGAGCGACACATACCGGTACCAGGTTGCACCTGCTCGTTGATGTCGAAGGAAGGTGTTGGCTTTGTGTGATCACATACTAACCCGGCTAAACACAACGCCGTGAAGCCGTGATCAATTATGTAAGCATTATGGCCAGCCTGTCCAACAGCGTTGGCGTCCCCGTCCGCGCCCAAGGCACCCACTTCCACCTATCGGTCAGCAGGACACAGCTACGCAGTCGAAGAGGAGAAACCACGGTGCATGCCACAAGTTCACCCGGGATGAAGAGAGCACAATGCCTGCCAACAAGTATGCCCGCAAGCGCACATGCCTCAGTCCTGCTGCACTACGCCGCTGTACCGTCTTCCAGCGCAGGCTCTGCTGGCTCCTCCTGCTGCCCCATGCCTGCCGCTTCCCTCTGCGCCGCCGCCTCCCTCCACGCTCGCGCCGCCGCCGCCCGCCGCTCCCGCTTGTCCTTGGGAGGCTTGTGCGGCATCACAGCCGCCCCCGCCGCCACCTGCGATGCCGCCCGCTGCACGTCCTGCGTGGGAGCGTTCGTACATGATTGTCCAAAGTCGCATCCGCCCCAAACTGGCAGGTGCGTTGTAGAGCGGGTCACTAATGCTAGCTACGGTAGTACGACTTCCGGAGAGCCCGAAAGCCCGATCCTGTGCAGCTACAAGGGGAGCACCACAGCCATGACAGTATAGCGTCAACGCACTTCTTGCGCCTGCAAGGACAAACCTCAAAAGCTCACCAGGTGCCGAACACTTCCACCGACCGCCTCTCCCAGCGCCCCGCACCCACGCCCCGCGCCCCACCTGCAGTGCCACGCTCCCCGCGTTGGCCTTGTTGGCCGCCCTGTTGCTGCCAAACTGCGCCGCGTTGGACAGCTTGCCGATGCGGCTGCCGAACTGGATGGCGCGCTTGACGCGGCACGCGGCACGTGTCAGGCCCAGCAGCGCCAGCGCGCGGCGGAGCACCGCCTTGTCGCCACGGCCCGGGGGCAGCTCCAAGTCTGGGGAACAGACACGTGGGACAGACAGTAACGGCGGGTGCAACTTGTTCAGCAGGCAGCGACATCGCACAATCTCCAGCCATCGTCTCCGTCGGCACAACTGGTGCATTCACGCTCCACCAGCGTGTGACACGAGCAGTGGGCCGCCAGCAGTACCCGCCAAACGCCTCACAGCCGTCAGCCCTGCCCCTTTGACCCTCACCTGCAATGTCCCGCAGCCGCATGTGCAGCAGCAGCCCCATCACGTGCTCATCCAGGAACGGGTGCCGCGCCTCGCGCCCCCAGTCGGACACCAGCCGGTCGTCGCGGCCAAGGTTCCGGAGCCACAGCCGCCGCACGTCCACCTCAAGCTCCGAAGCCAGCCCTGCCGTACCGCCCTCGCGGTACTTGGTCCGGTGCCTGCCGTACCCGCCGCACTGCTCGTCCGCGCCGTGCCCGAGGAACACGACACGTGCCGCAGAGCCATAGAACGGCAGGTCCTCACCGTCGGGTACGGCAGTCTCACCACCTGCTGCTTCAGTGGCAGGGCTCTTCGCTTGACCGATGCTATTGCGCGTGACGTGTGCGGGTGCGGGTGCGGGCCGGGAGGCGGGGTGTGGTGTCGGAGGAGCGGGAGACGGCAGGCGCAGGCTGCCCTGCCCCGCCACCGCTAGCCACAGCGCCGCCCCAATGTTGAGGTCCATGACTGTGCCCGCAGGTCGCAGCAGCGAGAGCAGGTGGGACCTGCAGCGGTGCAGCGAGCATGCGGTGGTCATGGGAGTCCCAGGGCAGGGGTCGAGTTGGGTTCGGTTGCTGGGGCCAGAGAGCCCACGGCAAGAAGCAGACACAGCAGAAACTGCACGTGCAACTAGGCTAGCGCCGTGTTATTTTACACAAGAGTCTCCAGCGGCAACCGCGGGGCACCCAAATGCAGCGTCAGAAAGGAGCCACAGATGAGTTCCTGCTACTAACAGCCACCCTACACACTCGCACATTCCGCCTCCTCTCCTTGCCCCGCTCTTGCCCAGACGCCCCTCCACGGTACCACTCCTGGCCTACCTGTGCCGCTCCACGTCCCCCAGCTCGGCGTTCACCTCCAGCAGACGCCACCGCCGCCCGGGGCACGCCGCCGCCAGCTCCAGTAGGGCGTCGCGCGCCGCCAGGCGGTCAGGGGAGGGGCAGGCGGGGCCGGCGAAGCACACGTTGGCCAGGTCTGGGGGTGCGCGGGGGAGGAGGGAGGACCAGTGGAGGTGAAGCCTGAGGGCCCCAGAGGACTGATGCATCCTAATGCGATGCCCACAGGGTTCAGGTTGCCAGGTTTGGGGGCAAACAGGGGCCAGTGGCGGAGGTCAACGCGTGGGGTTGCACCCAAGCGGCCTTGGTAAAAAGGTAATAGGGTGCAGCACAGGGGTTCAGCCTCACCTATGGGCACGTCCAGGGGCAGCGCCCGGTGCGCCAGCGCGGCCAGCAGCACACTGTCCACCCCGCCGCTGAACAGGACCAGCAGCGGGGAGGCGGGCTCGGCAGGGGCGGGGGCGGGGGAGTGGGGGTGGGAGGGGAGAGTGGTGTAGGATGGGCCTGGACCGGCGGCTGCCGAAGAGAGGGCAGGACACGTGGCGTCTTGGGCAAGGTTCAGGCGTTCATGGGCAGAAGAAGGGCTGCCGGGAGCTGGTGAGGTGGACTGGCCGGCCAGCAGTTGGGACAGGGTAAGGGCAGGAGGGGCGAGGGGTGTGCCGGTGCGCCAGGAGGGCTGCGGGCGCGTGCCGCTCGCAGCGGCCGAGGCGACGGCGGCTGTGGCGTAGGCTGCGGCTGGGTGCGGGGACCGGGCCTCGATGCAGGCGCAGCGCACGCGCACCGCTGCCTGCATGCCACAGGGCACGAAATCATCAGGGACCCAGAGGTGCAATGTATGTTCACGCTGTAGCATTCATAAGGGGTGCAAGTTGTGCAGTGCATGGGGAGCACTCCGTCTCGAATACGTTGCATGCGCCTGGACCACCGAGTACATGCCGCGACCCACTGCTCAGGATATCCGCACAGCGACCAGCTGCGCAAACGGCAGCATCACTGGGCCTTCACGACCCACCAAGCCACCCACACAGCACCCACCCCCCACCCACTACCCACCCACCAGCAGCACGTTGAGCAGCGCCAACGCCGCTGCATCCCCAGCTCCATGGCCGCACCCCAGCTCCCTGCACAGCGCCTCCACACCCTCCCCGGCTGCTAGCCGTCCATCTGCCTGCTTCTCTCCGCCTTCTGCATCCCCTCCGTCCCTTGCCTGGCCCTTGGCCGCCCCACTGCTGCCGCAGTCCCCACCCTGGCCGCCAGAACCAGCGTCCTCCTGCTGGGGACACAGCTCCGCTGGTGCCTGCCGTGCCTGCTGCAGCGGTGTCCTTTCTCCATGGGGAGTGGGCAGGACGCCGTCTGGCTGGTCCCGTGCACGGCGGTAGTTCTGCAGCTGCAGCAGCAGCTCGTCCCTCCAGGGGTGGTGCACAAGCGGCAGCCGCCGGCCGCCCAGCACCACGCCCATTGCCGAATCAGCCTGCTGACCCGCGACCTGCTCCCCCTCCTCCTCCCGCAGCTGCTGGCATTCGGCCCCACCTGCGATACCGCTTGAACGCAAGCTGTCCCCATTTGCCAGACTGAGCTGCTGCCCTTCACCCGACAGGTCCAAGCTGTAGATGCCTGGAGGCAGCTCGGTCCAGTACCCGTCGCTGCCCGTGGGCTCCCCTTCCCCCTCGCCCCCGTCGCCCTCCCCCCAGCCGTCACGCCGCCCCTGGTTCCTGGGGGCACTCCCCTGGCCCCCGTGCTGCTCGCCCGTAACCGCAGGCGCATTATCGGCATCCAAGCAGCAGCTGCTGGCAGCTTCCGCCTCCACAGCCCCCAGTGGCCGACCCGCGGGTCCGTCGCCCAGGGCCGACACCGAGCACGCCACCAGGCGCGGGTCGGAGCTGTCCGGGAGGTGCACCAGCAGGCTGCGCCGGCCTGCATGCGCGGCAAAGCATTAACCAGACTTTCCACATGTGCGTTGGGAGACAGTATGCAATATAGACGTATGGGCAGCCAGCTGCGAGGCTACGGGTGCAGCCTGGCTGGTTGTGGACCAGCGTGGCTGGTCGCCAAGGGAGACATCCCTTTCCCGTATGAGATAAACGTGCACCCGCCCTGGCTCACCGAGGATGTCCCTGCCCATCCACAGCCTCCTGCTCCCCGCCTCCCAGAACAGCACCGCCCACGGTCCGCGCAGGCGGCTGAGCACCTCGACAACCCGGGGCACGCCGCTGCCGCCGTCTTCCGCACCAATGCCGTCATCGGGGCATGAAACGTGCGGTTGCGCGTCCTGCGCTGTCCCTGACTTTCCCTCCTGCTGCTGCATCTGCCCTGCGGGCTGCTCCCGTGGCGGATGCTGCTGCTGTCCGTGTCCCCCTGTCAGTGCGGCCAGCAGGCACTCCCCATCGTTCGCACCGGCAGGCACGTGCAGGCCTCCGAACACCTCGCCTGCGGAAAAGCAGGTGGGGATGGACGGGCCGATGGCCAAATTTCAGGTCGTGAACAATCACTTGGCAGATGGCGGGCTGGGAAGGTGGCGTGCGCGTGAGAAGTGGAGCATGTATCGGATGCGCGCGTATGTGGCCGTGTGAAGGCATGGCTGCAGCTACCCTGGGCTAATGTGCAATTACATCACTCGCTCGCGAGGGCCATTACCAATCCCAAGTTGCACCGCTGCACTTGTCATCACGGCGCTCACGTGTGTAGGTCTGCTGGTATCAACATACTGCCCAAGACATCTGGAGGCACAGCCCACTGGCCCACTCTGTACGCCGCAGCCCCCGCCCGTACCATTGAAGCAAAGGATGTCCCCGGCAGGGGTGCGTCCGGGACAGGTGCTGTGCCTGCTGCCCCGCAGCTGCAGCAGGGTGGCCGCGAACGTGAGGGTGAGCGCGGGACCACCAGTGCCGCCAGGCCCGTGTGGGTCCTCCGCCTCCGCCCCGGCCCCTGCCATGGGCCCATGTCCGTCACCGGGCGATAAGCACGGCAGCACCACCTGGATGGGAATGAGTTGGGAGCACTCTGTCTCAGCAGCATATGCTTTCAGTCGTTACCAGCACGGCACAGCACGCGTGTCAACTCAGTGCCACTGAGCTTACAGCCAGTGGCTGCACCGAGCTGCCTGGCACGATAAGTGTCAGTCCCGTTCGCCAAGCACTCATCCCCATGCCGTTAGCTTCGTTTCGAGACTGTACACGTTCCGCTCCTCCTCTTCCACGAGAGCAACTCCGGCCGGCGAGGTCGTGGCGATACACGTGTCAGAGCACACCCGTGCTTGCAACAAAGAAGCGCCATGGTCACACAAGATATCTGGCTGGCAAGTTCGTCATGGTCCCTGCAGCAATCCCACCTCTTTACTATAGCTAAGACAGCTCGCTGGGAAAGGAGGCCATGCGGCATGGTGAACTGGGGACTGGGGCCGGCCCGGGGGCCCCCTAGACTGCACGCGATCCAGGAAACGCACCTGCGTTGCCCCTTGGCCGTCTGGTCCGCGGGCATAGAGTCCTGGCAACAGACACGCGACACTATATTTCTCATTGCAGCTTGGGCTTGGAAGCGAGGGCGCGGCAAACTGGCGCGCTGCTACATGACAGCTGCTTGAAGCGCCGCAAGCAGTTTGTGCGTACGCTGTTGCCTGATCAATTGGGTTTATACTTTCAGCTATCAGCAGGATACCGCACATGACTACTGGGGGCTTCCGCGCAGCCGGTGTACACCCTGCCGCGTTTGACTGCGTGCCTACGGCCCCCTTGCGCTGAAGGGTACGAGTTGCTACTTTTGTATTATCATAAAGATACCTAGAAAATAAGGTGCATGCATTGATACTGCGGGCTCTCCACTTCGTGACCTTGTCAACCCTGCTGTCACGTGTCCGTCCAGGTACAGGGCAGGGGACGGCACGGGAGGGGCTCACCCCGAGCCAGTACGCTGCCAGTGTCCAGCAGCAAGTGCACAGAGGGGGAGCCGGTCCATGACGTCCAGTCCCATCTCCTATCCCGCCTGACATTCTGAGCGCCCGGTGAGTACAGTGGAAGCGGAGCAGCGACACCGCACAAGGCTGGGCGCATGCTGTGCATGCGAGCACAGGAAATGACAGCATGGTGTTGCGGTGCATGCGCTAAAAGACAGAGGTCGTGCATGGCTGGAACGTGACCTGCTGGTCACTGCCAAGGTGGCACTCCTGGGACGAAAACGGAGGGCGGTTCGGGGCTGTATCACGCTATCATGCACCAGCACACCCATGCGCGTTCGGTGCAAGGCGCAGGCCCCTGATTGGGCTATGCCGTAGTACCCTGCTGCAACGCATGTCGCACTCATGGCCTCCCTCCGCAGTGCGCACTGGTGGCCTGGGCGCCGACGTCACACCCCAGGTCCGCGTCGGGTTGGGTCGTGTTGCGCAAGCAGCTCGCAGCACAGCGTTTACTGGGACTGGGTAAGTATCCGCCGTTCTGCTGCTTCTGCTTGTCAACTCACTTCCTCTTCACGTGCAGGCACCAGCTTTTCCCTTTCCGTGCTTCCCTGACGCCTCACACGTTTTCTCGCGTTTTACGCGTACCCCAGGTCCGCAGCCAGCCGCTGCTGTTCGGCGGCTGGGACCTGGGCGCGCTGGCGGCCAGCAGCACGCGGCCGGGCTGTTGGGACGAGGTGGCGCGCAAGCTGCTGATCGACTTCGGGCTGCAGATCAGCCAGGCGCTGTACACCAGGGCCACGCAGGCGGAGCTGGCGGCGGGTGGGTGCATATGGGAGGGGCGGGCGGGGTGGGGACGTTGCACAATAAGGAACTGTGTTTGCACGCACGCACGGCACGGTAGAGGTGAGTACCCGTACCCCTGCACCGGCTGCGTTAAGGCACTGCGGGGTGAGGTTGTGGTGCAACGGATCACGCGCCGTTGCCACTGCTGTGCGTTACTGCTCTGCCTAATGTAAAGCAGGGCTGCAAGAGGGCGCCCTGGTTGCTCGCATTATTCGGCCTTATAGGCCCCTGGCTCTCCGGACGTTCCGATTTGGGGTCTGAAACTGTTAATGTAATTGTAACTGCCCTGGTTGTTGGTGTAGGGCACGCACCGTGATGTTGCAGATTCACTTGGCATTCCTCTGGCGTGGCAGCACTGCTGGCCCACCCAAGACGCATAGGACCAAAGGGACAGGGGTGTTTGGGTGCTGTACCTACCTACCTGTACCTACTACCGGGTCTCTTTGGGGCCGTGTCATTGGGGTTCAGTATTGGTAGGGGCCGGCTGCGGACCCGTCGTGTGCACTTTTCCACATGCGTGGGGGCTACTGCGTGCGGTTGGTGGCGGTATCTGCAGAAGCATGCTCTACTTTGTACGCGCGCAAACCGTGCCAGCAGCTGCAACGTCTTGGGTTTCGGGGCATCCGAGGAAGGTACTTAGACACTTGGTGAGAGGGCTCGTGTGCACGACTAGACGCGTTCGTAAGGACAAACCATAAGGGGCAGGTCAGGTGGGCAAGTGGGCAGGTCGGACGCACGTACACCGGCAGACGTCAAGCGCTCGTCAAGTGCGGGAGAGTGGGTCGCTTTCGTCTTTTTTAAACACTTGTAGCGGGGTTTTACTTGCACCTGGCGCTGCGCATCGTCCGGCTGCGAGAGATTCGAGGGGATGTCGGAGAAGTTGGCCCCAAATGTTCCGGAGCGACACGTCCAGTGAGGGTAGCGGGTGAGGGTAGTAACTAGAAAGTCGCCTTGGCAGAAGCGTTTTCATTTGTTTACCGCAGGCAATCTTCATGAAGCTCGTAAGCTGCATTGGCCAAAGATTTGGCTGTTGCCTTGCCGAAAGGCTCGATGTGCATTACGCTATGGGGGCATGGGGCATGGGGGTGATCGGCGTGTACGACACGCGCCAGGTCCCAAGGATCTTGTTCATCCCCTGAGCGTAAATGGTGCCAAAAGGTCAGAAGTGTAGTGCACGTCTTTCTCTATGTTTGCCGAAGCTAGCTGAGCGGCTGAGGCACAGGCGAGCATCACTAATATCGTTCTTTTGACACATACGCTCCTCCAGACAACAACAGCGGTCGAATAAGCTTTGCGAGGGTCGCTGGAGGCGCCACCATTCCGTCGACGACCGACAGCAAGACGGCGTGTTGCAAGAAGCCGACAGAGGGATCTGGCGCGGCCAAGCGCGGCTGGCTGCTCTAGCGATTCACTTTTACTGAGTCTGTGCTCGCGAGGTAAGAGAGGAACTCGCTGTCTCCGGATGCAAAACCCCTTCCCACGTTGCGAGGCTGCACGCCGACACGACCCGGATCGAAACAACCTTGCCTTGAGCTATGCTTGAACGTGGCATTTTGCAGTTGTCATATTCAGGGCTGAGGATGCTGCATGACCAGGGCTTGACGGAAGGACCCCAGTTGAAGCCTTGCATGTGTGACCCATGGGTCGTTGCGCTTAATCGACGGCCCCGTATGGTCCAAATTACCTTGGCATATTCAACGTTGCAAGAAGCTCCTTTAGGTGCCCCCTCAAGGCTGCAGGGCCTAACCGTTCGCCGGCGGCGGGCCCAACGGGGCCCGGAGCTTCCAAGCCCCGCTGCGGTTCTAGGCAGTTTCTCAAGCTCCCTGTGCATGAATTCACGCATAGGTGCAGTGCACAGCCCAGCCCTTACTGTAACTGTAACTGTAACCTTACAACCAGGCGTGCTGGCCTGCCCCTCCCTGGCCTGCCCTGCTGCTGCCAACAGGTACCGCCACCGCGCCGCCTTCCTCGCTCAGCAACGCCTTCCACAATGGCAGCCGTGCCACCCCGCGACCCGCTGCTGCCCACCAACGCCTCATCCCCACCCAACGTGCCACAAGTGCAGCGCCCGCAAACACACCAGCACCAGCAGCAGCAACCCCATCAGCAGCTGCCGGCTCACCAGCGCTTCCTCAAGGGCGTGGCCATCAGCGTGTGGCAGAACGCCCCCGACTCGTGCGCCGCCTCCCAGTGGACCTCCTTCGCGCGCAAGCCGCACACGCTGGGCCAGCGGCTGGGCGCGGCACTGCGCGGCGGCAACGGCAGGGGGCCGCAGATGCGCATCGACGACGGGTCTCCTGATTTCTGGAACCGGTAAGAGCTAGGCCCACGTGCTGCGTGTCACAGGAGCTTGTCCAGCATGCCCTTCCCACGGCACCATGCGCATGCCGTCTTGCAGCACATTGCTTCTATCGTATCAGTGCTACACACGTGTTGCCCTGTCGCCCTGTGGCATTCTTTCACCGTACACCTCGCACCCCATCCCTCACCTTTACACTTACACCCAAACCCCTGGTCTGCCATTATCCCCACCCGTTCACCCCCATTCATGCCACGCCGCACATGCACACCCCTGCTGTACCCCTACGTCCTACCGTACTCACCCGCCGACCCTGCCCCACGTGCCCCCTCCCACAGCTACCATGACGACATCGCCGCCGCCAAGGCCCTGGGCTGCAACAGCCTGCGCCTGTCGCTGGAATGGGCGCGCGTCATGCCCTCGGGCCCCGGCCGTGTGGACGAGGCGGCGGTTGACCGTTACCACGCCATCTTCGACGCCTGCCGCGCCGCGGGCCTGGAGCCCATGCTGACGCTGCACCACTTCACGCACCCCGACTGGTTCCAGAAGCTCGGGGGCTTCGAGAAGGAGGCGAACATCAGGTGTGTTGGTGGGGAAGGACTTGGGTCAAGGCGCGGAAGGGAGATCGGTTCTGCACGGGACGAGCTTGGGGTTTGGACGACCTGCACGTGTAAGTGCATGAAGCGCTGGCTCTATTGTGCGGTACCACATACGCCCCATGGCCCCATTCCAGGCGATGGCACTCCGGCGCAACGCCGCACCAGAGGCTCGTTATACCAGTGGCCGCAAATCAGGGGAGTAGGTCTGACCCTTTGGCCCTTGCCGCCCCAGGTACTTCGAGGACTGGGCTGCCACCGCCTATCGCCTGTTCCAGCGCCACGGCATCGCGCTGTGGGCAACCTTTAATGAGCCCACCTGGTACGGTACGGGATCAGGGCCGTGCTGTACGGGACATGACACACGTGGCAGAAAGGGACAGCGTGGCTGTGTGCTTGCACATGGGGTAGAACTGGATGCTGTGGACGGCTCGTGTCCGACTTCTCCGTCTCGATCTCATGAACCTGCCGCCCGCTCCCGTCGCCCGGCCTCGCAGCGCCGCGTTCACCGGCTACATCGTGGGCATCCACGCGCCCGGCCGCCGCGGCGCCGTGGCCGCCGCCGGCACCGTGCTGCTGCACATGCTGCGCGCGCACACCGCCGCCTACCACGCGCTGAAGCGGGAGGGCGGGGAGGACGTGCGCGTGGGGCTCGTGCACCAGCAGATCCGCTTCGAGCCGGAAGGTGCGTTGTTGTATGCTTGCATGACTCATGGCAAATGGGTTTGATGAACGGGGATGATACTGTTCCCTGGCCAACGGACGAGATAGTGCAAGTTGTTTCTGGCCTCTACTCGACGGAGCACCACCGTATATCTGCAGCCCTCGAGCTCGTGCACCATGCTTGCATGACGCATACTGCCGTACCCGGCGGCCGTTCCATTCCTCTCCAGGAACCGGCCGGCTGTACGGTGCGGCCAAGTGGACAGCTGATTGGCTGACGCACTGGTGGGTGTCCGGTGCCGTAGCCATGGTTGAAGTGACCTGTTGTCAAACCACTCACCTCACCGGTATCCTCGCTGCTGCAAGGGCTTTGCCGGACAAGACGCTCACCGTTGCGCCCCCTTGTTGTCCCCCTTGCGTTGCCCCTTCCTGCGTGAGCAAAACCTAGTGCGGGCCTACGCTAACCCTCCACCACAACTTTCCCTACAGCTTCGGTTGGGACGTGGTGCACGCCTACATGCTGAGCGGCACCTTCGAGTGGAGGCTGCTGGGCCCAGGCCGCGGGGGCAGCGGCGGCATGTTGCGGGCGCAAGAGGCGGCGGGGCGGCCCCCGTGCGACTGGTGGGTTTGCTGTGCGCGAGGGTACCAGTGCGACAACATCAAGATTTGTCATGCCCAGTACCTTGGGCTATCCACGAGGACACTTCTTCTTGAAGCCAGCGTGTTGAAGCTCGGTCGCGCGCACCAAACTGACCCCCTAGTGCCTGTGGCTGACCAAGAAGATACCGGTACACTTCAAACGTCTACCACTCTTGCTCAAACCCATCTGCCCCCCTCGCTCCCTGCCCTCCAGGCTGGGCATCAACTACTACACGCGCGTGGTGCTGTCGTGGCGCCTGGCCTTCACCGGGCGGCCCGGCGAGGTGCTGACCGACATGGGCTGGCCGGTGGTGCCGCAGGGCCTGGGGCAGGCCATCGCGCACTGCGCCGAGCTGGGCGTGCCGCTGTACGTCACGGAGACGGGGGTGGCGGACGGGGCAGACGACAGGCGGGCGGGGCTCATCGCGGCGTACTGGGACCAGGTGCGGGCGGGGCAGGGTCCTGGGCGCGAGTCAGGGCATCGCATGCACCCTCCCGGCGTGCTAACGTTCAGCGCTGTAGGTGCTGTTGTGCTGGGCAAGGTTGCCATGAAGCTGTGTGTTCTCGTCCCGCGGTCATGTGGTGCGAGGGGTACGGGCGTGCGCTGATGCACTGGTGCACCTTCCACACCACGTCACCCTCCAGGTGTCCCAGGCGGTGGCCTCCGGCGCCGACGTCCGCGGCTTCTACTACTGGACGCTAGTGGACAACTTCGAGTGGCACCTGGGCTACAACATGAAGTGAGTGGCAGTGGGGCCAGTATAGTCGGGACAGAGCAGCAGCAGCATGGTTACAGTACGCGTTGCGGTAGGCCCATGGCGGAGGGCAGGAGCGGGCGTGAAGCTGTGTGCCATGGGGGCAGGAGGCACGGGCAGGGTACATACGGGGTTATGCGGACAGTGCTAGCCAGATGCCTTGTGCTAGCCGTAACACGTTGGCCTCACCGTACCTACCTGCGACCCATTGCTCCGGCCACAGGTTCGGGCTGTACGAGTGGACCCAGGCGCCGCCCGGCGCCAAGCCGCACCCCGCCACCGGCCCCCACAACCGCAAGACCGCCGACACCATGCGCCGCAGCCGTGGCAGCCACCACCACAGCCACCACCACCACCACCACAACCCCTTCAACATAGCACACCATGCCCAAGGCAGCCACTCGGCGCACCACAGCCACTCCGCGCACCACAGCCACGCGCACGGCCACGCCGACCGGCACAGCTCCCCCACGGGCCGCAAGAGCGTGTCCCTCGCCCGCCTACGCTCCGGCCCCGACCCCGCCGCCACCGCCACCGCCACCATCATCGGCGTCTCGCCCCCCGCCACACCCACCCTGTCCGGGATGGCTGCCCTCGCCACCTCTGCTTTCCCCGCCCCGAGCCCCAGCCCGGCGGCCTTTTCCTTCTCCATCGCTTCTGCCACAGCGACTGCTCCGGCAGAGGCTGCGTCCTCCGGCTGGCACCTGGTCGGCAGGCCGGCGACAGCCTTCGGAGTGGCGTCACAGGACGCGGAGGAGGAGGAGCACTACAGCGACCGCGCGCCACTGCTAGCGGCCAACGCGAGGGCTGTGCTGGAAAGCAGCTACGCGGCTAGCGAGAGCGGGGGCGGGGGCGCAGCCAGTGGCACGTGCGTGGTGTCCCCACGTCCTGTGGCGGAGGGGGACAGCGTGAGCCTCAGCGAGGAGGCAGAGGCGGTTCTGGCGGCGGCGCAGGAACACGTGCACTCGTGCCCCCTGTACGGCAGGCGGCTGCGTCTGGGCGCGCTAGAGCTGGTACGGCGGTACGTCAGCCTGCCCGACGACCTGGATGGTGCGCACCGCGTGCTGCGTACGGCAAGGTGGCCTGCCGTGCCGCTGCTGCAGCTGTCGGAGCACTGGGGCAGGGCGGGTGGGGCACGGGGCCGGGAGCCGCCGGGCCGGGGTGTCGGTGGGCTGCTGGTGGGGTTGCTGGGTAGTGCGGGCAGGTGGGCGCTGGGGGTGCCGCTGGTGGGGGCGGCGGTGGTGGCGGTTGTGGGGGTCGTGGGGCCGATGGTGAGGGGGCGCGGCAACAGGGTGTGACCATGCGGGAGCATTGGCATAAGCGGCTTGCGGGACTGTTCCCGAACACGTGGTGCTCGAGGAAGAGAAGATGCAAACGGGGGTTAGAGGCAACACCCTTAGAAGCGGGGTCTCGCCCGTACAGCGTGGGTTACCTGGATGGGTGGACGGTTTTGCACCTGTGCATCGCAGCAGTACCGGTACCGGTTTGTCGATCGCTGCTCTGGCACTGCTAACCTGCTGCTCTGGACTGTGCGCGAATAACTGTGGCTGAAGCCGCGAACAGACTTAGGCAGGAGGGCTCTACTTGAGGCCGTTCGAATTCTGGCGGACAGCGGCTCGGGCAGTCGGCTGGAAGCTTGGTGTGGTAGGTGTGATAGGTGTGGTAGGGGCCCGACGGTTGGGAACTAGCCCTTTTTTCATGATTACCACATGTCCTTGGGCTAGCAAAACGCAAGAAGATAATTTGCTGCAACACTGGATATCAAATTGCCTGCCCATCACCGTACCCTGACAAAAATAGCGAAGCGTCATGTTCGACTGTCCTGCTGCGAAGGCTCCAAAGCGCAGCGAGTTCGTTGCAATCCCGCCCGTCAGGAGGCATCGTGACCTAGGACGTGCATGTAAAGAGACCCGTCATGTGAAGCAGCTACGCGCTGGCTAGTAAGATGCCTGGTCTATCGCGCAATGCTGGTGTAGGGTGGTGATGTGACAGCCATGGTACGGGTGTGGGGCTGGTGTAGGGCTCAGCAACGCGAGGCAGGCCTGCTGTGCCAACAAGCGTATCATTCCTTTCCCAAAATTTTCTTATTGTACGAAGAATAAGGCATCGGGCTGGGCAAATACTTGTGAAAAGTACATGAACTGCGGCCGGCGGACGGCAGAAGCGCTGTTCGCCAGCCCAACAAGGACTCATTGACGACGGAAATAAATGTTCCGTAGTATTATGGCACAGCCTCTGTAAGTCTTTGCAAGAGTCCCACCTGGGACAGAAAGGTAGACGCTGACACGTGTGCGACACGGGGTGAAAAGGGTGGCGTTGTGGGTCAGCTTTTTAGCGAGTACTCCTTCGGCTGCAACTGGACTTGCCTGAAGGACAGGAAGTATGGTTGCTATCATATTTACTTAAGCATAAGGTGCGCTGCTGCCTTGTAGTGGAACTCGTGTTTGGTTACGTTGCGAGTTAACCAATCATGACTCTTCCCGAACGCACCAGTTGACCTACAACACTTCTGACTGTTTGCACACAGCCTCTATGATTTGCCCTAAACGGTACTGACTCCGAGGACAAGTTTTTTTTCTGTTTGCTCCTTTGCAAGGTCGAGTCACTACTGCCCGGGGCTGTGCTTTGGCGGCCAGGACAATACAGAGCACCAGCGTGGTACCTGCTCAACGGCGATGAAGACCAGTCAGCGGCTGCGCTGCGGTGGCATGTCCCAACACCCCACCGACTGAGCCGTCAGTAAGGAGGGGTCGTCTACGTACAGGTGTTCAGACAGTTTTTAGTACCTGCAGAAGCGCGCGGTGTACAGGCAACGATTTGTCAAGGCCGCATTCGAGGCGCCTGCAATGCTCGCGTTCAGCGTTAAAGTGCAGCCGGCGCGAGGGCGCCTGCTATAATCCTCCAGTTGCACATCTTGCGGCGGCACAATTGTGCCCTGCAACGGCGTTCCTCAGCACCTACTGTGCTGCCTCCTTCCTGGCCACCAGGGGCCGCTATGGCGCTGCTGAACACGTTCAGGGGCTTCCCAAGCCCCAACGTCCTCAATGCGGACTTCTTGGTCCGCTTGCTGGTCTTCAGGTGAGGCTCTTGGGTTGTGCCTTGTGCACCCCCCCCGGGCCTCAAGCCACGCAGACGGCACGTCACGCCCGCCTGCGCTGCCAGCTTCCAACCTAACCTGTGCACTCGTGCATGCCCCTCCCAACTGCAGGGTTGTAACTCTGTACCTAGCGGTAACGGACCTGGACAGAGCGATCGCCAGCATCGCGTCTGCGGACGGCCCAACGCCATGGACGGCTGTAGACCGCATCCTCGGCGTGCTCCTCACCCTGCCCATCTTCGCCTCCCTAGCGGGCCTCGTCCTGCCCCTCGCCGACATTGGGCTGTATGAGCGCAACGCGACTGCCGTACACGATGCAGTGCTGTATGCGTCGGTCCTGAGTCGTGCAGCGCTGCACTGCAGCGGCCGCGCATGGGTGCCTGCCTCCCCCAAGCAGCACCTGCTACTCGATGCCTTCCTCAACATACTTGGCACACAGGTGCGTAGGACACCGGCGCAGTTGAAAGCGCGGGCACTATAGCGGCTGTTAGTCTGTAGAGCGAAATCAGTACAGTGTCATAACTAGACAGGTGTGGAGGGGGCAGCGGCTGGGTGCGCAGGGTTGGAAGCAGGGTTCAGGACTCTGGCTTACCCACTGTATTAAGGACACGCCTTTCAAGTTGCCCAGCTACTACGGTATGCTTGGCGATTTGGGTCAGGCCATAGCCCGAATGGCAGAGCCAGGGCCGGCCAGTGCGCCGAGCCGGGTGGAAAGGATGGCACACCTGGAAGCCCCCCTAACCCCGAAGTCCCTTTGGTGGCTATGCCCCTTTCCCGTGCGCCTCTCCTGGGCAACGGACTACGTAGCCGGTGAATGGGACTCGTCCATGACAAGAGCGATACATGGGCGCCATGCCGAGCGGGCTCAATTAGGATGTCGAGTGCTCCAGGCTCACCTGGTTGGCGACGCCACACCCTGGCCCACCTCACTTTACCACTCAACCTAAGCGCGCCCTTCCTGCCCCCGTCCCCGCTCACGCGCACCGCAGGACTCCCCTGGTGACTACACGCCCAAGCTGGCCCTCATGCTGGCGGCCTACTCGGTAGGCTGCCGCGTGCAGCAGGCGGGGGCGGAGGACGGGGGCTCGCGGCTGTACAGCTACATCCAGCAGTGAGTCATGGGTATTGGCGTATGGGCGCATACCGTAGGCACCTGTAGGCGCACGGAGCGGAAACTCTATATTGGCAATTACGCACGCAGTGCCTGTCTTACGGTGCTTGAGTGCTTGCTGCATGTGGCGCTTGCTCACCAACATGCCAACCTGTTCCTTGGGCCCTGCAGCGGCGAGTTCTACGTCTCGGTGTTCCTGCTGGCCATCATGATGTCCAGGTGGGTTGGCCGCAATGCAGCGACGCTACTGGCGTCGCATGTATTATGCATGGCAACCTGCCCGCCCGCATAGTCTTCATGTATTGTCATTTTGGAAGAGCCTTCTCTGCGATCGCATGGCCAAAGCCGTTGCAAGCCAAGCCGCTTCCTTGCCGCCTTGCTTGCCCCCCGCAGGCTCTACATGTGGTATGTCGGCCCCAGGGAGCAGGCGGTGTTCCTGAAGCACGTCTCCAGGCAGCTGCAGCTGCTGACCAGCGCCCCGGGGACACCCCAACGCGCCAACTCCACCACGGGCACTTTCTTCTTCTCCAGTGCGCGGGGCGCCACGAGCCAGCCCCAGCTGCACGTCAGGCGCGCGTACCGCTGGAAGCTGTGCGCTGTCAAGGGCACGCAGGCCCTGACGCTGCTGCGATACGCCTTGGAGGGCCACCGCAAGGCAAGTGACATGCGCCATCATGCTGTGTCTCCTTCCGAAATGATTGCCTTGCGTCCGTGCCGCCTCGCTGGGTAGCATGATAGCTGGCGAACGGCCACTCTGCCGGCCTGCCTCCGGGAGCCGTTCGAAGGTGATCGCCATACCCTTAACTCCTGCATCGCTTCTGGGTGCCCCTCCCTTTCCGCAGCTCATCAGCGTAGTGGTTGCCTGTGCGGGCGGCGGCCTCCTTGGGCTGAACATCGTCGTCGCCGTTGCCTTCCGCCGAGTGTACCTTCGGTACAACCGCATTCTGAACACCGTCGGCCTTTTCGCATGTGCCGCCGCCCGCATCGCACTGCTGCTGCTGGAGGGCACGGGCGCAGCGAGGCACGCCGTGTTCCACCACTTCCTAGCCATCGTGTTCTCCCTGCTGGTCAACGAGGAGCCCTTCCCGTCATACATCGTACAGCTGGCGATCATGTGCATGTCGTTCAAGTCCGTACAGGTGTACGTCGACTTGCAGCACGCCCGGCTGACAGACACCCTGCCGGTCGGCCTGCAGCCTGGCGGCCTGGAGTGGGTTGGACGGCAGCTGCTGCAGTCGCACACGGAGTTCTTTGCCCTTGCGGCCTTTGCCCTGGCGCTGTACTGGGGCTGCACCCTGGGCAAGTACACGGACCGGGACAGCAAGCTGGAGCGGCAGGTGTGGCTCAGCGTGTGCCGCAAGGTCCTGGCGCCGCAGCAGCAGCAGCAGCGGCCGCACGTGGCGGCGGGGGCGGCGGCGGAAGCGCTGCCATCGCCCGTAGTACCGGCAGGCGCGAGCCGCTTGTCGTGCGACTCACGAGGCAAGAGGGCCTCCGTCGAAGGTAACGGGCGCAGCTCATTTGAGTGGACACCTGGGTCTTGTACCAAGTCCGGGTTCCGACCTTCGGAGTCCACCAAGTCCCTGACAAACCCGGGGATGGCAGGGCAGCAGCTGCAGCGGCCAGGGGAGTCGCAAAGGCAGCGCCGGAAGGCCCGAGCGAGGCCCGAGGACGCGGGAGACCCGGCACCTGGGCGGGTGGCGCTGGGAACAGCCGGCCAGGGCGCGAATGCACAGCGGGTGCCTAAAGACCTGCTCAGCGGGACTCCGCCTGACGGGGAGCAGGCAGTGCAGCCGGCATTTGGGTTGCAGGAGGACGGAGGCGCGGGGCTTGACGTGTTCGGCAGCTCCCCGCCGGGCGTGCAGGGTGGTGTTGCGGGGCCGTCGGGTCTGGTGGCGACGCCGTCGGAAGGTGGAGACGAAGGGCGCGGCGGCTTTCTACACTGTACGGCAGCCGAGTGGTGCCTTGCAACCGCGGCGTCCAAGCAGGACACGGCCCCTGCAAGCTCTGCATCCGCCGCAGCTCTGGTACAGCACGACTGGCAGCAGGAGGGGGAGCAGGAGGGAGAGCAGGAACAGCCACAGCAGCAGAAGCGGCTGCTCCAGCAGACGCGGACCCTTGACGAGGAGCCAGGCGAGTTTGCGCTCGAGTTCAGCACCCGGCTTGCGCCTCTCCAGTACGCTACCGTTGACAGCAGCAGCGATGCATGCACCGTGCCGGCCTACGGCTCAGCCGTGAGCGGTCGGCGGCTCCTGCAAGTTGAAAGCCCCTGGAGGTCGCAGTCGGATCGGCTGATTGTCGCGCGCTCAGGGTCGCCGAACAAGGGCCCAGCCAACGCGACTTCGCAAGGGGTCCTGGCTGGCAGCGGATGGGTCGTGAGTGCTCAAGGCCGCAACAGCACGGACATTCGCCCCCAGCCAGCCCTCGACCTACCGCCAGATATGCCGTCTCCTTCCAGCGCTGGGCCAACCCCTTTGGCCCAGGGGCAGGATCAACAGGGCCCTCTACTGCGCGTGCTGGATGCAGCTCATCGCTCAAGCACCACAGAACACCGCCGCTCCTCTCCCAACACGGCAGCAGGTGCCCTCGATCGCCACGACTCAATGCCGGGGAAAGCCACAACAGGCAGCAGCCCCATGCCGCAGTTCCTCTCCAGCCAGACGCACAGCCTGCCAGCCATCAACACCTTTGCCACTACTAACAGCGGGAAGGCGGCGACCGGAGCGATGAGCGGCAGCATCCCCATTCCCAACCCAGGAGCCCGGTCGGGGCCAAGACGGAAGCGCACCTTCCCGTGCACCATCTCGCCCACCAAGGCTGCCCTTGCCGCTGGTGAAGCGCAGTGGAGCCTGAACGGCAGTACGACATCGGACACTCCCCATGGCTCCCAGGCAGGCATCGACGCATTCGCCGCCAACCTGCCGTCGCCCACGCCCTCACAATCGGGCCCCCCAGGCAGTGGCACTCCCACTCCAACCGCTGTTGCGACCAGCAAGCTGAGGAGCGGCCAGCTGTCTGTAAGCTCAGCCGGGCATGGAAACCTACCGGAGGGACCCTGCGGTACAGACGACCCGTCCGACAGCGGTACTGTGACAAGCTTGCCGTTCCTTAACGCCGCCCGGGGTTCCACGACCGGCGTGAGCATCACCTCAGCCGCAGACAGCGGTACAGGCCTGGCCGTCGTGCCAAGCGCGGGAGGGCATCCCTGGCCGTTGAACCTCACCCACGACGGAGTCTTGTCGCCGCCGACATCCGGTAACGTAGGCGCTTGTGACGCGTCGACTGCGCCGGCCGCCGCTGCAGGACGGCCCGGACAGCCCACGGACTCAACTACGGACGACAGTTTTTCCCTCTCCCGACTCGCCAGCACCCGAGGCAGCTCAGGTCCGACAGGCACCACAAACCGCACCTCGCCAACGCCACGGAGCACCGCCTCCGGGGCCCCGTCGAGCCTGCCGTCGCAGGAGCAGTCTTCCTCCAAGTCCTTCACCCAGAAGCTGCAGGTGCTGAACGAGCGCCATGCTGCCCTGCTCCTGGACCTCGGCATCAACACAGCCATCGTCATCGACGCCCTTCGCCGCATCCACGCCTCCTGCCCTGCGAGTTTCACGGTCTCTGACACCCTGCTCGCCTGCCTCTCCACCTCCACCACCGTACAATGCCGTACGTGTACGGCGCCCAGTACGGCGCTGTTGTTGTACGCTGCGGCCGCGCTGGCACACGCGGTGCTGCTGTCATGGCAGCGTACAGCGGCGGTCCTGCAGCGGGAGGACATCCGGGACTTGGTGTACGCGGTGCGCTATGTGGGCCTTGGGGCAGCTTGCCACGTGACACTGGCTGTCGCCGGCCTGCCGGTGGAGCCAGGGCCGCTGCACAGCCTGCAGCTGGTCAGCGTGGCGTTCGCACTGCTGGGCGTGAGCTACGCGCTGTCGCTGAGGGCGCTGTTTGCCGGGGTAAGCCACCGCCGCGAGTCCCAAACAGCCCTGGTCTCGCATGCGCCACGCACTGTTTGTGCCCACGCTTCTCTAGGGCTGCCTAACTGTCTGTCCGTCTTGGTCACCGTGGGTTTGCATTGCATCAATTGACAGAAGGTGCTTTTGGGGCGTGCCTCCCGGCGCAGGTGGGGCTGTTCTTTTGCGCCCATGCCGTAAAGGTTTGGGCGCATGTGGGCCCCCTGCGGCTGCTGGTGGACGTTGCGCAGTTCCTGCTGCTGCCGCCCGTGTCGTACACGGCCGCCGTGTGGGCGCAGCAGTGGACGCGCGCGGCACAGCGCACGCGCACGGGCCAGCTGCTCCTGCGCAGCGCGCAGCGCTTGGGGTGAGTCCGTAGGACCGTCCGTTGCCTGCGTGGTACTCCCTCTGCAAGCCCAATGTTCTGTTCGGCAGTTTTACCTGCACGGCATGCACTTGCTATACCTGTACATGCGAGCGGCTTTGTATGGTTGCCATGGCTTGCTTAGACGGGTTGAAATGGTTGTCATCCGGGTTGTCATCCGGGCCTACAGGATTTCGAGCGACGGTGGTGGTGCCGGGGCCGCCGGCGGCGCGCTGCTGGCGCTGCTGGCGGCGTGGTGCGCGCCGGCGCTGGCCCATTGGCAGACGCATGCCGTGGAGCTTGTCGGCCGGGCCATGGAGGGCCTGGACATCGAGCTGGCTGCGGGCGGGTTCGGCAGCAGCAGCGGCACCGGTGCCGCTGCGGGCAGCGGCATCAAGAGCGCTCAGCTGGTGGTGGCCATGGCGGTGCCGCTGTTCGTGGGCTTGGCGCTCGCGCAGAGCCTCATGCTGCGCGCGCCCTTCCTGGCCAACGCCCGGCAGAGGTGGTACCAGGAGCACCACAGCAAGCTGCTGTCGTTTGTGGATGCGGTGCTTATTGGCGACCAGACGGACCAGGCGCTGGTCACGGCCCTGCGGGCCGCCACGGAGGGCGTGTTCGACGGGCAGGGGAGCGCAGGGGCTTGCGGGGGAGGCAGTGGCGGCGGCGGGTGCGCGGCGGACGGTGGTGGGGTGGGGGCGGGCGGGGGCAGCTGCACCCTGGAGCTGGTGGTTGTGGAGACAGCCTCTTCCGCCGCCGCCGCCACGGCTGCCAACGTTCACCTGGTGCACCTGGGCGCCAGGCACCCGGACAGCATGCCGGTAAGACAGCGCAAGGGTTGGTGCGTCCCTGATGCCCGGTCGGTGTCATGGTAGCCACTTTGTGGGCTGACTCCTTTAAGAAGCGGGTATGCGTGTTGCCAGCTGCGCTGTCCTACGCATATCGGTAGGGCCAGACCCATAACACTGCCCGGCCGATTTTCGCTTGCCGTGCTCTGATGCCGTCGACTGTCTCGCAATGGCCCGCCACAGGTCCGCAGCCTGCCGCTGCACATGCTGCACAGCGTGCACCACGCGCTGAGCAGCGAGACGGTGGTGTTCACCAACGACCTGGCGGCCTGCCCGTCCGACATGCGGTACGAGGACTGGCAGCTGGCGCACCAGACCTGTGGCGCAGTGTCCTTCGTGACGGTGCCGCTGCTGTTCGGCGGCTGGGACCTGGGCGCGCTGGTGGCCAGCAGCACGCGGCCGGGCTGTTGGGACGAGGCGGCGCGCAAGCTGCTGATCGACTTCGGGCTGCAGATCAGCCAGGCGCTGTACACCAGGGCCACGCAGGCGGAGCTGGCGGCGGGTGGGTGCATGGCAAGGGCGGGCGGGGAAGGGTGCGGGCAGGACAACGGCTTGCAAGCAAGGCGCGTTGGGGCTTGGCAGCGCTAGATTGGCGGCCTTGCGGCACGGGGCCTCGCATGGGGCCTGGTGGTCGGTGCTGGAAGAGGTTGTTATTGATACTTAGCTGTGAGCTATCTTCCGTATCCTAACTTATGCAAGGATGGTGCTCGCAGGCGAGGCCGTGCTGTCAGACCTGATGCCGTCTGCCGTGGCGGAGACCCTTAAACGCAAGGCGCTGCATGGAGACGGAGGGGCGGGGCCGGGGCCGGGACCTCTGGGCGCCGCGCCTCCCGATGCACTGTCCGACTCCCCGCTGACCACCGTGGTGTACAAGCAGTGGCACCCGGCCGTCACAGTGCTGTTCGCCGGTAGGTCCGTAGTGCTGTTGCAGCGAGGGGCTGCCGCAAAGCTCTTGCACCGGGGGTCAATGCGCCGTATGTGGGCGTGGCCACGGATCCTTTATGATGATGGATCCTATGGGTCGTTGGATTCCAACAAGGCCGCGGGCCTAAATAAGTAGACGAGGAGCTCAAGTTGGGGCGTTGAGGAGACGGCCCGCTGCGGGGCCTTGAGGTTTCCCTGGGCCGGCCTTCTTGGGCTTTACTGACGCTTTGCTTTTCTTTGCACCCTGTGTCCAGACATTGTCGGCTACACCAACCTGAGCCAGAGCGTGGAGCCGGAGGAGGTCATGATGATGCTGCACCAGCTGTACACCAAGTACGACGCGCTGTGCAACACGCACGGGGTGTACAAAGGTACGGCGGGAGCGTGCGAGGGGGAATCGTACAGCAGGTACCGCGCAGCTGTGCCGTAGTGCGCTCTCATGCTGATGATGCCACTTCGAGGCATCTGAAGCGACACTGGCGTAGGCTCAACGCTGCTGCTCCTGGTGTCGTTGTGCGCAGTCGAGACGATCGGCGACTGCTGGATGGGCGCCACGGGCCTGATGGCGGAGGACCCCCGCCACGCGTCCGCCATGGTGGCGTTCGGGCGGGACATGTTCCGCGCGGCGGCGTCGGTGCGCAACCCCATCACAGGCGGCGGCGTGCAGATCCGCGTGGGCATCCACAGCGGCCGCGTCATGAGCGGCATCGTGGGCAGCATCCGGGCGAGGTACTGCCTGTTCGGTGAGTGGGCGGGGGACACTGAAGGGGGCACACGATGAGCTGCTAGAGCTGGGCGGTGCGTAAGACCCTAACTACCGGTACACTCGCTGCCGCAGCTGACGCTTCGGTACCGGTAGACAAGTGCTAGTGCAGGTTTGCCGGCAGTTATGTTTGCCTGTACGAGCTGACATCCTCGCACCCTTCTTCCCTCGCATGGCGTTGCCCCTTTTGGATGGCCACCTTCAACCCCAGGCGACACCGTGAACACGTGAGTGGGGGGAGGTTCTGTGGTGTGAGCCAGGCAGTACTGAGTCAAGGCGCCTTACTGCTGTGGAACCTGTGGCACCTGCTTTCATGCTAGCCTTCTGGGGAGCCACTCTAACCCATGACGCCTTTACTTAGTCGAGCATACAGTTTGCGCAACGTACCGTACACCAAGCACCGAGACCTTCCTCCTCCCCTTGGCCCCCGCTCCCTCAGCGCCTCCCGCATGGAGAGCACGGGCGTCCCCGGCTGCATCCAGGTGTCGTCCGACACCTTCACGCTGCTGCAGAACGACGAGCAGCACCTGTTTGAGCCGCGGGGCGCCATCGAGGTCAAGGGCAAGGGCGAGCTGAAGACGTACCTCCTGCAGGGCTCCTCGTCGGGCGGTGCAGGCGGTGCCAGCCGGGCGCCCGCTGCGGCCCCTGCTTAGCACTCTCACAGGCAGCGAAAGTAGTATCAGGCGCCCCGGTGAGCACATAGCTATTCTTTAATTTCCTCGTCTCAGGGTCCACATAGTTTCCTCGTCTCAGGGTCCACATAGTACATAACAATGGGTATCCATGGGGGTGCCGCAATGATCGTGTTGCGCTATGGGATGATGGGTGTAGGTTGCGCTGCGGTGCGAGGGGCTCCTTTGCGAGGAGCGTTGGGTTGTCCTCGTGCAGCAGCAACTAACGGAGCACTCATGAGGTTTACAGCGGCCAACGTTCATCAACTGTGCGCATTACATGCCAGTGCACGTGCCGTTGCATTGCTGATGTGCATGAGGAGGGGGGTAACCGCAGAGCGGCGAGGTGACGGAACGTAGGCGTGGGGGCGAAGGGCAGGACCGCTTGAAACTATCTGCAGTTCACATCTTGTTGAGTTTGCAATTGAGGCCACCTGCAGATGCTGGAGGACTGGTGATGGAAACGGAGTACAGGGAAAATCAATGGCGGTACTATCTGCGTCCCAAATGTTTGAATGCTGGGTAATCAGTGCGAGCGGAGCGCTGGGCTCTGGCTTGTTGCCGGGTGGATGCGTGAGCACCGTACCTTACGTACTAGAGCATTGTGCGCCCGTCCTTGCTGTCTCGCCATCATTCGCTGTGCAACTTGAGCACTGGAAGATGTCACGGCGCTGGAAGGCATTGTTTGATTTTGACCAGGGACGCGCCCTTGTCGCCCCTGGTGTCTGCCATATGTCGTTTCCGGCACAGAGGCCGTGTGACCTGAGGTGTACCCTTACGGTAATATATAATTGGTGCTGTGGTGGTCCCCCAACTGCTTGTTGTGCTGCTTTATTAGGTTTGTGCTTGGCACGGTGGTTTGCCTGCTACCACCGAAGGACTGCGACAGCGGCCACGGCTCTAGGCGTGGCATAAGGGTTTGAGTTGCCCCTTGCTACTTCAATTCTTTAGTAAGGCAAGGTCCTGCGCTAGCTGGCAGGGGGGCAGTCATATTGTGTGTGCGAGGGCACCCGTGTCGTGTACGTACCCACCAGGGTAGACCCACTAGCGCTGAAGGCAACAGCCCGTGCCGTGAGCACGAGCGAGGCTACGTCGGCTTAGCTCCAACCCAGGCGTACTAGGTATGACCCTTGTCCTGCTGTGCGACCAACTGTGGCAAGGCTGTGAATTGCTGTGAACTATTATGGTTCATATCACTATTATGGTACATTGGTTGTGTGATCTTGGTCAGGGGCTGCGAAACGCCCATGCGAGGCATACTGAGGAGGATGCCGTTGGCCTAATGACCTGTGCTTTGGGGGTTTACCGTGTGGCGCTGCCAGGAGTAGCCATTGCTCTGTACGCTGTAACGCGACTGCATCAGACCGTGCTGATCTCATCTCCTTGCATGGACAACGGGACCTTAAAGTCCCAAAGAGAGCGGGATACAGGTTAACATCTTGCAGTTAAGCTGTGCGCAGACTGCTTGTACACGTATGCCCACGAGCGCTTCGTCAGGTAGTAAGTACACACACCCCTGTACCAACACCCCGACAGAAGGCAAGCTGTGGCGAGCTGGCGACGCCACCCACGCAGTGACATCACGACTCCGGTATGCAGCCCCGAGGGCGCATGTACGTACCCTCCTAATGCCTGGCAGCAAACAATTATGTGCCATATCAAGGCACGCTACCGTAACACAATACACACGTACCATACATCATTTGTTTCACTCATTCGTTGTCAGCGTGTCCAGTATGCAAGAGCAGGTCAAAGCTCTCCCCCATCACCTCCCGGCAACCTTTGTTTCCGTCCTAACGCAAAACGGTCGGGTCAGCGCGCGCTCCAAGCACGCATAAACTGGTTTCTGTACACAAAGCTTCAGGGTAACTACAACGCGGCCCTATTTTCCCACGAGCCGTCTGCATAGCCAACGAGTACGGTACCCACTCAACGTACTTGCTGAAAACGGCTCGCCTTGACACCGGCCTGCCCTACAGAGCTTCGTCGCTCATGGCATGCCCTTAACACCCAACCACCCTTACAGCATGGTGCTGGTCTAAATTCTGGTGCAACCACACCAGTGGACACCAACCGTTCGCACCCCTCAACTAGACACAGTGCCCGACGCGCAACACCCCTTAGGCACCGCGTGCCGCTGCAAATCCTGTCAAGGGTGCTGCCGCGAGGTGATGGCGTTGCGAATAGCAGCATCTGCCGCTAAGGCAGCCAGCTGTTAGCTGCACTCTGGCCTCGCCAGCACGCTCCAAGGCGCGTCAGAGCAGGGCCATGTGCCCCTCGCGCACGATCTCCGCCAGGTCCAGGTCCTCCTCCTCGCCGCTGGCGTACACGATCCTAGTCAGTTATAAGGGAACGTAGGGTCGCGTTCATTATGTACATTTGACTAGAAACTGTGCACGGGTGATGCAATGCGAGTCATGACGGGATTACTGCCAGGCAACCGGATGGTGGGGGTGAAAAATGGATGCATTGGTACCGGCATGCGAAAGCATCGCTCTGTTGTGCACTTACTTTGCCTGCTTCGTCTTCGCGTTGACGTTGATGATCTCCACGAGGTACCACAGCTGGTTGTCGGGCCAGAAGAGCTGCACATGGAAGACACGTGTGTGAGTTGCATGGGCGACATAGTACAGCCATGGGCGCAGACAATGCGTCAACAGCCTTTCATGCTGGTTGTTGTACGGACCTCGGCTGCCCGCCCCTTCAGCGCTGGCGACACGTCCTCCGCCTTTATGAGTCGCCCGGAGGGGTACTTGCTCTCCGTCGGCCGGTCCTCGAACTTCTTCTTCTTTACCACGGGCCCTGCTTGCGGCTGGGACGCTGCTGCCTTGTACTTGTTGCGCTGGCTAACGCTCTCGAACAACGTCGGCATGGTGTTAATAAGCTTGAACAGGCGCATCCTGGGGGACGGAAGAGACTGCAGTCAATAATGCGCAAGTGCCATGCGAGGCCGTTTCGCGGACTTGATAGCAGGGACTGCCGGACGGGAGAGCACGGGATTGCGCTGGAGAGAGCGTACCTGCCCGCCGCATCCAGTTTGACCGCGTAGAAGAAAGCCACCGCGAGTAGCCATGAGTCCGAGTGCACGGCCACTAGGGCCACCCAGTCCCTCTGCAGAGATGAATGACGGTAAAGCGTAAGTTTGGCTCACGCAAGGAACGTCCGCGACCGCCAATGCCAGAAACGGTACCTTCTGCATGCCATCCCTGGCGAAGTTTATGCCAAGGCACGGCTCTGGCAGCTCCGGGGGAACTTCCTCGGCGGGTAGGTCGACGCTCCAGGAACCGTCTCTGCCACCTGCAAGGCCGGCCCATATGTGCGGCAACCCTGAACTCTGGACTCAATATACAGCCCCTTGGGGCGACCTTGAACCGTCTTTGCCGTCTGCAGAGCCAGCCCATATGTGAAACATATCGTAATGTGCAATGTCTAGCCACCTGGCATGACCCGAAGCTAATCTGGGGCAGTCCCGCGCGTTCATTTGCAGGCCCTCCCGTCTCCGCCCTTACCATACAGGCACAGATTGTCCCGCTCTGGGTCAGCTTGCTGGTATAGCTCTTCTAGGTCTGTAGAGCACGCATACCGAGAATTGTCAGCATTCCGAGGGCTGCGCCCGAGTCTGGGCCAACTCAACCTAATTCTTACCGTCTGTGAGAGCACGTAGGAGGCCACTTCTCCGCCGTTGAAAATCATCAAATATCTCCTCAACAGTCTTTGGAAACTCAGTCGCTGCACTCATTGCTGCCCAGCCAGTGAGACGACTGGTTTAGCCCTCTGCCAGAGGCGGTTCCTCCCCTATAGCTGCTGTCTGGACTCTATGATCGTCACTCAGTCGTCAGTCAAGCAGTGTAGGTAACAAGACCGTGACTTGCAGTCGTCTTGGCAGACCAGAAGAAGCAAGAGGAGAGAGTCGCAAAATTCGCACGGTGGTTCACCACGAGTCACATTGCTAACACAGAGGTGCTGAGTGTCAAAGCTTTGGCACTCGCATGTGCCAGTCGGCCAGTCAATGGAAGCTCCAGAACCGGCTTCAACCGCACGGGTAACCGAATGAAGACGTTCTTTCGGCCAAGGGCACTAATTCTAAATAGATTTCCTTTATCAAGCAATACACATGGAACAGAACAACAGCGTAAAAGCTGCTGTTTTGCGCGATTTTGGTTCCCGCCGTACGTGGTCAGAGCCCCATACATATGCCCTGATTCGCGCACTGTAGTCCTTGGCAGTCCCTTGTAATACTTGGACGATTATTCTGAACATGCACTCCCCACTACAAGCACCTTCTCGCCTTCAGGCCTGCTCAACGCCACAGGGAGGCATCAGGGCCAGTTTGACCCCTCCCGCCTCGTGCCCACCGCTTTTGCGCACAAGTCATTGTGCTTCCCATAAATCTGCAGCCAATGGGCTCAGCCCTTGCCGCGCCAGAGTGGCTGTCAGCTGTGCCTTTTCCTCAAACTATTCGTCGGAGGACGCAGCCACGGATGCTGCAGAGACGCTTGCACGTGCACGTCGGGAAGCTATAGACGACGTGATTGAGATGGGTCCTTCCCCTCAGACGCTTCAAAAGACGGCCGTAGCAAGCGGCATTGGAGTGGAGCGGTCAGCGAGCCCCTTCAACCAGTCAATCGCAGTTACAGACCGGGCTGTTGTTGCAGCTTCCGCTGTTCGTCGCTCGCAAGCGCCCCGTCGCGGGGTCATCCTCGATGCGTTTGCATCAAATACCCCCGCAGGGGGCCCAGCCTCTTCCCCCCGCGCTTCCTCTGCACGCACAGCAACAGCCACCCGCACCTCCTCTCGCAGCACCAGCTACCGCCGTCACGGTAAGAAGCTGCGCTCTCTGGTTGTGGCGCAGGCAAAGCGCTTGCCTGCTCCCCCTGACATTGTCGCTCACCCTCTCCCCGCCATGCTACAGCCCTCGCTGCTCCGAAGCCCGTGGCCTCTCCCGTATCGCTCCCCACCGCGCTCAACGACCGGCAACTGCTGTCCTACGAGCGCGACGGCTTTCTCGTCACGCGCAGCCTGCTCACGCCTGAGACGGTGGCCGGCCTGCGTGCCGCGTGCGACAAGGAGGTGGCTGGCCGCAAGCTGCAGGCCCTGCGCCAGGTGCGAACAACGCATGGCCGGCCTTCACAGGATGACTCCTACTAGTCTGTGTGAAATTACATATCAGTAACGCTTTTTTTAGAGCCATGCAATTGTTTTTATCTTCTTTTGCGTTCACCTGACTCCTGGTCTTGGCTGTGGGTCTTGTTGTGCAGCGCGTGCGCGTGCTGTGCCCCGGCATCGACCCCGACAGCCTGACCTCGGAGGCGGAGGCGCGCAACGTGCTCAAAAGGCACGCCACGGACGAGCTGGGCTTCCTGCAGGTGCGTGGCAGCTGCTGTTCCTGCTACTGCTGCTTGTCCTCATTGGACACCACTGGCGCCTCGCTCCTGCGCCCTTCCGTGCTTGCCGTCCACGTTGTCGGCGTTCTAGGCCCCGTCCCTGTCGTTTGTTGGCATTGCTCCTGCATGTAACCTGCTACCGACTCCCGTCCCCCGCCGCAGTTCTTCAACGTTTACCGCACCAACGCTGCCATCGCGCGGGTAAGCGCACGCGCCTCTCTCCCCTTGGGCTTGGTGCAACTATTGGCATGTGCAGCCCCCACTCCCCACACGTGACTCCTATGCCCGCCACTACCCTCTTCAGTTACCTGCAGTTGCAGCGCGGTCGACGCACTTGCGCAGTCATGGGTACCTGCATCGCTTGCTTACCGAATCGCCTCCCTTCCTCGTCCCACCCTGCGCAGGTGGTGCTGGGCCCGGAGCTCGCGGCCACTGCCGCTCAGCTGCTGGGGGCGCGCCGCGTGCGCGTGTACCAGGTGCGGGCGGTTCCCCGAGGCATGCGGTCTTCTCTGTGCGCATTGGTGCTCGCTAAGACTTCGTGGGTCGGGCAACCCTATAGCTGCTCTACGCCAACGTCTTTTGCTGAGCTGCCCTGCTGCTGCTACAACGCCTGGGCCCTGCCTCCGTGCCGTGGCCCCGCAGAGCTGCATGTTCCTCAAGGAGCCGGGCTTCGCAGAGACCAACTGGCACAGCGACCTGCGTATGGCGCCCTTCGATACCGTGAGTGACAAGCCCCGCGCCGCTGGGAACAGCTTACGCATCGGAATGCCTGCCGCTACCGCCATTCATGTCGAGTACTTATCTGACTGTCCTCTGCACACCTGTCCCCCGCGCCCCCAGAACGCCTTCGTGACGGCGTGGGTGCCCCTGCGGCCTATCCTGGGGGCCGCCAACGTGGGCGGCTCGGGAGAGCCGGACTCGGGCCTCATGTTCGCTGCTGGCTCGCACAGGTAACAGGATTTGCTTTCATAGCTGCGGCCCAGCCCTAGGAGCGTATATATTCCACTCAGTACCGCATGCCACAGCACCTGCTCTTCGCGGCTACAGTGGTAATGCGCGCTGCCCCGTGCGTCCTGCAGGGACTTCGCGCTGCCGTTCTGGCACGAGATGGAGGGCAGGGACCTGTCAGACCGCGGCTACGACATCAAGGACACTGGTGGGTGCCCCTCATTGGGGACGATATCGTTCAGCGGCATGTGGTTCACTCCTAACCCGGCTAAACACAAAGCCGTGAACTTGTAGAGCGGAACTTGGGGAACTCATGTGGTTCACATGTTAATGCTCGCAACAGCGCATCCGTTTCAAGTCACAAACGGCTGCTTACCCATGTTCCCCTTCACCCCGCAGGCCCGATGGACCTGGGCGACGTGAGCTGGCACCACGGCTGGACGCTGCACTGCGCGGCGCCGCAGCCCCGCGGCACGCCCCCGCGCCTGGCCATGAGGTGCGGCCTGGCATCCATGCGTCACCTCAGCACTACTACTGCTGCGTCGTATGCACAGTCCTGCGAAGTCCCACCCTGCCTGCTGCCTCCTGCTCCACCTCCACATCGCGGGCCTGTCTCGCTTGCATTCCGCGCTCCCCTGCTCCTTACCACGTCCACACGCCGCCCGCGTCGGTGCACTGCCCGTTGTCCCCATGACTCAACCGCTCCACCAAGTCTGCCTGCCATATGCCTGCTTAACTGCCCACTCCGCTTCCGTCGTTCCACCCGCCGCCCCATCCACTCTGACCCTACCCCTGATACTCCTTACCTCGCGCTCCACCCATGCCCCCGCAGCGTGGCCTTCATCGCTGACGGCGCGCGCGTGCTGGCCCGCCGCTCCGACCCCACGGTGCGGTCCTCGCTGCTGCACGACGAGGACGCCGAGAGCTACGGCGACTGGCTGCACGCGCTGACGCAGGGCAAGGGCCGCGACGGCGTGGCGGCGCAAGCAGCTGCCATTGGCAATGGCGGCGGGAGCCCCGTTGCAGGGGGGAAAGACACGCATGCTGCTGTGGAGCGGCCGGGGTCGAATTCGGAGGCGGGGGGGGAAGACGGCGTGGCGGCGCGCCACCGCCTGCTGCCCGTGGTGTGGCCCCCGGAGGCCAGCGAGGCCGCCAACTTCCCCGCCGCGCTGTGAGGAGCGGAAAACGGGATGGTGTGAAACATGGAGTGGGTGGAGAGCGTTGCGTGGGCGAGTGGCTCTAGGTGTAGCGGGTAGGGAGGGTAAGGTCTGGTAGTTGGCGAGTAGACGGGTTTGGCTGTTGAGGTGGGGGGAATGAGTTAGTTGCTAGCAGGTACGAGGTGACGGTCAGGGAGCGAGTTCAAAAATGTTGTGATTCCCGATGTGATTAGCAGCCGAGATTGCGATTGAACTTTATTCAGGCTGTGTGGTGACAGCACTGATTGTGCGTATCCGTTGCGTGCCTTGTCTCTTGTGCTGCGCCATGTGTTTGCATTGCCAGAGCAAGGCATGCCACAATGCTCGTATGACTCAATGACCCAACGACACGTACTAGCACGTACCATGTTTGGCAGAAAACGAGCGCAACAGGCTTGCTTGCTGCTCGTGCTGCTTTAGCTTCTAGAGTATGAACAGGTTTATTGTATACGATAGGCAGTGCAGTGCACCCGTGACCATATGACGTGTGGAGCTGACAGCCCCAGCGGCAGCGTCTGTCACAGTTTTTTGGTTGTTTGAAATTTCAATCTTGGCATTTCTGGCTTTCCTTTGTCCATAGGTACTTGCAACTCATCAGAGATTGTTTGATCGTGTCTGGCTCCCGCCGTGGTTCTTGCTGTGACACAGGCTATGGGTGTCCTTGGGGGTTTGCTTCGTACACAGATACGTCAATCAAACGACATCTTGTGCCTGTAAAGCTGTTGCGATCGCGGCTGACAGTCCTGGAGCCGCGCATTGCCGACGAGTGTGCCGCTGCTGCAGTGGAGCAGCACCACATGCGCTGGCGTCCTGCCTGTGTAGAGTTGGTAGAATGTATTGATACCCGTTTTGACCCACACGGACCCACGAACCGCAGGTAGAGGCGCCAACAGTACGGATGCTTGTAGGCAACTCGCTCCCCCTGCTCGGTGTGCATACGTGAAGGCTGTTTGCCTAGGGACCACTCCAGAAAGCGGTCAGTCACAGAGACGGTACGGCAAACTTTCGTGTCCTTCGCTTCCACGGCAGCACGCACCTGCCGGCTGCCTATGTTTCATTACGACCTGGGCCGTTATACTGCAACATTGTAGACAGGTCTCAGCTTGTGCGCCTTGCACCTCAACCAGCGTAACGTACCCGAAATGCCAGTGCTGGTGATTCCCGACACCGTTTGTTAACGTTGGGGTTTTCTTTACGTCGTCACCAGGGGTTCGCACGTGGTCCCCCACCGTACTACTGATCTGGCCCAATGGTGCTTACGTGCCCAGTGCTGATGGGATGGGCGGTTTTCACCATGGTATGACGTGGAGCGACGGCAGGCAGCGCTACGCTTTGGGGCCATCCACGATTGCCAGCAAACGACGGACGGACTGCAGCGCTACCCATACATCAGGACTTCAAGAGCAGGAGTTTGTAAGAGGTCTTGGGCCGACAGAGTAATACATCCTTCAAGGACGAGGAGCCTGGACCTCAGCTTGCTCGGGGCTATCAACTATGCTTGGAGTAAGACCGCAGGCACCCACCCCTTACGTCCAGGGGTAGATTTGTATGTGCTTCTTGTCGTAGCCAAAAACGTTTTGAGAACTTGTGTCCAACCTCCGGAACGTGTTTTGTCAGCTGGGTGTTGCAGGGTGTTGCAGCTGCGGCCTTGCAGCCCTACCCTTCACAGCAGCGCCATTTCCTCCCTACTTCCTCTCACAGCCGTAGGCGCGCCTTTGGACATGCTTGGAGCACACCTGTTTGCACATTGCCACACCAGCCATGCACAGCAGTTGGCTCCTTGACTTGGTGTATCCGCCGCGGCCGAACATGGGCGGCACGAACCACCTCCCGGCCCTCTGCGTTCCCATGCGACCACTTTATGCAGTGGATTCACGGCTCTGTGGAGAACTTTATCCGCGAGTCCTTCGGCGATGAAACCTGGGAGCGTGTGGCGCAGCAGGCGGGGGTGCAGCCGGCAGGCGGCTTCCTGGCCAGGTGCGAGTACTGAGTCAGCGGGTGTGCACCATGCGGCCTGTGGTGCCATGCAAGTTGCACCTTACCGGCATATGGAGCGTGAGACGCACGTCCGTACTTCCACTGGGGCGGAGTGCTTGGGCAAATGGCCAAAGACACACAATCCAACCGCCTGCGATTTGGGTGTATCGGTAGTTGGTTGGTTAGGGCAGAGCATACGTAGCACGTTGACTTGAAGTCAGTGAAGCTCACAGCCTTGTGTTCTTCGTTTTGAATCCTTTTTCGTGCGCAGCTGCCCCTACCCCGACAGCGAAACCTTCAAGTAAGTTGCGCACGGGGCCTTGGTCCCACCCTGTCCCACAATGATGCCGGCCGGCATACCCCTGTGCCAAGTTCACCTGCTTGGTCCACGCGAAACAATTGTACGCGCTTTGTCAGTGCAGTGGTGCCTGCTTATGCCGCGCCTCTGCCGCACTCCTCAACTCGCAACGCTCGAAATCATGACCCGGCCCCCGCCACGCAGGCTGGTCCTTGCGGCATGCGAGGTGCTGGGCGTGACCCCCGAGCAGGCCCTGGAGGCGTATGGCACGTACTTCATCAGCTACGTCACCGAAATGGTCAGGCCATTGTGTGCTTGCGGTGGTCTCGTTGCGCTAGGCTTGTCCAAGAGCTTCTGCACCAGCACCAGCAAGCTCAATGAGAAAGGTCCTTGTGCGCTTGGTTGCGGTGGTACAGGCGAGGAGTAAAGGAGCAAAGCAGTCTGTCGAGGGGGAACGGCGGGCAGGCGCCAGCGTACGCTTGGCTGAAGCGTACAGACGCTTGCTGCTTTGCCTCTTGGTTACCTGCTTGCAGGGTTACGACAAGCTGCTCCAGACCCTCGGGTCCAACATTGCGGAGTTCCTGCAGGTGCGCCTAGGGACCTGTCGGCAATGACCAAACATTGGCAAGGTTGTCTGCCGTGCACCATTTGAGTCCTTACCAACACTAGGGCACGCGTCGCGCGTTACTTCAAAAGCAACGGCCTGCCGTTGAGCAGCCTGCCACCAATGTCACACAGGTACTCCTGTGCTACAGCACGCCCGCCCTGCATGTCAATGATCCCTGCCTCACCCCACACCGCCACCTGCCCGTTCCCTTCCCCAAAACGCCTCCGCTTCCTTTCCTGCACCGCCTCCTACTCTGCCCCTCCCCCCGCAGAACCTCAACAATCTGCACCTGTACCTGCAGCTCACCTTCCCGCACATGCACCCGCCGGCCTTCCGTTGCACCGACGTCACCTCCACCAGCCTGCAGCTGCACTACAGCAGCAGCCGCGGCGGCCCGCTGTGGGCGCTGGTGGTGGGCGCGCTGCGGGGCCTGGCCGCCCACTACTGGGGCTTCGAGGTGCGCGTCGCGCTGCTGCGGGGGAGGCATGACGGGACGGACGACCACGAGGTGCTGCTGGTTGAGTGAGTGGGGGGTGGAGCGAGAGGGGGCGGGGGCGGGGGCGGGCGGCACGAAGGCAAGGGTAGTCCGAGTAGCAGGGAGGGGTGCAAGACCGGTGGCCGTGAGAGAGAGTCGGAGACGCAAACGTGTCCCGGCCGCCTGGGAACTGGGATCATTCTGGGAACATGCTTGTCAGGCAAAACCGCCGTTGGAAGGAAAATTCTTCTCCCACGATCGCGCTCAGGGCCAAAGCACACGGCAAGGCGCGAGCTCGCCGCACCAGCGCCACCAACGCCCTAAGCCTCCTGGACCCGACGCACCACATTCCCCACCACCCTCTGCACCCAGGTACCCCCACCGGGACGTGCTGTGCGACTGGGACGGCTCCCTGGCCGCCTCCCGCCACCCCTTCACCGTGCCCTCGGACGTCTTTTTCTCGCTCTTCCCCTTCCACCTGCTGATGGACGGCTCCTGCCGAGTGGTGCAGGCGGGCAGCGTGCTGCAGCGCCTGTTCCCGGAGCTGCAGCCGGGCTGTCATGCGTCGGAGCACTTCACGGTGGGTGCCGGGCAAAGAGCGCGCTGATATTGAGTGCTGTCGCATTGTGTCAACTTGACACGTGCAGTTGAACACGCTGGGGATACAAGGCTACCGTTCGCCACAGGCGGCGAGCAAACAACCACCTCGCCTTGTTATTGCTTATTTCTTCGCCCCCGCAGCTGTGCCACCCGCTGATTCCGTTTGACTTCGCGGCCATGGGCGAGTGGCTCAACAGCGCCTTCATCCTGCGGGCGCGGGCCACTGGCCTGGAGCTCAAGGGCCAGGTGGTGCGGGTGCCGCTGGGGCCAGCGCCCGCGCACCACCACCCGCAGCAGCAGCAGCAGCAGCACCAGCAGCAGCAGCAGGAGCCCAGCAGCCCCAGCACGGCGTCTGCAGCAGCCGCTCAGCACTCAGGGGCCAGCGGGCCTGTGCAGTCCGGCGAGCAGGAGGAGCCCCGCGGGAGCGGCAATCTGCCAGCTGCCGGCAGCTGCCCTTTCGCTGCTGCGATGGGGCGCCTTCAGCCGCCAGCAGGGGCCAGTAGCCCACGCGGAGGTGACGGCGGCGGCGGGGATGGTCGCCTAACCTCACCTGGCGCTGGTAGCGCCGGCGGTGGCGGACGTGTATGGGAAAGTGGCGGGGATGATCGCCTGGATCCGCCTGGCGCTGCCAGCGCCGGCGCCGGCGTTGGCGGACGTGAGTGGGACGGTGGCGGCTGCAGCGGCGACGGGGGCCGGCCCGTGGGCCTGCTGTTCATGGGCAGCGTGCGGCTGGAGGGGCTGGAGGCCATGCGGCAGGCGGGGCTGTTCGTCAGCGACATCCCGCTGCACGACCTCAACCGCGACTTCGTGTTGGCGGCGGAGCAGGTGGCGGCGGAGGCGCAGCTGCGGGAGCGGTACGAGGCCCTCAGCCTGGAGCTGCAGGTGCGCGCGTGGGTGGTTGTGTGCTGCGTGCGTGTAGATTTTAGTTGCCGGGACGGTGCGTCGGGGCCTGCAAGTCTCGGGTGGCACCGTGGGAGATTGCGTGGCATCAACAGGAGCATCTGTTGTACGCGCACTGGCCATACCGATATCCATCTGAGTGCCTGCCGCTGCCACGTAGCCCCTTGCTCGTGTACGGCACAATGCTCCCGCCATGGCCCGTGCGGCTCACACGCCCTGCCCTCCACCTCACCCCGCGCCACAGTCCGCCAACGAGCAGCTCAGCCGCGCCACCCAATGGCTGGAGGAGGAGCGGCGGCGGGCCGACAGGCTGCTGTACCAGATGCTGCCGCCGGAAGTGGCCACGTGCCTCAAGCGGGGGGAGAGCCCCCCGGCAAGGGAGCACCAGGAGGTGGGCTGGGGTGCAGGGCGACACCAGGCGCAGGGGTGACCGCTGCTACGGGCAACACCACTGCGCCAGCTGCGATGCAAAGGGGTAAGCTGCAACAACAACTGACATCCTTGCCGTGTCGAGTTTAGCAAAAGCGTGCATTGGTGTTTACCGCCGCTGCCGCCGGTCCGGACATCCAACTCGGCCACGTGAAGTTGTGGTCCCTTCGCAGGCCACGGTGCTGTTCAGCGATGTGGTGGGCTTCACGGAGATCGCCGCCCGCTGCACCCCCCTGGAGGTGTGCTCCATGCTCAACGAGCTGTACCACACCTTCGACTCCGCCATCGAGGAGTTCCCCGAGCTGTACAAGGTGGAGACCATCGGGGTGAGCAGGGTTTGGGATGGCGTGCACAACCTCCAGGGAGGAGGTTGACTACACCTGAGCGCTGCCATGCTATTATTGGTACGTTGAGGAGTTCCGTTCGGCTCCATGGAGCTGCATGGAAGAAACAGCAACCCGACTGCGGCTTCCTTCATGCCACGCCACGAGCCCACGAAGGCACATCCGCCGCGACGGAGCTGGCAACTTGCGCTCCCCACACGCAGACCGTGCACGTCTGACTCGATCAAGGTACCGTGCTGCCGAGCTCCTATACCTGTTCCAGAACCGGGATGCTAGGCAATGCTGCCCGTCCCCCTGTGTGTGCGCATTCACTGTGGTTGCCAACGTGCCTACACATGGCCCTTGACAATTATAAGGCCTCCAGTTAAGCGCTGTGGCAACACAGTGCCTCCCCTGCCCCCATTTCTACCGGTATCCAGGACGCCTACATGGTGGTGGCCAACGTGACTGTGCCCTGCGCCTCGCACGCCGACCGGCTGCTGGAGTTCGCAGTGCGCATGCACGCCGAGGCGCACGCCGTGTGCTGCAGCATGGGCCAGCGCATCAAGACACGCGTGGGCATGCACACGGGGCCCGTGGTGGCGGGCGTTGTGGGTAGGTGCAGGGGGTGCGGTGGGCCGAGGGCGGGTACGGGGGAGCAGGGGCATGGCACGTAAGGGGGCAGCTAGGGGCCCAGGCTTGGTGCTGCGTCTGGGCTCTGATAGGGGGTCGTTGCTGTAGTATCCTCGCTATCCTGGCCAAAGCACGTTGCACGAGGTTAGCACCTTTGTGTACGTGAGCACACATACGAATCTCATGCACTGCCATGCCGTCATGCCTGCGCCCTGCAGGGAAGAAGATGCCGCGCTTCTGCCTGTTTGGTGAGGTGGCACGTAGGGGTGCGGTCATGCAAATGCTAGCTGGCGTTACGGTGGTGCATAGTGCCCACTGAACGCGCACATGACAGTCAGCACAACAGCGTAATAGATAGGTAGTAGGGCCCAAAAACGCCCCCAGCTGGAAAGACGGTTTTACCGTACGCCACGCAAATGGCCTTGGCCCACGTAACTGACTTCATCGCACCGTTCAACCTGTGGCTTTGCTTCTGAGCGGCCCGCTTCCCGATGCCCTTTTTCCTTCCCCTGCTTATGCGCCCCTGCTGCTGGCGGCTTGGCAGGCGACACAGTCAACACGGTGAGCGCAGCGCTTGGCAGAGCTGGGCCCCGGGATCCATGCTTTCGGTTTTCCCGACGCTTTGACACCACTATGGTTCACTACTGTGCTGGTGACGACTTGGAGTTACCTGTAGTCCGGTATCCGTACCGACTTGCCCAACTGTTTGTGACTCTCCACGCTACCCCGCTACACTAACCCACCACGCCCACCCACGACCCCAGGCCTCCCGCATGGAGTCGCACGGCCTCCCGGGCCACATCCACATCTCCGCCGCCACCTACGATGCCATCCGGGACAAGGATCGATTCGCCATCCGCGAGCGCGGTGTAATTGCCGTCAAGGGCAAGGGAGACATGCGGGTAGGGCGGGTGGCCGGGGGCCGGCCGACAGCAGAGTGCCGTGTGTGCACAGCGGCTCATGTGCAAGGGGCTGTGCGATAATGTCACATGCGTTATTGCCGGCTCGTGCGGCGTACGCGCACTCGAAGGTGTACACAGCAGATCCAAATCGACCTGCGCAGGGCCCCGGAGCTGCTGTAGCTTGATCCTTCCAGCAGCCGCAGTATCCTTGCCGGTTGCGTTCCAAGGTGCCCTTGACATCCAGGAGACGGCTTTCAGAAGTGCATCCGCTACGCGCCATCGGGTTGCTCACGGACCCTTACCCTCGCGCCCGTTCTACCCTACAGACGTACCTTATCGTGCCCGCGGAGCAGCAGGAGAAGCTTCTGCTGTCCTCCCCACGGCCCACAAGCGGCCCTTTTGACCTCACATCCACTGGCAGCCATCACTTTGTGGCTGTCACCACCCCGCCCTGGAGCCAATCGGGCCAGCAACACCAGCAGTACCACCAGCCTCAGCAGCTCCTGCCGTATGCCTCCGCTCCACCCATCTCGTTCCAACGCCTTAGCTCGTTCTCGCAAAGCGAGAGCCCGTTCTTGCAGGCCCCCCTGCGGCGGGAGGAATCGTTCACCAACAACCTTGGCAGCGCTCTGAGGCGGGAGGGGTCCGGCCGGTTCGTCGTGTCGCAGGGCTCGGGCTCAGCCCCAGGTGGGCTCCCCATGCAGCTGCCCTCTCCTCCCGTCACCGCACGGATCAGCAGCAGGCGCAGCATGGACGCAGCCGACGCCCCGTCACGGCAGCTGCGCAAGTCGCTATCCCACACTGGCCCGAACCGGCCGCAATCCATGGGCTCCCGCCGGTTCGCCGCATTGGCCCGTGACGATGGCACCCCGTCCTGGTCTGCGCTGCTGCCTGCGAGGCCTGTGCTGCTGCCATTCCCAACCCGGTCGCCTGCCAGCGTCAGGCCGGAACAAGCCGCCACGCCAGCGCCTGCTTGCGTCTCCTCTGCAGCGAGTGCAGCAGCTAACGCTGACCAGCCCAGCACGCACACCGCAGGCAGCTGGCTGACCACGTCACACCTGGTGAGCACCGGCAACACCGGTGCGCAGCCCACGCAGCCTGCATGGCCAGGCCTCTCTGGCCGCAGCACCCCCACCGTCCCACGGGTCGGCGACAGCGCGGCGGGTCGCGACGACCCACGGGTCGCTAGCGGGTCGCACACGCTCGCGTCGCATCCCATCCCGACCCGTGGGTGGTCAGGGGACGGGACCGACCCAGGGGTCAGTGGCGAGGCGAAGATCTCGCCGCCGGAGCCGTGGCCCCATTTTGCACGGCTCGTTGGCGCCATGGGGGAGGAGAACGTGTCAGGCACCATGTCTCGTTGCCTGCCCGGTGCCGACGCGGTCACGGCATGCGGGGAGGCACTGGAGGAGGATGGAGACTCACGGGGAGGATCGGAGGGCGGAGCAGAGCAAGTGGCGCTGACGTTTGCGGGCGGCCCGCCGCCGCACATGGTCGGGGCGACGGGGTCGGCGGTGTTCGCGCGGCGGAGCGGCGGCAGCGGGGGCGGCGCATGGCTGGCACACCGGGAGACATCGGCCCCATCGCGCATGTCCCGTGTGACACGTGTTTTGCGGGAGGAGTTGGGGGAGAGGGTTCGGGAGGAGTCGGGGGAGAGGGGCGGGGACGAGGAGCTCAACCGTTGACACTGTTCGGCGGCTTGCGAGGTTGTACCAGCAAAGACGGTACCTGCGATTGCGGGTTTGAATGGTGGGGTCGGTTTCGGTTGGGCAGGGATAGCTGTATGGGTGCGGCGCCTGGGCATAGCTTGTTCTGTTGCTGGATGAGTCCTTTATCAGTGTTTTGCTTGCATTCTGGCGGCTTACTATTGCGTGAACGCGTTGCGGGTTATGTATGCCACAAGGTTGCGGGTTTTGTATGCCACAATGCATGGTTGGGCTGCTGGTTCGGTGGGATACTGCCGACGTGGTGAAGGCGGACGCCGGGAGCTGTGATCCAGGAAGTGGTGTGGCGGCGCAGCACTGCCGTGTGTGTTAGCTTGCGTGGTCGAAGATGCTGTCCTGGGTAGGTGAGCAGGCTGTGGCGGTCGTGTAGCAATGCAGTTGCCGTGGTGGCGGTGCCTAGACCTTGGGACGCAACAGGACGCACCCCGCAAAGCACGCCCTACAAGTGGGCTTGCCTGCGCCACCGCGTTGCCAGGTTTTGCCACCAGTGCGTGCCAATCCAGCATGGTACTTGCGGATTATGGGCTATGGCGATTGTGTGGATGTGTGGCTGGCGTTCAATGCGCCGGACTGCAAAGTGGATGCAGCGAACTGCTGAGCACCACCGCTGGGACTGGCGGGGTGCGTTTGCCTTATGATTCCTTATGTTACATGCCATTGATTTCCGTAATGTACTTGCAAGCAAGGGGAAGTTGCAAGTCCCTCTTAAATGACGCGTTTGGTGATGCTGATCATGTCGTGCGAGCGCACTTGGTGATGCTGATCATGTCGTGCGAGCGCACTTGGTGATGCCGTTCTCTGTATAAGGCGTGGTGGGCTGCTGTGCATGGCTATTCATCGCACATGGGGCAACACCGCCAAGGTTGCCATTGTGTTTTGCAGGATAGCTAATTCGTCTGCTTGCTGTACACGCAGTAGCTTTGTCCTGTGCCTTGGCAAAGCGCATCAGGCGCTGAGTGCGAGGGAGGGTGACCGCTGGAGAGGATTGCATTGCCCGCATTGCGGTTTACACGTGTCATGAAGCGTTTGAAGTACTGTACTGATCAACTCCCGGCTGCATGCCCCACGCTCTGTTGGCCTGGGTTAATGATGTCCGATTTGGTCCAATTGTGCTGTTGCCGTGAACTACGGGGAGATGTACCGCTCAAAACTTGCAAGACGGCTGGCAGTTGCTCTTCGCCTTAGTGGGCCTTAGTGGGCATGCACGTCGCAACACGAGGCTGACTGCTGCGTGTGCTCCTGTCTTGTGGGCTGCCTGAGACATACACAACACTTTTTAATGCCAGGGTGCTGTGGCCTACGTCATTAACATGGACAGTGATCACTTGGCTTGAGCTTGCCCTTTTGAGTCTGATCGCTGCCTCGACATTGGAGCGGGTAAACGGCGTGGGTGTATGGTGCAGACAGTGCATGGGTGACGCCCTGGTGGGTGCAGCTGTGATTGGCCGAGCCTGGTAAGCAGGGATAAGGGGTACCGGTACGTTACGCGCTTCCGTACGGCAGTTTGTCGTGCTAGCTGTTTTGATCAGGAGTGAAGGTCTCTGGTTGCGTGGTTGGGGACTTGGGGTCATTGAGTTGATTAAGGTGCCATTACGTAGCATCGGGCGTGAATTGGGGTAGTAGGCAGCTACGCGGACATTAGTTGTGACGTCCTTGGCCTGCGGGTGCAAACCGTGTGGTAGGTGCCTTCAGGTAATCCGGTTGTACGGTAGGCGTCAGGCGCTGAGCGTGTCGTGCGCCCCTTGACGTACTGGATTATCATTGCATGAACACAGGTCACATGGAAGGTTCGGACTGCTGGGCTTGCTGAGCTGTGCACCGGCCTGCACCGTGCAGCGCGTATTGTTGCTGAGGCGTTCCTCGTTTTTGGCATCTCGAACACCGCCATGCTATCTATTAGGGGAAGCGCTGCTGTAACAGCCGCTGTGGCTTACGAGCGCTAGCCCCACACCCGCCAGCCTCATAGAGCGAGCTCCCGTGCTAACCGGTGAATTATTTGGCCCTACTCGTTATCAGTGGGACAAAGGTTTCTTCCAACAAGAA
>VFQN01001077.1_pt1 | contig 47871 bp, 64 predicted proteins | sample 3512371 | NCBI WGS metagenome assembly VFQN01 (sample SAMN10412370, study PRJNA504923) | tailings metagenome | isolation source: Replicate 2 from Balatoc abandoned mine | place: Philippines: Itogon, Benguet | collected 2017-08-28
TGCTTAGGTGGCCTGGTGTAGGATGCATAGGTTGCACATATGGACAATGGATCGAGCACGGATACCCTTGAACCCTCGGTTCGTATACGGGTAGTTGCATTGGGGCGCAAGCACCCGCACAATGTAACAAACTTACTGGTGTGGTCGCGGGGGGTCAGCAGTAAGCTGGACCAGGGGAGGCTGTGGGTGCCTCGGTATGGGCCTGTGCGACTGGACCCTCTCCCATGCGCCGAGGGTGAGTGTCAGCCTGTCCTTTTGGTGCGGTGGTTGTTACAACAAGTCCTAAATCACTACCAATATTGCATATCGGCACACGTGCTGGCATGGTGGCGCCGTGAATGCCAGTTGCCATGCTGTAATGTCAAAGCAGTCCCGCGCCGTACTTACACCAACACCCGGAACGTGCCCCATGGCAACGCTTGCCTACTGCAAACGGCCTTCAAAGGATGGCATCAGTGCTCACAAAGCTCACTACCAGCTACCTACTCATCCAAAATGCAACAGCACAGCTAAAGCCTTGCACCTCGATTTTGCCCCCATGCACCCCACACAGATCCCATTCCCTTCTTTGCACTGCGCACCCTTCACTTTTACTTGCAAGGCACCTCAGATGCGCCGTCAACAGTCCTTAATGACGTGCTACATGCGCGCCGGCTGCATCAGGTTGCAGCCGCAAGCCCGCAATCGCAGCGTATCGGAACCGCTTTAGTTTGCCTGGCGTCACAGCGGCGTGCCAGCTTCGTACCATACCATACCGTAGCAAAACGCATCCCTTACGCCAACGCCAGCAGGATCCCGATACACGTTCAACGCCATGTACTGACGTCCACAACAAGCATGTATTCACTTGCGAAAGAAAGACCATATCCTGTATCCACACTGGCCGTCCCCATATTGACTTCCCAGGTCCAACCCCATGTCAAAAACCAGCGGGCCCCCGCACGGCTGTGCATTAGCCGCTGTCCTGCCTGCGTCCCACGCACAGTCAGTAACGTACAGGCGACACAAAAGGTCCCCTCGCATCCGACAAGCACTCCCAGGCTGCTTCGCAGCAGCCACTCACGCCCCACACCCGCCACAGAGGATCGCGTCGCAGCTTGCAGGTCCCATTGTCCCATGATGTGTCAGGCTAACCCACGCGGGCTAACATGAGCATGGACCATGACCGCAACGAACCAACGATACCTTGTGCCGAGGCACAGCACTCGGGCTGCCGCAAAGCATCGCAGCGCGCCCAGACTTGAACCCGAGCCCCGAGCCATCCAGCGGTGTAAGAAGTGTGTGCCGAAAGCCTGCGTCCCTCAGTATACATAGCATCCCAGCAGAATCATGCACTGGCATTGACAGCAGCAGCGTCGAGTTGCCCATGCCGCTCAGCCCGTCCGTGCAAGCCACGTGTCCACATCTTCATGCCGCGCGACCCCACTCGGCGGTGCTGCACTGCTGCGCCAAGGATTGTGCCTTGCCCCGTTGCACCTGGACTAGCAACAGACAAGCCAATCCTCCTTCGAGGCTAACGAAAATGGCAACTGAACGGCTACGTCAAACCAGGCCACACCACAGCTCCTCCTTGCCAATCTACGGGGACCCGTGCGCCCTGCCAGCCGCCGCAGCCGCCAACGTGCGCAGAATCGTGCCTGGGAGCACCTGACCCGCCGGCCCCAACCCCAGCCCGAGCCCCAGGCCCACCCCCGGCATGGGCAGCGGGCAGTGCAGCCCGGACGGCTGCGCAGCAGGGACGCGCGGCTCAGGTCCGGAGGAGGTGGTCGTGGCCGCAGTGGTCGTGGCGGTGGCGGTGCTGCGTCCGCCGAGGAGCGCACCTCCAGAGCCAAGGCCGCTCAGCAGGGCGCCGAGGCCGCCGGCGTTCTCGCCTGCGCCGCTGGGAGGCAGCAGCCCCACTGCCTCCGCCGCGGCGGCGGCGGCAGCTGCAGGCGTGGCAGCCACCTCGCCCGCCGGCCCCTTGGCAGCTGGCGGCAGGCCCAGCCCCAGCCTTTGGCGGCCGGCGGCCTTAGCCGCCGTGGCCGATGCAGCTGCCTCTGGGCCCTCCTGCTTCACGCCCGTGAGCAGGCCTCCAGTCACGCCCCACAGGCCCGACTCATCTACGCCCCTGCGAGCGGAAGACCCCGCCTCGTCGTCTCCCGCCAGACCCTGCCACAGCGCCGCCCCACGCGGGCCCACTGACACCGGCGGCAGCGATCGGCCCTCCGCCAGTGCTTGCAGCTGCTGCTGCATCTGCTGGAGCTGCTGCAATGCAGGCAGCTGGGCCGAGCCCGGCGGCAGCAGGCGGGGCATCGGCGCCAGCGGCGGAGGCCCGCCCAACGGCAGCGGCAGCCCGTCGGAGCTCGCCTGCTCCGCCAACGCTACCAGGCCCTCTGTGCCCATGGTCTGCTGCCCGTCCATGCCCCTAGCGAGCTGCTGCTGCTGCTGCAGCAGCGTCCTCATTTGCTCGCGGAACACGCCCACCTGGGCCTGCAGCAGCAGCACGCGCTCGACCAGCTGCTCGTGGTTCAGTTGCTGCAGCTGCTCCCGCGGCAGCGGCTCCAGCATTTTGATCAGCGGCAGCAGCCGCAGCAACGGCGCCGATCCCGCCTGGAGAACAGACGCCTCTCCCTGACCCTCTCCAGCCCCCGCCTCCGCCTCCGCTGCCCCCGCCTCGGCACTGCCCTGCTCCTCCGCCCCGGCCCCTCCCGCCTCCGCCACCCCACTCCCCGAGGCCCTTCCAATAGCCTTCTCAGACGCCCCAGCTGCCGCCGGCGTCTCCTCCTGCTCCCCTGCGATACCACCCTTCCCCTTCGCACCCTCTGCACCCCTCGCCGCAGCCCCGCCCTCGCTGTCCCCCTCCAGGCCCTCGTTCGCCCTCAGCCTGTCCGGCTTCCGCTGCTCCCCTCCGGCCTCCGCCCCCTGCGCCTCCTCCTCCTCCGCCAGCTGCACACCACCCCTGGTGCCCCCACTACCCGATGGCTGCACGCTGCGCTGCGCCTCGAGCACCACCAGCTCCGCCGCAGACGCCAGCGCCGCGGCAGCCTCCTCCTCATCCGGCGACGGCGACGGCAGCCGCTCTCCAGCCGCCAGCAGCTCCTCCGCCCCACCGGTGGATGTAGGCCACCCCGTCCCCCTCCCGCCACCGCCCCTCCGCGCCACGGGCGTCCGCACACCGGCTTCCGGAAGCACCCTACGCTGCCGCACCCAGCTGAAACGGGCTGACTCGGGCTGCTCCTGCTCCAGCTCGTGCTGCTGCTCGACGTCATCGTCCTCCCGGCGGCCCCGGGGACTCCGACCGCGCCTGCGCTCAAACCGCTCCCCGCCCGCACCGCTGCCGACCCCGTCCTCCCTCTCCGACCGCTCGCCCGGCTCACGCTTCAGCACAGCACCGGCGCTCCGACGGCGCTTCCCAGGCCTGCCATCGGCGTGGCCGTCCCCGCCGCCGCCCTCCAACGCCAGCTGTCCGTTCCGACCCTCGGCCTCGCCGTGCTCCTGGCCGTTCACATCCAGGCCCACCGCCTGTTGCTGCTGCTGGTGCGCGAGGAGCTGCTGGGCCGTGATGGCGGCCTGCTGCGCGTTAGCGGCGCGGGCGAGCAGCAGGTTCTGCGCGATGGCCGCCAGGGCCAGCTGCTGCTGCACCGCGGCCGGCTGCCCCTGCAGCTGCTGCAGCCGGTTGCGCAGCAGCAGCAGCTGGTCCGCACCCGCACCCGGGCCCGCGCCCGGCGCCGCGTCCAGCCCCGACACGGGCGTCCCGTTGGCGCCCGCCGTCGCCGCCGCCTGGCGTGCTTGCAACAGCGCCATGGCGGCAGGCGAGGTCAGCATGGCCGCCAAGGACGACGACCCCGGCCCACCGCCGCCGGCGGCGGCGAGCAGCTCCGGTGGCGGCAGGCCGCCGGGCAGCCCCGGCAGCGACGTCAGCGCAGGCAGCCCGGGGAGCATACCGCTGGGTCCCGAGGCCGCCTGCCCGGCGGGATTCATCCCCGCCAGCTGTGTCATCGCCGCCGCCGCCGCCGCCATGGCGTCAGGGCTGTCCGGCCGCCCGGGGACGTCAATGCCCCGTCCGTACATGCCGTACCCGCCCATGCCGCTGTCGTCGTCGTCGCCGCCGCCGGGCACGCGCCGCGGCCGCCGCCGGCTGCGCGCGCGGCGGGCGCTGCTTGTGTCGCCGCCTGGGGTGTAGTCGCTGTAGTCGGGGTCGTCTGCGGCGGCGGCGTGGCGGGCGGTGCTGCGCTGCGAGGCGCGGTACTGGGTGCGGGGGCTGGGGCTGGTGGTGCCGGCGAGGTCGTCGTTGTAGTCGGGATCGACGTCCTGGTCGTGGTCCAGCTGGCCCAGCATGCCCGGGGGGCGGTATTCGCCGTCCTCGCCGGGGGCCAGGCTGCCGGACTGCGCGGGGGCAAGGGCGGGTTGGGGCGGGCGGATGACTGTAAGCGGGAGGTAAAGTGAGATTGGGGTGGGAGTAACGGGGGGCGGACGCGAGAGCAGGTCTTGCAGATAGGTTGGCTGTGCTAAAGGGTTGGGCGGGGATCCGGGCGTGCAGTGAAGGTTTCTGTTGTTGCCGCGGAGCATTGCTGGTGCTGCGGGCTTTTGAGGATCGGGGCAAGCAGTGCCGTAGGCTTACCCTTTCGCTTGCGGTGCGCTTCTTGGCGCGGTAACTGCGGCGGGGAACGAGGCAAGGAGGAGGAGGAGGGTGAGCGCACGGGTCCGCAGCGTCGGCTCAAGGGCCTGGGCAGGCAAGAGCTCATCACAAAGGGACTCGCTTGCGCAGCACTGATTACTAACGGACGGCCCCGATGAAGATGTACAGCACTTGCAATCCTGGCAAAAAATGTCACCAACAACCTCACACCCCTGGTTCGTCCATAGGCCTCCCACGCTGAGCCACACTCACTTCCGGAAGTAGTCCCGTACAAGCGGCAAGCTGCGCAGGCATTTAGCATGCACTCGCGTCTCCTGTAGCGATGGTGTGTCATCGCCCCACAGCCCCTGGGCGTGCTCCGTGTACCACACAAGGATTTCCTGCGCGTTGGGGCGCCTTCCCAAGCGCTCCAGCTCGCTACGCCACCAGTCGTTGAACGGCTGCCAGAACCGTAAGATGCGCCTGAGGCAGCAGGAATCGTTGGGGGTGAACAATGATGCCATGCACATGCATTGCGGTGACCCGCTAGTGCAGCTGGGTGGCAACGCCACAAGGTTTTTCGGGAAGCGCAGACTAAATGCCGGGGGATGGCAGTAGAAGGGTGGGCAAGTACTAGTGCAGTGTTTCTGGGCTAGTTACGGCCACCCATGACGAGACGAGTTCGTTAAAATATTACTCTGAGGCTGGTACCTTGGGCGGTCGTCGTTGCGCCCCGAGGAACCGCCCGACATCAGGTCGCGTAATTCTCTCTCGCCTTCCAGTATTCGAGAGCGGCTTTTCCGGCCGGCTCCCTTTGTCATTGGGGTTTCCGTGGTTCCTGCATTGTCAGAGGCAATTGCACAAAGTCTTGGTGACGCTGGGCATTGGTGGGCATGCCTAGGGAAAGACACGGAAAGGCTTCGAGCGCAAGAAGCCACATTAAGCTTGGCATCCGACGCCCCTAGAGCGCTTTCGTGTGTTGATGCAAGCCGCATGCAGGATATGGGTTGCGCTGTAGTCGCTGTAGTCCGCACACGGCCCTCTGGCCGCTGGATGCAGGACATCACCAGCAGAGCATATATTCATCTCTTATTTCCACCATGGCAGCAGGCGCTGGTGCCAGCCGCCAAGGAATGCACAAGCCAGATATGCCCACCTGAGTGGACCGCAGCAGCAACCGCGGGAAGCAGCAGCAGCGCCAAGCCCCCCAAGCAAAAGGCACTTCTATACTATCCAGCCTAGAGGTCAACGCCAGTGATTGAGGGGGTTTGGTGAGTCGCTGTTGTTATGCGAGTCCGGATTCCGCTACTGCAGGGCTGACAACAGACCGCTGCCCCAGCACCAATGGTATGTGTGTATGGTATAGACCTCGAGAGCCTCGGTAGGGCGGCTTTGGCAGTAGTGCTTTATGACTTCTGCAGAGGTCGGCCAAACGTGGGCCCTTGCACTCAGGTGCCGCGCGAAAGATTCTTATGCAGTATCACTAACCATTGCTGCACTATGATTTGGGCCAGGCTGGGAGCTCTGATTCTTGCAACAAGTGTCACGTCCCGCACTCGGCAACCGCATTCCCATGCAGCACCTGGCCCGAGAACTATGCCGCAGTCCAGCAATTGCGAACAGCACCTGCAGTCAAGGTACTTTCATATTGGAGGAAATCTCATTCGGGCTAGTTTTTAATGTCGACACCGGTTTGCAGGCGTCAACGTCAGGAAAACCCTCTCCACCCGTGCTACTGCACGACGCGCTACACCCAGATACACCAGTGAATTTGCAGGGCCTTAACACGCCTGAACCGGTGCCACCGCGGACTCACGCACCACCGACATTCCTGAGGCGAGTCTGGGGGTGCGAGGGAGCACAGGTCACGGTCCAGGGAATACCCCTAGGAGCACATATCCGTCCAACGTCCGCTGGCCCCGTGCGGCCCTCGTAACCCTTTGCTGCAACCATGCGCTCATGATACCGACACAGGCAGCGCCTGGCGTGCTTTCCTTCAAGCTACCGATGAAGTGGAAGGGGTGTACGGCGGCGACCAGGTACATGCCCAGGTGCACACGTGGGGGCATGACCGCAGACTGGACCTCCGGTGCGTACCATGCCTCTGAGGCTTATGCCTCGCCACAGCCGTGCTTGCGGAATAGTAGCACCTCACAATGCAAGTCCAAGGTGCTGGAGTGTATGCCTCGGTACCGCGCTGACGTGCCCAGCTGCTCCCCTCCTCAAGGCCACATGGCGGTACCGGCAATGTACTGGTGTGGCTGCTGGGTGTGGGAGTGGCCCAGCCGTGCTGCACCGCGGCGGTCTGCATCGAGTGACCTACGTGCCCGTTGGGGCTGTCCTTCATTGTCGTCTGCCTGGCGCCTCCTCGATCCGGCGTCACTCCTGGTACTGTGGCGTGTGCTGCGCGAGGGCGATGCCACCAAACCCCTGCGGCACGACACTCACGGCGGAGACACCGCAGGTGTACGGCGTCCTGTGCACACAGTACCGCTGGGTGCCGGTGGGTGCGGAGGGATGGGTCTCAGACCCTAGCATTTCCTTTACGGGCTGTGGCATGGATGAGGACGGGCGCTGCCTCAATGCAATCATGGTACCGTATTGCACTTGCCTGTGCATGCAGGGAGCGCAACTAGCGGCGAGAGAGCGTGCTGCAGCTGCAGACGCTGTACCTGGTGGCGGCTGAGGTGTTCGGCCGCGCACTGCCGGTGCTGCACCAGGCGCTGCTGCTGCTGTGCGTGTTGCTCATCACGGCGGTGGTCAACATGGCGTGTGCGCCCGTGCGGTCGCGGCTGCTGGTGGTGCTTCATTTCGTTCAGCGTTCTGGCGGTCACCATCACGCTGCGGCTGTACTTCGTGGGGGAGGAGCCGGTGGGCGCCGTTCCACGTGGGACTGGTTTGCGGCAATGGGCGGCCGTGGTCCGCAGCACATGGCACGTGCACGTGGCGCGCGGTTGCCAAAGGGTTGCAGGGGCGGCGTTCACACTTGCGGGCTTGGGGGCCACCTTACGTCCTGAAGAGTCAACGTCCGCATGTATGCACGGCTCTGCCCAAGCTTTGCCGAAGGGGGCTTGCTGCCCGGTCCCGTTTCTGACCGGCCGCATGCACGCTCACACCCTGAGACGTTGTGTCGGGCAGCATGCATGCTCGCTCGATCCTTGAGCTGCAATACTGTGCCCCTGCCGGCCATTGCTCACGTGCAGGACCTGATCGGCGCGCTCATCCTTGCCGCCAACGCGGATATGATGGCGGCTTTTGCGCTGCTGGTGGGGAGCCGGGGAGGAGCTTGTGGCCCGCGGCGGGGAGGCAGGTGGGGAGCTGCGGCAGGGGTGCACGGTAGGCAACCCATTGATGCATGTTTAAAAGGTGCCAGCACCTCAGGGAGCAATTTAGCCCAGCTAGGCGCTGCGTTACACCTTGCCCTGCGAGAACTTCTTTGTACCTGTAACATTGATAAATTGTTGTGGTGGTTTGCGGGATGACAACCGACCCTCGGCAGCGGACCCAAGGCAGCCCAGGATCGGTTCGGGCACGGACCTGGACCACGTACGGCAAATGCACTGCGCATTTCCTTGCCTGTCGCTGAACCGCTTTCCAACATTCGCTTCTTTTGCCTCTTTTTTTCTGTTATTACATCTTGTAGCAAATACAAGCGCGGGCATGTCGGCGCAGGTGCACAGTGCCACCGCCACCGTTCCGGAGGGCCCCACCCTCCCAGCGGCCTCCTCATACCTCACCGCCCTGTGGAAAGCCCTGGAGGCAGCCTGGCCGTACCTGCCGGACGCCGAACGCAAGACCCTGCGCTGCACGTGTGCCCCAGCCCTGCTGCAGCACGACCGGCTGTGCTCGACCTTGCGGCTTACGCTTGACGCCGATGTGCCAGCCCCGCGCCCTGAGGAGCTGGAGGCGGTGGTAGCGGGCAGGTTGGAGCGCAGCAAGCCCATCCTGCATGCCCGGGATGTGAGGCTCAAGGGCAGCGGTGATCTGGTGGTAGAGGAGGGTGCTGAAGACGCCGAGGAGCTTGCAGGCGAGCCCGAGCGGGCGGAGGAGGAGGCGGAGCGGCAGCGAGCAGCAGCCGAGGTGCAGGAGCGGCGCATGTGCATTTTCCAGCAACCAGATTGTATAAGAAGACCCATCCAGCAGTTGCTTTGCGTCGTCTGAGTCACTTCGTAGCCTAGTCCGATGCCGATGCGCTATTTCCGGTACCCGCTTTCGTAACAGCTAGCGCGCGTTGTACACAAAGCCAACAAGCATCGCAACACAATGACAACTGCAGGCTGGCTCTTTTCCGGGCCCTGGATTCCAGGCCGCGGCCCACGCTCCTGACGCGCCTGACCCTCACCGCTGGCGCGTATGTCACCTGCCCGGTGGTAAGCGCCCTGGCCGCCACCCTGCCCGCCCTCGCCGACCTCACCCTGTACGGCTATTCCGGGTCCGACTGAAACCCCACCTGCACGAGCACCTTTGGCTTGATGCATCTGCTGAGTACCGTTGGCCCCCAGCTGCACAACCTGCGGCTGCTGGAGATGTGGAGGTGGCCGCCTGTGACCTTCCACCCGCTGCGCTTCTGCACACGCCTGGCTACGCTGGAGGTGACAACGCTGTGCCCGGAGAAGAATTACCTGCTAGGTAAGCATGAGTTTGCCTGTTGTTTACAGGCTTTGCGGCAGTGCCTTTGGCCCGCTTATCCATAGCAAGCAGACAGCACCAAGGACAGCACCCGTCTACCTTTTGCGGTGCAGGACAGGGCAGCTGCAGGACAGGACAGGGTAGCTGCAAGGGCTGCAGCATAGGCGGCACACTTGACGCCACGCACCCTTGTCCCTGTCACGACATAGGTGTAGGCCGGCCGTTTACGTGCGGGAGCCTCCGTGTCACAGCCAGGACGGACACGCATCCTAGCATTGCTCAGCACCCTCTGATGCTGGCTCTGCTGGACCCGCATCCCTCCAGCTCCAAATTCCATATGCGGTTCGCTAACGGCCCTGGCCCTGTCGCTACGCCATTCGAGCCACAGGCGACCTCGAGATCCTGAACTCAGCCCAGCACCTCCCCAGCCTGACAAGTTTGGCCATCAGCTGCTCCTGTGACCCGTCCACCAACTGCCACGGTGTCCTCTGGAACGCATGCGCCTGGGCCGGCACCATCGACTCCCTCCGCAGCCTCGGCGCACTGACCAACCTCACCACCCTCCACCTGCGCCTCCCGCATTACCACCCGCCTGACGCGACCCGCCCGCCTGCGGGCTATGACACCGTAGTAGCGGACCACACGCCCATGCCGCGCATCCGCGCCAGGCAGCGGGAGGTGCTGGGCGCCTCTCTGAGGTGCATGCCCGCCCTGCAGCACCTCTTTTGCTACGGCCCGCCCCTGGACGCCACTTCGCTGTCAGCCCTCACCGCCCTCACGGCCCTGCACGTGTCCAACCTATACGCTCCGCCGGAGCAAGAGCAGCAGCAGCAGCAGGAGCCACATGTGTGGCAACAGGTGATTGACCTGCCGGCCCGGCTTGAGCTATGCAACCTGTACAAGCCGCTTCCGGTCGGTGTCGGGGCGGAATGGGTGGACGGAGGCGCAGCTGCTGTTTGGGATCGATGAGACGGAGATGGGGCCCCAAGGGGAGCTGCGGCTGCGGCCGCCGGCGGTGGAGAACCTGCGGCGGGCGGTACAGCTGTTTACGACACAGCACACCGCCTCAAAAATGGTCCCCATGGCCCTCCGCGTGCACGCCTCCCAGAGAAGGGAGGCTGGTTCGCAGCTGCTGCAGCCTCCTGCCGGAGAGCCGCAGGGCCACGGCGTGTGGGTTAAGGAGCTGGCACCGCTGGACCGGCCAATGGTGGCGCTGAGGGGACTGCAGCTGAGGGCGCGGGACCTGAGGTGCCTGGCAGAGGCGCTGCCAGGAATGCAGGTGGGAAAGCTCTTGCCCAGGCTAGTGTGCTGTTAGTCCACAACATCCTGGGTGCCGGTCTCGCACCTCCATAGTTATATCCTCTGCAAAGTGGAACCGTTGCGCTAGGGCAACCACCACTGGCGTCGCTCCCTGTGCCGTACCCGCTTCGGCATGGAACATCTAACCGTTTTGCTATGACTTGTGCCTTGTAGACCCTCGCATTGCGGATCTGTTCCTTCGACCCCGCCGCCCTGGCCAAGGCCCTCACACCGCACCCCAAGCTGACGCACCTCAAGCTGTGCCTCGGCCGCTGCACTAAGACGCCAGAGGAGGTCGCCGCGGCCCTGCTGCCCCTGTGCGCCCACGCTCCGGCCCTCCAGCGCATCACGCTGTGGTGCTGCTTTGTGGCGTATAGGGGGCAGTGGGAGCTACGGGGCTGCGAAGAGGTGTGCGGGGCTGTACGGCAGGGCCTGGAAGCGAGGGGCCGTGGCGGCCGGGTGGTGGTGGAGGCCGTGGAGGAGCTGGATGAGGGAGGCCAGGACTTGTGAGGTGTGAGCAGAGAAGGCATGACCGCTCACTGGATGTCGCTTCCGTACCACATGTCTCGCTGGGTGGATGCAAGCGAGACGTGTCTGCGTTAGAAACGTACCTGCACTGAGACACGTGCTTAATGCTGTTGGACTGGTACTGGGTTAGCATGATAATACCATCCTGCGACTGCTGTTGTACAATGCCGAGACTCGGGGCCCCTCGCTGAGGCCTCAAACTGTCAGGGGTAGGCTGGATAGGCAGAGTGGTGCAGCCAGCGAACTAAGCCTGGCGCGCGCCGGGGAGCTCCCCTGACCTGGCGGGCGCAGGCCAATCGCAAACTGGTTTTGTTAGGTCTTAATGGTGCAAAGTGTTTGACTGCGTTGGCATCGCATACAGCTTGCCCGCTTGGGCTTTGGCGTTTGGGGTACGCGTGCATGACTCTGATGGCAGGATGTAACTGGAGTATCCGGCTTTGAGCATCTCAAATTGGGCGCTTCTACGATGCTCTTTCTGTTGTGGCGGGTAATACCTTAGTGTGACGCCAACGTGGAGCTGGTGCTGCAAGCACTGTTGTACGCGTTATGTATGCATGTATCCTGTCCCAAAGCTCTGGCTAGTTGGCTGAGGAGCTTGCTTCAGGTACGCTTTGGGTACGTACACACGTGATGGGTACCCGTATCTCGATGGGCGTTGCGTGCTGCCTGCTTTGGTACCGGTGTTTGCCTGCGAGCGGTGTGACCTGGGTCAGGCTGTGGCGTAGTGCACCACCGCAGTAAAGTGTCTGCACTGGCGACAGCTGGCTGGTGTGTGCGCGAATGCATATCGATGCCGCATGTATGCGTTGCGGCATATGCTGCCTTGGCGCCTCCAGCCCTCCAGCGCTTAAGCCCGTTCACTTCTGCACTTGTGTCGTGGTGTACGGCCCATGTTGAGCATATGGGCCGACCGGCAAGCATGTCTGTTGAGCTGGTACAAGCAAGCGCTCCGCTCTTCTGAGCTTGTGAGCCCTCCACGGCTCACAAACATCCATGCAGCAAGAGCATTAGGTGTTGCCTGGTGCTAATAATGCTGGAGAGCTGCTGGCCAATCTTGTGCTTTGCTTATTGACGGTTTGAGGCGTAAGGGACCGTAAGGACGGGGACTCGCCACCTGGGTTGGGGTGCGGAGGGCTGGCGCCGTCAGGCAGGCCGCTGCTGGCCGTTGGAGACCTGAAACCCTTTACCGTTCAGCGCCAACCGCTTTTGCCTCGGCGGGCCCGAGTCACAAACTCACAACTCGGCACCCTTAGACATAAACGACCCAGTAGCAGTCAAAGTCATTACAGCCTGATATACCAACACTAGCATGGCGTTGCCAATCAGTGTAGCGGCGACCGTCTGCGCACCTCGATGACTGCCTCGGGGGCACACAGCCCGCCTTGCTGGCAAGCGTAACGTGTTGTAGAAATTTGCGGCTTATTCACGTCTCTGATTCGTAGTGCGCATTGTTGCACCTCGAGGCAGGAACGCCCTCTCAGAGTGGGGCGACGGGCTGGGCTGGCGACGACCGACCCTTAGGAGCACGCACGCAGCAGCCAGAATGTTAACAATGACAGTTCTCCTTCTTCTGGCCATGGCACATCGAGCGACAAGCGAAGTCTCAGGTGGGTGTCCGTAGGCTTCGTTCGCCTAACAAAACGCTTCGGTTGCAAGTAGGGCGGGTTGCAACTTGCAAGGTACTGCTACAAAACTGCGAACCGGGGGAAAAATTTGCTTCTACGCCTCAGCTGATGTAAGCCCGCATGCACAAGCTCAACGCATCCCATTCCTTTCGGTGTCATACGCGTGCCCGCATCCACGTACCCGATGGGCGTGGTCGTAGGCCACATGCAGCCCCTATCCCGCACCTACTTACCTGTGCAGCAGGCACTTTACATTATGACCCTTGCCTCCTTAATCTCGTGCAGCTCTGGCTCCTGTGGCGCCTCCTTGGTCGTCGGCCCCCCCTAGCGCCGTGTCCGCTGGGTCCACAGCCCCTGCCGCTCAGCCTCCCCACAACCACACCGACGGCGCCGGGCCCACCAACAGCCAACACCTGCAGCTGAGTTACATGAATGTGAGCACCATGGAAGCTGATGATGACACGCCTGGTGGCACATACAGCAGGCGGTTGCTGCAAGAGCCCGCCGGTGCTCCAGCCCTACACCGTCCACCAGCAGCGCAGGTACCCGGGCAGTCCCCTGCTCCACAAGGGCCGCAACCGCCGCCGCCGATGCCGCCAGCGATTACGACGCGCACATTGGGAAACCCGTCTCACACGTGTACCCTGTTCATGGCCGGAGGCAGCTCTGGCGAGCCGCCAGCGCCTGCCAGTGCCCTTGGGCGGCTCTCGTTGACGTGCACGGGCGCCAAGGGAGACCTCGAAGTCCGGCTGAGCCCCTGGCTGCACGGCGCGGCCCGCAGCAGCAACCCTACCAGCAGCAGCGGCAGCACGGTACCGCATCCCGATGTCTCGCTCAACGGCGTCTCGCTCTCAGCTGAACCAATACGCAGCAGCACGACACCACCTGGAGAACCGCCAGCAGGCGACTGGCGGGTGGTGCTGGTGTGCGGCCCTGGGGTAACCCACCTGCAGCTGTCCGACTCCTCCATCTCCGACCTGCCCCTCAGCCCGCTGGGGCCCGTGCTGCAGCTGGTGGGCTGCGGGGCAGTGTCCCTCACCAACGTCACCATAACGCGCCTGGCGGCGTCGACGGCGGCGGAGGGGACCTCCCCTGCTACCCTGCCCGTGTACGGCGCCGTGCACGCCGCGGGTCTGACGCAGGGCGCCCTGGTACGGGACTCCGAGTGCTCGCACGTGATGGGGGCGCACATATGGGCATGTCTGCTGCTCAGCTTTGCGGACGATCCGGCGGGTGCGAACGAGCCGTCAGCAGCACGTGTTGTGGAGGTGCGTGGCAGCACCCTGCACAGCAACAGCGTGGCATCGAATAGCACCAGAAAGCTTGACGCGTCCCTGCTGCTGCCTGAGGTGGCAGCTGCCCTGCTGCCGGCTGCCAACCAGAGCTGCGGCGGTGCGTACGGCGCTGTGGTGGTGTCGTCTGGCGGCGTTGTGGATGTGGTGGTGGCCAACAGCACCATGGACAACAACACGGGCGGCTGCGGAGGGGCGCTGGCGGCGCTGTGTACCACGGTATGTGGGTGGCGCTATGCTTCTGAATCCACATGAGAACGCGTCCGTTGCTGCTAGCTACCGCATTTTCCACCATGCGTCTGGAAGCGACTCGAATACCGTACGCATTTGAACGCACTTACCGGCTGGACGTGTGTGAAGGAAGGCAGTTGTGCAATGGAGTACTTGATGAGGTGGTGTGTGGTGTCTGAATGGCAGCCTCCATCTGATGACGGTGCCACCACTCCGCCCTCCTCACGTACGCATGCCGGTTGGTCCTCGTTCCGTGCATGCAGGGCTCCTTCCACCTCACCGCCGGCAGCAGCCTGTCCGGATGCAGCGCCCTCCTGGACGGCGGAGCGCTGTACGCTGGGGGACGGGTGGGCGCCCTGAGCCTGAGCGGGGCCAGCAGCCTGACGAAGAACACAGCCGGGAGGAACGGCGGGGCGGTGGCGGCTGCAGGGAGCGTTGGCAGGCTCGGGTTGGACGGCGGCAGCAGGGTGTCGGGCAACAGCTGCGGACAGAGGGGAGGCGGCATTTATGTCCAGACGAGGGCCATAAGCAGCGTTCTCCTCAGCAACGGCAGTGGCTTAATTAGCAACACGGCAGCAGGGGATTACGGCGGGGCAGTGGCGGTCGCCTCGGGCGGCATCGGCGAGTTTCTGGTAACTGACAGGGGCAACGTGTCGTACAACACCGCTGTGCTCCGGGGAGGGGCTGTGTGGTGCAACGGCCCTGTGCAGCGGTTGCTGCTGGATGGCAACAGCTCGCTCTCGCACAACGCAGTGAGCGCCAACAACAGCCTGGGTGGAGTTGTCAGCAGTTGGGGTAACGTTACATCCATCATCTTCCAGGGCGGCAGTATAGTCGCAAACAACAGCGCGGACCTGTGGGGCGGCGCCATTGTTGTCGGTGGCGGCCAGCTGCTGAGCTTGATCGTTAACGGCTCCCTGGTCCATGGCAACCGCGGTGGCTTCGGGGCTGTCGTACACGTTGACAAGGAGGTGCCGTCCGTACAGATCGTGGGCGGCTCCAACGTGTCGTACAACCAAGCGCGCCCGGGCATCAGTGGGCGCGGAGGTCAGGGAGGTGTGCTGCTTGGAATTGGACGCATCGGCGGCGTCACGGTCGACCAACGCAGCACGGTTGAGTACAACTCTGCTACCCTTCAGGGCGGGGCGTTCGCTGGCAGTAGCGGCTTGGGAGCGCTGACAGTCCAGGGAGGAAGCTCTGTGTCGCACAACACGGCTTCCACGGAGGGAGGGGCAGTGTGGTGCAACGGCCCTCTGCAGCGGCTGCTGTTGGATGGCAACAGCTCACTTTCACACAACACCGTAAGCGCCAATAACAGCCTGGGCGGAGCCATCAGCATACGAGGCGATGTAACAGTGCTCACCATCCAGGGCGGCAGCATTGTCGCCCACAACAGCGCGGACCTGTGGGGTGGCGCCATCGTGGTTGCCGGCGGGGGCGGGCTGACGGAGCTGCTTATCAACGGCTCCTCAATCCTCGGGAACCTTGCCGGCTTCGGTGGAGGGGTGCACATAGACGGAAAGGCCAAGCTGGTGAGGGTCTCGGGCGGCTCCACAATATCATACAACGTAGCTCGTATCGCGGACGAGGGCAAGGGGCGCGGAGGCCTTGGCGGCTTCCTGCATGCCGTTGTACTCGTCGACAACATCACCATAGACCAGGGCAGCTTTGTGGAGTTCAACTCCGCCGAGCTGTTTGGCGGGGCGATCACTTGCGCTGCAGGCCTGGAATCCTTCACTGTTAAGGGCGGTGCGTCCCTTAGCCACAACTTGTCAGGGCGCCCAGGGGGCGGCGGATTGGCTGTGATGAACGGCAATTGCGGCAGTGTGACGATGTCTGGGGCCGTGGTGCGCAACAACAGCGCACAGCCGAACGGGGGAGCCATCGCAGTGGGCGGCCAACTCGGCCGGCTGCTTGTAGAGGGAGCAACTCAGATTGAGGGCAACTACGCGAACGCGGGTGGGTTCCTGTCCGTGGATGGCAACATAATGTCATTGGCCATCACAGGTGGCAGCACCCTGGTGCGAAACATGGCCAATTCGACGTCGGGCAACAGCCTAGGCTTTGGAGGCGTGATCTACTGCGGGGCGTTTATGGGTGAAGTGCTCTTTTCTCAGGCGTCCACTGCGTCGTACAACAGCGCAATGGTCCGCGGGGGCGTTGTCTACGCGGGTGGTGGGCTTGGCACGTTGACCTGCGAGAAAGGAAGCACCTTGTCGCTCAACCAGGCCGCAACGACAGAGGGCTCCGGTGGTGTTGTCGGAGTGTGGGGAAATGTCAGCTTGGTGCACCTGACGAGCAGCTGCCAGCTGGTCAGCAACACGGCTGGCTATCAGGGGGGAGCTGTGTACGTTGGCGGCGGCGCTGTGTCCCAGCTGCTTGTCGAGGCGGGGAGCTTGGTAGCCCGCAACAGGGCGCGCTTTGGAGGAGTGATGCACGTTGAGCAGGGGCTGGGTTCAATCCGCGTTTCGGCGAGCAGTGTGGTGGATAACGTTGCGGCTGGGGAAGGGACTGGGGGCGACGGGGGCGGCTCGGGTGGGTACGGAGGTGTCGTGTATTCTGCCGGTGGCGTGAGTGGGGTGCTTGCAATTGTCAGCAACTCCAGCGTCACGCGCAACAGTGCTGCAGTCGACGGCGGTGTGGCTTTCATCCAGGGCCCGCTGGGAGAGCTCCGGGTGACGGGGGGGAGCACAGTTGCTGTCAACAAGGCGATCGGTGGCCGTGGAGGTGTGCTGGCTGTGGGTGCACGCACAGGCTCTATAACGATAACAAAGAGGTCCTTTGTGCTGCGGAACACGGCAGGGGCAGACGGGGGCGTTGCCTCCGTGCTGGGTGCTACAGGTGTATTAACTGTGTCGGACGGCAGTTTGATGGACCTCAATGTTGCCACCCTGGGGCACGGGGGCGTGCTGGCAAGCGGCATGGGGCTGTTGCGTGTGTCTGTGAGCAACGGCAGCAGCATGTCGCAGAACCGTGCGGGCTTGAACGGCGGAGCGATCAGATCGGGGCACTACTGGGCTTGGCGTGACCAGAAGCAACCTACCGAGGTGGTCATCGACAGCTCGAGTGTTCAGGGCAACACGGCAGGGCGTAGCGGGGGCGTGTGGTCACACGTCGGTGCTGTGGGGCTTGTTGCCCTCACTGGTGCGGCCGTGTCACAGAACCTCGCGGGTGCTGGCTATGGCGGTGCCTTTGATGTGCGTGGCAGCGTTGTCAGTGTGCTATTGCAGAACCGGACGGTGGTGTCTGGCAACCGTGCGGGCGTCATGGGCGGGTTCCTGTCGGTGTCACCACCAGACGGCCTTACTGGGGCTGTCCTGCGCAACCTCACGCTCCTTGACGGCAGCTCCATCGTGGGCAACGCTGCGGGGCAGCTGGGCGGCGCGGTTGCGGCGCCCCTTGTGGCCAACCTTGCCCTGCTTGGCGGCAGCACGCTGAGCAACAACAGCGCCACGGCGGGAGCTGGAGGGGCCATTGCGGAGCAGGCGGCCATGGTGAGTGCCACGTGCCACGTGCCATGAGCACGCTGTTTGCTACGTACCGCATCGTGTACCATAGCTTGTAGGCTTCGTGCATGTGCAAGTCTAGTACTGCCGCCCATGCGCAGCTTCATTACTGTTGTAGCCGCTGAGTACCACGGCCTAACGGTACGTGTAGCCGCAACGGCGACTCACCCCGGCGTGCCTGTGACCCCGGCACCCACGTACATGCGCCATGTGCAGGACTAACACCCGTGCGCCCCTGTGCACCCACACTGCATGCAGGACTCCTCCACATCCATGGCGTGGACCTGCCGCCTCCTGCCCTCGTCCTCATCCTGGCTGCTGGGCGGTGGCTCCACGGTGGCAGGCAACACCGCAGGCGGCCCCTCCACTGGCATGGGGGGCGCCTTCCTGGTGGCAATACTGGGCCGTTGTAATGCGGAGGGGCGGCCCCGGGTGCCCCTGTTCAGCAGGCACATCGCGCTGGCGGGGATAGCTCTGCAGGAGAACCGAGCGGGGGGCGGCGGCGGGGCGGTGGCCGTGCGGGGGCCGTCCGGTTTGGAGGCCGCCGGCTGGCCGGTGGGGCACGTGTCGGTGGCCTTGGAGCAGTGTGACGTCAGGGGCAACAGCGCTGGGCGGCTGGCGGCGGTGGCAGCAGAGGACTGGAGCAGCTTGGGCGGCGCTGTCCTGATGTGGGGTCAGCAGCAGCAGCAGCCTTCAGTGCTCGCACCGGGTGTGGGTGCAATCGGTGGCAACGCTACTGCTGCTGCGGTTGGTGGCGAAGCAGCGCTGGTGGCACCGGTGTGCCGTCTGTCCCTGGGGCAGGGCTCCGTGGTTCAGGGCAACACGGCGAGCGGTCACGGTGGGGCAGCGGCGCTGGGAGGGTGCAGCTTGCACGCCGGTGGAGCGACCTTGGGCAGCAACACGGCGGGGGGTGGCGGTGGTGCGGCGGCGGTGCTGCCCAGTGGCGAAGCCGCCTTGCCTAACGTTAAGCTCACTGTCTCGGAGGCTGTGCTGCGCGACGGGACGCTGTCGGGTGAGAGTCGGGTGGTTGACAGCTGGTGCATGCATGCGGAGCCTTCGGAGGCGCATGAGGGTGTGGCTGTCTGGTTGCAAGTCAGCAGCCCTTCTATGCGCCTAAAACTCTAGGAAACATATATGTTTCTGTGTTCTCCATCCGGAATTGCCTACACCCTAGTCTAGGGCTTCCGCGACCGAAATGCCGACGTGAACGGCGTAGCACCTTTACTTCTCTTACACTGTCTTGTGACATAGCTACAAGTTCAAATCCTGCGACATGCATGCGTACTGTGGCCTTCGGACATTCATGGCAACTAGGCCGCCGTTCCCTATGGTCCTTCCTCGCAGGCACTGCAACGGCATGCCCGACTGCCCCTGGGTACACAGCGCTGAAAGGTAGGTGTGCGAGGAGCAGGCGCTTCCTACCATTGTAGATATCCTGACACACAGTCGCGCAAGCAAGGGGCGTGCACCGCATACACGGGCTGGAAGGTGTGGTGTAGTAGCCTCCACATCTCGTACGTAGTTGGGACGAGGACGCCATGCCGCATACTCACATTCGAACCCTTCCTTGCCAAAGTCGTACGGACCTCCTCTACACACACATGCATGCATCCTCCCCGCCCAGGCGCCGACACCTCGCCCTCCTCCAACCTGGCCCCCTCCCCGCTGTACGGCACCACGGGCGAGCTGGCGGCGGCCTGTGACGCCGACCCCTCCTGCCTGGCCTTCAGCAGCAACGGCTTCGTGGGGCACCTCAAGGGCGCGACGTTCCTGGAGGCCAACGCCAGCTTGCTGAGCACCGAGGGGCCGGAAGCAGGAAGCCTGTGCCTGTACGTCAAGTTTACCGGTAAGCGCTGCGCTATGGGGGTGGACTGGTTTGTGGCACCGTCGCACCGCACGCAGCAGGGTAGGGAACGACCGCGTGCGGATACGGCCTCTAGCCAGGGCTGCTCGGTGCATGGAGGAAGAGGGTGTGTCAGCGCCAAGTTTGCGAAAGCCGGTCGTTGAGTGGCCGTCTGGACGGTGAGCCGTGTTAGCTGCAGGGACGATACTCCTTTCGCCAGTACAGGTGAGGGTGTCATAATTCGGGCCACTTAGCAGCAAATCCTACAGGAAAAATCCTTCGCCTTGCCGGAAGGTGTCCTGTAGGTGCAGCTGCCTTGTATGCATGCCAGTGCAGGCGTGGGTCTATGTAGCCACCAGCTAGTGTTTGCGTGCGTCAAGCTTTCTTTGACACCCGACTTGCAAATTCGCAACGACATGACAAGCCCACACGGGACAATGCTCTCGCAGGCCGCAATAATGCTACATCGTGTCCGCTGTTTGCTGGCTTCGTCACCTTGGCCGGGATGGTGAGTGCACTAGCCACCAGCATCTCGAGGGCGCTGCACCGGAACGAGGGCGCAGCGGCTGGTCGAGCGCGCAATGACCACGATACAAGCGTAAAACACCGTTCCTCTGCCCACGCTACGTACAAAATGGAGGCTGATGAGCGGTACAATGCCATGCTGCATGATGTGTTAAGCCACAGGGTGTCAGGTGGCCTGCGCACGCACACTGACATACATGGCGTTTCCCATCTGGCGTCAGGACCACCCTGGCGATGACATTGGCGCGGGCGGGCGCGAGGAGGGCGACACCACCCTCTCCGTGGCGCAGTCGTGCGCCCTTGACGCCGCCTGCCAAGGCTTCTCCAGCCGCAGCGCCATGAAGTACAGGGCGCTGCCGGCGGCGCAGGCGGAGGACACGGGCACGTGCCTGTACGTCAAGCAGCCAGGTGATGAGAGGGGTGCGTGGAAAGCAACCCGTGCTGTATCCGTACTTCGCTAGGACTGTAACGAATGGGGCCCGCAGAATGCGGGGTCTACCGCGCGTGACGTATGCGGAATGTGATGTGGGCAGTCTACCGAGATGCACACGGGTTTGTGTCCGTTCGTCTGACTGCCTACCTCGCATGTACGGCACGCAGGCGCGTGCCCCCACGTGGCGGGCTTCGCGGCCGTGTGGGGCGTGGACGGTGCGGGCAGGGCGGCCGAGCGCCAGACGACAGCGTTCGACGTCAGTGCGCTGGCGGCGCAGTGTGACTCCGCTGAGTCCTGCAGCGCCTTCTCCTCTGAAGGTGAGCAGCGTTCGTCATCAACCCAACTGCCTGCTCCATAAGACACAGCAGCAGCACTGCTGTGTGAGGCAATGAGAGCGAATTGACTGCTGCAACCCTTGCGACCCGCGTTTTCACACGTGTCAGCGTGTCTAGGCTACTGCCAGAGAGTGCCTACTGTCACCGGTATCCCGCTGCAGGTTGGGTGGTGGACAATCGCACTTCCGGCTCCCTTGAATACAACATCGCCAGCTGCCTGTACCTCCGCCTGGAGCGGCGTGGGGGTGAGTCGCGTGCTTGCAAGCACTGCCACTGGGCGCTCCAAACAAACGTTTTGTGGTGCAGGACTGCCGGCCTTGCCTATCCGGCACCATGGGACGGCACATCAACTGTGTAGATGCAGGACGGCTGTGCCTTTCCCTTCGCCGTGGTTGGTTGTCCCTGCCCGGCAAGACATTAATCCTTTGCCCGTACGTACACAACCGCAGGCGAGACGTCTGCTGACCAGGCACCAGTGTCCGAGGCCTCCCCTCCAACTCCTGCACAGCCTATGGGGCTCGGTGAGCCAATGCCAGCGTAACGTGTGCATGCACCAGAGCAACAGGGTCTGTTTCTCTGCAGGCTACGGGGCCTTCGTTGGGCACTTTGCTGTTAAGCTGCTTGTACCTGCGCCTTGGACAGGGTGGGGGTGAGTTGCATTTGCTTGGGTTGCACGCTTGCCAGCACTGCTGCTGGGCGCCCCTAACTAACATTAAGTGGTGCAAACATGCCTGCCTTGTCTGCCTATCCCTTGCCCGTTGCCGGGGTTGTGCATCCCTGCCTGCGGGCCGTTGGCCGCCTGGGGAGCGAGAAGACAGGAATCGTTTGCCTGTACGTTCGCAATCGCAGATGCGGCTTCCACTGACCAGCCAGAAGCGACTGAGGTCTCCCCTCCAGCTCCTGCACAGCCTATGGAGCACGGTACGCTAATGCCAGCGCACCATATGAATGCACACGTCTTGGAGCGGGTTACAGCGCGTGTGCTCTCGCGGGCCATGGGACCTTGGGCACTTACCTGCTGGTGATAAGCTTCAACACGGCCCTCCGCCCCCTGTTCAGGGCTACCAGGGGATGGCTACCAGCAGCTGCCCTGGCTGGGCATCCACAACACCTCCTTTGAGGGCAACCGCGCCCAAAACGGCTCTGGCGGCGCCGTATGGTTTGTGGAGCCGCCGGCGTCATCAGGGCGTGAGGCAGGGCCGCCTGGGCCGAGCAGCAGGCGTCTACTATTGCAGATAGACTCTGGAGGTCCGTCTTTATCCGTCCGCCTGAGCAACAGCTCGTTCCTAAGCAACACGGCCGCCGGCGGCGGTGGGGGCTACTCGTTGACACTACGCAACGGGGCCGGGCAGGGCGGCGGCGTTGTCGCTACTGGCAGCCGCCTGCTTGCCGTGTCCTCCTGCAACTTCACTTCCAACGCCGCCTTGGCGGCGGACGGCGGCGGCCTGCAGGTGCTAGCTCCAGACAGCGGTGTACTTCTTGAACCATCTTATATGCTTGATATCTCTGGCGCGCTGCTCGCCTCCAACCGCGCTGCATCCGGCGGCGGCGGTCTAAGCCTATCAGGGCCCCTGGCCGTGACGCTGGAGGACACGGTCGTGTTGGGCAACGTAGCGGCAGGCGGCGCGGGCGGTGGGGTGGCGGCCCGGGGCTGCTTGGCGCTGTCGCTAATACACAGCAACGTGAGCGACAACAATGCGCCGGCCGGCTCTGGTGGCGGCGTGTTTGCGGGGGGGCGCGCTCGCGTGTACATGCGTGAGGCTACCCTGGAGGGTAACAGGGCACTGGCGGGCGGGGGCGTGCACCTGTCATCAGAGGAGGGGCACCCCGGAGACGCTGTGGGTGGGGCTGTGGATGGGGCGGGCACCGCAGCGGTGCTTGCGCAGACGCGCGTGTACGGCAATGCGGCATCACAAGAGTTGGGCCTTGCCTCAGGCGCGGCGGCAGGGGTGCAAGGCCGCGGCGGTGGCCTGTACGTGTCCGGGGCAGTGGGCGTTGTGATTGTTGGTGGGGATTTCAGCGGTGGGAACCAGGGGCGGATAGGGTCCACCATTGCCACGACCCAGACCTGCATGCCGCAGCAGCTGAGGTCGCCGGAAGACAGCGCACCAAGCCGCCCACCACCGGGAGCACCTACATCTGAACTGCTGGAGGTAAGTGTCCAGTCGCGTACTTTTAGTAGTGGCCAAAGGAGCAGTAGTACTTTTATGGCTCTGTACGTCCGTAGCGTTCGTGTGGCATGCGCCCCACGGTTGCACACAACGCGTCACACGCTACACGCTACACGCGCACGTGGTAGTCGGTTTACGTCTGGTCGCTCGTGGTCATGCGTACACGGTACCATTGTGTGCAGATTGGTTACCCGCCCTCTGGGTGTGCAGGCCATGCCGAACGCCAGCAGCACCATACCGGACGCACTCGCCGGGCCATGGCTGGCGGCCCTGGAGGGCGTTATGCGCCGCAGCTCGTGCTACCCCTTGGCCCTGCTGGGTGCCACGCGCCTGCCTCGGTCCGGGAGCGGCAGCGGGGCGAGCCTAATCGAGCAGGTGCGTTGTCTGGTCCTGGCGACCGCTACCGGTACCGGTGGCCTTACCAGCTTGGTCCTCCTACGAGTGCGCATTAGGAGTCTGGTCCTGGCGACCACTGTCAGTAGCCTAACCAGCTTGGTCACGCGGAAGTGCGCACCACCAGAATGTGCGTACCAGGATCCCCTGTCGCCCTCTGGCTGTGTAGCTCGTCACCAATCGAGCCACTCTGGATACGACGACTGCCACTGAAGATACGGTGTCCTGCTGACACGTTTGCTGGCTGGCGCAGGGGCGTTACGAGATGTGGACGCAAGATGCGCTCCACTCGGCCGTTTATGCCAACTGCTCAACCACGACCAGCCCGGCCGAGCCGAGCCAGGCTGCGGTCAGCCCAGCTGCCCTGGAACAGCTACGAGCGTGGCTTGACACAATTGGTTGGCGCAACAACGCCACCAGCAATGGTACGGCAGCGTCCCAACGGTACACTGGCCTGCTGCAGGCCCTGTCGCGTTGCATAGCCGACGCCGGCACGGATGCTTCGCTGCCAGAAGTTATAACTGGTAGCGATATACTGTCGCAACAGCCAAAATTCATGCGACTGCGGAGCAGCAGGCAGCCCCTCACCTGGCCCTCGGGCCTTGCGGGTGGCAGCGTGGCTAAGGCCTCCGCTGACGCCGGCAGCAGCAGCAGCAGCGTGTACGATGCCGTCGCTGACGGATTTTACTACAACCCGTACGGCGATGGCAACATGGCGGGCGCAGCGCAGCCGCCCGATCGCAAGCTCAAGCTGCGAGTTGGAGCGCCGTTCGACGTCACCGTACAGCTGTACGACGTGGTGGGCCTGCCCGTCACAGCAGGTGTGTACGACGGATGTGTGACTTTTTGCTGGCCGTACACCAGTAACGTTGCAACCCCCCTGCGGAACACCGCAAGGGACGAGGGGCAGTCTAGGACTAGAGTTCCATCAGCTGCAGGTTGCATCCTTTTGTAGCAGTCTACGTTGTTGTGTACCAGCTCTGGTGAGGTCGCCGCACGCCCGCGGCCGCGCGCCTGTGTGTCGTCCCGCCCCTGCTGCCGCACCAGGGGCAGGCCTCACGTGCCTCGAACTGCTGCAAGAGCACTCATAAAAGCCTGTGTCCAGCCGCCACCGCTGCCAGTGCCTGCAAGCGCAGTCTCAGCCTGCCCCCCTGCCCCGCTGCCCTGCTGCTGTCCCACAGACGTCACACCTGTGGACATCACGCTTGCCATCATAGCCGGGCCCCCACCGCCCGCCATGGCGGCTGCAGCCCCAGACGCACTCAACGGAACAGGCCCGCCATCCAAGGCCTCCACGGGTTCTGGCGCAAGCCCTGGTGGTGGGCCAGGAGGCTCCTGGCCATCAAACTCCTCCCTGGCCACCCTGGACCCCGGCCTCATCGCGGGCCGCTCCCTAACGCAGCGCGTGCAGGGCGGCGCTGCCACGTGGAGCCAGGTGGTGGCGCGGGGGTGGCCGGGGGAGTACCACCTTCTGTTCACGGCGGCAGCGAGCGGGCCGCTGGCGGAGCTGATGGCACCGGTGAGATGGTTTCCTGCCATACCTCATGCGTTACTACCTGCAACGCGTTGTATCCATTCCACACATGCCTCCATACCTTGCCCGTGCTTACACACTTGTTGCACCATCCATGCTTCCATCGCTTCTGCCGCGTTTGCCAGCAGCGAGCCACACCGGAAGACTGATTCTGATGGCATCAACAGCAATTTGTGTCTTCCCGCTCTTTTCGCAGGTGGAGATCTTGGCGGTTGGCGTGGAGCTGCTGCCGTGCGCCGTTGGGGAGGCTCTGGAGCCCTCTTCATCGTCCCAGGGCGCCCTGGCCTCCTGGACCAGCTGCCAGCCGTGCGGGCAGGAGCAGCTGGGGCTGTGGAGGGACACGAGGCCACGGCTTTCGGCTGTTCGCAGTAACAGCAGCAGCAGCAACAGCGGCAGTTTGGAGGACGTCCAGTCTGACATGGCCATGATCGTAGAGCAGCTGCTTGATCGGGCCAACAGCAAGCGCGCAGCCGTGTGCCGTACTTGCCCGCCCATGGCGCAGTGTCCGGGCGGTGCGGTGGTGGTGCCGCTGCCGGGCTGGTGGCACAGCGCTGCCAACTCCACGGCAATGCACCGCTGCCCCTACGCGCCCGCATGCGGCAGGGGGGCCAAGGAAGAGCAGGTGTCCGTATGGACGCAGCGGCAGCAGTATTACGAGATCCACGCACAGGCCAACGCCAATGCGAGCACGGTCGCAACTGCCCAAGACAGTATTCCCTTTGGCTCTGACGCCCGGTCGGCAGCGTTGGCCTGGTGCCAGGCCGAGTGGTACGCCAGCAGCTGGCTGCCGGGCGCGGCTGTGGTGGCGGCAGCTGTAAGCGACCGTCTCCTGCCTGAGGGCTTGGACACAGCTGGCATCTCCGATGTGGTTGGCCTGCCAAGCGGTATTAACATGCCAGCTCTTTCACCGTCAACCAACAGCACAGCGGCAGCTGCCCCTCCCTGCCTGCTGTGGTACGACGCGGCCCTCACGCCCGGGCTGGACCCAGCCGCCTTTGACGTACTGTCGTACACGCAGCTGCAGTGCGCGGTCAGCTACACGGGCAACCTGTGCGCCGCCTGCGAGCCGGGTTACTATGGCGGCGCGCGCTTCCAGTGCGCAGACTGCGCTACGGTGTTGCGCACCGCGTGCCTCGGGCTGCTGGCGTTTCTGGGCAGCTTCATAGTCGTGCTGGTGACCGCGTATGCGACGCTGCTTGTGGACTACACGGCGTTCGCGACTGAGCGCGTGGCGGGATCGGCTGAGCTGCTCAAGGTGCGCGAACGGTGGGCGGGTGTACGGGAATGCGCAGGCGGCTATGGCAGCTGCTCTGCGCCTCACTCGCTGCCAGGGCCGGACAGGACTCCCTTGCCTGTCTCTCTTTTTCTTTGCGGAAGTTGCGCGGCGAGCAGACGGCTGCAAGTATACTCGACACGTTGATAACTTCGTGCTTCTTCACGCATAGCACGGTACTGATGCATGTGGGGCCCAAGAGTTTTACGGCGCTCTGCACTGCACGCCTCACAACCCGTACCTGCCCGTACCCGTAGAAGATACAGGTAGCATTTTCCCTGCAAAGCCAGTTTTTGTGCTACTTCTGCCCCAATTTGTACAGGCCCTCATCCTGCACGTCCAGCAATTTGTGATCGTCACCCGCCCTCCTGTGGACTACCCGCGGAGCATCGTCGCCGCCACCTCCATCTTCAGCGCCCTTACGTGGGCGGGCGACTGGTGGGGCTTCTCGCCCGCCTGCCTGCTGCCCAACCAGGACAGCGGCGGCCAGGCGCGGCTGCTGATGGCGGGGGGCGTGCTGGCACCCTGCTTCGTAATGCTGGCGAGCATGGCGGCCTGGACAGTCAGGTGCGTGCGTGATAATCCAGGGCTAGCCTGCTTGTGTCGTTCACACAGTTTCTGCATTCCTTCCAGGACCGACCCCTGACTATACCTACCTACGTGCGCACCGGCATGCGCCATGGTCGCAGTTTAGATTATAGCTCAACACGGAATCCAGGGGAATTCCACAGTTCTGCTGTGCTATGGCTCCAATCGTAAGCCGACGAGCTGCAATGCATGCATCGTATATTTTCGCGTGTTGTAATGATAGTCGCTGTGTTGGGCGTTGCCGTACATGTGCCGCCGCAGGTACTGCTGCTTCCGCCGGCCGCAGGACCCACCAGAGCTCCCCACGAGGCTGAGCCAGGTGGTGCAGTACCACGACCTCACAGATACACCAGCGCCCAGCCACACCACACCTGCGCCGGCGCAGGGGCCTGCCAGCCCGGGCTCGGGCTCGGGCCCCACGGAGGTGGGCACCCAGCTGACAAGCCACCCGGGCGGGGGCTCTGAGGAGACAATCTTGGTCCTCGCATCCCAGTCGTCTACTGCACGTGACATTGTGGGCAGCTCGGATGAGCAGCAGCAGCAGCGGGCCGCACCGCCGCCGACCGCTTCTGACAAGAGGGTTCCGGCGAGCGCGCCAGCGACAGAGCCTGCCCGGGCAGCCGCGCCGCTGCATTTAGACATAAGTGGAGCAGCGGAAGTGGGCCATGCGCGTACGCCCCTTGTGACAGCAACATCCAGCGCACAGCTTGACCGCCGGCAAAGCAACAATGGCAGCGCGCGCTGGGCCAGCGCGTTCGTCAAGGCTGCAACACTGCTGGAGGCCGCTGTGCACAGCCGGCCAGAGCACAGCCACAGCGGGATGCTGCAGGAGGACCGCCGGACTAGCCTGTACACTGAGGCATCACAACTGTCAACGACGTCAAAGTTCTCGGAGGCCTTCATGTCCAAAGCGCTTCGCCTGCGATCTGTGACCACCTCCACCCTTTCCGTCGCCGGCCAGAAGCTGTCACGCCTGGTCCCCACGCCCAAGCCCAACTCGGCACTGGCCCACGCGGACCGCTCCCTGTCGCTGGTGTCCCAGTTGGGCATCGTGATGTGGGTGGCGGTGTTCGTGCTGTACCCCAGCTGGGTGCAGGCGGCGCTGAGCGTGTTCGCGTGCTACATCGTCGACGACGGCAGCGGACCGTACGGCGACAACCAACAGGTACACACGGAGGATGTCGTACCGGAGTACGACATGCTCGTGCTTGGGTCCAGCATGCATGCACACGGGAGGGAGGAGTGGATTGCCGTCCCGTGACACTGCCACAGTGCGTGGTGGCCCTGCGTGGGGCTGGTGGCACATCCTGTGCAGAGCAATTACGAAGTCCTTGACATGGCCTGCTTCACAGTACGGTAACCTGACACGTGTGCCCGGCTCCACCCCGCCGTACAGGCCACGTGGCGGCACGGCTACTGGGTGCGCGACATGGCCCAGCAGTGCTACACGGGGGTGCACCTGTCCACCTATGTGCCGGTGGGGGTGGTGTCCTTCATCGTCTTCTGCCTGGCCCCGCCCCTGGCAACCTTCCTGGTGCTGTGGCGCGTGCGGCGCAAGGGCGGCGCCGCCCGGGGCGCGCCCGACCCCCTGCAGCACGACCCGCACACGCTGCAGATGTACGGCTTCCTGTACACCCGGTACAGGTGGGGCGCTACATCGTGCGCAGTCGCGTGAATTGCCTATTTGTTGAACGTGGAATTGCGTCATGCACGATTGCCCGTCGTTTAGCCAACAGGCCACGTGCTGTAGGTCGGTACCTGCTGCAGCCTGGCGTCTGCGTCCCTTGCTTGTCAACTGCATGCCCCACTTTGCTGATCCTGCCCACGCAGGCCCCGTTACTGGTGGTGGGAGAGCGTGCTGCAGCTGCAGACGCTGTGCCTGGTGGCGGCCGAGGTGTTCGGCCGCGCGCTGCCAGTGCTGCATCAGGCCCTGCTGCTGCTGTGCGTGCTGCTCATCACGGCGGTGGTCAACATGGCGTGCGCGCCCGTGCGGTCGCGGCTGCTGGTGGTGCTGGAGTTCATGTCGTTCAGCGTGCTGGCGGTCACAATCACGCTGGGGCTGTACTTCGTGGGGGAGGAGCCGGTGGGCGCCGTGCCCGCGGTGAGTGGTGCAGGCAGGGGTGTGGAGGTAGCGCTGTATACCCTGCCGTGGGCGGCACGTGGACGACACGTGGCAGCTGTGAGAGGGTTGCAAGGGCCGTACACCCGTGCGGCCTAGGGAGCCACCCTGCTGCGCTGCTGCCTAATAACGCGCGGCTATAAGAGTACAGCACGGCTCTGTGCGCCATCGCCCTACCTAGCCTGCCCCAGCTAAACCAAGCTCCGGTTGGCTTCGGCCCGGCAGGATGCACGCTCGCTTCCTGAGCGGTACGGCTGTGCCCCTGCCGGCCTCTGCCCGCAGGACCTGAATGGTGCGCCCATCCTGACCCCTTGTGGTGGCCTATGCTGCCCCCCGACCAACGTACAGCTGTACGGCACTGCCGTACTGCTCGTAACCGTACACCTCCCTGCCACCACTGCACTGCCCGCGTTCAGGACCTGATCGGCGCGCTCATCCTTGCCGCCAACGCGGCCATGATGGCAGCCTTTGCGCTGCTGCTGGGCAGGAGGCTGTGGCCGGCGGCCAGGAGGCTGGTGGGGAGCTGGGTGCGGGCCCCGGCATGGTACCACCGCTGGACAGAAGGCCGCACGGCAGACGACCTCGCCACAACCGATAAGTAGTAATTGCCGTACACTGGTAGCGGAGCAGCTAAAGTGGTCCCACGTGCACGTACACAACATCACAACATTTGAGGGCGTCAAGTGGGTGCTGGAACGGCAGCGGCAGGCCCCGCTGCTAAAGGCGCTTGACGGTTACCTGGGTGGTGGCGGTGGCGTAGGGAAGCGGGACGGCATGAGCGTGTTGCAAGTTCATGTTCACCCAGAGCGACACAAAGACATATATAACAGTGTCGTACATATACGTCTGTATATAACAGGTTCGTACAAAGCATTCACCGAAGCGAGAGGGCACTGTTGGCACATGCACGGCAGAGCAGTGTGAGCATTTCTGTGCGAAGAGTCCCCTGAGGAACACTGTGTCGTGCAACACGGCGACAGCAGGCGGCAATATTGAGCACTAAGACCTAAGCTTTGTGCATGTACTCGAAGGTGATCGCCGTTCAATACTGCTGCGCGTCAACAGTACATGCGTAATAAGCATCCTGCACGGAGTGTTGCTGTGGAGGTGGACCTAGGGTGTCGGACGTCGGACGGCTGTTCACTGCCACCTGCTGCCACGCATGCGTGCTTGTGGCCCTGGTCGCGTCCTTTTACGTCCCAACCATCGTGTGCCGAGAGTGTATTAGCTGCATCGCCAAGCCGAGAGCATAGGCAGGACTGCCCATCAAGTTGCGACGCATTTTCCCGTATGAGCAGAGCTGTTGGAGTGAAGGCGTGGCCCACACCCGATGGCAATGGCACGTGTCACTGCTGTCCTGCCAACGCACTGTTTGTTGTGCCATGGTGCACGTTGCTAGCGCAACCCTAGCCGTGTTGGCAATAAGTGAAGGTGTGTACAGACTGTAGGGCTGCAGCGGTCAAGGGAGCCCTGTGCACCCTTTGCTGTGAGCGTGTGAGGTACGTCCGTACCGGAAGGGTTGCGCTGAGTTGTCCTTAGGTGCACTAGTTTTTTACGTGGGTCAGTCGTCAGCGGGCCCCAGTGTGTGGCTCAGGTACCTTGCTGGAGCCTTGAAAAAGTGAGGAACCGTCTTTGGGAGTTTGGGTGACGCTGCGCCATCACGCCCGGCCTTGAGCCTTTTGGCGCTGCCAGCCTCCACCAGCGCTTGCTTGTTTGGTGCGTGGCGCACGCGAAGTTGTAAACGTGTTAATATGATTACCGGTATGCGGGTACACAAGGTTGCGTATGAAACGCGAGCTGCAGGTCCCCTGGGCAAGTCCACCTCCACTGCTCCATCTTGTGACGTGCAGCCCAATCCCAGGCAAGGTAAAATGCATGGTGTCTACGTAGGATGCAGCAGGCGGCGTCAGGATGCGGCTTAAAAGGGTTGGCTGAGGGAGCCTGCTTGAAGTACGGTACCCGTACTCTATGTACGCACGTGTTGGCAATCCGTATGTCAACGAGCGTTACGGCGGCGGCCTGCCCTGGTGCCTGTGAGCTGTGGGTTGGGCTATGGCATTGTGCACCACGGCACGTGGATGTTTGCAACGGGCCAACAGTAGATAGCTGACTGAAAACGTGTCAGGACAGCCAAGGATGTGCATCGTCTGAACTGCTACGCGATGTTCAGCATCCCTGCCTGGCTGCTTTCAAACACAATGGCTTCCTCCACTGTCAGCATCTATGGCAGTGTCAGCCCCCGCAGCTAAGTTACACAACTGAACGGACCAACAGATCCCCGCAGGCCGGAGCCTCGCCTGTTCTAGAAAGAGGAGCAAGTTGATACAAGCCGAACGTTGGCTTGCAGGAAAGTACGGGACAGCGAAGAACTACCCGTCTGAGCCCCCCGCCCCGCCGCAAGCTGTCTCATGCCACACCCCAACCGCTACTTACACCAGGGAAGGCCCTCCCCTACTATGCACTGCCTGCGTACGTCATAGTAACGCCTGCACCAGCCCACCGCCGCACAGCTATCCTAGTGGCCCTAGGTCCCCCAGCTGCCGCCCTTTCCCTGCATCCGGCACGGCGGACTCCCCTATCCCCTCCCCCCCCTCCCCCACTGCGACCCCCGCCTCCCCCATCCCCTCCCGCCCCTCCGTCCCCGCCGCTGCCGCCTCCCCCACCCCCTGCTGCCCCTGTCCCTCGCCATCACCCACCGGCACAAACATGTACGGATCCGGCTCTCCCCCACAATCTTCCCCGTACCCGTATCCGTACTCCAGGGCCGCTGCCTCCGCCACTGTACTGCCGCCGTACCCGTATCCGTAGTCGTACCCTCCCCCAGCCCTGTGCACGTGCGCTTCCGCGTCTGCGACCTCCCCGAGCCCCTCTGCGCCCTCTCCCCCCTCTCCCCGCTCCAGGCTGAGCCAGCCCACAAGCTCCGTCAGCTGCTCCACCTGCTGCTTCAGGCCGGCGTTCTCGCTTTGTAGCGAAGCCTTGTCCCGCATGAGGGCCTCAACCTGCAAACCGGGGGCAAGACGGTAATGGTGGGGTGGTAAGGACGTATAGGCTGGTAGCGTGCGGTCGTGGTGAAGTGTAACGTGCGATGCTCCCGGCGCAGGCACCCCGACCAGACCAGCGTGTCGTGGCAGGGCGAAGCTGGCCGGAAGTGCCCCGCAGCCCCGCAAGCCATCCTGTCTGGCGAGGTTCTGCCAGTGTGCAATTGTGCACTAGCACAAGGATTTGATTCAGAACAACAAGGGAGATTTTCGAACACCAGGTCCTTTTTACTGCCTTCCCATGGACACACGCTTCCCTAGTGCGCACACTCCCCATTCTAAGCACTCCGGCGATGCCCCCTGCACTGCGTCAACACCGCCTTCCCCGCCTTCCTGTGCCCTTTCAAAGTTGTTGAGGGCTTAGGGTGTCTGTGCCCCTAACCCACCTGCGCCAGCAGCATATCCACCAGCGCTTGGTCCCCTGCCCCTGCCGTCCCTGCTGCCCCCGCCGCCGCTGTGGGTGACGCAGCCACCGCCGCCGCAGACGCCTGCGGCCCCCTGGGGCTGGCCGCTAACCCCTCCGTGCCCAGCCCCAGAGGATGGAGTCCAGGCGCATGTCCCTCGGCGGCTGCGCCGGCAGTGCAGCTGCTTGTGACGGTGCTGGTGCTGCAGACCGACCCGGGGCCGGGGGTGGTGCATGGCGCGGAGGAGGGCGGGGCGGGCGGCGGGCGGCACGCGCTGCCGGGCGGCAGGGAGCCCAGGCTGGTGCTGGATAGCTGGGAGGCCAGGGCGCGCAGCTGTGGGTGGGCAGCGCGAGCGCGGTGTAAGCGTGGTATAAGGTTAAGGGATAAAAGGATGAAGAGCGATGGGTTGAGGTGTGTACCTTCGCCATGTGTAGGAGCCATGCGGGTGGACCTCAATGGACATCCGCTGACATGCCATGCCAGGGAAGGAGCGGAACCCCCAATGCTGCTCAGTCCGTGACCGACGTCAACCTCCCATGCCCCCGGTGGTCTGCCGCCTACCTCAGCCCACGTCCGCACGTTACAGCTACACCCCCAGCTACGCAATCCGTAACTGTCAGCCCTGGCCAGGCCTCCCAGTGCGCTCTGCAGCCTACCTCTGTCGATGGCAGCTGCTGCGGCGCCTCTCCTGTCCGCGGCAACCCAGACGAGACCGCGGCGGCTGCCTGTGTGCTGATGACACGGAATGTGGACAGCTCCACGTCTGTGGGCCGTGGCAGGGATCCGGCTGCCCCTGACTTGCTCGGCGTCCCGCCCGCCCCGGAGGTCCGCCCTGCCCCCGCCGAGAGGGCCTGCTGCCGATTGCGACGGAAGTCCTCCAGGGCTTTCCGACCCGCGGCACGCAGCTGCTCCTTGTAGCCATCCTGTGTAAAGAATTGAAGTCAAGTCAAGCCAATTCCACAGTGCGGGTTCACGGCGCGTGGCGTTTGGTGAGGAAGAGCTGTTGAGGCACAGTTGCAGGGGTCGCGCTGCAAACCCTAGAACGGTTGTAGCGGCAGGGCGCAGGCGTAGGAGGGGCACATGGAGGCAGCCGTAAGGGATGACAGCAGAGGGACAAGACGCAACGGGGCTGTGGGGAGCCCTTAGTCTTCGCAGCGAGCGTGGGGGCCGCTCCTTCCCCCCCACCCCAACCTGCCGAGGCGTCTCGGCGCGCACCCCGGACCTTCCCTCACCTGCACGTTTGACGTCAACGTGCTCATATCACTTGGCGTGGCACCCAGTCTTCCTATGTTTCTCAATTATCGTTGAGGTCTACAGATGTGCGCCGAATGCAGCTATAGCTCATCAGGACAGCTCGGTCGCTGAGGCATTACTCCTTGGGCTGACATAGAATTATTGTGGCTGTCCACAGTACTTGATCTATCACCTATGTGTATGCCTATACGTATGCTGCAGGGCCTGGGGAGCGGAACGCCTCTGCTGACGTGCTGCAGCAGAGCCGATGCGGGTGATGACAATTTGCAAACGCACGCCTGACCTTTATGGCAGCAGCTATGTAATGTGCATAGCTACGTATAAAGGCTATCCATATATCCCTGCGTGTCAGCTGGAACCCTTTCCAAAACTGCTCCAAAGCTTTTGGGCGACCGACCTTGCTGCCACTGCGTTTACCCATCCTTAGTTCCAGCGACTTATCTTCAGGGCAAGCAACATGTCCCTTAGACGAAAGCTAAAGGGCAAGAAGCCGCCTGAGGGCTGGGAGCTTATCGAGGAGGTTATCGAGGACTTCGAGCAGCAGCTAAAGGAGGCTGTCAATGAGGAGCACGAGGGGAAGCGTAAAACGGAGCTGACATGGAAGATTCACCGGTTACACTGGGAGAAGAACCGCTTCATATATGACCTGATGTACCAGCGCAAAGTTATGTCCAAAGAGCTGGTGAGTCTATGACGCGTTAGAAATCGCGCTACAGAGCGTGCTTTGGGGGCCAAGCGCTTGTCGGTAAGGGTGGGGTGCTGGGAAGGAGGGAGCTTGGCGGCTGAGATCTCATGTCAGGGCCCCGAGTTCAGGGGTTTCCTCCCAACCCCCAAGCCGGGACATGCATGGCAATGCACGGGTGCACTGTGGCTTGACCGTTCGGTCGGAAGTGGCGGGGCCCCTGAGAGCGCTGTGAACTGGGGACGGGCACGGGACGGTGGGGGTCAGAGCACAGGGTTGCAGCGGCTGTGTATGGGGTGTTGCGCTTACACATCATACCGCAACGCGGAGCCGTGTGCAGTGGCGCACTTCTGATGGCCTACGGTGTGCATCTGTGCACAGAAAGCTGACGGCGACTGCTTGTCGTAGGGCAGCTCCCTGCTTCCTCGACAGTTGGCCCCCAACGCCCCATGCATCGGCAGGCCACATACCGGTACACATACACCTCCTCACGCGTACGCATGCCTACATCAACTTCCTTGTCCACCTGGCTTGAGGATATCTTACCGAACCCGATGCCGCTCCTCCCCAATCCCAGTTCGAGTGGCTTGTCCGGGAAAAGGTGGCGGACGGATCGCTCATAGCCAAGTGGCGCAAGCCAGGCTATGAAATCCTGTGCTCCATGCTGGCGATCCAAAAGAACAACCACAACTTCGGGACCACCAGCCACTGCCGCGTGCCGCTGCGCGCGCGCGGCAAGCAGCAGCGTATCACGCCGGACGTGCAGACGGGCTGCATCTCGTGCGCGTCGGGGGACGGCAAGTGAGTGCAGGCGGGCGGTGCGGAGCGTGGGGCAGGTCGGCGGCATGGCGATTGCGACGGCTGGGGCTGTGACGTGCCTGCCGAAGGCGCGGACTTGCGGCGTAGGGTCCCTACAGTGGTGCTCTTGGGACGGCTGGTGTGCACAACAGAAAGCACAGGGCAGGCAAACGAAGGCGTTGCCTGGCCCATCTGTACCCACCACTGAGCAAGTACCGTACTCATGGGGCCGTGCTTGCATGCTGTTGCAAATCACGTATCAAGTCCGGAACCAGTGGCACAGAGCGCGTCAGCGCTGGTCTGAGCGGTCCACGTTGCGTACCTTCCGCGTGCCCCTTCCCCTCCCCAGCATATCGAATCCGGTGGTGTACTGCACTCCGTTGACCCGTGCCCGTCCTGCAATCACCACGCTTTGCCCCTCCTTCTCCCAGGTTCGGCGGGCCGGTGTGGTGGAACACCCCCCTGGACGACGACGACGGCACCAAGCTGGAGGAGAACCGCACCACGTGGGGGCAGGGGGCGGGGCAGGGGGGGGACGCGTACGGGGGCGACGGGCCGGGGCCCAGCGGGGCGGGCGGCCAGGCGGGGCGCAAGCGGCCTGCGGCCGAGGTGGAGGACGACGACGAGGATGACATGCCCGCAGAGGTGCGGGCGAGGCTGGAGGCGCTGAAGAAGAGCAACGCGGCCTTGGACTGAGAGGGGCTGGCGGCGTGGGGCAGGGGCGGGTTGATGTGCGAGGAGGAGGGGGCAGCGGGAGGAGCAGGAGCAGGTGTGGGCGGCTGGAGGGCGGCTGGGCGGCGGGGAGTTGTTGGGGGGGCTGCCAGGGGGCTGTCCTGGGAGGGGGCGAGGGGTGGGGTGATGCGTGGGGGGATGCCGGGTTGTTAGACAGTGTGACGGGAGGGGTTGTGCAGGCCCGCGGTACAGGCTCAGCGCGGGCTGCTGTGCCGAAATGTTGCTGGCGCACTTGACCCCTCGCTGGAGTGGCTCTGGTCCCGCTGCGACTGGGTGACTGGATCGGACTTGAGGCGAACGGTTGATGCAACCACGGGGTCCAAAGGCTGCTGACCATGCGGTGTTACGGTGGCAAGCGCGGGTTGCAGCCAAGGAGCACGACGGCGGCGCTTAGAATTGTGGTGCATTGTGCACGAGTACGGTGCATTGCCCCTCGTACGGGTCATGGCTCCTGTGGACTTACGCCGGGCCATTATGGGTTGTACCCAATAGGTTGGTCTGTGACCAAACCGTGTGGCGGATGTCACCGTAGCATTTGTAGCAGGTACGTTGTGGCACATGCAACGTTATTGCCAGTGGCGCATGCTGGACGGTCACAAAGCACGCCACGGGCTTCGTTGACGGCCGAGCAAGGCTTAACTGAGGCACATGTACGGTACTGGCTGCTTTGACGGCTCCCCGGGTCTGTTGTTGTCTCGTTGACGTTCCAGCAACAGCACTTGCATTGGCATGTTCGTGGGGCAGCAGGGACACGTTGGGGAGAGGGCGCTGGACGCTGGGGGCACCAGGGGAAGAAGAAAGCAGCACCAGGGGAGCTCCCCTGGGGACGTAGGGAGCACTGCAGCGCTGAATGCCGTCTCGTTCTCTTTTGGCAGCACATTCGCGACCTCGAACATGCCCAGGGGGCAGAGTCTGCGACGCCCACTGGGGGTAGGGGGGCTCAGGGGGCTGCTCTCCGCACCATCATCAGCCATGATCCAACCGATTAGTCAGGGTTTGTCTACAACCTTCCAAGAGACACCGATGCGCAGGAACAACCCCCTGATAGAGTGGCTCTTTTATAGCCATACCTTGTCATACCGTTCCAGCTAACCTAGTGCGTGTCCTATCGCCTGGCCGACAAAAGCGTCGCCCAACTGCACGTGAACGTAGCAAACGCTTTAAGCGACCAACCTGTGAAACATACGAGGAGTCTCTGCTTACTGTTACCACCGAAACATGTTGTTCTTCTACTTCAGCTCCGGCGAAGGCCCACGATGGTACATAGGGCCGCTCATCATGCTAGCCCCGCTGGCCCTGAACTTGTTGCCCGTCGTCGCCGAGGAGCTCTACAGCCTGCTCTTCACGCCAGTAAGCCTTAAACGGGTTGCGCCATGTACAATTGGCCTAACGACCTGGGTGGGGCCAGCGGCACGCAGCCCAGCCCCTGTACCTGACGTACTCAGGGTTTCAGCTTGCTTGGCGCCCGCAGTTGCCCATGCACGCCTGCCAAGGGTCTGAGCTTTCTGCACTGCATCTAATGCCACGTGCAGTTCCTGGAGATGTTCTCGGCGCCGTCGTCCTTCAGCCTTTCCTACATGCTGGTGCTGGCGGTGGCGAACGTCGTCATACCTGCCCTAGGCGTCGTCGCAATGTACCGAAGCTTCAGATGGGTAGGTTCTCCCCAGCCACCGTACACGAGACACGCCGGCAACAGCATTAGTGAGTGCCCGCACATACTACAGTACTTGCCCGGTCTGACCCGCACTACTACACACGCGTGCCAGTTCGTCGTTGCAAAGCAAAAGACTCTAGAGCGCGCCGCAATGGAGTGCACTTAAGCCGGCCCCTTGCGTGCGCGTATGGCCTCATGCGTAGGTCCAGCACAACGGTGGGCCGCGGTTCCTGCTGCGGCTGCTGTTGCAAGGCGCCGGAGGCCAGGGGCAGGCGCACGGGGCCCAGCGGGCGGCGGGGGGTGCAGGGCGTCCAGCCGGCCCCGCGCGGCGGCGCGTGACGGTGGAGCAGGTGGCTGAGGCGCTCAGCCGCCTGCCTACAGAGACCTACATGGCCCCTGAGCAGCTGGCGACCCTGCACGTGCACGAGCTCAAGGTGGGGCGGGGGCACAGGCGCACACAGCCAAGCGAGGGTTGGAGATAGACCTGCCTCGCTCTTCTGGAGCACAAAAACGATTTGTTTGTAGCAATGGGATTGTGTGGTGGATGCCAGCGAGCTTGCAAGTTCGCGTCAAATATGCCTGCTAAGGGCACGTGTTCACCAGCCATGGCCCAAGCGGCTGTTTAGTGCCTGTCGTCTTAAGGCCGCTCATATCTATTGCTGGTGTTACTGTACCTCAACCCCACCCTACCCACGCACTCTACCCCAGGAACGCATACGCGCCCGGGGCCTGACCCCCGTGCCGTGCATAGAGAAGGGCGACCTGGTTCGGCAGCTGCTGGAGCACGGGGGCTCCAGCGCCGCGTCATGCAGCATCTGCTGCGAGGACTACGGCGCTGCTGCACCAGTAGGCCCCACAGCAACAGCAAACGAACAACCGGCACATGGGGAGGGCAGGGACGACGCGGCGGGGATAGGGGCTGACGGGGCAGAGAGCGGGTCGCAAGGAGGAGGCGGGGGCGAGGAGGGCGAGGTGCTGCGTGTGCTGCGGTGCGGGCACCGCTTCCACGTGGAGTGTGTGGACAAGTGGTTCCTCAGCGCCACGGACTACACGCGGGAGCCGGCCTGCCCGCTGTGCAATGCGCCGCTGCTGGCGGGGAGCGGTGGGACGGGGGCGGGGGCAGCGGCGGGGAGATGAGCCGCCGAGCGGTGAGGATGCCAGGTGCATGCATGGTGTAGCACATCGTTGCAGAACGGCAGGTGTAATGTATCATATCATGGGTTACTGTTGGTGTGCTGGTGCAGCGTGCAGGTTTGCTTTACTTGGTAGAATCAAGTACTGGTTGTGACTTGTGAGCACTTCGTACACGCTTGCTGGGCATGAAGTAGTGTTGCTCGCTTGGCTGGAACAGGGTAGGACTGAGCTGTTGTCGGAGGGCAGTGCAATTTTGCAGGTGTCCTGCCTTTCAGTCATCAGGCAGCCGTACCGATAGACGTAAATTGATACCTGGCTTTGACCACACCTCAATCTTGGACGTTACAAATGGCACCGACTGCGTGCCGTATGGTACATACTGTACATGCGTGTTTGTCAAGCAGCCCCAGCTTGTGGGGCAGTTGCTAGGGCCAACCGCTCTCCATGGTAAATTGGCCAGATGCGGGTGTTGTACGCAATACTCCAGAAGACTTCCATTGCATGCTCGAGTTGCCTGTTGGACAAGAGGCTACCACTGTAAGTGCCATATTCCAGCGGCATCCTGCTAGTATGTTACGCAGATCACGGTTCTCCCAACCAGTGCTCGGTGGAGCAGGCTTGCGCTCAGCTCGTAGGTTGCACCTCCTTGCTGCACACGGGGCAGGCCTGCGGGCGGGGGCAGCGAGGGGGTGAGCAGAGCAGGCAGGTCAGCGCATCCCAGGTGTGCACAATCTATACATCTAGTGTGCTTCGCCTTACGTTGTGAGACATGCATGTGGCTGCATTGCCAGCAGCGCACTGTGGCAAGCACGTGCCAACAAGCAGTTGATCAGCTGCTAGGAACCAGATAATGCCGAAGCTGCCACTGCTGCTTGTGCTTCGGTCGCCTGCCGCACCTTGCTCTGCTGCAGCCAGCGCTTAACGCACTCGCTGTGGTAGCAGTGCTTGCACGGCAGCGGCGTGGCCTCATCCTCGTCCTCAAACTCCAGCTGGCAGATGCAGCACCTGCAGCAAGCAACCACAATTCCCAGTTGATGGCTTGCAGAGGACAACAACACTGCCCCGGGCCCTTACCCTCGGTGCAGCATGGCCTGCACACGGCCCAATACGCCTGACCGCCAGAGGCGGCCAATACTTCGCTTGCTCTCGGGGCAAACAGGCTTCTCCAGTGAATTAGCTCTCCCGTCATCCCAACCCTGTAACAAGAGCTACCGTTCTTACTGCACCAGCATATGCAGGCAATAGCCATGCATTGCAATAGCACGGCTCCTGCGGCCGACTTGACACGGTGTGTGCTCACCTGTCGAGGCACAGGGCACCTGCAGCACTCTCACCGCCACCCGTCCCGCGCAGGCTGCCGACTGCCACCACCGGCAGCCGCTGCAGCACCTCCGCCGGCAGGCCCTTGCTGACATTGCCCGCCAGCTCCCCGAGCGCCAGCATGTCCTCGTACGTCATGGGGGCGTCCGCCACTTCCTCCTGCTGCTGTTGCTGCTGCTCAGCGCCTGCCCCCTGCTCCTCATTGCCCCCCTGAACTACTCCATCAAGTTCGCCGCCTGTTGGATAGGACGATCAGTGCGCAACGGAAGGTTGTGGTTGCATGCACCACGCCACTTGGGCTGGGGCTACAATTTCTCAGTGCCTGTGTGCGCAGGACCAGGTCTTAGCCAGACACCACAAGCGTCATGGTAACCAAATGCTCCCCCATGTGCTGCTGATGCCACAACACGGGGAATGCGTGCAAGTAGGTGTTCGAGGAACAAAGCTGCAAGGAGATGGATCTTGCATGGGCTGCCCTACCGTACGGGGGCAGACCGTACAGAGCAGCGTACGCAGCGTTGTCCTCCTGCTCTTGGAGCCGCCGCGCCAACTCCTCGTCAGAGAGACCGTCCAAGGACTCTGGCTCCTCATGGCTGCAGCAGTTGGGAATGTTGAGGATGCTTCTCATAGCCTTGCATCTTGCTGTGCCAAGCAGTGAAACGGCGTTTGGCAGTAGCTGTGCCCACGTACCTCTGCACCTCTGCACCGCCTTGGGCGATAAGCCATAAAGCGCGCTCTTGCTCTTGCAAGAGCTTCGCCAGCGCAATGTCATCACCCTGCTAGCATCAGTAGGGGCGATGTGAGTAGGCTTACTCCTCGTATGCGTTCGACGATTCAGCTCTTCCATCGATGTCCTTGCCTGGATGCCTACGCGAGCGCTCGGGCTGATGCACTCCATTTGTTGTAAAATTGGTCAGCTTCGGTAAGCGAGCCCAGAATGCTGGGTTGCAGCTGTCGCAGAGTCAGCTGTCGCTGAAGAATGCTAGAAGCCGTCAAACCCGACGTGGCTTCTACTTCTACTTCGCGCACTGCACAATACGTATTTATTATTTTCTTTACAATGGTCGTGAGCTGGTGCCGAGCTTTGCTGGGAGAGTGGCCAGAGTGCGACGGCTGGGCTACTGCTCCCGTACGGAGCTGGTGTGTTGTCCGGTCTCTTGCCTAGGAACAGCGCTGCAGAAATGAGAGGTGCCATGCGGGATGCAGCACTCACTCACTGCTGCAAGGGTGCTATAAGGTGGGTGGCGGGTTGGTGGTCAGGGGTGGGGCGTGAGGACGGCTGGTGCTTGCGCGTGTTCTTTGTATGCAACGCCACGCCAGACGCTGCAGCACGTCCAAGAGCTGTACGCCCTCAAGTAGGCCAGGTAAGACAAGGCAAGCGCAAAGAGGAAGCAGTGACGGAGATGATGCGAGGCACTTCCGCCCAAGCGGATTGTTCTCGCTGGAATTCATGACCTTACAGTACCGCTCTCGGTGTGGTGTTGGTCTCCCCTGGTGTTTGCAGCCGCCCACCGCCACCGCCACTTGACCCAAGACACACTGCCCGGCGCAACGGGTTGCAAGCCAAGCAACAACCCCTACCGATCTGCCCGCACGGCCTACCCGCCCGTCAGCTTCATTTCTACAGCACAGGCCCTACCATGCCCGCCCCCGCACCTCATGACCACCAGAATCCAGTGCGGCACCCAGCACATAACACAAAGCAGCGTTCACTGTAGCAGAATCCACCACAAGGCCGCATGTCACCGCTCCCAAGGCAGCCCTGCTGCCGCTCCACGCACCGCCCAAAAGGCTACACACCACCTCAGCAGCAGCTCCCTACACAAGCGCCTGTACACCCGCCATCGGCGTCCTTCCAGCCGTACCACTCATGCGGCCCCGATGCCACATCCACAAGCACAGGCTGCCCCTGTCGCCAAAACCATTTCCGCAACGCCCACGGCAACCCAGGCAGTCGCCCCTCCCGCTCGCCAACCTCCCTCACACCGACGTTTCATTCTTTCAAGCTTTGTACTTCCCAGCACCATACCCTGCTACACCGACGTCTCCATCTCCTCGTTGTCCGCCAGCGGCACCTCGTTGTACATGTACTGCTCCTGGTACTCGATGAGGAACTGCGTGGAGCGCTTGACGTCCACGAACATGCTGTACACCTTGCTGATGTCCTCGATGTCCACCTCGGTGCCCTTGCGCCGCTGGCACACGATGGAGGCGGCGGTGATGAGCTGGATGGAGTAGCGCAGCGACGTCTCGAAGCCGATCTTTGTGAGCAGCTCCTTGGCGTCCTCCGTCATCTCCACGTCTTCCTCCTCGCACCTGCAGGGCGGTCGGGTCCAAGGACCGTTTTCTGCTGTGCTAAGTTCAGCAACTTTGCTACAGGGTGGTTCTGCATAAACAACCCAGTGCAACCTCGGCGCCTGCATGCCAACGTACCGGTACCTAACCTGGCACCAGCATTCCAGCACCAGCATTCCTTGGTTCTGCCGTGGGCTAAGGACTGTCAACTCCTTGGTGTGCGCCACAGTCGTACGGCCCCATTGACCCTCACGTCCTACGCCCCATACGCGGATGCCTGCCGTCACCGGCGTGCCCAGTCCCGCACCCAGCCGCCCCGCGCCCCAGGTCCTACCGGCTTCCGGTTCCTTCACTTTGCCGCTCTGCGGTTACGGTATCCCCCCCATCCCGCGCACCTGATGTCCAGGATGAGGCGGATCTCCTTCTCCGAGTATGGCTCCGTGGAGATGATGAGCAGGCGGTCCAGCAGGTCGATGGGCACGCCGTGCGGCGAGCGGTACTGCGTGCCGCGGATGCGCGTGATGCCGCGGTTGGTGGCGGTCACCAGGATGGGCGCCATGTCGTTCTCCAGCGCCCTGCCCACGCGAAAGGGAAGACGACACCACGTCAGCGCACTGCCACCAGCGCGGATTATCAAAGGCCAGCCTTGCCATGTCTGAGTGTACCAGGTCTTGTTATTGAGGGTCCAAGCAGCACAGAGGGTACTTGCATGAGCTGCGTTTTCTACGGAACCAGCTCGGTATACTCGCTGGGCCGCAACCCACTCTGCATGTCGGCGTGCGCCGTGGGTCACATGGCGTGACCAGCATGCACCAAGCGAGCCCCTCCGTGCTTTTCCCGTTGCCGTGGCTCACCTGTTGAGGAAGCTGAAGCACTCAATGTCCAGCATGTGCACCTCGTCGATGAACAGCACGCCCGGCACGATCTCCGCCTTGCCCTCCTCGCGCCACTCCGCCACCTTGGCGTCGATCTGCTCGCGCACCTCGGTGCGGATCTCGCCCGTGTCGCCGGAGAACAGCGCCAGGAAGCCCTGCAGCGAGCGGTAATTGCGGCAATGGTACCAGGTCTGGACGTGAGTACGGGTGGGTAATGGTGGCCCGGGGTGTACGCGGTGTCATCAGAGAACCGCGCCGGGAAGCCCTGCAGCATGTGTTAGTGGTGGCGGTGCGTCAGGATGCGGTGCAGGGGTATGTATACGAAGCGTGGTGTTGCATCAGAAGGCCATGCAGCGAGTGGTGGCGGTGCGTGGTGGTGCAGAGCAGTGTGGGGGTCATGAGCATGGGTAGGTGGGTGTGGTCCCGGGCGCATGCGCGAGCTAGAAGCAGGAAGGTGCACGACGAGCGAGTGTAGCCGTATAGTACTGCCAGAACCGAGAGCGCTAGCTGCGGAGCACGCTTCCTTAGTAATCGCCGAAGCGGGCGGACGGCAGGCTTGGGAAGGGCACTACATGGACCGTGAACGCAAAAGCACAACAAGTCGGCGCCCACCTGCGTCCTGCTGTTGATCACGTCGATTTCGTGCAGCGTGACAACGTGCACCACCTCCTTGCGCTTCTGCAGCTCGCCCTCGGGGCACTGCACGAACTTGGTGGAGGGGCCTGCGGGTGTGGGGGGTGTTGACCAGCATTCGTGTCACCGAAGGGCGGCTGGGGCACGCTGGGTGCCATGCGGAACGCCCTAGGTGCGAATGCACGATGCAGCGGCATGCGCAAGATTTTGCTATGGTGAGCTGCTGTGGACGCCACTGCACGCGTGGTAGCAGTACCCAGTGAGGGGGTGCCAAATGGCCTGACCAAGGTAGAGTTTGAGGAGGACCAGCAGCACAGACTCACCCATAGCGTCGTAGTCTCTTGACCGCGCGAAGGACCGCCCAAGCTTGGTGATGCGCCCTGTCGGCCCACAGGGAGCGTGGTGAGTACAGTGGGCAGTGCCGCAGATCTTACGCTAATGCTCGCTTGTTCCAGTAAGAGCCACTAGCTGCTGGTGTGCAAGCGCTCTGAGTGTTGAGTTCATACCCTTGGGCTGTACCCGTGGGCCCCAGGTCCCATGTCACCCACACCTTACCCCTCCGAAGCCGCTCCTGCAATTGCACTACATCCCCACTCCCTCTCCCGCTCCAATGTGACCCACCGCTGGCCTTGTCGATGGTGATCACGTCTCCCGCCGTGACCTTCTCCTTTGTTAGGGATTCAATCATCTTCTGGCCCAGGTCGTAGATCGTCTCCATCTCTGTCGTTTTGAGCGTGAGCCGCCCCTGCAGTTGCCAAACACCAGGCACACTGGTAAGGCCAACGTAAAGCAATCGTTGGCTTGCTGCCACAGCCCAGGAACAGAGAATGTGCACACTGAGCAGCTGCGTGCCTGTGCCTTTGGTACTCTTACAGCCACATCGGAGGGTGGAGGACCACTGCACCTACGTATGCCGCACGTGTACCCCTCCCTACCGTTTTGGACACGTTCCCGCCCTCTGGCCGGTCGATCTCGATCTCCACCACCTCGCCCTCGATGATCTCCGTCTCCTCCTTGATGCGCACCCCGATGGCCTTGCGGAACGCCTGTGTACGGCAAGCAAGGTGGGACCGTGCTCACGTAAGTATACGGTATCACCTCTTTTGATGAAGGTGGTGGTCCTACGGACTTCGACCAGAGAACCACGGGGGATGGTCCCAGCGATTGGCTTGCCCAACGGCGTTTTGCCGCTTCATGGGCAAGTGAGAAATGAAACCGTAACAACACTCCTACGTAGCCATCCCCTGCATGCCGTAGCCATCCATCAGACCCCTCGACCCCTTTATAGGGGAACATACGGGCTGCAGGCTCTGGTGAAAGCCTGCCAGCCTAGGCAGGAGGGGCCGCTGCTGCTGCTGCTGCTCCTACGTCCTGCTCCTACATCCTGCTCCTGCGCCGCGCTGCTGCTCGCCGCAGCAGGCCCCCAAGCTGCAATCCCACTGTCAAAGCCGCCTCCAGGGCATGTATCGTCGGGCTGTCACCACCACCAGTCCTGTGCCAGTCATCACCAGCGATTGAGCGAATAAGGCCCAGCGACGGGTACCTCTAGCCACGCTGGCAGTGCCCCATGGCCCCAGCAGCTCCCAGCCGCCCCAAGTGCACGAGTTGTCGTCCTATGCGCCTATTGCCCTTGCCCAGCTAACCGTCTAACAACCCGTACACAGGATCCGCGCACTACGGCGGATGTGGAAGTGTGGAGGGTGTGTCGGTAACCTCTGCAGCATGCAACCTTGTCCCAACCAATTTGGCCCAGGTACCCAGGTGCAAGGGCCATTCTTTCATCATATAGGTACTGCATGTCAGCGGTTCCCCCATAGACAACGGTGCGCTCTCCACCCTGTGCGCTTTGGAGGGGCAACTGAGACACGGCACGCGCGACTGGACCTTGCCCGTGCCCCCCTTAACCCCTCCCCTGGCTGGACCCCCAAGACTTCTGTGGCCCCTGGACACACCTGAGTGAGCGCCTCCGTTTTGGACATCTCCAGCGAGAAGATTTCGGAGCCGGTCATCATGGCAAAGGGCGTCTCCTCACCCAACGCCTTCGCCATACCCATGGCGATGGCGGTCTTGCCAGTGCCCGGCTGGCCGGCGAGCAGCATAGCCCGCCCCGCGATCTTCCCCTCTTTTATCATTTGTAGGATCACTCCCGCAGCCTGCCAGCATGGGAGTCCGTCAGGATGCGGTCAACGCTCCTCACTGTGACCGCTCCGCTGCCAACATGCGCCCACCACACACCTTGCGAGCCTTCGCTTGCCCAACCATGCCCTGAGAAACGGCTCTTGCTTCAAGCGCATCGTCCAGACCGAGGCCGCGGATGTGGGAGTGCGCGCCGATACGCTCAATTCGGGTGAGATCCCGAATTTCCGCATTTACCCTGACGGCGCCCTCGCCAGCCATGGTAAATAAGTATTACTAGGTGCTATGACAAGTTGTGATCGCGCTTCCTAGGGTTAAAGCGGTATGGTCAGCGCTTCGATGCAGGCACTTCAAAAGACTTCCTCAGTGCTCAAGGTTGCATAAGTACGTGGAACATCTATGGCGAATGCTGCTATTACTCATGAAGGTGTGTCGCCCTACCAGCCCTACAGCCAGGGCCGCCTGTACGGGTCCGAAAGTTCTGCGGGGTCCACGCCGGTTGCAGGCCCATCACCCCAATGCGGCATGAGGTCGACCGTGGACCTGGCCAAGCCTACCAGTACCATCGCAGACGACTCATGTTCAGGTGTGTAGCTGGCAGGCCTGGCACACACCTGCACGCACACTCGTGCCGAGCGCCCCGTGCCAAGCGCCAAGCCACGCATGGGGCCTGGCAGCACACAGCCCTGTGGCACACCTGGGCACACGTGCACGGCTTGGTGCATGGGGGCGTCCCCCGCAAACTCCTTTGGCATGCCGGTGCGTACGGTAGGCTGACGCACTGACCAACAGGCGGCACAGGGTAGCCTGCACTGCGTCAGAAGGTGCATGCTGACGCTGGCGCCATGGCACCTAACCAGACTTTCCTGTCATGCCTGGAATGGGCTGCACGTCATGGGGTGGACATGGCCCTGCCCAGGCGACCTGCAAATGGTCTTTAACAGGCTCGACGCAACCTCCTGTAACCGCATACGGGTAACATACAGGTACCCTGGGTTGGCGCGTAACACGTTCACGAAGTACCGTCGGTAAGCATGCACCAGCACGGTTACTGTAATGGCTGGCCGGTGGCCGCGCCATAGGCTTTAGCATGACGGCGCAGCATCACCCGGAGGCCGGGGTTTGTGTGCAAGCCTGCAGCATGGCATCTAAGCCGCACACCGGGGCCATTGACCTGCACTTACCCACACGATGGCGTGCAACCAAGGACAACTCAGCGAGCGCAACCTGTCGAGTACGCAACAGCATAGGGTGGCACAGGTCTCCCAAAAAACGCAACAGACATATGGACAGTACAAAATCTCGTTTACCCAAGGACAACTCAGCGAGCGCCACGTGTCCGAAACAGGTCCGGTAACAGCACAGGGTGGCACATGCATGCCTCCCCTAAGCGGCAGCAGACACACAGTTCGTACACCCCTTTGACTTCCTGCCAACACGTGTAGGGCTACGCTAGCAACGTGCATCATGGCACAACAAAAGACGCACTGACAGGACAGCATTGATACGTGCCATTGCCATCGGGTGCCAGCTACGCCCTTACTTTCAGCAGTCCTGCTCATGTGGGAGGATGCTTTGCAAACAGCTTCGTTCCATGAAGTCCTGCTTGTGCTCTCAGCTCAGTTAATACTCTCTCAACACATGAGGACTGGGACATAGAAATACACAGCCAGAACCACTAGCATTCTTGCGTGTACCATGCACAGCAGCCATCCGACACCCCTAGGTCAGCCTTCAAAACAACAGTCTTTGCAGGATGCCTACGTCTGAGCTGCCCACACGCAACACAACTTCCCACACGCAACACAACTGGACAACGGTAAAGCTTAGCATACATGCCTGCGTTCATGCCCCCAGTGCACTAGGTGTACGTATCGCCAGGATGGCACACGGGGCGACACCAAACCAAGCCGACAGGTGCTGCAACACCCTCCACCGGCAAGCCGTCCTCAGCGCCCACAGTATCATCTGCTGCCGGCGGGAGCTTGAACGCAA
>VFQN01001079.1_pt1 | contig 47785 bp, 45 predicted proteins | sample 3512371 | NCBI WGS metagenome assembly VFQN01 (sample SAMN10412370, study PRJNA504923) | tailings metagenome | isolation source: Replicate 2 from Balatoc abandoned mine | place: Philippines: Itogon, Benguet | collected 2017-08-28
CCACGGAATTTGACGGCCAAAACACCTAATTCGACGCCCGGCTCTAAAGACCAGGACGCCGGAAGCGACTGAAAGGAATGACCAGACGTGCAAGTGCTCGTTCGTGATAACAATGTCGACCAGGCTCTCAAGGCGCTGAAGAAGAAGATGCAGCGCGAAGGCATTTTTCGCGAGATGAAGCTGCGTAACTACTACGAGAAGCCGTCCGAGCGCCGGGTGCGCGAGAAGGCCGAGGCTGTGCGCCGGGCGCGAAAGCTGGCGCGCAAGAAGCTGCAGCGCGAGGGTCTCCTGCCGAGCAAGCCGGCCGCGACGAAGACGCCGGGTCGTGGCGGTCCGGGCCGCGGTGGTCCGGGTGCTGGCGGCGCAGGCGGTGCAGGCGGCAGCGGTCCGCGCTCGTTCTGATCCGGGGGACGGCTCGCGCCGCCCTCGCATCATATCGATGGCATAGTTGGGAATTCGAGAGGGCGCACGCATTTCGCGAGCGCCCTTGCTGTTTTGGAGCGGCGATCCGCGTCCGCGTCAGCCGATCGCCTTGAGGCGCGGCCCGGCGATGTTGCTCGGCCACGGGTCCGTTTGCACAAGGATGTTGCCGTCGACGTTGCGGATGTCGCGGTGTCCACACAGCGCCATCGTCATGTCGAGCTCCTTGCGGATGATCTCGATCGCTTTCGCCACGCCTGCCTCTCCCAGTGCGCCGAGACCGTAGGTGAAGGCGCGTCCGATGTAGACGCCCTTGGCGCCGAGCGCGATCGCCTTGATCACGTCCTGGCCGCTGCGGACGCCGCCATCCATGTGCACCTCGATGCGGTCGCCGACCGTGCGCACGATGTCGGGCAGCGCCGCGATCGAGGAGATGGCGCCGTCGAGCTGTCGTCCGCCATGGTTCGAAACGATCAGCGCGTCGGCGCCCGCCTGCGCCGCCATCTCCGCATCCTCCGGATCGAGGATACCCTTCAGGATCAGCTTGCCGCCCCACTCGTCGCGGATGCGCTTCACCTCGTCCCACGACAGGCGCGGATCGAACTGCTCGGCCGTCCAGGCGCTGAGCGCGCTCATGTCGGTGACGCCCTTGGCGTGTCCGACGATATTGCCGAAGCTGCGACGCTTGGTCTGCAGCATGCTGATCCACCAGCGTGGCTTGGTGCCGATGTTGATGATGTTCGGGATCGTCAGCCGCGGCGGCGCGGTGAGCCCGTTCCGCAGATCCTTGTGGCGCTGGGCAAGGATCTGGAGGTCGAGGGTCAGGACCAGCGCCGACACGCCTGCGGCCTTGGCGCGCTTGAGGATGCGGCTCACGAAATCCTTGTCGCGCATCACGTAGAGCTGGAACCAGAACGGCTTTCCGGTGCCTTCGGCGACGTCCTCGATCGAGCAGATGCTCATCGTCGAGAGCGTGAAGGGGATGCCAGCCTTGGCCGCGGCGCGTGCGGCGAGTATCTCGCCATCGGCGTGCTGCATCCCCGTCATGCCGACCGGTGCCAGCGCCACCGGCATCGCGACGGGCTGGCCGACCATGGTCGAGGCCAGCGTGCGGTCGGACATGTCGACCGCGACGCGCTGGCGCAGTTTGATCTCCTGGAAGTCGGCTTCGTTGGCGCGATAGGTGCTCTCCGTCCAACCGCCGGAATCGGCATAGTCGTAGAACATCCTCGGCACGCGGCGCTTGGCGAGCCGGCGCAGGTCCTCGATGCAGGTGATGACTTCAGCCATTGTTGACGCTTCCCCAGCTCGCGCGCGTTCTTGCGCTTATGCCTGGGAATAGCGCCATTTCAACCGGGAGGAAAGCAGGAGGCGAGAGGCGGCCTTACGGACCGGCGTCGTAGCGGTATAGGTCCATGCCGTGGATGCGCAGCCACGCCTTGGCCTCGCCGGCGCGCGGCATGATGCGGTCGACGAGCCGCCAGAAGCGGGCGCCATGGTTCATGTGCACGAGATGAGCGACCTCGTGGGCCGCCACGTAGTCGAGGACGACTGGCGGCGCCAGCAGCAGCCGCCAGGAGAACGAGAGCTGGCCGCTGCTCGAGCAGGAGCCCCATCGCGTCTTCTGGTCGCGCAGCGTGATCCTGAGCGGCTTGACGCCGAGCGACCGCGCATGACGGGCAACCGCCGCCTGCAGATCGCGACTCGCCTCGGCCACCAGCCAGTCGCGCAGGCGTCGCGGGGCGTGCTCGGCATTGCCGCGGACGATGACGACGGGCGTGCGGCGACCTGCGCGCGCGACGATCTCGATGACGCCTTTTCCGCGCTGCGCCGGCTCGATGGCGATCTCATGAGGCACGCCACGCAAGGGAAAGGTCTCACCCGCGTCGAATGGAACCGGCTCAGGCACGCGCTCGAGACGCTCACAGACCCAATCACGATTGCGGAGGAGGAAGCGGTCGGCCTCGCTGAGATCGGAGCTGCGTGGCATCGTGAGGATGACGGCGTGCTCGGTGCGGCTCACGCGGAGTGTCAGGCGCCGCGCGGTCGGATGTCGACGCACCTCCACCGGTGCCGAGATCCCCTCGACCTTCAGCAACTGGACTGAATTCGTCGTCTTCGCGGTTTGCCGCTTCATGCGGAACCTCGCTCCTAGTGCCGTCTGCGATGGACGCATCATCGCGCGTCCGCATCACTCCCCTTCGACCGGTGCTCGTTGCACCACTCGACCAACGCGCTTCGCACTCGTTTGAGGCAGTCCTGCGGCGCTCTGCGATGCACCACGCTGGATGAGTCCTAGCAGGCACGATCGCTGACGCGAACCCCTGCCGATGCATGAGGCCTGAGCAATGTGGCGCCCACGCCACGCGGCGCGCGCCCGCCACAGTCGATGTTGTTCGGTGAGTCTGTGCCGTCAGTGCAGGTGCGGCTGCCACGTCCGGAACGTGCCGAGCAGCAAACTTCCGGCAACTTGCATCATCGTAAGCTGTGCAAGCCCAGGCAGATAAATGGCACCGGCTGCGAGCGTCTGTGAGGCGCGCGCGACGGACTGGGTGGGCGAGGATTTCGCTGTCGTCTTGGGCGGCGGGGCCGGCGCGCGCGACGCGTGCTCGAAGGTGAAGGCGGCCGACGACACTTCGCGACGCTGCGTGTCAAGCGATTCCGCAGGACCGCCACGCGACAGCGCAGGTGCGACAATACCGGCCTCGGTGCGCGGATCGCGCTGGCGGGCAAAGGCCGCGATTCGCGGTGCGATCTCGCGGCGGAACCGCGAGCCGTTGAAGATGCCGTAGTGGCCGACGTGCGGACACTCGAAGTGTGCCTTGTCGGCGGCGGGGATGCTGCTGCACAGCGCATGTGCCGCGCGGCACTGGCCAAGGCCTGTGATGTCGTCCTTCTCGCCTTCGATGGTAAGCAATCCGACGCGGCGGATGCGGTGCGGATCGACGGGTCGGCCACGGTGCTGCATCAGCCCGCGCGGCAGAAGATGCTCCACGAACACGGTGTCGACGGTGTCGATATAGAATTCCGCGGTGAGATCCATGACCGCGAGATACTCGTCGTAGAACTCGCGGTGCTTCTCGGCGTTGTCACCGTCGCCGCGGACGAGGTGGAAGAACAGGTCCTTGTGCGCATTCATGTGGCGATCGAGGTTCATCGTCATGAACCCCGAGAGCTGCAGGAAGCCCGGATAGACGGAGCGTCCGAATCCAGGGTTCGGCCACGGCACGTTGGTGATGACGTTGCGGCGGAACCAGTCGGTGCCACGCTCCATAGCGAGCTTGTTGACGATCGTTGGGCTGATGCGGGTGTCGATCGGGCCGCCGGCGAGCGTCATGGTGTGCGGAGCGCACGGATCGCCATCGGCCTCCATCAGCGCGACCGCGGCCAGCACCGGCACCGATGGCTGGCACACGGAGAACACGTGCACGTCGCCGCCGAAGTGGCGGAACATCGCGATCATCGCATCGATGTAGTCGGCGAGGTGGAAGTCGCCAGCCGATTGCGGGACATCGCGCGCATCCTGCCAATCGGTGATGTAGACCTCATGATCCGGCAGGAACGTCTCGACGGTGCCGCGCAGGAGAGTCGCGAAGTGGCCGGACATCGGCGCGACGATCAGCAGGCGCGGATCGCGCGCAGCGCGGGCGGCCGGGATGTCACGCTTGAAGTGGACTAGGCGACAAAAAGGGTGCTGCCACGAGACCTCCTCGCGCACAGCGACCTTGCGGCCATCGACGCTGGTCTCGTCGATGCGGAATGTCGGCTTGTCATAGCGGCGTGTGGTGCGCTCGAATACCTCCAGCGCCGCCGCCGTGTGGCGCGCCATGCTCGTGTGGGTCAGCGGATTGAAGGGATTGGAAAGCAGCAGCCGGGCCGATCCGGCGGCGGCGCGAGCAGGTCGCACGGCCGCGTGGCCGAGCTCATACCAATGGTAGAGCATGTCGTTTATCCCCCAGTGTGCTTCCCTTGGCCAACTGACACTCCTGGTGCGCTGCACTTCGGCCGGTGCAACTATCGGGCCAGGACATTCATCCAGTTGACACAATCTCCCACCAGTCAGCTTGGCAGGATTCGTTTTAAAGTTAAAGCGAGGAGGGGCTTAGGAGGCGGTCCGCCGGGACGATGGCGCCGCGCGTGTGTCCCGCAAGCGCGGAACGATGCGCGGTTCGCGATGCTGTCCTCGATGCCTTCAGCGACGCCGCGGGATCAGGGCAACTGCTTCAGCCGCTCAGCGATGCGGTCGACGGCCTTCTCGCTGGAAGGGGTGAAGTGGGTGAGGTAGCGACCCTGCGGGTCCATCAGGTAGGCGATGGACGAGTGGTCGTAGGTGTACTCGGCCGCCGACTTGGGATCGGCGACCTTTTTTGCGTACACGCGATAGGCTTTCAGCGCCGCCGCGATCTGCTCCTGGCTCCCCGTCAGACCAACGAACTGGGGGTGGAACATCGGCACGTACTGGGCGAGCTGCTCCGGCGTGTCGCGCTCGTAGTCGACGGTGATCAGGATGGGCACGATCTTCTCGGCCGCCTTGGTCCCCGCCTGATCAAGCGCGGCCGCAATTACCTGCAAGCCCGACGGGCAGACGTCGGGGCAGTAGGTGAACCCGAAATAGACCAGCATGTAGCGGCCGCGATAGTCCTTGTCGGTGACCGTCTTTCCCGTGTGGTCGACCAGGGTGAAGGGGCCGCCGACCAGTGCCTGGCCGGTGGTCGGCAGCGAACCCGACAGCTTCTCACGCGTGCCCGGCAGCATGACGATTGCCGCAGCGCCGCCGATCACGGCAGCGAGGACGGCGACGGCCAGGAGGCGAACGTTCATTTCAGTCTCTTCGGGGATGGCCGGAAATAGAACCGGGCGAAGGCAGCGCGGATACCGGCTCGATACAGCCCTGGACGCCGGCTTGTGCTGGTGACTGTCTCTCTGCCTCAATCTGGTCTACAAGGCGGCCAGTCACAAGGCCCGCCGGCTGCGGCGATGAGCCTCCCCGCGTGATGAGCCGGTAAAACGACAGCGGACCTGTTCCGTATGGCCTCGGTAGAGCTGAATTCGCTTGGAGCCCACGAAAGCCGCCTGCGCATGCAGACGATCGTGCGCCTGCGCTGGTTCGGTGTGCTCGGCCAGCTCGCGACCGTCGCGGTTGTCTACTGGGGCCTCGGTTTCGATCTCCCTCTTGCCGCCTGTCTGCTGCTGATTGCGCTCTCGGCGTGGGTGAACGTCGGCCTGCGGGTGCTCTATCCGGCCCGCCATCGCCTCACCCCCATCTTCGCGACGGGCGTGCTGGCGTATGACATCGTCGGGATGGCTGGCCTCCTCTACCTGACCGGCGGTCTCGAAAACCCCTTTGCGCTTCTGTTCATCGCGCCGGTCACCGTCTCGGCCGCGACACTTCCGGTGCGCAATACCGTGGCGCTGGGCATCCTCGCGATCGCGTCGGCGGCGCTGCTGATCGAGTTCCATCTGCCGCTACCGTGGGGCCGGCCGGGCGCATTCGCACTGCCCTGGATATACAAGGTCGGCGTGTGGGCAGCGATCATCGCGGGAATGCTGTTTCTGGCGCTCTATACGACCCGCCTGTCGAAGGAGAGCCGGCAGATGTCGGCGGCGCTCGCGGCGTCAGAGCTGGTGCTGTCGCGCGAGCAGCGGCTGCACGCGCTCGACGGTCTCGCCGCGGCGGCCGCGCACGAGCTCGGGACGCCGCTCGCGACCATCGCGCTCGTGACCAAGGAGCTCGAGCGGGATATCGCGACGACGCCTGGTATGACGCCCGCTATCGCCGAGGACATTTCGTTGCTGCGCTCCCAGGCCGAGCGCTGCCGCGAGATCCTGCGCAAGCTCACCCGCAGCCCCGGTGCCGAGGACCCCCATCACGTCAGCCTGCCGCTCACGCAGCTCATCCAGGAAGCGGCGCGGCCCTATCAGGATACCGCCCGCATCGAAATCACCTCGCGACCGTTCACGTCCGACACTGCCGGCGACGGCACCATCCCCCGGGAGCCGATCGGCCAGCGCCGCCCCGGTGTAATCTTCGGTATCGGCAACCTGATCGAGAATGCGGTCGACTTCGCCCGCGAGCGGGTCGAGGTCATGGCGCTGTGGGATGACGGAGAAGTGACGATTACCATCACCGACGACGGCCCCGGATTCTCGCCGGAGGTGATGGATACGCTTGGCGATCCCTATATAACGACCAGGCCGTCGGGCCAGCATAGCGCTGGCTCGCAGCTCGAAGGCTCGGGGCTGGGCCTCGGCTTCTTCATCGCCAAGACGCTGCTGGAACGCTCCGGCGCCCGCGTCACGGTTGCCAACCGACCCGAGCCGGCCACCGGTGCAGTCGTCCGCATATCGTGGCCGCGCACCGCGTTTGACCTGCCTCAGAACCGCCCGCAGGGCATCGAAGCTATTGATGCGCCATCTGGATTGATAGCCACTCCTTAACCCGGCAGTGACCGGGAAATGGCCCGGGCTTGGCGGGCCGCACGACCTTCGGTATGCTGACGCCATGGAGAACAGTACCGTGTCCGAGGACCTCTCATTCAGACAGGATGAGCTGCCGGCCGATCGCTCATTGGTGATCGTCGACGACGACAAGGCGTTCCTGCAGCGTCTGGGCCGCGCGATGGAGCTGCGCGGGTTCGAGGTCCGCATGGGCCACTCGGTCGCCGAGGGGCTTGACCTGATCCGCCAGAAGCCGCCTGCGTTCGCCGTGGTCGACATGCGGCTCGAGGACGGCAATGGTCTCGACGTCATCGCCGAGCTGTCGCGTATCCGTCCCGACGCGCGCACCATCGTGCTGACCGGCTACGGCAATTTCGCCACCGCCGTGTCGGCCGTGAAACTCGGTGCGGTCGACTACCTCGCCAAGCCGGCCGATGCCGACGACGTGACCGACGCGCTGCTGGCGCCGTCGGGTGAGCGCGCGCCGCCGCCGGAGAACCCGATGTCGGCGGACCGCGTGCGCTGGGAGCACATCCAGCGCGTCTACGAGCTGTGCAATCGTAACGTCTCCGAGACCGCGCGCCGGCTCAACATGCACCGCAGGACACTCCAGCGCATCCTCGCCAAGCGCGCGCCGAAGTAGCGCGCGCACTTGCGCCCTATTTTTCCGGCGGTCCTCGTGATGCTGCCGGTAGTGCGTCGCATCGTCGGTGCGCTGGTGAAGCCGCCGGCGTGAGCGCTTATTCCCGAGGCAAGGGTTCGAAACGCGCGTGCGGATCGAAGGCGGAGCTGAGGCGTGCTGCCGCCAGCCGCGCATAGTGCAGCGTCAGCGCTTTGCGCCGCGCCGGTGCGAGGCGATGCTCGGGGCCCGCTCGCACGATCTCGCCACCGAAGCGATCGGCAACGATGAGGCCGGTGTCCGTGGGCAGGATCTCCTGTGGGAAATCGGTCGCCACCGCGAAGAACAGCGCATCGCAGTAGTCGCGATACTCGGGCCACTTCTGGTCGACCTGGAAGTCGGCGACACTCGACTTGATCTCGATGATCCAGATCGCGCCCTTGTCGGAGAGCGCCATCACGTCGGCGCGCCGTCCGTTGGCGAGCGTGACCTCGATGAGCCCGGTCAGCGCGTGCTGAGCGAGGACGCGAATGACGCCGCGGCTGATCTCGGCGGCCTTATCCGACTGCCGGTTGTCGGCGAGCGCTCCGGGGCCATCGGGGAGCGGCGGGTTGTTGGCCTGATTCGAGCGTAGGAGTGACATGGTGCTTTTCTTTTCCGCGGACACCAACGGCCCATGCCGGAGTCGCGTCTTCGACACGACCGCTACTGGCGCCGCGGCACTGCCTCGCCAGTCTCTATTCTAACCCTGCGCTCTTCGAGCGCTCCAAATCGGTGGCGATCGAAGATCGCGCATCAATATCTCCAGCCGGCGATGCGGCAGCCGCGGCCGCAGTAGCCGAAGGCGTTGCGGACCGCGGAAAATTAAGCGTTCCGCCCCGCCACCAGCCAGTATAGGAACCCGCCCGCGAAACCGGCCGTCGCGAAGACGGTCCACAGATCCGCGAGCTGGGTTGGGTCGCCGGCGATCTTGCCGAACCGGCTCATCAGCGGCCATGCCGCCAGCACGATGCCGCCGCCGAGGATGTAGTAGAGCGACGAGCGGATCCGCGCCACCTCGCCGACGATCACCAGTGCGATCGCAGGCACGATCGTGAAGGTCGAGAACAGCAGCACCGTATCCTGAGCTAAACTCACCATCTTTGCCCAATCGTCGACGACGACATCGCGGCGATAGATGGTGTGGGTAAGTTTCTCAGCCCCCAGCGAGAAAAGTACGAACATCGACAGCACGCTCGCGAGGATAAACCCCAGCGGCACCATGATCAGCCGGCCCAGAAGGCGCCAGAACACGATCAGCGTCCTTCCGCTTCCGCCGCGCCCGCGCGATCGCGCGCGCGCAACTTGACGCTTTCCGATTTGAGCTGGCCGCAGGCGGCGAGGATGTCGCGACCGCGTGGCGTGCGCACCGGGCTCGCATAGCCGGCGCGGTTGACGACCTCGGCGAAGCGCTCGATCTGCTCCCACTCCGAGCATTCATAGGGCGAGCCGGGCCACGGATTGAACGGGATCAGGTTGATCTTGGCGGGAATGCCGGCGAGCAGCCGCACCAGCGCGCGCGCGTCCGCGAGACTATCGTTGACGCCCTTCAGCATCACGTACTCGAACGTGATGCGCCGCGCGTTCGAGAGACCAGGATAGTTGCGACAGGCGTCGAGCAGCTCGGCGATCGGGTACTTCTTGTTGATCGGCACCAACACGTCGCGCAGCGCGTCGTTGGTCGCGTGCAGCGAGATCGCCAGCATGGTGCCGGCTTCCTCGCCCCAGCGCCCGATGTTCGGCACGACACCCGAGGTCGAGAGCGTAATGCGACGCTTCGACAGCGCGAGGCCGGCATCATCCGAGGCGACCGCCATCGCGTCGCGCACGTTCTCGAAATTGTAGAGCGGCTCACCCATGCCCATGAGGACGATGTTGGTGATCTTGCGCTCGGTGGACGGCAGCAGATGCGCGTCGGCAATACCGTCGGTACCGGCACCGGGCCAGTCGGCGATGCGGTCGCGCGCGAGCAGGATCTGGCCGACGATCTCGCTCACTTCCAGGTTGCGCACGAGGCGCTGGGTGCCGGTGTGGCAGAACGAGCAGGTGAGCGTGCAGCCGACCTGCGAGGAGATGCACAGCGTGCCTCTGTCGCTTTCGGGGATGTAGACGGTCTCGATCTCGGGCGCGCGTGCCTCATGTCCGCGGCGGGGCAGTCGCAGCAGCCATTTGCGCGTACCGTCGACGGAGACCTGCTCGGTGACGATCTCCGGCCGCGCCAGCGAGTAGGCGGCAGCGAGGCGGCCGCGCAGCTCCTTCGAGACGTCGGTCATGGCGTCGAACGAGGTCACGCCGTGGGCATAGATCCAGGTCCAGAGCTGCCCGACCCGCATCCGCCGCTGCTTCTCCGGTACGCCAATGGCGGCCAGCGCCTCGGCCAGCCCCTCCCGGCCGAGCCCGGCGAGGGTCGGCAGCGGCGCCGCGGTGGCGGGCCCCGAAACGGGTGTCTGATCGAGCACGAGGACCATACAAGTCGAACCGTTGAGTGTGATTTGTGGGGGTTATATAGGGTGTCGGCGCACAACACCACCCGAGTCCAGTCGCATACGGAGGTCGCGTGAGCCAAGGTGCGCTCTCTCGCACGGCAAGAAGACACGTTCAGCTGAGATCGACTGTTGAGTAATTTCCAGAGGCTTCAATGATTACATTCGAAAGCGGCGACCTTTTGCAGGCGAACGAGGAGTATATTGCCCAGGGCGTCGCGGAAGGCGATCAAGAGGGCCTCGGAACGGGCCTTGCCTTCAAGATTTCGAGACGCTGGCCAGCAGCGCAATCTGCGTTCAAGCGCCATTGTCGATCGGGAATGTTTACCGGCGGCTCGCTTTGGGTATTTCCGCCGACTGAGAGCAATCCCGGCATCATCTACTTGGCGACCCAGCCGGACATGTACCATGCGACAATGCCATACTTGAGAAAGGCGCTGCGCGCTCTGGTGGCATGGGCAAAGAAAAATGACGTGAACTCAGTTGCGTTGCCCAAGATTGGGGCGGGGCTAGGCAAACTGTCTTGGTCCGATCAAGTCCAACCGCTTCTCATTCGGTACCTTGATGGATCGAAATGCAACTTCGTCGTCTATGAGCATTTCGATCGATCTATGGAAGCCGAGAATGGTGGTGGCGGAACGCCACGTTGATAGTCGCGCCCACTGGGCAGTGATCCAGTGATAAAGGGGCGAGCGGTACGCGTCCGGGGGGATTAAGTGCTCAGTGCCCTCCAGATCAGCAGGCTGCCACCGACGATGATCCCCGCTTCCAGCATCAGCGTGTGGAACCGCACCGAGAAGCGGCGCACCATCCATTTCGCGGTGTACGTGCCCGGCGTCGCCATGGCACCGATGATGAGCGCGATCACCAGCAGCTTCAGGTCGAGGGCGCCAAAGCCGACGAAGACGCCGGTCTTGACGAGCCCGAGCAGGAAGGAGATGGCGGCATCGGTGGCGATCACCTGGGTTCCGACGAGGCCGGTGGCCATAAGCAGCGACAGCAGCATCACGCCGGCACCAGAGGTGCCGCCCATGACGAGCCCGTAGCCGACCGACGAGATGGCGAGACCGCGCTCGGACAGCGTGAGCTTGAGGTGCTCGAAGTAGCGCCGCACAGGAACGAGCACGATCAGCATCACGCCGATCAGGATGGCGGCGCCCTTGCCCGTGAGCAGCGTGTAGCCCCAGGCACTGATGGCGGCGAACGGAAACGCGATGAGCGTCACGATCAGCGCCTTGCGGACGTCCAACGACTCGCGGAAGGCAGCGACCCGCGTCGCATTGGTGATGATGGCGCTGAGACCGATCACCGGCACCACGGCCTGCGCGCCGATCATCGGCACCAGGACAAGCGGCATCAGCAACCCCGTGCCGTAGCCCGCGAGCCCACCGATGATCTGCGCGCCGAAAGCGGTGGCCGCGATCAGCACGATCTGTGACAGCGTCAGGTCGGCGAGCATGGGCTATCGATTCCGAGACGTCCTACCTCACCACCTTCATCACGCCGCGCGCTTCAAGCGCCTCGATTTCCTCGTCGCTGAAGCCGGCGGCGCGCAGGATGTCGGGGCCGTCCGCGCCGAGCTTGCCGGCGTGATAGCGGAACTCGACCGGCGTCTCTGAGAAGCTGAGGGGGCTAGCGATCGTGCGCACCGGCCCCTCAGTCGGGTGCTTGCGCGTCGTGAAGAAGCCGGTCTCCTTCAGGTGCGGATCGTCTAGCAGCGCTTCGAGGTCGTTGACCGGCATCGCGGGAATGTCGCGGGCATCGCAGAACGCGATCCATTCGGCGGTGGTGCGGCTCGGTGCGATGTCGTTCACGATCTGCTGCACCACCGGCTGGTGATTGGCCCGCGCCGCGATGGTCGCGAGCCGCGGATCGTTGCGCAGGTCCTCGCGGCCGAGCCCGGCGCAGAACGCATTCCAGTGCTTGTCGGTGACGATGAGCATACACACGTAGCCGTCTTTCGAGCGCGACGGCCGGCGATGCGGATTGAGGACCCGGGCGTAGCCCATCTGCCCGCGCGGCGGATCGTAGGTCGCGTCGTAGAGATGCTCGGTCAGCCAGAACGACGTGATCGTCTCCAGCATCGGCACCTCGACGAGCTGGCCCTTGCCGGTGCGCTCGCGGTGCAGGAGCGCACCGAGGATCGCCATCGCGAGATGGACGCCGGTAGTCTTGTCGACGATCAGGCTCGGCATGAAGGCCGGCTCGCCGCCAGACGCTCGCGCCGAAAGCATCGCAGCGCCGCTCGCGCCCTGGACGAGATCGTCGTAGGCGGGCTTTGCTCCGTAGGGCCCCGAGCGCTTGTAACCGAGGCAGTAGGCGTAGACGATCTCGGGGTTGACCTCGCGGATCTCGTCGTAACCGAGCCCGAGACGCTCGATCGCCTGCGGCCGGTTGTTGTGCACGAGCACGTCGGCGCGGGCCGCAAGCCACTTCACCACGTCGACCGCCTCGGGGCGCTTCAGGTCGAGGCAGATCGACCTCTTGTTGCGGTTGGCGGCGAGGTAGATCGGCCCCATGCCCTTGGTCGGCGGCGTGCCGGGATTGCGCATCACGTCGCCTTCGGGCGGCTCGACCTTGATCACGTCGGCGCCCATGTCGGCGAGATGGAGCGTCGCGAACGGGCCGGAGACGACCGAGGTCAGGTCGACGATGCGGATGCCGTCGAGAGGGCCGGGCATGGGAGTGTCCTCTCGTAAAATGCGTCAGCGATTGCCGCGCCGGGATTTCTCGGCGAAGCGCACCGCCTCGTCGGCGGCGCGGAACAGCGCGCGGGCCTTGTAGACGCATTCCATCTGCTCGGCCTCCGACACACTGTCGGCGACGACACCGGCGCCCGCCTGCACGTACATGCGCCCGTCCTTTACGATCGCGGTGCGGAGCACGATGCAGGTGTCCATGTTGCCGTCGGCCGAGAAGTAGCCGACGCAGCCCGCGTAGGGCCCGCGCTTCTCGACCTCCAGCTCGTCGATGATCTCCATCGCCCGCACCTTCGGCGCCCCGGAGAGCGTGCCGGCGGGGAAGCCCGCCATCAGCGCGTCGATAGCATCGTGCTTCTTGTCCAGCTCGCCGTGAACGGTTGACGAGATGTGCATCACCTGGCTGTAGCGCTCGATATCGAAGCTGGAGGCGACGGTGACCGAGCCGATCTTCGCGACCCGGCCGACGTCGTTGCGGCCGAGGTCGAGCAGCATCAGGTGCTCGGCACGCTCCTTGGGATCGTTGATGAGTTCACGCTCGAGGGCTGCGTCCTCCTCGGGCGTCGCGCCCCGACGGCGCGTGCCGGCGAGCGGGCGAAGCGTCACGCGGCCATCGCGGACCCGCACGAGAATCTCGGGCGACGAGCCGACGAGGGCGAAATCGCCGAACTCGAGATAGAACAGGAACGGTGACGGGTTGGTCCGCCTGAGCGCCCGATAGAGCGCGAGCGGCGGTAGCGTGAACGGCGCCGAGAAGCGCTGGGAGACGACGATCTGGAACGCATCTCCGGCCGCGATGTAATCCTTGCACCGCTCGACCATCGCCCGGTACGCCTCGGGCGTCGTATTAGAGACGGGCTCTGGCGCTTCCAGCGGATCGAAGACGGAAAGCGCGTGATGCGGCAGCGGCGCGTCGAGGCCGGAGACGATCGCGGTTAGTCGCTGGCGCGCCGCCTCGTACGCCTTGGCGGCATCACCGTTGGCTTGCGGGTAGACCGGCGTCACCAGGGTCATCTCGTCCTTCACGGCGTCGAAGATGACCATGACGGTCGGGCGGACGAGGATCGCGTCAGGGACGCCGAGGCGGTCGGGCGGCGTGTTGGGTAGGCGCTCCACGAGGCGGACGTTGTCGTAGCCGAAGTAGCCGAACACGCCGGCCGCCATCGGCGGCAGGCCCGGCGGCGTCTCGATGCGTGACTGCTCGAGCAGCGCGCGCAATGAGGCCAGCGTCGGCAGCGTCTCCGTCTCGAACGCGTCGGGCGTCTCGCGTGGCGACCGGTTGATCTCGGCGCGGTCGCCGAAAGCGCGCCACACGATGTCCGGCTCGAGACCGATGATCGAATAACGGCCGCGCACCTCGCCACCCTCGACCGATTCGAGCAGGAAGCTCAGCGGGCGCCGGTCCGACAGCTTCAGCATCGCCGAAACAGGCGTTTCGAGGTCCGCGACCAGCCGCGTCCACACGACCTGCGCGCGCCCCTGGCCGTAGGTGGCGGAGAACGGGCCGAGCGCGGGCTCGACCTCGACCAGGGGGGCAGGGTGGGGGGACATCGGGAAGTCGGCTCCGGGGCGTCGCTACATTGCTACAGCGAACCTAGTGGCACATTAGTCGCCCGGGAAGCAACTGGACCGGAGCTATTGCTGCCGCGGTCGCGTACGGCTTCGATCTTATGTTAATGGCGCCGGTCGCCGACGGCTTCGCCTACCGGCGCCTGCGCGGCCACTTACACGGTTGCACCAAACAATGCGCTCTTCGCGCGCTCCGAATTGTAGGCGAGCCATTTCTGGTAGCGGTCGAAGACCGCGAGGTGAGAACGCCAACCGGGGAGGCAGCCCCCGCCGCGCGTGTAGGCGAAGCCGTACGCGTCGGCGGAAAGGAAATAGCTACTGAGCCTGCGTCTCGAGCCCCAACGTGCGGCGATAGATGACCTGGTTGACCGTGAAGCCGAGCCGCGTTTGCAGCGCGTTGACATAGGCGCCGATCGCGTCCGCCTGGAGCTGCCGCGACAGCTCCTGCGAGAGGCTTTTCCGCTGCTCATCGGTCGGCGCCGGCGGGTCGACGACCGCCCGCACCACAATGATGGTCCGCGACTGTCCGTCGGCGCTCTCGACGGCCGCCGCGCCACCGCGCGGCAGCGAGAACGCCCTCTGAACTGCGGCGCGCGTGAGACCTTCGCCCTGCTGGTTGCGGGTCACGGGTTGTGCGAGCCTGACCTCGAGCCCCTGCGACTTGGCGACATCCTCGAGCGACTCGCCTTTGCCGATCCGGTCGACCAGCGCCTGTGCCGCCGCGCTCAAAGCGTTGCGTCGCTCGCTCTCGGTCCACGCGGTCTTGACCGCGTCCTTGACCTCTTCGAACGGCTTCTGCCGTTCCGCCGTAACACCGGCCACATCGACCCAGGCATAGCCGCCGGACTGCAGCTCGACGGCTTCGCGGTCGAGGCCGGCGCCACCTTCGAACGCCGTCGCGACGATTCGGGCCGCTTCGGGGTGCTCGATTGCCGGCTTGCCGTCGGGCGTGACGCCCTGTCGGTCGGTCGCTTCGATCTCGATGAACGGCACCTTCAGCTTCTCGGCGATGTCCTTGAGACTGCCGCCGCCTGCCCGCGCATCGTCGACCCGATCGTGCAGATCCTGCAGCTCGCGGCTGACGCGCTCGCCGGCGAGACGGTCGCGGAGGCGATCCTTGACTTCGTCGAACGTGCTCTGCTTGCCCGGTATGATCTCGGTGACGCGCAGGATCACCGGCGTGTACGTCCCGACGACGACGTCGGATAGCTGGTCCTTCTCGAGCTTGAAAGCGGCATCGGCGATCTTGGCATCGATCAACTCGCTCTTGGCGAGCGCACCGAGATCGATGTCGGTGTCCTTGAGGTTGAGCGCCTTGAGGCCTTCCTCGAACGACGACGCCTTCTTCAGTTCCTCCAGCGCCTTGGTCGCTGCGGCCAAATCGGGGAACGAGAGCTGCTGGATCTTGCGCCGCTCGGGCTCTGAAAAGGCCGCCTTCTCCCGCTCATAGAGCTCGTTCATGTCCTTTTCGCTGACTTCGACGCGCTTGCGCACCTCGGCGTCGGTCAGGAGGATGAGCGGGACCTTGCGGTACTCGGGAGCGACGAACTGGCGCTTGTTCTGCTCGTAGTAGGCCTTGAGCTTCGCTTCGTCCGGCTCCTCCACCTTGCCGGCGACAGCCGGATCGAGGGTGATCGAAGCAATCGTGCGTGTCTCGCCGCGGTAGCGGTGAATGGTGTCGATGAGGAAGTTCGACGGCACATTGCCGGTCGTCAGCGTCTCGGTGATTTGCTGACGCACCTCCTCGGACCGCCGCTCGGCGAAGTAGCGCTGCTCGGTCAGGCCGTTCTGGCGCAGAATCTCGGTGAAGTAGTCGCGATTGAACGCGCCCGTGCCGCCCTGGAAGACGGGGTCCTGGCGGATCGCCTCGGCGATCGCGGCATCGGAAAGATAGAGGCCGAGCTCGCGGGCGTGCGTGTCAATGGCAGCGGTGCCCACAAGGCGCGACAGCACGCGCTGGTCGATGCCGATCGCGCGTGCCTGCTCGACCGTGAGCCGCTGGCCGAACTGGCGCGACAGGTTGCTGATCTCGACCTGCAGGGCCTGCTGGAACTGCTCCGGCGAGATCTCGGTTTTGCCGACACGGGCCAGCGGCCCCTGACCGCGGCTGACGAACTGATCGGCGATGCCCCACATGGCAAAACTGACGATCAGCAAACCAAGCAGCAACTGGACGATTAATCCTTTGACGCCGCGTCTCAGACTTTCCAGCATCTCTCGTCGAATCCTCGCGATTGTCCGTGGCTGTGCGTGGGGCGCGCGCCGGTTCGTGCTGCGGCAAGCCAGGGAGCCGCCGGGTTGACGCTCATATAGGCCGTCAGCGCCGGTGCGTCCACTTCGCAACACGCGATGCCATGCGGCCAGCGGACGGTCCGCGCACGGCCTCGGATCTCCTCGCGATGTTTTGGGGGCGGTCGCACCGGCGCGATTGCCAGCGGGCGGCATGGGCCATAGGAATGGCGGCAACAGGAATGGCCCGGACGGGGAGCAGGGAGCGAGGACGGCGCATGACGGGAGCTGCGATCAGGCCACTGGTGGCCGGCAACTGGAAAATGAACGGTCTGACGGCATCTCTCGCGGAGGCACAGGGCATTGCCAAGGGCCTTGCCGGGCCGATGGCCGGTGCTGGGGCCGATGTGCTGATCTGCCCGCCCGCGACGCTGATCGCGAAGCTTTCCGTCGCGGTGGGCGGGTCACGCGTCGCCATCGGCGGCCAGGACTGCCACGCCAAGGCGAGCGGCGCCCATACCGGTGACATTTCCGCCGAGATGCTCAAGGATGCGGGCGCCACATCCGTGATCGTCGGACATTCCGAGCGCCGCGCCGACCTCGGCGAGAGCGATGCCATCGTCAAAGCCAAGGCCGAGGCCGCCCATCGGGCGGGTTTGACAGCGATCGTCTGCGTTGGCGAGACGGCGGCCGAGCGCCAGGCCGGCAAAACGCTCGACGTCGTCGGTCGCCAGCTCGCCGGGTCGCTTCCCGCGGCTTGCCGCGCCGCCGACACGATCGTCGCCTACGAGCCGGTCTGGGCGATCGGCACCGGACTGACGCCCACAGCGGCTGATGTCGCGGAGGTCCATGCGGCCATCCGCGCGGCGCTCTCCAAACGGTTCGGCGCCGAGGGCGAGAAAATGCGTCTCCTCTACGGCGGGTCGGTCAAGGCATCGAATGCCAGGGAGCTGATGGCGGTCGCCAACGTGAACGGCGCGCTGGTCGGCGGCGCCAGTCTCAAGGCGGATGATTTTCTCGGGATCATAGCGGCTTATCTGTGAGGGGCGGATTGGGGTTGTGATCACGACAATGATGCGGTTACGACATGCAGGTATTGCGGCGGCGACGTTGATGACGGCCCTCGCGGTCGCCGGACTGACGCCCGGCCGGGCGGCGCCACTCGATCCATCCGTGTGCGAGCAGCTTCAGGCCCGCCTCGACGAATTGCGCAAGAGCGGCGTCGAGGACGATATGGCGATGGGTCCGGAAGCCGCGCGGACCCGCCTGCCAATCGACCGTTTCAACCGCATCGGCACCTATATCGAGATCGACGAGCAGCTCAATTTCCGATGCGGTCTCGGCAAGCAGCGCATTGTCCTGCCGACGACGATCGAGGGTGGTGAGGAGGAGATCCCGCCTCCCGGAGGGGCCGCTGCCGCGGGCGGAGCGACACCGCCGGCCGCGGCGGCTAAAGGGCCGCCCGCCACGAAGGGTGCCGCAACCCGCACCGAAGATGCGCCGGTAAAGCGCAAGGCGCCTGCTCCGCAGAAGAAGCAGCCGAAGTCGGCCAAGGCAGGGGACGCGGCCGACACCGCTGAAAACCCCGCGCCGAAGACCTTAAAAAAGGCACCGGCCAAGAAAACCTCGACCAAGCAACCCACGGAGGGTGAGGCCGGGCAAGCCACTCCCGCCAAAAAAGCCCCGCCGAAAAAGGCGGCGCCACCCAAGCAGCCGGCCGCCAAGGTCGACGACGCCTACCGCCCCCCACCCAAAGCAGCCGCCCGCGAGACACCCGGCGCGCCTGCCGCCAAGCAATAGGACGCAGCGCAGGTGGTAGCGGCCCCGCGCGACATGGTGTAGACCACCGCCCAACCCATCTAACCCGGCCGCGCGCGAAGCGGCGCCCCCGGAAAGCACCTCAACGAGGCATCGAATGCAGACCGTTCTGCTCGTCATCCATTTGTTGATCGCCGCGGCGCTGGTTGCGGTGGTCCTGTTGCAGCGCTCTGAAGGCGGGGCGCTGGGGATCGGCGGCGGTGGTGGCGGCGCCGGCGGTTTCATGTCCGGGCGCGGCACCGCAAATATGCTGACCCGGCTCACCGCCGGCCTTGCCGCGGCGTTCTTCCTAACGTCGATCGGGCTGACACTGATCGCGCAGCAGCACCGTCGCGCGCCTTCACCCCTGGATCAGCGCCCCGCGGCCGGAGGCCCGGCGACGCCCGGCAAGTCGGACGCTCCCGCGGCGCCGTCGGGCGGTCCGGGCAATCTTCTCGACAGCCTGCAGCAGGGCCGCCAGTCGCTGCCGCAGGTCCCGTCGAACCGCTGAGACCAATTGTTCGAGGGCCTGAGCAACACCCTGCGGTCGCAGGCTCTTGTCGCATGAACTGTGGATGGCTGGGGCCGGTGTCATGAACGCCGGCCCGAATCATGTGGAAACGAGTAAGGTGGAGGCCCATGGCGTACATCTTCATTACCGGCGGCGTGGTCTCCTCGCTCGGCAAAGGGCTGGCTTCAGCGGCCCTTGGAGCACTTCTGCAGGCCCGTGGCTACAAGGTCCGGCTCCGTAAGCTGGACCCCTACCTGAACGTCGACCCTGGTACGATGAGCCCGTACCAGCACGGCGAGGTGTTCGTTACCGACGACGGCGCCGAGACCGATCTCGATCTCGGCCACTACGAGCGCTTCACCGGCGTTCCGGCGAAGAAGTCCGACAACGTCACCACAGGCCGCATCTATCAGGACATCCTCAATCGCGAGCGGCGCGGCGACTACCTCGGCGGGACCGTGCAGGTGATCCCGCACGTCACCGACGCGATCAAGAATTTCGTCATCTCCAACAACGACGACGTCGACTTCGTGCTGGTCGAGATCGGCGGCACCGTCGGCGACATCGAGGGCCTACCGTTCTTCGAGGCGATCCGCCAGCTCGGCAACGAGCTGCCGCGCGGCTACTCGGTCTATATTCACCTGACGCTGATCCCGTTCATTCCCTCGGCCGGCGAGCTCAAGACCAAGCCGACGCAGCACTCCGTCAAAGAGCTGCGCTCGATCGGCATTCAGCCGGACATCCTGCTCTGCCGCTGCGATCGCGAGGTGCCGGCGTCGGAGCGGCGCAAGATCGCGCTGTTCTGCAACGTCCGCGAAGGCGCGGTGATCCAGGCGCTCGATGTCGCGTCGATCTACGACGTGCCGCTCGCCTACCATCGCGAAGGGCTCGACCGCGAGGTGCTTTCGGCGTTTGGCATCGAGGGCGCACCGGCGCCGCGTCTCGACGTGTGGGAGAACATCTCGCGCACCATCGCCAATCCGGAAGGCGACGTGACGATCGCGATCGTCGGCAAGTACACGGGCCTCAAGGACGCCTACAAGTCGCTGATCGAAGCGCTGGTCCACGGCGGCATTCCGCACAAGGCGCGGGTGCGGCTCGAGTGGATCGAGAGCGAGGTGTTCGAGCACGAGGACCCCGCACCCTACCTCGAAGGGGTCCACGGCATCCTCGTCCCCGGCGGCTTCGGCGAGCGTGGCTCGGAGGGTAAGATCCTCGCAGCCAAGTTTGCCCGCGAGCGCCGCGTGCCGTACTTCGGCATCTGCTTCGGAATGCAGATGGCCTGCATCGAGGCGGCCCGTAGCCTGTGCGGCATCACCGGCGCCAGCTCGACCGAGTTCGGACCGTCGGCGGAGCCGGTTGTCGGCCTCATGACCGAGTGGATGCGCGGCAACGAGCTAGAGCAGCGGAAATCGGGCGGCGATCTCGGCGGCACCATGCGGCTCGGCGCTTACCAGGCGAGCCTCGCCGAGGGCAGCCGGATCTCGCAGATCTACCGCTCGACCACGATCCATGAGCGCCACCGCCACCGCTACGAGGTCAATACGCGCTACCGCGAGCGCCTCGAGAGCGTCGGCCTGCGCTTCGCCGGCATGTCGCCCGACGGCCTGCTCCCCGAGACGGTCGAGATCCCCGGCCATCCGTGGTTCATCGGCGTCCAGTACCACCCCGAGCTCAAGTCCCGCCCGTTCGAGCCCCATCCCCTGTTCGCAAGCTTCATCGGCGCCGCGATCGAGCAGAGCAGGCTGGTGTAAGTTCAGAGTCAGCCTGTCGCGTAGAGTTCTCATGCCTGCGCCGCGTCCTTCACTCGCAGGGCGGTGTATCCGCGTAAAACTAAAAAACACCGCCTCTTGCCGCGACCGGCCACACGCTCTCGACCACGGGCGAGGCGCCAGACATGCCGCGGATGCCGACATACCAGTCGTGGAGATTGACGGTCGGATCGCAGTGGCCGGGGATCAATCGCACCTTGTCGCCGAGGCCGGGGCGCGTGTTGCTCTGGGAGAGATTGAGACTGCCGTGCTCGTCCGACGGGCGCTCATAGATCGCGCCAGCGAAATCGGGGGCTATCGGCGGGCCGCTGTCGAAGGCGAATGTCTTGAGGCCGGCGTCGATAACCGCGCGCGCCGGATCGGTCATGCTCATGACCGTCGCGTAGACGAACAGCGCGTGCTCGAAGGTGTCGAAAGCGCCGCCGCTGGCACCTTTGTTGCGGGCGTAGTCGGCATCCATGAAAATGTAGGAGCCCGCCTGCAGCTCATTGTAGACGCCGCTCGCGGCCTCCAGCTCGAAGGTGCCGGTGCCGGCGCCGCCGACGATGTCGCACGACAGACCAGCCGCCTTCAGCGCGCTCACGGTCGTCTTGGTGCGGGCGATGGCTTCGTCGATCGCGGCGCGGCGCTCCTCGATGGTGCGGAGATGTTGCGCGCGGCCCTGGTAGGCCTGGAGCCCGGTGAACCGCAGGTGCTTCTCGCGCGCGATCGCCTGAGCGAGGGCGACGGCGGGCTGGCCCGGCGCGACGCCGCAGCGGCTGGCGCCGACATCGATCTCGACGATAACGTCCACCTGTGCGCCGTGCCGCGCGGCCGCGGCTGCGAGCTGCTCGACACCGAGCGGGCTATCGACGCATGCGATGACGCGCGCCTGGCGAGAGAGCGCCGCGAGGCGGTCGAGCTTGCGCGCGCCGATCACCTCGTTCGAGACGAGCACGTCGCGGATGCCGCCTTCGACCATGGCGGCGGCTTCCGATACCTTCTGGCAGCACAAACCCACCGCGCCGAGGGCGACCTGCTTGTGGCCGATGATCGGCGACTTGTGGGTCTTGGCGTGCGGGCGCAGACGAACGCCGGCCTTGGCCACTGCGTCCGCCATGCGTTTCAGGTTGCGCTCGAAGGCGTCGAGATCGACGAGCAGCGCGGGCGTGTCGACGTCGGCGAGCGACATCCCGGGAGTGGCAGGCGGGAGCATCGGCATATGGGGGTCCTTTGGTCAGGCCGGCGGCGCCAACGTTGAAGCGAGTTCGGCAAAATTTGCGACGATCAGATCGGGCTGGTTGGGCGACTGGCCGAACGGGCGTTTGCGGCGATCGACGAAAACGGTTCGGAAGCCGTACGCCTTGGCGCCGATGCAGTCGAAGGCATGGTTGGCGACGAAGACGATGCTCGAGCGCTCGATCGCCGGCCACTCTGCATTGATGATCTGCTCGGCGGTCCCGTAGGTCGCGAAATGCGGCTTGAAGTAGCCCGCTTCCTGCACCGAGATGACGTGGTCGAAAGGAAAGCCGATGTGCGGGCGCGCCGCCTCGAGCATGTCGCGGTCGCCGTTCGAGAGGATAATGAGCTTGTAGCGCGTCTTGAGCTGCGTCAGCGCCGCGATGACGTCGGGGAACGGCTTCAGCTCGACGATCTGCGAGACCAGCCACTGCACCTCGGCCTGCGTATGCGCAATGCCGCAGCGGTCCATGACTTGCGAGACCGCGCGATGGCCGACCTGGCGATAGGGCGTATGGCCGCGATCGAGGAGAGCGTCGATCATGCTGTCTTCGAAGTGCGTGCGCCGCCACCACGTGACGAAGCTCGACGGGTTGCCGTCCCAGCCCTTCTTCTTGAGGAACGGCGTCACGGCAGCGGTAAGGCCCGACTGCATATCGACGACGGTGCCATAGAGATCGAATACCAGCGCCTTCGTCTCGCGTTGCAGAATTTCCTCCGTCCGAGCCATCGGCCTTGCTCCTTTTTATCGGTTCGTGGTTTTGTGCGGGCGCGTGGATTGTTGCCGCCCGCGGCAGAGAGAATCAAGGACTACGGTCATGACCTTCCGCATTGGACTGTTGCTGTTTCCGGACATCACTCAGCTCGACATGACGGGGCCCTATGAGGTGTTCACGAAATTTCCGGAGGCCGAGGTGCGGCTCATCTGGAAGACGCTGGAGCCGGTAAAAGCCGGCGGCGGAATGCGGATCATGCCGGATACGACGTTTGCAAGTTGCCCGCAGCTCGACCTCGTCTGTGTACCGGGAGGCGCCGGGATGAACCCGCTGATGGAGGATGCCGAGACGCTCGACTTCCTGCGGCGGCAGGCGGCGGGCGCCCGTTACGTCACGAGCGTGTGCACGGGCGCGCTGGTGCTCGGCGCCGCCGGGCTACTCAAAGGCCGGCGCGCGGCGACGCACTGGATGAGCCGCGAGATGCTTGCCGACTTCGGCGCGACACCGGTCGCCGAGCGGGTCGTCATCGACGGCAACGTGATCACCGGCGGTGGTGTGACGGCAGGCATCGATTTCGCGCTCCGCGTCGCGGCGGAGGCGTTCGGCGCTGACGTGGCAAAGGCGATTCAGCTCGGGATCGAGTACGATCCGCATCCGCCGTTCGATGCCGGATCACCGGAAGGCGCGGGGCCGGCGATTGTCGAGAGGGCGCGCTCGTCGGCGGCAAAGCGGCAGGCGGAGCGTGCGGTGATCGTCAAGCGTGCGGCGGCGCGGCTTTAGCCGCCGTCAATCGGTGGGGAAGAGAAACGCCTTCGCGGCCGGATAGGTGAGCGCGGCCGTCGCCAGAAGCCAGAGCGTGAGTGACACGGCGGTGCTGCGGCGGTGGCTGCGAATACGCTCGTAGAGAGCCGCGGGAATGCCGGCGATCGCGAGCGTCATCAGCGCGATGAAAACCGTGATGAGGTGGAACATCGCCGGTGGCTTGGCGAGGAATGTGCCCGCGATGAAGGGCCGCAGGGAAAAGAACATTACGTCGTAGGCGGGCGAGAACTTCTGGCCGTTGACGAGGGCGATGGCAACGGTGATCGCGAGCAGGCCAAGGGAGAGAACCGGCGAGGTCCGCTTCTGGGATTGATGGCTCATCGTGGCGTCCTCACAGCACGGGCCGCAGGCCGAGCGCGGAGCACACCGCAAACAGCACCAGCCGCAACGCCATCAGCCAAGCGATGGCAAAGACCATCGCGAGCCCGTCCGGTACGATACGCGGCGTCAGGAAGCGGACCGGTATCATCACGGGCGCCGTCATCGCCGAGAGGAACCGCATGGCGCCGAGCCCTTCGCGCTTGAACGAGGCGATCGCGAGGTCGAACAGGAAGTGGATCCCGATGAGCACCATGAGCAGGACGAGAAGCCGGTCCGGCACATGAAAATACCACTGCTCGAAGAACTTCTGGGGGAGGATCATGGATGTCGACCCGGAGGGCCTGCTTGAGGCGGATGAAGGCGCAGCACTGTCAGGGAAGATCGCCCCTCGCGCAAGGCGCGCGCTGACGTTTGGCCGCAGCCTGTGCGCGTGACGACACGGCGGAAAGCTAGAGTGATCAGGCGGCCGGCTGGATGTCGGAGGTCGCGCGCTGGCGCAGTCCGTAGGCGAGGAGTGCGGCGACGAACAATGCCGCCTGCAGCACCACGATCGTCGGCCCGGTGGCAGCGTCGATGTGGAAGCTGATGATGGTGCCAGCGACCGAAGTGCCGATCGCGGAGGCGTTCGCGATAATCAGCATGGTATCGAATCGCTGGGTCAGCAGGAACGCGATCGCCCCCGGCGCGATCAGCATCGCGACGACGAGGATGATGCCGACCGCCTTGAGGGAGGCGACGATCGTCGCCGCGAGCAGCGCCAGCAGGCCGTAGTGAAGGACGGCGACGGGTAAGCCGATGGCGCGCGCGTGGGTCGGGTCGAAGCAGTACAGCAGCAGGTCGCGCCGTTTCGCGAGAACGATCACCAGCGTGATGCCGCCGACGATCGCGACCTCGATGATGTCCTCCCAGCGCGCGCCGAGCAGGTTGCCGAACAGGATATGCAACAGATGCTCGCCGGTATCGATCTTCGTGAACAGCACCAGCCCCAGCGCGAAGAGGCCTGAAAAGACGATGCCGAGCACGGTGTCCTCCTTGACCCGGGAATTGGCCCGTAGGAAGCCGGAGAAGACAGCGCACAGGAGACCGGTCAGGAAGGCACCGAGCGCGAGGGGTGCGCCGATCGCGTAGGCGATGACGATTCCGGGGAGCACGGCATGCGAGACCGCATCGCCCATCAGCGACCAACCCTTGAGCACGACGTAGCAGGAGAGCACCGCCGACACCGCGCCGACGATGACGGCGACGACCAGCGCGCGCTGCATGAAATCGAGCGTCAGCGGCTCGATGATGTACGTCGCGAGCGTGCTCATGGGGCGCGCTCCTCCATGGTGGTGTCACGCATGCGACGCGCGGCGAGGTAGCCGTGCTTCGGCGCGAAGAGAAACACGAGCAGGAAGATCAGCGTCTGGAACACCACGATCAGGCCGCCGGTAGCACCGTCGAGGAAGAAGCTGACGTAGGCGCCGACGGCGCTGGTCGTCGCCCCGAGGACGACCGCGATCGTGACCATCACGCCGAACCTATCGGCGAGGAGATAGGCGGTGGCGCCGGGCGTCACCACCATGGCGATGACGAGAACCGCGCCGACTGTCTGCAGCGCCGCAACCGTTGCCGCGCTGAGCAGCGCGAAGAACATGATCTTGAGCGGAGTGACCCGGAGGCCGATGCTGCGCGCGTGGCGCTCGTCGAAGAAAACGGCGAGCAGGTCCTTCCACGTCAGCAGCAGGATCGCCATCACCACAGCGCCGATGATGACGACCTGCACGGCGTCCTCGGGCGGGATCGCGAGGATGTTGCCAAGGATGATGCGCTGGACGTTGACGGACGTCGGATAGAGCGAGACGATCAGCAGGCCCAGCGCGAAGAAGCTCGTGAAGACGACGCCGATCACGGCGTCCTCGCGCAGCGGCGAGCGGGCGCGCACGAGCGCCATGCCGAGCGCGGCGAGGCCGCCGGCGAAGAAGGCGCCGATCGCGAACGGGAAGCCCCACATGTAGGCGAGCGCGACGCCCGGAACGACCGAGTGCGCCAGCGCATCGCCCATCAGCGACCAGCCCTTGAGGATCAGGAAGCAGGAGAGGAACGCGCACACCGCGCCGACCAGCGCGCTGACCCAGATGGCGCGCAGCATGTACTCGTAGGCGAGCGGCTGGAGGAGCGTCTCGATCATTGCGCGTCTGTCGGCTTGTTCTCGGGCGCCGCCGGTTGCGCCGCCGGCCCTGCCGGGCCCTCGTTGGTGCGCGTGCCGTAGAAGACCACGGGGCGCTCGTCGTCGGTGAGCACCGTCAGCGAGCGGGCATCGGCATCGTCGTGGAGCGCGTCGCCGGTGAGGCGGAAGTGGCGCAGCACACCGCCGAACGCTTCCTCGAGGTTGCCCTGCGTGAACGTCTCTGCCGTTGGCCCCGCGGCGACGAGGCGCCGGTTGATCAGCACCACGTGGTCGCAGTACTCGGGCACGCTGCCGAGGTTGTGGGTGGAGACGAGCAGAAGGCGGCCCTGCGCCCGCAGCTCGCGCATCAAGTCGACGATCGCGTGCTCGGTCTTGACGTCGACGCCGGTGAACGGCTCGTCGAGCAGAATGATCCGCGCCTCCTGGGCGAGTGCACGGGCGAGGAACACGCGCTTCCTCTGGCCGCCACTGAGCTCGCCGATCTGGCGGCGGCGGAACGCGGTCATGCCGACGCGCTCGAGGGCATCGGTCATGGCGGCCCGGTCGGCTGGGCCCGGCCGGCGCATGAACCCCATGCGCCCGTAGCGGCCCATCATCACCACGTCGTCGACGAGTACCGGAAAGGTCCAGTCGATCTCCTCGCTCTGCGGCACGTAGGCGATCCGGTTGGCCCGCACGGCATCGGCGACCGCTCCGCCGTCGATGCGCACCTCGCCGGTGGCCGGCGTGACGAACCCCATGATCGACTTGAAGAGCGTCGACTTGCCCGAGCCGTTGACCCCGACGAGACCGCAGATCGAGCCGTACGACAGCCCGAACGACACGTGGCTCAAGGCAGAGTGGCCGTTCGGATAGCGGACGGAGACGTCGCTGACGACCAGTGCCGGTGGAGGCGTCGACGGCGATGGCGCGACCGCGCGCATAATAGGCTTTGCCCCGGTCGCGACGTGCATCGTCATTTGCCAAAACCCTTCGCGATCGTGTCGACCGTGACCTCGAGCAGCTTGAGATAGGTCGGCACGGGACCGTCCGCGGTGCTGAGGCTGTCGACGTAGAGAACGCCACCGTAGCGCGCTCCGGTCTCGCTGGCGACGGTCCGCGCGGGCTTGTCAGACACGGTGCTTTCGCTGAACACGACCGGGATCTTTTGGGCGCGCACCTGGTCGATGACCTTGCGGACCTGTTGCGGCGTGCCCTGCTCGTCCGCGTTGATCGGCCACAGATACAACTCGCGCATCCCGTAGTCGCGGGCGAGGTAGCTGAACGCGCCCTCACTGGTGACGAGCCAGCGTTGGTCCTCGGAAATGCCGGCGAGGCGGGCGCGCAGCGGCGCGTCGAGGGCGTTGATCTTCTTCTTGTAGGCGTCCGCGTTGGCGCGGTAGGCGGTGGCATTGGCAGGATCGGCCTCGGCAAAGGCCGCAACGACATTGTCGACGTAGATCAGCGCATTCTTCGGCGACATCCATGCGTGCGGGTTCGGCTTGTCGAGATAGGGGCCCTCGCGGATCGGCATCGGCTCGACGCCCTTCGTCAGCACGACGCTCGGCACGCCCTTGGCATCCTGCATGAAGCGCTCGAACCAGCGTTCCAGATTGAGGCCATTCCAGATCACGAGGTCGGCGCCGCGCACCTTGAGGATGTCGCGTGGAGTCGGCTGGTAATCGTGGATCTCGGCGCCGGGCTTGGTGATGGCCTCGACTACGGCGCTGGTGCCGGCGACGTTCTGGGCGATGTCCTGCAGGACCGTGAACGTCGTCACGGCTTTGAGCTTGCCGCTGCGCGGCTTCCTATTGGTTTGGGCAAACGCCTCGCCCGGCCCCCAGGTCGCGGCCGCCCCGAGGCCCAGCACCGCAGCTCCGCCACCCATCAGACCGCGTCTGTCGATCGTCATCCAGCAACCCCGCGTCAGCTCGATTCTGCAATTGCGAACTATTCGCAAATAAGGGTTGATCGCCGGCAGTGTCAAGGGTCACACGGGTATTTCTTAGGGATGGCAGGGCAGGACTGCTCGTATCGTTGGGCGGATGTCGGCGTGAAACCCTCAGCCGGTGTGGCAGGAGGGTGCGCCGGCTGGCTGAGCATGACGGCTCCGGCTAAAAGGAAGTCATGAGCCGAGTTGAGATCGGAGACATCGTCGGCGTCGTCCTCGCTGGCGGTCGCTCGCAACGCATGGGTGGCGGCGACAAGGGCCTCAGGGACCTCGGCGGCCAGCCGATGCTCACCCATGTGATCGCGCGTCTCGCCCCGCAGGTAGGACGCCTGATCCTCAACGCCAATGGCGATCCGGCGCGCTTCCGCGACTTCGGCTTACCGGTTGTGCCGGACGCGCGCGACGACCTGAAGGGACCTCTCGCAGGTGTGCTGGCGGGAATGCGCTGGGCGACCACCGAGGTTCCGGCCGCCCGCTATATCGCGACGGCTTCCAGCGATGTCCCGTTCCTTCCGCCGGACCTCGTGGCGCGGCTCGCTGCCGCAGTGGGGATCTCGAGTGCCGCCATCGCGTTGGCGCAATCGAACGGCGTGCTCCACCCCGTGATCGGTTTGTGGCCGGTGGCACTGGCGGACACGTTGGAGGCCGCACTTGCACAGGGCGAGTACCGTGTCGGGCACTGGGCCCGGTCGCAAGGCGCCCTCGTGGTGCCGTTCGAGCCCATCCAGATCGCGGAGCGCACGATCGACCCCTTCTTCAACGCCAACACCCCTGATGAGCTACAGGAAGCAACCGCATTGATGGAGCACCTGAAAGCCACGCGAATGGAGACCGAATGAGCGACGACGACAAGGACAGCGGCGGTCGCGTCAGGCGGTGGGTCGGGGCTATTGCCGCGGTGGTGCTCGCCTTTGCGTTGGCGCAGGCGGCGCTGGCACAGAGCCCCGAGCATCCCGTCATCAGGTTCCAGCCCAAGAAGCCGCCCGTCCCGCCCGGTCGCGACCCCGGCGGCATCGCCATCGCGATGATCGCGACCGGCGTCGACTACACCCACCCGGAGATCCGCGATCGCCTGGCGCGCGACGGCGAGGGCGACATCCTTGGCCTCGACCTCATCGACGGCGACAATCGCCCCTACGCGGCGACCACGCTTCCCGGCAACGAGGCCGGCGCCATCGACACCATCCTCGCGCGCCGCATTCTCGCGACCTACCGCCACGCCCGCCTCGTGCCGGTGCGCGTCGACCTCAACGACAAGCTGATGCTGGCGCGTGCCCTCGCGTTCACGGCGGCGAGCCCAGCGCGGATCGTCGCGGTGCCGTTCTGGGGGGACGACAAGGAGACGTGGGAGTTCTTTCGACAGGCGGCGGAGCAGCTCTCCGAGCAGCTCCTGATCCTGCCGGCAGGCGACGCCGACGCTGTCGCGCAAGGACGGCCGCAATATCCGGGCGCGCTCAATCTGAGGGGCGCGGTGATCGTCGCGGCCGTAAACGAGACGATTCAACGCGGCACTCTCACGCGACCCGGCGCGCCGAGGATCGATGCGCTGCTGCTCGGGCGCGGCGGATCATGGTTCGGCGGCATTCTCCCGCAGGCGACCGACTCGGCCGAAGCCGTTGCGCTCGCCGCCGGTCTTGCGGCCTGCGCGCAGCACGGTGCCGACCAGCTCACAGCAGCGCAGACGCGCGAACGCCTGCTCTCTCTTGCCGTCAAGACCGAAGGGCCGCGCAACACGCCGGTCCTCGATCCATTGTGCTTCTACGGCGGCACGCGCTATTAGCTCGGGCGACCGACGGCAGATATCACGGGGCGCAACGCGGTGGACGGGGAGCACAAGGGGCAGCGCGCTTCGTCGCCCGTCGTCGAGCGCGGCCCGGCCGGTCGCAAGCGTCGCTTCGGCATCCGCAGAGGATTTCTGTACATTGCGCTCGCGCTCGGCTTCTTCTTCATCATGCGACAGGGCGTGATCCCGGCCTACCTGTCGCCGCTCCCCGCGCTCGATCTCAGCGTGCCCAATGCCTGGCTGGTCGACTGGCGGATCGCCGAGCTCAAGCGCGATCGGGCGCTCTGCACGCGCGTGCTCAAGCCTCCGCAGATCTCGGCATCACCCGTGAACGACAACCCCGTCAAGGACGGCTGCGGCTGGCAGAACGCGGTCCGCATATCGAACGCGGGCGGTGCCAGCCTCAGCGTTGGCACGGTGTCGTGCGAGGTGGCAGCGGGGATCGCGATGTGGCTCGCGCACGAGGTGCAGCCGCGCGCGGTGGCGGTGCTCGGCGCGCGCGTGACGTCGGTGCAGCACCTGGGCACGTACGCGTGCCGCAACGTGCTCGGCCGCAAGTTCAACTTCGCCTCGCGCAGTCAGCACGCGACGGCAAACGCGCTCGACGTGTCCGGCTTCACCCTCGCCAACGGTCGGCAGGTGACGGTGGCGCGCCACTGGTCGGGTTCGGGCGCTGAAGCACGGTTCCTGCACGAGATCCACGCGCGAGCGTGTCGTTACTTCCGCGTCGCCATCGGGCCCGAGTACAACGCGCTCCACAAGGATCATTTCCACTACGATCGCGGGCTGTTCTCGAGGTGTAAGTGATTTTGCGCGGTCGCTTACGCCTCCGGCTACACGCGCCACGCCACTGCCTCGCCGGTTGGTAGTCCGACAATGCGCTCTTCGAGCGCTTAGTATCGGTGGCGATCGAAGATCGCGCGGCAAGATCGCCAACCGGCCATGCGGCAGCCGCGGCGCGTGTAGGCGAAGCCGTACGCGTCCGCGGAAAGCAAGAGCTATCGATTGAGGTCCGAAACCAACCGCACCGGCTTCTCCTCGCCGAGACGCACCCGATACATCTGCAGGTTCGAGAGCACCTTCTTCACGTACTCGCGCGTCTCCTCGAACGGGATCTTCTCGATCCAGTCGATCGGATCGACCCCCTTCTCGCGTGGATCGCCGAAGCGCCGCATCCACTGGCGCGCGCGGCCCGGCCCGGCATTGTAGCCGGCGAGCGTGAGCACGTAGCTCCCCGAGAACTCCTGCTTGCGGTCGCCGATGTAGGCACTGGCGATCATCGCATTGTAGCTCGAGTCCGTGTTGAGCCGTGGGATGTCGCACTTGATCTTGTGATCCTTGCAGATATGGCGCGCCGTGATCGGCATCACCTGCAAGAGACCGCGTGCACCGGCGTGCGAGATGATCTCGGGGTTGAACTCGCTCTCCTGGCGCGCGATGGCAAGCAGCATGGCGCGCTCGGGCGAGGCGCGCAGCGGCGTGTAGTTGGGTAGCGGGTGGACCGGGTAGGAATAGGCGAAGAGGTTCATGCCGCGTGCGACAGCGGTCTTGGCAACGCGGATCGCCATCTGGTCGTCGCCGAGGCCCGAGGCGAGGTGCGCGAGCAGGGCAACCTCGGGCTCGGTCGCGAGGCGATAGCGCAGATGCGCGAAGATTATCCGCGTGATGCCACGGCCGACGTCGGCATGGTGCGCGAGCAGCGCCGCGCGGAGGACGCTGTCTTCGCTGAACGCGCGGGCTACCTCCGCGGACGGCATCGCTGGCAGCGGCGGCGAGATCTCGAGCGGACCATCGGTGAGCCGGTGGCGTGCGAGCTGGCCATGGAACGTGTCGATGCGGGTCGCCGCATCCTCATAACGGCGGCGCGCCTGATCCTTCTGGCCGAGCTCGTCGTGGGCGCGGCCGAGCCAATAGAGCGCGCGGGCAGCGGAGAGCGGACCGTCGGCGGCGGTGTTGGAGGCTTCGAGATGGGCGAGCGCCGCCTTCGGATCCTTGAGATGGCGGAGCGCGATCCAGCCGGCGAGGAACGTCGCGTCCTTGAGCGGGTTCACGGTCAGCGGACCATGAGCGCGGACTACGTCGTAGGCCTCCTTAAAGCGATCCTCGGTGAGGTACTCGTAGGCGGCCCAGCGCCGATGCAGCCACCACGAGTCCGGATCGACGAGCTGCTCGGCTTCGGTCGGCGCACCCTTTAGGAGACGCACCACCTCATCTTCCTTGCCCTGGCTACGGGCGAGCTGAACGCGCTGGAACAGCATGCCCCAGTCCTTGCCACTCTCCTTGGCGGCGACCGGCAGCGCGGCCATCAGCTTGGCTGCTTGGTTCGAGCGGGCATAGACGGCGATGCGAGCCGCGGCCTTCTTGCGCTCGGGTTCGGCGAGCTTCGGCAGCAGGCGGCGGGCGGCTTCGACGCGTGGCGACCGCTGGGCCGCAAAGCGTCCCTCGTCGATCAGCAGAACATCGAGGCGACGCTGGTGATCGGCCGGCTGCAGGAAGCGCTCGAAGCGGCCGAGAAAGCCGCTTTCCGCCGAGGCCGAGATCTCGTTCTCGCGCCACGCCTTGACCGCCAAAGCCTTAGCGCGGGTCTCGTCGCCGAGCGCGATGTACGCGGAGGCGAGCGCGATGGCGCCGGCGCCCGACTGCGGTGGCTTGCCGCCGAAGAACGCCACGATCTCTTTCGCGGGGCCGCCGCCGGAAAGGAGCTGCTGCTCGGCCCGGAGCGTCAGCAGGCGCGTGTCCGGCCAGCCGGGGTTGGCAGCCATAAAGGCAGTGAACTCGGAGGCCGCGCCAACACCATTGCGGAGGGCCCACCACTCGACGAGCGTGCGAGCTGCGGGCTCGGCGATCTTCGCCGCTATTTCGCGCGCCTCGGCCATGTCGCGGCGATCGACCGCTTGCAGCGCGTCGCGTAGGCGCTTGGCGTCTTCCGCCGACGGGCGGCGGGCGTGGACCGGCGCGAGCAACTTGTCGAGCCCGGCGAAGTAGGCCGCTTCGGCGCCTCCCTTGGTCGCCGGAGGCACCGCGGATACGACCGACTTGTGCGGCGGTGGGCTGTCTTCAGCGCTGTCGCCCGCATCGACCGGCGACGGAGTTGCGGCAAGGCGGCTCGGGCTTGGTGCCGGAAGTGGAGGTGCCTTGGTGCTGGTGGCCGCTTTGGGAGCGGAGGTACCCTTCACTTCACTTTTGGCGGATGATTGCTGTTTGGGCTTTGGTGCGGCCTTGGTTTCGGCCTTTTCAGAGGCCTTCTTGACCTGCGCCAGCGCGGTCCCGCCTGGTGCATGCAGGAAGACCCAGGCGACGGCCGCGAGCGCCGCCAGCGACGCGCAGCCGATCAGCGGGCGCCCCGGCCCAAACCTCCCCAAACCCATGCGCAGTCTCCCCCCGCGTGGCCTCTGCGGCGCCTTCTGCTGATTCATCGCTCCACACTAGCAGTGAAACTTGCAGGCTTTCGGGCAAAGATGAAATGTGAGATACAGGCGGCAGATGTTGATCTGGCTTCAGCAGAGGCCCGAGATGACGGCCCTGATTACAGTCAACAACAGGCGCTAAACAGCGAGCAACGAGCGGAGGAAAACCATGTTCAAGGGTTCGTTCACAGCGCTGATCACGCCTTTCAAAAACAACAAGCTCGACGACCAGAGCTTCCAGCGATTCGTCGACTGGCAGATCGCGCAGGGCACGCACGGCCTCGTGCCGGTGGGTACGACGGGTGAGGCGCCTACTCTGAGCCATGAAGAGCACCGGCACGTCATCGACCTGTGCATTCGCACGGCCCGCAAGCGCGCGCCGGTCATCGCGGGAGCCGGATCGAACTCCACCGAGGAAGCGATCGAGCTCACCGAGTTCGCCAAGAAGGCAGGCGCCGACGCGGCCCTGCACTCGACCGGCTATTACAACAAGCCGACGCAGGAGGGGCTCTACCTCCATTTCAAGGCGATCAACGACGCGGTGGACCTGCCGTTCATCGTTTACAATGTGCCCGGGCGCACGGTGGTCGACATCTCCGCGCAGACGATGGCGCGGATCGCCGAGCTGAAGAACTTCGGGGGCATGAAGGACGCGACCTCGAAGATGGAGCGGCAGTCGCAGCACCGTCTGCTGATCCGTCGCCCCTATGCCGCGCTGACTGGTGAAGACGCCTCGGCACTGGGTTTCATGGCGCACGGTGGCACGGGAGCGATCTCCGTGTCATCGAATGTCGCGCCGAAGCTGTGCGCCGAGTTCCAGAACGCGTGCCTCGCCGGCAACTTCAAGCGCGCCCTGGAGATCCAGGACGTGCTGATGCCGCTGCACGATGCGCTGTTCTGCGAGACCAATCCGGGACCGGTGAAGTATGCGGCCTATCGGCTCGGCCTGATCGAATCGCCGGAGTGCCGCCTGCCGCTTGCGCCGGTCGGTGAGGCGAGCAAGAAAACGATCGACGCTGCGCTGGCGCACGCCGGCCTGCTCGAGGTGAAGGCGGCCGAGTAGCTGCAACTGGCGCCACTGTCGCTAGAGCATCATCGGACCGCAAGGAATCGCCTTCGCGATTCAGCGGTCCGATAAAGATGCTCTGGAATCATGGGGCGCGCGGTCCCTATATTAGAAGGTTCCGGATCATCGCGTCGCGGCCACCGCCGCGGCGCGCTTTATGAGTCTCGCCCACGATGTCGAAGAAGGAAGATGACGGCCGCAAGGTGGTCGCCGAGAACCGGCGGGCACGCTTCGAGTATTTCATCGAGGATACCTGGGAGGCGGGCATCTCGCTGACCGGCACCGAGGTGAAGTCGCTGCGCAAGGGCCAGGCCAACATCACCGAGAGCTACGCCGCGGCCGAGGACAACGGCCTCGTGCTGGTGAATGCGCACATCCCGGAGTACCAGCTCGCCGGCAGCTTCTTCCAGCACGAGCCGCGCCGGCCGCGCAAACTGCTGCTCCATCGCCGCGAGATCGACAAGCTGTCTCAGGCGGTCCTGCGCGAAGGCATGACGCTCATTCCGCTCGAGATCTACTTCAACGACCGCGGTCGCGCGAAGCTGAAACTCGGCCTCGCCAAGGGCAAGAAGTTGCACGACAAGCGCGAGACCTCGGCGAAGCGTGACTGGCAGCGCCAGAAGGCACGGCTGATGCGGGACAAGGGCTGAGCCGCAGCGGAGCGGGAGCTGAACATGAGCGGCGCGGGGGCGCAGGGAGCAGCGGGCGGTGGCCTCCATCGCGACGGCCTGATCGGTATCGAGCGCGCTGCGGTGCGCGCCTGGCCGGCGCAGGAGATCCGCAACGTCGACGGCTGGCTGTGGCGCTATTCGGGCGGAGGCTCCCAGCGCGCCAATTCGGTCTCGGCGCTGTTCTACGAAGGCGACGACGTCGAGTATTCGATCGACAAGGTGGAGCGACTCTATCGCGAGCACAAGGCGCCGACCCGCTTCCAGGTCGGCTTTCCGCTGTCGCAGCCCGACGAACTCGATGCACGCCTCGCCGCACGCGGCTACGTGATCCATGACCCCGTGACGACGCTCATCAAGCCGGTTGTGCCAGTCGACGTGCCGGCCGACGTCGTGTTGCGCGAGACCCCGTCCGAGGGGTGGATGTCGGTCTATCTCAGCAACGTCTCCCCGGATCGCCGCCCGTTCGCGGCCGATATTCTCGCGCGCGTGCCGGGGCCCAGGGTGTTCGCCGAGGTCGTTCGCGGTGGTGCAGTGCTGGCGACGGCCCTCGGGGTGTTCTTCGAGAATACGGTGATTGCCGAGTGCGTGGGAACGGCGGCTGCGGCGCGACGGCAGGGTGCGGCAGCCGCGGTGATGCGGGCGCTCGAAGCGTGGGCCGGTGAGCGCAGCGCCCACACCATCGGCCTGCAGGCCGTCACCACCAACGCCCCCGCGCAGGGACTCTACGCCGCCCTCGGCTACACGCCCGCAGGCACCTACCACTACCGTTATCTCGCGACGCCGTCGGGCTGAGATGTGCCGCACGAAAAAGGCCGGAGCGGCGTGCGCCCCGGCCGTTTTTCGTTTCGGATGCGGTCGAGCTATTTCTTGACGAGCGCGTCGCGGATTTCCTTGAGGTACTGCTCGGAGGGCGGCGGCGGTGCCGGCGGTGCGGCCGCCTTCTCCTTCTCGAAGCGCGCCCGCAGCATGTTGATGCCCTTGACCAGCATGAAGATGGCCCAGGCGACGATGAGGAAGCTGATCACGTTGTTGAGGAAGACGCCGATGTTGATTGCCACGGCATCCTTACCAGCCTGAGCGGCGCGAAGCGGGATCTTCAAGTCGGAGAAGTCGACACCGCCAATCAGGATGCCGAAGGGCGGCATGATCACGTCCTTCACCAGGGACGAGACGATCGTGCCGAAGGCGCCGCCGATAATGATGCCGATCGCCATGTCGAGGACGTTGCCCTTGAGGGCGAATTCCCGGAACTCGTCGAGGATCTTCTTCATGAACCCTGCTCCATGCTGGCCGTTGATCCGGTAGCCGCCATTGTAGCGGCCGCCCGCTGCGATTGGCCTTGTCGACGCGCCGAGAGGGGGTCCGCGACGCGCGATTCGAGCCTATACGTTAGGACCGGACGGGCAACGCGGTAAAGAGGGGCACGCGGAGTGTTCGTTCGCGGCCAGTCGCGGGGCCGCCGCAACCGGTGGATGAACCATCAAACCAATGCCTCAGTTGCGCCGGGCGCGGCGCGACCGCAAGATGGACATCGGCAGGGAGTTCCAGCGCTCCCTCCGCACCTACGGCACTTGGAACCGCTCGAGCGGACACGGTCTGATGATTGAAGCCTGGCAGGTCCTGACCCTGGCGCTCGGCTACGTCGGCCTGCTGTTCGCCGTCGCCTGGTTCGGCGATCGCGTCATTCGATCGCGCAAAGGCGGCAGCGGCCGGCCGGTCACGTATGCGCTTTCGCTCGCCGTCTACTGCACGTCTTGGACGTTCTTCGGCAGCGTCGGTCTCGCGGCTTCGAGCGGCTACGACTTCATCCCCGTCTACCTCGGGCCGATCCTGATTTTCGTGTTCGGCGTGCCGCTGATCCTGCGCATCGTGCGGATCGCCAAGAGCCAGAACCTGACCTCGGTCGCCGACTTCATCGCCGCCCGCTACGGCAAGAGCCCGTCGGTCGCGGCGATCGCAACCATCGTCTCGGTTCTCGGCGCGCTGCCCTATATCGCGCTGCAGCTCAAGGCCGCGTCGATCTCTATCGAGACGCTGCTGGGGCCAAGCCCGTTCAAGGATCTCGCGGTCGCGACCACCTTCGGCCTCGACACTGCACTCGTCATCGCGCTCGCGCTCGCGGTGTTCGCGGTGCTCTTCGGCACCCGCCACATCGATGCGACCGAGCACCAGGACGGCCTGATGCTGGCGATCGCGGCGGAATCCATGGTCAAGCTCGCCGCGTTCCTGGCGGTTGGCCTGTTCGTGATCTTCGCCACGTTCGGCGGCATCTCGGGTTTCACGGAGAAAGTCAGCAACAGCACCGAGATACACAACATCTTTGCGCGCGGACCGAGCGGCAGCACATGGCTCACTGTGACCGTCCTCAGTATGGTCTGCATCATCCTGCTGCCGCGCCAGTTCCACGTGACGGTCGTCGAGAACAACGCCGAGTCGGAGATCCGCCGCGCTTCCTGGCTGTTCCCGACCTATCTCGTGCTGATCAACATCTTCGTAGTGCCGATCGCAATCGCAGGGCTGCTGTTCCTGCCGAGCTTCTCGGTGGCGCCGGACATGTTCGTGCTGGCGCTGCCGATGTGGGGCAACGCCGATACGCTGGCGATGATCGCTTTCATCGGGGGACTGTCGGCGGCGACAGCGATGGTCATCGTCGAATCCGTCGCGCTCGCCATCATGATCTGCAACGGTCTCGTCGTGCCGTGGCTGCTGCGCCGGCGCATCGACGCCATCGCGCCGCACGAGGACATGAGCCGCACGCTGCTGCTCATTCGCCGCGTCGCCATCTTTGCCGTCATTCTGCTCGGCTACATCGTCTATCGGGCCCTCGGCCAGGTGCAGGCGCTCGCCGCGATCGGCCTCATTGCCTTCGCGGCCATCGCGCAGCTCGCGCCAGCCTTTTTCCTCGGGCTGATCTGGCGGCGCGGCACGGCGCGCGGGGCCATTGCCGGCATTCTGACCGGCTTCGGCATCTGGTCCTATACGCTCCTGCTGCCGTGGGTGGCACGCGCCGGCTGGCTGCCGATGAGCCTCCTCGCAGACGGCCCCTACGGCCTTACCTTCCTGCGCCCACAGGCGCTGCTCTATTTGCAGTTCGAGCCGCTGACGCATGGCGTGCTGTGGAGCCTGCTCTCCAACATTGCGGCCTATGTGTTCGTGTCGCTGCTGCGCGCGCCGGAGCCGATCGAGCGGATGCAGGCGCAGATCTTCGGCGCGGCGGATCCGCCGGCTGCCCCGCCGACGCCTGCGGCCTCACGCTTGTGGCGCACGGCGGTGACCGTCGGCGAGCTCAAGCACACCGTCTCGCGCTATCTCGGCACCGAGCGCGCCGAGCGCTCGTTCGCCGAATACGAGATCTCGCGCGGCGCGCCGCTCATCCTCAACGCCGAGGCGGACGTCGGCGTGCTCCGCTTCAGCGAGCACCTACTGACGAGCGCGATCGGCGCGGCGTCGGCACGGCTGGTGCTGTCGCTGCAACTTAGGCGCGGAAACGTATCCGGCCAGTCCGCGCTACGGCTGCTCGACGATGCCTCCGAAGCGCTCCAGTACAATCGCGACCTGCTGCAATCGGCCATCGATCAGGTGCGCCACGGTCTCGGCGTGTTCGACAAGGACATGCGGCTCATCTGCTGGAACCGGCAATATCGCGAGCTCCTGGATCTGCCGCCTGAGCTCGGCCGCGTCGGCATTCCGCTCGAGCAGATCCTGCGCAGTTGCGCCGAGCGCGGCGATTTCGGGCCGGGTTCCGTTGATGCCCAGGTCGCCGAGCGGCTGATGAAGCTCGCGGTACGTCGCGACACCTTCCTCGAGCACCTGAAGCCGAACGGGCGCATCCTCGAGATCCGGACATCGCCGATGCCGCAGGGCGGTATCGTGACGACCTATCTCGACATCACCGATCAGGTCGCCGCCTCGGAAGCGTTGGCGCGCGCCAACGAGACGCTCGAACGCCGGGTCGCCGAACGCACCGCCGAGTTGATGCGGGTCAATGACGCGCTCTCGGAGGCCAATCTCGCCAAGACGCGGTTCCTTGCGGCGGCGAGCCACGATCTCCTGCAGCCTCTCAACGCCGCGCGGCTCTATGCCTCGAGTCTGATCGAGCGGCCGCTTCAAGCCGAGCCGATGCGGCTCGCGCAGAACGTCGATTCCTCGCTCGACGCCGTCGAGGAGATCCTCGGCGCGCTCCTCGACATCTCGCGGCTCGACGCCGGGAAGCTCGAACCCGAGATACGTCCGGTCGCGCTCGGCGAGCTGATGTCGCAGCTCGAGCTGGCGTTCGAGCCGATGGCGCGTGCAAAGGGCCTGGAACTGCGCGTCGTGCCGACCCGGGCGATCGTCGATTCCGACCCGCGCCTGCTGCGCCGCGTGCTCCAGAACCTGCTATCGAATGCCATCAAATACACGGCGCGCGGCAAGGTCGTCTTCGGCGTCCGCCGGCGCGGCGGCCGGATCGAGGTCCAGGTGTGGGATTCGGGTCCGGGCATCGCGCCGGAGCAGCAGGCGCTCGTGTTCAAGGAGTTTCACCGCCTCGAGGCGACGGCGGCCGAGCGCGGCCTCGGCCTCGGACTGTCGATCGTCGAGCGCATCGGTCGCGTGCTCGATGCGACGATCGCGCTGCGGTCCGTGCCGGGCAAGGGCTCGTTGTTCTCGGTCAGCCTGGCGCGCGCCAAGGGCGTCTCAAGCCGGCGGCGGATGCCCGATCACGCGCCGGCCGTCGGCGATATCCGCGGCCTCCGCGTCCTCTGCATCGACAACGAGGCGGGCGTGCTCGACGGCATGCGGTCGCTGCTCGATGGCTGGGGGTGTCCGTCGCTCCTCGCGGCGAGCGGCGCGGAGGCCATGCGCCGTCTCGACGAAATGGGTGGACCGCCGAGCGTCATCCTCGCCGACTATCATCTCGATACGGGAACCGGGCTCGATGCGGTCAAGGCGATCCACGCCGCCGTGGGACGCCAGGTGCCAGCCGTCATCATCACGGCCGACCATTCGCTGGAAGTACAACGCGAGGTTCGCGCCATGGGCCTCATCATGCTCCGCAAGCCGCTCAAGGCGGCCCAGCTTCGCGCCATGCTGTCGCGCGTCGCGACGCAGATCAGGGTAGCTGCTGAGTGATTTTTTCGCGGTCGGCAACGGCTTCGCCTACTGCCGCGGCGGCTGCCGCCTCTCCGGTCGGTGTTCTTCCCTCGCGGCCTTCGGCCGCCACGCATCGGGGAGGAGTGTTCAGCTCTTGGCGCTACGCCAGTCGGCCTGGATGCGGTTGATGGCGATCACCGCTTGGGTCCGGCTGTCTACGTCGAGCTTCTGGAGGATCGCCGACACGTGCGCCTTGATCGTCGCCTCGGAGACGCCAAGCTGGAAGGCGATCTGCTTGTTGAGGAGGCCTTGTCCGAGCATCATCAGAACGCGCACCTGTTGCGGCGTCAGCGTCGACAGCCGCGCCACTACGTCGGCGCTCTCGGTGCCGCCTTCGCGCTCCAGCGCCACATCCGGCGGCGTCCAGATGCCGCCGCGCAGCACTGTTTCGACCGCGGTGCGGATCTCGTCGACCGACAGCGACTTCGGCACGTAGCCGGATGCCCCGAACTCCATGCAGCGCCGGATCGTCTCGGGATCGTCCAGCGCGGAAACGACGATGACGGGAATGTTCGGGTGCTGCGATCTCAGCAGCAGCAGCCCCGATAGTCCCTGGACGCCGGGCATGGTGAGATCGAGCAGGACGAGGTCGGTGTCGGCGCGCTGGGCGATCAGCTCCTCGAGCTCGGCAAGCGAGGCCGCCTGATCAATGCGCGCGTCCGCGATCGCCGAACTCAGCGCCTGGGTCAATGCGCCGCGAAACAGCGGATGGTCGTCCACGACGATGATGCTCGTTGCCATCGTACACGCCTTCACCGAGGTTGCTGGGGCTCTATCGATACGCCCCGCCGGGGACCCATACCGTTTCCGGCATGATCGACGAGCTGCCAGCGAAGAACTCGTGTGATGATCAAGAAATTCGCCAATTCCCGGAGCATCTAGGTGTAGCGAACTTCGGGACCGAGACACTAGCGCGTTTCCGGCGACTTGGCTAACATCCACGGGAATCGCCGTCGGTATGCACATCAAAAGTTGCGGGACCGCAGGCTGCGCGGGACCCGCACCGCCGCACGCCGACCACATTGGACGCTCATCTGAGGGGTCCAACCATCCCGGCCGGAGGCGCCCCATGATCGATCGCCAGGAACGCAGGCCCTATTGGCGGCACACGAAATGGCAGATGCTGGCGAGCCTGCTGCCGTTCCTCCTGGTCGTGATCGTTTTGCCCTTCTATGTGGAGGAGCTCAACGGCGCCCGTGTCCTCGGCTTCCCCTGGGGCTACTTTCTGCTCGCGCACGGCATCGGCGTCCTCGCCCTGATCACGGTGGCCTCGTTCGTGAACCGACAGGACACCATCGACCGCTGGCACGGCGCGCACGAGGACGGCTGATGCGCCGGCACGCCAAGCCTTAGGCCGTCAACACCGCTCCCAAATCGACCCAGAAGCTAGCGCCCCGACCGCCCATGTCCGTTACCCCCAGCCGCCGCCTCGTCAACCCGATGCTCGGGGTCTACTTCGGCATCTTCGCGAGCGCGTTCGTCGCGATCGCGCTGATGGCCCTCATCCTCGAACAGCTCGGCCTCGAGGACGGGCTGCTGCGCCTGCTCATCGCCGGCGGCCTCGGCGCGCTGCTGATCGGGATTGCCGTCGCGACCCGTTCCGACACGCTGCAGGATCTCCTGTTTGCCGGCCGCCGCGTGCCCGCGTTCTTCGGTGGCCTCACACTTGCGGTGACGCTGCTCGGCGGCACCAGCCTCGCGGCGCTGCCAGGGCTTTTATACCTGATCGGCTTCGACGCGCTCTTTCTCACCGTCGGCATGACGACGGGTCTCGTCGTGTTTGCCATTCTGATCGCGCCTTACGTGCGCAAGTTCGGCGCCTATTCGCTGCCCTCTTATCTGCGGATGCGGTTTGCGAGCCCGGGTCTCGGTGTCGTCGCGGCCGCTGTCATCAGTGTGCCGCTGCTGCTTCTGATTGTCGCCGAGTTCAAGATGGCGTTGATGGCCGGCAGCCTGCTGACGCAGCTTTCGCCGCTGATGCTGCCCCTGTCGATCACGGCGCTGGTGATCCTGGTGCTCGTCACGGGCGGATTGCGCTCGCTGAGCTGGACCGGGGCCGCGCAGGGCATCGTGATGATGCTCGCGGTGATGATCCCTGTCGCCGTCGTTGCCGTCCTCATGTCGCAGCTCCCGATCCCGCAGCTCAGCCATGGCCGCTCGACCCGCGCGATCCTCAGGATGGAGCTGCTCCAGGGCATTCCACACACCATCGCCGACTTCTTCGCCTTCGATCTTCCCGGCTCAGGGCTGGAGCCGACGACCCGGCGTTTCGCGACGCCGTTCGCGACCATCGGGCAGGGCGCCTTCCTGTTCTCGATCCTCGCCGTGATGGCCGGCGTCGCCGCGCAGCCGACGCTGATCGCGCGCGTCTCCGCGATGCCCGGCGTCTATGCAACCCGCAAGTCGGTCGGCTGGGCGATCTGCCTCGTCAGCGTCATCTTCCTGACGATGTCGGCGGTGGGGGTCTTCCTGCGCGAGGTCGTGATGAGTGAGATCGCCGGGCAACCGGCAGGGCAGCTCCCACAATGGCTGCCGGGCCTCGTCGCGCAGGAGCTTGCGGCCGTCGACACCGGTACGGCCAAGCTGATGCTGTCGAGCTTCACGATCCGGCGCGACGCGGCGATGGTCGTGCTTCTCACAGCCAGCAACGTCCCGGTGGCGCTCGTCTACGCTGTGGTTGCCGGACTTCTGGCGGCGGCCTTGGCGGCGGCCTCGGTGAGTGCGTTCACACTCGGCACGATCCTGTCGGAAGATGTCGTCAACGGCCCGAGGAGCGAGTTCATCGCCGACCGCGCGCGTGGATTGACGCTGCGACTGTCGTGCGCGGCCATCGTCGTGCTCGGCGTGTGGATGGCCGTGGTCGTACCTGGTGATCCGCTCGAGTTGCTGATGTGGTCCCTAGCTTTGACGGGATCGACGGCGTTCCCTGTTCTGCTTCTCTCGATCTGGTGGAAACGGTGCAACGGCTGGGGTGCGATGGCGGGCCTGCTGGCAGGCCTCGGCGTTGCGATAATCGCGCTCCTGGGCGGCGAGCTTGCCGGTATCGGTCTTCCCGGACCGATGGCGGCGGTGGTCGGCGCACCGGCCGCCCTGATCGCGAGCGCCGCGGCAAGTCTGATGACACCGGCACCTGGGCGGCATGTGCTGGAGCTCGTGCGGGACCTGCGCGTGCCGGGCGGCGACACACTGTATGATCGCGAAGTTCGCGAGGCGCGGCGGCAGCGAGTGGGCTGATCGTGCCGGTACAACGGGCGGGTGGGGCGCTCATTGCCAAATTGGTGGCGGCGGGTCAGGATCGGCGCATGTCCTCACGCGAGCAGCTGAGCCTTTATGCTCCGATCGAGCCCTACCGTACGGGCCGTCTCGCCGTCGGCCGAGGCCACGAGATCTACTTCGAGGAATGCGGCAACCGCAACGGCAAGCCGGTTGTCGTCATCCACGGTGGACCGGGCGGCGGCAGCAATCCGACCATGCGCCGCTACCACGACCCCTCGCGCTACCGGATCATCCTTTTCGACCAGCGCGGCTGCGGGCGCTCGACGCCGCACGCGAGCCTCGTCGACAACACCACCTGGCACCTCATCGACGATATGGAGCTCCTGCGTCGTCATCTCGGTATCGAGCGGTGGCAACTGATGGGCGGCTCGTGGGGCGCGACGCTGGCCTTGGCCTATGCCATCCAGCATCCCGAGCGCGTCAAGGAGATCATCCTGCGCGGCGTCTTCCTGCTGCGCGAGGCCGAGATCAAATGGTTCTATGAGGAGGGGTGTAGCTGGATCTACCCCGAAGCGTTCGCGGCGTTCCTGTCGACGCTGCCGGAGAGCGAGCGGCAGGATCCTGTCGCCTCGTACCACCGTCGCCTGACCCACGCGGACCCGCGCGTGCAAATCGAGGCAGCGCGAGCATGGTGCGTGTGGGAGGCATCAACGATGGCGCTGCGGCCGGATCCGGCGCGCATCCGGGCGTTCGCTTCGGATAGTTACGCTCTCGCGTTCGCGCGCATCGAATGCCACTACTTCATCAATCGCGGTTTTATGGAGGTCGACGGCCAGCTCCTCCGCGACGCGCCACGATTGGGGGGCATTCCCGGCATCATCGTCCAGGGCCGTTACGACGTCGTGACGCCGGCACGCAGCGCCGTGGAGCTACAGCGGGCATGGCCCGGCGCTATCCTGCAGATCGTCCCCGACGCAGGTCACGCCATGACCGAACCCGGCATCGTTCATGAGCTGGTTGCGGCTACTCGGAGTTTCGGGAAGTAGTTTTTGACTCCGCGGGCGCCAACGGCTTTTTTTTGAGTGGCGCCGGCCGGCAACGCCTTCGGCTACTGCCGCCGGCGCGGCCATTTTCCCGGTCGCGTCAAACAATGCGCTCTTCGAGCGCTGCTATTCTGTAGCGATCGAAGATCGCGCGGCTAAATCGCCGACAGCCGAGGCAGTGGCGCGGCGCGTGTAGCCGAACGCGCCCGCGCAAAGACTAAATCCTCACGCTCTCGTCCCGTTCGACGCGGCGCGAGCGGTCCCCGGAGCGATCCTCGGTCGAGGCGACGCTCTCGAGCTCGGTCATCGCCTCGTCGCGCACAGCGACGGCGAGTTCGAGCTTCTCCCGAAGGTTGGCAACGGAAGCACGCAGATTGTTGCGCCGTTGGGCTGCCGCGCGAGCGAAGGTGGAATAGGCAAAGTGCGAGTCGTCCCGCACGCCCGTGCGCTCCTCCTCGCTGGCGATCTGGCGGTCGAGGTCAGCAGCCATCTGCTCGAACTCGTGGATCATGGCTTCAATATCCGCCACTTTCCGCCGCTTCTCGTCGGCCTCGAAGCGCTTCAGCTTCAACGCACCGTCGCGGGACTTCATGACCGTCTACCCCCTACTCATGGGCACCGGGAGACCTCGTCACTCGAGGTCTTTGATGCACGCTCTCGTCGCCGGGCTCAACTCAAATTCTATGCCAAGTCGTTGCCGGCCAACGAACCGTGCGCCGACATGATACTACATCACTTGTTTCGCAGCGCATCATGCCGCCGCGTCGGTCCGCCGGGTTCGTCCAGCGATCCCCGAACCCGCAATGCACACTATCTGCGAAACGGATTAAGTTGCCGTTTCGCAACGGCTGAATCGGATCACACCGCCATGTCTCATTTTGGTCCACTTGGCGGGCTGAGGGCGCTTCAGCAACCTGTGCAAATCATGTACTAACAATTTTAGGGGGTTGACTGCAGACAGACAAGCTTCGGCAACGGCTTGGGTGATCTGCATGAAGAGTGGGGTTTCGCGACCAAACCAGCATCAACCAGCTGTCCTGCCCGGCCATGATGGCCCGTCGCGCGCTGTAATCGTCTGCGCGGATACTTGCCATGACTGCTGATGCTACGTACCTTCCAGGTGTCTCTGGCCCTGGATGGGAAGTTGTTCGAGCAACGCGAGCCTCGTGTCTCAAAAAAAAGTCCAGCGTAATTCGGCATTAGGTTTTGTTAACCTCTCGAAAGTAATGTGCAAGTGATGAACTTGCTGAGTGCAACAGTGTACTCTTCACAATCGGGGCAGCGGATCCTTTACGGGATCATGGAAGAGAGGTTGGCATGCGAGTCCTTCTCATAGAGGACGATAGCGCCACGGCGCAGAGCATCGAACTGATGCTCCAGTCTGAAGGTTTTAACGTTTACACTACCAGTACTGGCGAAGAGGGCGTTGATCTCGGCAAGATCTACGATTACGACATCATCTTGCTCGACATCAACTTGCCGGACATGAGCGGCTACGAAGTTTTGAAGACGCTTCGCGTCAGCAAGATCCAGACGCCGATCCTCATCCTGTCCGGACTGGCCGGCATCGACGACAAGGTGCGCGGGCTCGGTTTTGGCGCCGATGACTATATGACCAAGCCGTTCCACAAGAACGAGCTCGTCGCGCGTATCCAGGCAATCGTCCGCCGCTCCAAGGGTCATGCCCAGTCGGTCATCGAGACCGGCGAGCTGCGCGTCAATCTCGACACCAAGACCGTCGAGGTTAATGGCCAGCGGGTCCATCTGACGGGCAAGGAATACCAGATGCTCGAGCTTCTTTCGCTGAGAAAGGGCACGACGCTGACCAAGGAGATGTTTCTCAACCATCTCTACGGCGGCATGGACGAGCCGGAGCTCAAGATCATCGACGTCTTCATCTGCAAGCTGCGAAAGAAGCTGCAGACGGCGACCGGCGGCAAACATTACATCGAGACCGTCTGGGGACGCGGCTACGTGCTGCGCGAACCCGGCGATGGCAAGACGGTCGCTGCCTAAAATTGAGGTGCAAGCGCTGGGCGCGCTGCCCGACGCCAACCTCGCGGCAGCGCGAACAGTGTACAGGGCGCCCTTCGTGGCGCCCTTTTGCTTGGCCTTTATTCGCCAGCCGCTGCCTTGCTGACGGGTGTCCTTTCTGCGATACTTCGATTGAACCGGCGGCCATGGCAAGCCGCCCGAGGTCCCGGGGCTCAACGCGAGCCCGCTGGCCTGCTCTTCATCGCTTCATCGTGTGGCCTATGGTTCCGGTGGAGCCGCCTTGAACAATCGCACTCTAGGGAGTTCTGCGGCATGGGTTCGTTTAGCGTCTGGCACTGGCTGATCTTCCTCGTGATCGCGCTGCTGCTGTTCGGTGGCAGCGGCAAGATCTCTTCGATCATGGGTGACGTCGCCAAGGGTATCAAAAGCTTCAAGAAGGGCATGACGGAGGACGACGACGTCGCCGCCAAGCCGGCCGACGGGCCGAAGAAGCTCGAGGGCAGCCCGCCCGAGACACATCCGGCGAGCACCACCCCGTCCGGTACGAAGGTCGGATAGTCGTCGATTGGCAATCGCTGCGCGCCGGCGAGCGAGGGTGGAGACGGGCCGGCCCGGAAGGTGGTGGCCTGTGTCACACCGCCGGTGGCGGGACCCGGGCTGGCGGGGGTAGGATCGCGGTTGGCACAGGCGATGCGAGTGTTGGCATCGCAGGGTCTGCTGCCCAAACCGGCCATTAGCGCTGCGGCGAGACCGCATCACAGAAGGCGATCATGTTCGATCTCACGTCAGGGAAACTGCTGCTGCTGGGTATCGTGGCCCTGATCGTGCTCGGTCCGAAGGATTTCCCGATCCTGCTGCGCACGATCGGCAAATACATGGGCATCATCAAGCGCCAGGCCGACGAATTCCGCGAGCAGTTCAACGAAGCGATCCGCGAGAGCGAGTTCGACCAGATCAAGAAGGACGTCGAGGGTCTCGGCAAGGACCTCGACTCGACGATGCGGGAGACGCAGGAGAGCGTCACCAAGGAGCTCGGAACCGTCACGCAGGAGTTCGAGACCGTCCGAAGCGACATTGATGCGCAACTCAGCGACCCGCTAAAGCCGTCGCCGCACACTGATGGCTACACACCGATCGGAATCGAGGATCAGCCCGCGCCCGCGAAGATCGAGACGATGGAGCCTCCGGTGGCAACGACGTCCGATCTCCACGACGCAAACGGCATACCGATGCAACCCGTCACGCCTGAGGCGCCTTCATCGCCAGCCCCGGTCGAGAGGGCCAGCCTGAATGGCACCGGGCACCATCCGGAACCTGCCCGCGGGACCGCAGAACCCGCGGCCAAGAGCGGAACCTGATCGCGCCATGACGGACACGCTAGTCAACCCGCCGACCAAGCCAGTTCTCGAACCGGGGAAGGGGCAGCCGGAGGACAACGGCCAGTCCGAGATCGACGCCTCGCGCGCGCCCCTGATCGAGCACCTGACCGAGCTGCGTCAGCGCCTGATCTACTCGCTGGTGGCCTTTTTCGGCACCTTCGTGCTCTGCTTCTTCTTTGCCAAGCCTATCTACAACGTTCTAGTCTGGCCGTTCGTCCGCGTGGTCGGCGCCGACCACGCCAAGCTGATCGCCACCCACTTCCTCGAGCAGCTCTTCACCAACATCAAGCTGGCGATGTTCGGGGCGGCGTTTCTGTCGTTCCCAGTGGTGGCCATGCAGAT
>VFQN01001080.1_pt1 | contig 47783 bp, 13 predicted proteins | sample 3512371 | NCBI WGS metagenome assembly VFQN01 (sample SAMN10412370, study PRJNA504923) | tailings metagenome | isolation source: Replicate 2 from Balatoc abandoned mine | place: Philippines: Itogon, Benguet | collected 2017-08-28
GGGGAGGTGAGCACGATTCTGTCGTTGGCCACGGCGATCGAACCGGAGTGGCTGCGGGAACTCTTTCCCGGGGACATGGGTCGGCGGGTGCGGGTGAGTTACGACGGGATGGCCAAGCGGGTGGTGGCGGAGGAGCAGGTTTTGTTTCGGGATCTGGCGATCGAGGTGCGGCGGATGGACGTGCCGCCGGCGGATGCGGCGGCGGAGTTGCTGGCCGACGAGGTGCTTGCCGGGCGGCTGACCCTCGGGGGGTGGGATCACGGGGTGGAGCAATGGATCGCGCGGTTGAACTGTCTGGCGCGGTGGTGTCCGGATCTGGGGTTGCCGCCGATCACCGATGCGGACCGGAGGGATCTGGTGATCGAGGTCTGCCGTGGCGCGGCGGGTTATCGGGACATCAAGGATCGGCCGGCGCGACCGGCGGTGCAGGCCTGGCTGAACGGGCAGCAGCAGGCGCTGGTGGAGAAGCACGCCCCGGAGCGGCTGGAACTTCCGAACGGCCGCAAGCCCAAGGTGACCTATTCCGCGGAGAACCCGCCCTTCATCGCCCTTCGCATCCAGGAGCTGTACGACGTGCAGCAGACCCCGCGCATCGCCATGGGCCGGGTGCCGGTGACCGTTCACATTCTCGCGCCGAGCATGCGTCCGGTGCAGGTCACCCAGGACCTGGCGAACTTCTGGAAGGAGCACTATCCGCGGGTGAAGTCGGAGATGCAGCGGAAGTACCCGAAGCACGAATGGCGGTAGCGCCCGCGCGGGTCAGGGGCGGCGGGGCGGGCGGATGGCGTCGAGGACCGCATGGATCTCGGCGTCGGGCACGCTCCGGCCCCAGACCACATCGCCGATCCGCCGGGCGAGGACGAATTTGACCTCGCCGCCGGCGACCTTTTTGTCGAGGCGCATCGCGGCGAAGAGGCGTTCGCGCTGGGCGGGGGACAGCCGGATGGACGTGGGGAGACCGGCGCGTTCGAAGAGGGTGCGGATGCGTGCGACCTCGGGCAGGGGCAGGCCGGTGAGCCGGGCGGAGAGGAGGGAGGCGGCGACCTGGCCGACCGAGATGGCCTCGCCGTGGAGGTAGCGGCCGTAGGCGGTGATGGCCTCGATCGCGTGGCCCAGGGTGTGGCCGTAGTTGAGGGTCGCGCGGCGGCCCGTCTCGGTTTCGTCCTCGGCGACGATCCCGGCCTTGATCTCGCAGCAGCGTGCCACGACGGGGGCGAGGACCGCCGGGTCGCGGTCGAGCAGGCGGTCGAGGTCGCGTTCGAGGCGGCGGAAGAGGGTGGCGTCGGCGAGGATGCCGTACTTGATCACCTCGGCGAGGCCGGCGCGGAACTCGCGGTCGGGCAGGGTGCGGAGCACGTCGAGGTCGCAGAGGACGAGGCGGGGCTGGTGGAAGGCGCCGACGAGGTTTTTGCCGGCGGCGAGGTTGACCCCGACCTTGCCGCCGACGGAGCTGTCGACCTGGGCGAGCAGGGTGGTGGGGACCTGGACGAAGGCGATGCCGCGGAGGTAGGCGGCGGCGACGAATCCGGCGAGGTCGCCGGTGACGCCGCCGCCGAGGGCGACGACGAAGGATTTGCGTTCGAGGCGGTGGGCGGCGAGTTGGTTGAAGCAATGTTCGACCACGCGGAGGCGTTTGGCCGGTTCGCCGGCGGGGACGGTGATGAGGAAGGGGTGGAAGCCGGCGTCGGAGAGGCTGGCGAGGGCGATGTGGGCGAAGCGCGGGGCGACGTTGGCGTCGGCGATGACGGCGCAACGGGGTGCGAGGCCGAGGGGTTGGCATCGTTTGCCGAGGGAAGCCAGGAGGCCGTCCCCGACGAGGATGGGATAGCTTCTGGAGCCGAGAGCCACGTGGACCGTGCGCATGGGGGCGAGGGTATGGGACGGGGCGTTGGAGTTCCACACGGGAGGCGGCGTGGGTTGGGCAGATTGGGCTGGCGCTGGCGGGGCGGTGGGGGGAGAAGGATCGAGGAGCGTATGAGACGAGGACCGGGACAGGAGCTTGGTGGCGGCGGGGCCGGTCGGGCCGGTCGGGCCGGGTCGCGACGCGGATTTCTGGTGTCGGCGGGGTTGGGATTGGGGTTGGGGCTGGTGTCGGGCGCGCGTGGGGCGGCGGGGCAGATCGAGGAGCTTCTGGGGGTGGGGCGGCGGTGGCTGGAGGGGGAGTTGGATCCCGCGGTGCTGGAGCGGCTGCGGAGCGGGGGTTCGGCGCAGTGGACGGCCTGGCTGGAGAAGGCAGCGGAGGGGATGCGTGGGGAGTACGTGCTGGATCTGGCGGCGTTGGAGGATGCGGCGGGGGTTGTGCTGCCGCTGCTGGAGGGGCGCGCCGAGACGCGCGGGTATGCATCGTGGCTGAGGGCGCGGATGGACTACTTCAAGGTCGCCGACTATTTCCGGGAAACGTTGCCGAAGCCGCCGGCGGTGCCGGGTCAGCCGGCGCCGCCGCCGATGACGCCGACCCCGGAGCAGGAGCGGCGGGCGTGGCGGAGGCAGGTGGAGGGGCAGGCGCCGCCGAAGGGGGCGGCGACCTGGGTGCCGAAGCTCAAGCCGGTGTTCGGGTCCGCGGGTGTGCCGCGGGAGTTGGTGTGGCTGGCGGAGATCGAGTCCTCGTTCGATCCGCTCGCGCGCAGTCCGGCCGGGGCGGCGGGCATGTTCCAGCTCATGCCGGCCACGGCGCGGGATCTGGGGTTGAAGACCGCGCCGAACGACGAGCGGCTGGTGCCGGAGAAGAACGCGAAGGCCGCGGCGGTTTACTTGTCACGGATGCGCCGGCAGTTCGGCGACTGGCCCCTGGCGTTGGCGGCGTACAATGCCGGTCCGGGGCGGGTGTCGGACACGCTGAAGCGGCGGCGGGCGCGGACGTACGACGCGATCGCGCCGCATCTGCCGGCGGAGACGCAGATGTACGTGCCGAAGTTGGACGCCGTGCTTCAGCGGCGCGAGGGGGTCGCCCTGGCGGCGCTGGGGGCGCGCGGCAGGGGCTGAGCGTGCCGGTCGACGTTCAGGAGGCCCTGGAACCGTAGATCTTCTCGGGGTCCTCGAGCCGTGGTTCGGTGATCTCGAAGCCGGCCCCGCCGTTGCGGGCGGAGCGGAAGAAGCACGATCGGTAGCCCTCGTGGCAGGCGGCGCCGGTTTGTTCCACCTGGATCAGGAGGGTGTCGCCGTCGCAGTCCGTCGCCACGTCGAGCACGCGTTGGACATGGCCGCTGGACTCGCCCTTCTTCCAGTACTTCTGGCGGGAACGGCTCCAGAAATGGGTGAACCCGGTCTCGAGCGTGCGTTCGATGGAGGTGCGGTTCATCCAGGCCATCATCAGGACACGGCCATGGTCCTTGTCCTGGATGATCGCGGGGATCAGACCGTCGTCATTGAACTTCAGGGAATCGAGGAAGCTCGTGGTGTTCATGGTCCTGATGGGTCCCGTTGCCGGGGGGGTGCGAGAGTGCCAGATTCGGTGGTGGATGCAACGGGCCCGCACTGTGAATTCCCGCGGTGGGGCGGGGTGGCGTTTCCCCGATTGCCAAGGTCCGCGGCGGGCGGCTAGCGTGCCACTGATGAAACGCGTCGCATTCTGGCTGGTTTTTCTGGGCGTCGCGCTCGTGGCCCGGGCGCAGACGCCGGACGCGGAGTTTCTGCGGATCTACAACGTGATGCAGGAGGGGGAGACCCTGGAGCGGTCGGGGCGGGCATCCGAGGCCATCGATCGATTTCGTACCGCTCAGGAGGAGATGCAGCAGTTCTCCCGGGCCTATCCCTCGTGGAACGAGAAGCTGATCAAGTTCCGGCTTTCGTACCTTGCCGGGAAGATCGGGTCGCTTTCGTGGAAGCGGCCGGAGCTTGCGGTGACGCGACCTTCCCCGCTGGGAGTGGTGCCGGCACCGTCGCTTGGGCGAGGGAGCGCGGGAGCGGGGGAACTTGAGCGGCGGGTGGCGGAGGCGGAGGAGAAGGTGTTGGAGGCCATGCGAGCCGCGGATGAGGCGAATGCGCGGGCGAACACCGTCGCGGAACGCAGCGCGCGGCTGGCGCTGGACCTGCGGCACGCGCGGGACCGGTTGGAGGTCCTGCAGGCGGCCCAGCAGAATCTCGAGACGGCGCGCCAGCGGCTGGAGACCGAGCGCACGACCCTGCAGGCCCGGCTCAGGGAGGCGCTGGCGCCGAAGCCCGCCTCGCTCGACCCGGCCGAGCTGGGCCGGGCGCAGGAAAGGAACCTTCTTCTGACCAAGGAGAACGAGATCCTGAAGGCCAGCCTCGACCATCAGATGGCGGAGAACAAACGCATCCTCGAGACCGCGGCGAAGGCGCTCGAACTCGAGAAGCAGCTTGGCGAGGCCCGGGGCGAGCTCGCGGTCCTGCGCCGTGAGAACAACGATCTCCGGGGCGAACGCCAGAGGCTGGTCGCCAAAGTCGAGGCCCTGGGTCGCAAGGCTGATCCCTCGGGGGCCCTGCGGGACGAGATCGAGGAACTCAAACGCGAACTCGCCGCCGCGCGCGGTTCGGAGGTCGCGCCCCAGGCCGACGCCGCCGCGGAACTCGCGAGCCTGCGATCGGAACTCGCGGACCAGCGCACCGCCACCCGCGATCTGAGGGCGGAGAACGCCACGCTGGCCCGGGAACTCGAGCGCCTCACCGCGATCAAGGTCCCGCCGGGCAGCCTGCGCACCGCGGAATTGCCGGGGACGGAGCTTGCGGCCATCGATCCGGAGCGCGTGCGGCGTCTGGAGCAGGAGCGGGACGACCTTCGGCGGGCGTTGGACGATGCGCGGTCCGCTCTGGCGCGCCATCAGGAGGCTGACGCCACGCGTACGGGCGAGTTGAACCGCAAGGTGGAGGGGTTGCAGGCGCGCATCGCCACGCTCGAGGCGAAGGCCGAACCGTATTCGCCCGAGGAACTCGCGCTCTTCCAGGCCCCCTCCCGCGCGGCGGAGATGGCCAGCCTCCCCGCGGGTCGCACCCAGGGCCCGGGTGTGGGCGCGGGCGCCCTCCCGGCGTCCAGCGGCGGGTCGCGGAGTGAACCGGTTCTCGTGGCCCAGGCATCGTCCGGCGGCGCACCTGCGGCGGCTTCGCCGGCACCCACCAACGCCCCGGCGGCTTCACCGGCCCCTGCCGTCGCCGCTCCATCGTCTGCCGGCGCGGACCCCGGCACCGCCGCCGCCCCAGCCGCTGCCTCCGGCACCGGCACCGGACGTCGCCGGACCCTGCGGGATCTTCCGCCGGGGGCCAGCATTCTCGCCGCGCAGGCGCAGCAGGCCTTTGTGCAACGGCGCTTCGAGGAGGCGGAGAAGGCCTACCGGGAGATCCTGTCGCTGGACGAACAGAACGTGTTCACCCTCGGCAATCTCGCCGCGATCCTGGTGGAGCGCGGCCGCCTGGAGGAGGGGGAGGCCCTGTTGAGCCGGGCGTTGAACGTGGACGCCGAGGATCCCTTCAGTCTCTCGCTCCGCGGGATCATCCGGTTCCGGCAGCAGCGCTACGACGAGGCCTTCGAGGCGTTGAGCAAGTCCGCCCAGCTCGATCCCGACAACGCGGACACCCAGAACTACCTGGGCATCACCCTGAGCCAGCGCGGTCAGCGCAAGGCCGCCGAAGCCGCGCTGCGGAAGGCGCTGAAGCTCAGCCCGACCTCCCCGGCCGCCCACTACAACCTCGCCGTCGTCTACGCCACCCAGAAGCCCCCGTTCCTCGAACTCGCCCGTTACCACTACGAAAAGGCCCGCCGCTCGGGTCAGCCGGCGAATCCCGCCTTCGAGGGTGTGCTGCGGGGTGAGATTCCCACCGAACCCCCGGCCCAGTAACCCGCGGACCACGACGGCATGCTCCGGCCGGTGACCACGCTGAACCGCGGGCTCCCGTGGGGCGCGGTTCTGCTCCTGGCGATGCTGTTCCTCGGACGTCCGGCTCCGGGGTCGGCGGCGGAATCCCGGGCGAAGGACGTCGCGGACGCTCCGGTGGCGGAGGGGTTGAGCGTTGACGCGCAGGGTCGGCTCTTGCTGCGCGGCAGGGTGTATCGCGGGCTGGGGGTGAATTACTACGACGCCTTCGTGCGTTCGCTCGGGGCGGTTCCCGGCCGGGATGTCGAAGCCGGGTTTCGGGTTCTGGCGGAGCACGGGATTCCGTTCGCACGATTCTCCGCGGGCGGCTACTGGCCGGTGGACTGGGGGCTTTACCGGACGAACGCGATGGCGCACTGGGCGCTGTTGGACCGGGTGGTGGCGGTGGCCGAGAGGACCGGCGTGGGGCTGATCCCGTCGCTGTTCTGGCATCCGCCGACGGTGTCGGATCTTGCCGGGGAGCCGGTGGATCAATGGGGCAACCCGGAGAGTGCGACGCATCGTTGGATGCGGGACTACACCCGGGAGGTGGTCACCCGGTACCGGCGATCGCCGGCCGTCTGGGCCTGGGAATTCGGGAACGAGTTCAATCTCCCCGCCGACCTGCCGAACGCGGCGGAGCATCGGCCGCCGACCCCGCCGGGGTCGGGTGCGCCGGCGGTGCGGACGGAGCGGGACGACCTGACCCACGCGGCGATGCGGGTGGCGCTGGGGGAGTTTGCCCGTGAAGTCCGGCGTCATGACCCGCATCGGCTGATCGTGTCGGGGAACGCCTTCCCACGACCGAGTGCCTGGCATCAGATGCACGAGCGGTCCTGGGGTCGGGACGACAAGGGGCAGTGGCAGGCGATGTTGGGCGGGGACAATCCCGGGCCGGTGGGCACGCTGTCCGGTCGGCTTTACGCGGAGACGGATCTCGAGCGGCTGCCCTGGGCGGCGGAACGGGCGGCGGCCGAGCGCAGGCCGCTGGTGGTGGGGGAGTTCGGCGTGGCGGGCGAGCCCACACCGGAAGCGCTGGGGCGGTTGGAATCGATGCTCGACCTGCTGGAGGCGAACCGGGTGCCGCTGGCGGCGCTCTGGGTGTTTGATTTCGACGGTCAACGGCACGACTGGAACGTCACGGCGGAGAATCCGCGCGCGGTTTTGCTGAAGGCCGTGGCCCGGCGAAACGCCGCCTGGTCCGGGAACGCCGGGCCGTGACGCGCGGCGGTTGGCTCAGGGGAGCCGGGGTCGGGGGTTGGGCGGCGCGGGGCGTGGTGCGTCGTGCGTGGGGCTATGGGGTGGGTTGCCGGGGTGCTCTGGACACGGACGGGTTTCGGGCCACGATGGCCCGTTGCCTTGGGCGGTTGCCCGGGTCGGGTGGCTGCATGACATCCGACGAAACCTTTCGGGCTTGTGCGCCGTCCACAGGCTGATGCGCCTCATGAAAACATCCCATACATCCGCGGATCCTTGTGGTCCTTCCCTTGAATTCACCTCGAGTCGCCCGGCGGGGCCGGGGTTGGCGTTGGTCGCCGGGCTTTTCTGGATAGGAGCCCTGTCCGGGGCGGTTGGTGCCGAGGACGGCGCCCTGGGGCAATGGCCGCAGTGGCGGGGTCCCCTGGCCAACGGCATTGCGCCAAAGGCCAGTCCGCCCACGCGCTGGAGTGAGACCGAGAACGTGAAGTGGAAGATCAAGGTGCCCGGGAAGGGCAGTGCGACACCGATCGTGTGGGGCGACCTGATCTTCGTGCAGACCGCGATTCCCACGGGGCGCAAGGTGGAGCCTGCCGAGGCGCCGAAGCCCGAGGCGGGGTTGCGTCCGCGGGTCGGGCAGGTCTTCGCCCAGGCGCAGCCACCCCAGCGTGGCGATGGTCCGCCCGGCGGCGGGCCGCGTCGACGGGGTCCGGGCGGTCCGGGCGGTGGCCGGGGCGAGAAGCCGACCGAGGTTCAGCAGTTCGCGCTCCTCGCGCTCAATCGTGCCGACGGCAAGACCGTCTGGCAGCGGACCATCCGGGAGGAGGTCCCGCATGAGTCGCATCATCCCGACCACGGCTTCGCCTCGCACTCGCCGATCACCGACGGCAAGCGCGTGTATTCCTGGTTCGGATCGCGGGGATTGCACTGCTTCGACCTGTCGGGGAACCCGGTGTGGCAGAAGGATTTCGGGCGGCTCCGCACCGCCAACACCTTCGGGGAAGGCAATTCGCCTGCGATTCACGGCGACGTGCTGGTGATCAACTGGGACCACGAGGACGAGGACTTCGTGGCGGCGCTGGACAAGAACACCGGGCGGGAGCTTTGGCGGAACAAACGGGACGAGCGGACCACCTGGACCAGTCCGTTCATCGTCGAGCATGAGGGGAAGGCCCAGGTCGTGGTGTCGGCGACGCAACGTGTCCGGAGCTACGACCTGGCGACGGGCCAGCAGCTTTGGGAATGCGGCGGGATGACCGGGAACGTGATACCGACGCCGGTGTCGGACTTTGGAATGCTGTACGCCATCAGCGGGTTCCGCGGGGCTGCGCTGCTGGCGATCAAGCTGGGGCGCACGGGTGATCTGACCGACACCGACGCCATCGCCTGGCGTCATGGGAAGGCCACGCCTTATGTGCCGTCGCCGCTGTTGTACGGGGACAGGCTGTATTTCTTCTCGGGGAACAACGCGATTCTGTCCTGCCACGATGCGAAGACCGGGCAGCCCGTGTTCAGCGAGGAGCGGTTGGCGGGGCCCTCCGGGTTCTATGCCTCGCCGGTTGGGGCGGACGGGCGGGTGTATCTCGCGGGCAGGAATGGCACGAGCGTGGTGTTGAAGCACGGCGCCGGGCTGGAAGTGCTGGCGACCAACGTGCTCGAGGACCGGTTCGACGCGTCGCCCGCGGCGGTGGGTGGGGCGCTGTTCCTCCGCGGCCACGACCACCTCTACTGTATCGCGGAGAAGTGAAGCAGGCGGGCTGCGGCATCCGGCGGTGAAGGGCGCCGCCGGGCCGGCCGCCGAAGGTTGGGGCGGGGCTGCCACGTGGACCGTGGGCCAGCCCCGGCCGTTGCTCGGTGAGGGGTGTGGGCGTGGGGCGCAGCGAAACCGGCCCGGGCCGGTTTGCCGCCTCCCCTCACGCGGGTGGAACCTCGGTGATGCGATGGGTGGGGACCGGCTTGCCCGGGCGGAAGTGCTCGAGGTGATCGAGGGTTCCCCGGACCCCGGGGAGGTCGCGTTCGAGGTCGGCGAGGGCTTCACGCACCGCGGTGCCGAGCACGTCGGGGGGGGCCTCGGCGCGGAGGTTGAGGATGAGTTGGCCGGAATCCACGGGCGCCTCGAGCTGGAGGGACAGTTCCGGGATGAAATCGTTGCGGACGAGGCTGATCGCGGCGACCTCGCCGGCGAGGTTGGCATCCGGGCTGAGGGTCATCTTGAGGTGGGCCACCTCGGCGCGGGCTTTGCCGAGCCGCTCCTGAATCCTTCCCGCCAGGGTCTTGAGCAGAAGGTCGGCGTCCACCCCGGCACCTGGCCCGGCCTTGATCTGCACCGTGGCGTTGAGCCATCCCAGCAGCGCCTCGCCGTCCGCATAGATCCCGTAGTCCACGGCCATCGCGCTGCGGGCGGACTGCTCGCCGCGGGTGATGCGTGCGAACCAGTCCTCGATGTTCCGGTCCTGGCGGACGGACACGTCGAGCACGTCCTTGCCCGGGTGGTCGCGGGCGATGGCCTCGCGCAACGCCGCCAGACGGGCGCCGTCGACGAGGTCGGACTTGCTGATCACCACGATGTCGGCCTCCTCGATCTGCTTGCGGTAGATGTAGAGGACCTTGTCCGAGAAGGTGCCCCCGCGTTCCAGATTGAAGACCCGTGCGGCCCGCACCGGATCCACGAGCACGCTGATCGGAGCCACGGTGAAGGCGTCGCCGTACATCCGCCGGAGGGGGTAGGTCACCGTGGCGGCGAGGTCGGTGCAACTGCCGACCGGTTCGGCGATGAAGACGTCGGGGCGGCTGGCCTCGGTGAGGCGCTGGGCGGCCTCGACCAGGGAATTGAAGCGGCAGCAGAAGCAGCCCCCGGGGATCTCCTCGGTGGCGAATCCCTGCGAGCGAAGCATCGCGGTGTCCACGAGGTTCCGGCCCTGGTCGTTGGTGATCAGGCCCACCCGGAGTCCCTGGCCGGTGAGCTGCCGTGCGAGTCGTCCGACCGCCGTGGTCTTCCCGGCGCCGAGGAACCCGCCGATCATGATGTAGCGGGCTTTGGTGGTTGGGGATGGGCTCATGATGGGCAGTGAGGGGTCCTGGTCGGCTGTCGGATCGAACGTGTGCGCAAAGGAGCAGACAACCCCGCGGATCCGACAAGGGAAAAATCCTGGGCCGCACCCGGGATGGGAGCCCGCCCGGTTGTCGGCAGGGCTCCGGTGCGGGTGGTTTCTGGGGCCGGCCCGGTCATGGCGGGCGAGCTTGCGGGGCGTGGATCGCGCGGGCAAGCGGCGGCGGATGGCAGCGGACGGAACGGGCGGTGTGTCCCGGCCCGCTCCGTCCGAGGTGGTGAGACGTGGCGTGGTTCAGAACCGTGCGGTGAGCGCGACCCGGGCCTGGATGGGTTCGACCGGGTGGAAATGGCGCTGAAGCACGACCGGGCCGCCCGGGCGGACCCGTGACTCATAGGCGTAGGTGATGTCGTCGTCGCGGCGGTCGAGCACGTTGACCACGTCGGCGCTGAGCGTCCAGGTCCGGTTGAACCGGTAGCCGACCTGGGCGCCGAGGAGGATCGTTTCGTCCGAGCGGAAGCTGTCGTCCTCGATCAACGGCCTCGGGCCGAAGTAGCGGAGGCGGACGCTTGCGAACAGACCGCGGGCCGGGTGGTAGCTGATGCCGGTGGCGACGACGCTTTCGATGGAGCCCGGGATGCGGTCGCCCGCGGGGTCGTCGTCGCGGAAGCGTGCGTGGGAGAACGAAACGTCGAGGTCGAGGGTGAGGTCGCGGGCGAGGGTGTAGTAGTTGGCCCATTCGACGCCGTAGCGGCGGCTGGGGCGGCTGGCCTCGGTGAGGCCGGCGTCGCCGACGAAGAGCAGCTCGGAATCGATGTCCAGCCACCAGAAGGAGACCGTGCTCTGGAGTCCGGGCACCGCGACGGTCCTTAGACCGACCTCGGCGCCGACGGTGGGCACCAAGGGGTCGGCACGTCGGATCGGATTGCCGTCGGCGTCGACGTCGCTGCCGGTCACGGGATCGACGCGTGTGACGGCGCCGCGGGCGTCGTTGCTGTGAAACCCGAGTCCGCCCTGGGCGTAGACCTCCGTGCCGGCCCACGGGCCGGCGACGACCCCGAGCTTGGGGCTGGCGATGGCGTCGGTGCGGTCCCCGGAGTTCTCCGGCCGCAGGCTCTCGACGTCGAAGTGGTAGAGATCGGCGCGGACACCGGCGACGGTCCGGAGTTTCGGGGTCCAGCGGACCTGGTTCTGCAGGTGGAACCCTGCGCTGGTCTGGTGGATGTCGTCCTCGCGCGTGGTGGCCGGCACGAGGCTGCCGTCCTCGGTGTTGATCTTGTCGGTGCGCCGCCGGCGTTCGGTCTGATAGAGGCCGTTCTCGATGGCGTCGGTGCGGACCTGGGTTCCGAAGGTGGTTTCGACCTCCCTTGCCCCCCATTGCCCGTAAAGGGTGTGACTCGCCTGGAGCCCGCCCACCCAGCGCCGGTCGGTTTGCTGAAACTGATCCCCGCGGACCTGGTCGGTGAGGAAGTAGGTGAAGTTGGAGAACAGGTCGAGGTCGTAGTAGAAGCCGTAGGCCTCGATCCGGGTGGCGGATTCGGCGTCCGCGCGGTGCCACTCGGCCTGAAGGCTGTACCGCTGGGAGTCGCCGCCGGTGGTGTCGTCCAGCGATCCGAAGATGGGAACGACACCTTCGGCGACCGCGCTTTCGGCGACCTGATCGCTGGAGTCCCATTTCCCGTGGTACCCGCGGAAGGTGACGCTGGCGCCGCGTTCGGCGTCGCCGACGCTGTAGGTCAACTGTCCGTTGAACTTCTGGTAATCGTCGGGGTTGTCCCAGGGGCCGTCGTGGTGGAAGGCCTCGACGCCGTAGAGCAGGTGTCCCGAACCCAGGCGTGGCGAGGCGGCGTACACCGCCCGGCCGTAGCCGTACATGCCGCCTTCGAGGACGGCGATGGACTGCGGGAGCACGCGGAAGGTCTCCAGTTGGACCGCGCCTGCGGAGCCGAAGTCGCCGACATCCGCGGCGTAGACGCCCTTCTGGTAGTTCACCCGTTCGATCAGTTCCGGGATGACGATGTTGATGTCGGTATAACCCTGGCCGTGGCCGTGGCTGGGAAGGTTGACCGGCATGCCTTCGATCCGGGTGAGGAAGTCGGTGCCGTGGTCGAGGTTGAAGCCGCGGAGGAAGTACTGGTTGGCCTTACCTCCGCCGGCGTGCTGGGTGACGATCACGCCCGGCACGGACTCGAGCACCTCGCCGGTGCGCGCGATGGGCCGGAGGTCGAGTTGCTGGTAACCGACGGTTCCCTCGGAGGCGGACCGGGCCACCTCCAGGAGACTGTCGCCGCGGCCGCGGACCAGCATGGACGGCAACGGGATGACGGGGTCGGTCGCCTTGCTGGACTCGGTCGATTCAACCGATTCGGCTGAATCGATTGGGCGGGGTGACGGGGCGGGGGATGGTTCCTGTGCGCGTCCCGCCGCGCCGAGGGCGCAGACGCAGGAGCACAGGATCAGGCTGAGGTGAGGGTGGGATGGGAACTGAGGTTGGTACATGGTTGATCTGCAATCGCTGAAGGTTCTGGTTGGACGCCCGTGCGCCTCCGGCACGCGTCGACCGGAATCGAGTCCGGGACGTGGAGGCGGACGAACGGCGGTCGGTTCGCCGCAACGGGCGGCGGGTGACCGCTTCCCCCGCGGAGGGGGGTGGATGGCATGGACCGAAGCGGACGCGAAGTCCGTGGCCGGGTCGGGCGTTGGCGGTTAAGCCGGGGAGGAGGGCGGAGGGCCACGGCCGGACCTCAACGCCTCCCAGCCTGAGGCCGGGATCCAGGCCGTGGCGGTGGGGGCGATGGTGCCGAGGGGGATCGGGCCGTGGACAGGACTGCCGAGGAAGGTGCCGACATCGAGCAGGCCGTCGGCGAGAAGCTGGGTTAATCCCGGGTGGGCATGGTCCTCGCCCGCCGGGCCGCTGGGAGGATGCGGATGACCGTGGTTGTGACCGTGACCGTGGTCATGGTCATGGTCATGGCCGTGGTGGAAATGCGGAGTGGCGGGTCCGGAGTGGCGGTGGGCGGGATGGAAGTGGTGGTGATCCGGGCCTTCACCGGCGTGGGCGATGAGGCGGTGGAAAGCCGGGTGGTTTCCGAGGAGGCCGCAGAGGGCGAGGCCGAGCGTGGCGAGGACGGCGAGGCTGCGGCGGGTGAGGGAAGGAACGCCCTGGCCGCGCGGGATCGCGGGTGCGGGTGGTGTTCCTCTCATGGCGGGCAGGGCATACGCGCCGAAGCGGTCCGGGGCGAGCAGGATGTTGGGGAAAGGCGAGTTGCCGGGGTGGAAGGTGGTCGTGGCTGAGGGGAGGCTGCCGTGAGCGGGAGGAGACCGAACGGCCGGGGAGGGTGTGGGGGGGCCGGAAGGATTGGCTGTCCGGCATGGATTCGAACCATGACAAACTCCTCCAAAGGGAGTTGTGCTACCATTACACCACCGGACAACCGAACCGAGGCCCTAGATTGGACACCGGCGAAGGGCCGCCAAGGAAAAATTTTCGGGCTTTGACGCAATCGTCGTGGGGGGCTATTTAAGCAGGTGTCGGTTCATCGGAGTTGAGCGTCATGAAAAACAACCGATTGCGCGCCTGCCTTTTCCTGTTGGTGACGGGTCCGGGCTGCCTGTCCTGGGGTGCGCTGAAGCCTGAGGGGGATCGCATCGAGTTTTCGCCGCCGCGCGACGAGTTGCGGGTGGCGCCGATCACCGGATCGGAACTGGATCGGCGGTCATTCAATTTCCAGCGGCGCGATTCGGGCGGGTCGTTGACGGACATTCCGGCGGCGGTGCCGTTGCCTGCGCCCGACCGGGTGAATCGGTTGCGCGCCTTGGAAGAACTGATCGAGAAGCGCAACGCGTGGGTCACGCAGGATGGGGGTGGGAAGGAACTGGATATCGAGATCATGCCGGCCGGGGCTGCCACCGAGTTCAGCATCGACGATCTTTACCAGCGGCGTTCCGCGGCTGGGGACCGGGGAAGGTCGCCGATGAATGACAACGATACCGCGAGCGCGGATCGGAAGCGTGATGACGGTCTCGGCGGGGCGAGTCGTGATTCCCTGAGGGGGGATCTCAACGACCCCCGGTCGCCGGGGATCGAGAATCGAGGGGGACGGGGTCTTGAATTCGACCGGGACCGGCTTGGGGTGACCAGGCAGGACAGCCTTGGGCGCGACTTTGAGTCCGTGGATTCGATCGATGGCCGTGATCGGGATGAGCTTTCGGCGTTCGGGCGTGGATTGAACGATACCTCCGATCGGCTTGGGATGGATCGATCCGGGCGGCTGTTCGAGTTCGGATCGCTGGTGCCGGAATCCGGAGGGTTTGTGCGGGACCCGAGCCGCGGGGTGACGACACGGGACGACCGCATGGATTCATTGCGGCGGGTGCTGGGTGGTTCGGCGTCCACGATCCTTGGCCCGGCGGCGGGGAGGACCGGGGGTGCGGATCCGCTGAGCGGAAGCGGTGTTTTGGGGACGATGGGTGCGGTGCCCGGGGCGAATCGGAGTCTTTCCCAGGGCTTGGATTCCCTGCCGGGGGGCAGCGTGAATCTTCCGACCCCGGAGCTCACGCCAGCGGCGGAGCGGCTCACCAGTGCGCCCAACCGGCCGTTCAGCCTGGACATGAACTCCGGGCGTGAGGGTTTTGGAAGCCGGAGCGAGCGCCAGACCCTGGCGCCTCCGAGCATCGCGCCGATGGAGATGTTCCGCCGCAAGCACGACTCGAGGATTCCGACCCGGGCCTTCTGAGGGCTGTCGCAGGTGCTGGAACCGCCCGCTGTGGCGTGCAATTCATGGGGCTGCTCGCAGGGTCGCGACGGGTTCCGGCCAGGTTGAAGGCGAATGGCAGCGGGTATGGACATCGGAACGGGAGTGCGACGGCGAAGCGACAGCCACGGCCTGGGCCGGGGTCAGGGGATGGGAGAGCGGCGGTGCGTTGATCGAGGTTCATGAACACGGCACGGGTGGAGTCGTTGCAGGTCGGGAAAAGTGCGGAGATCCGGGGGACGGGAACGGAGGCGTGGTGGGATCGCGATTGGGTGACCGGCTTTCGCAAGGCTCCGATGGAGGGGCGGGTCTGGTTGGGGTACGGGGGGTTGCGGGGGGACGAGCAGGCGGACCGTCAGCACCATGGGGGTGTGGACAAGGCGGTGTGCGTCTATGCCCTGGAGCACTACGGGCATTGGCGGGAGGTGTTGGGCGGGGTGGATCTTCCGATGGGGGCCTTCGGCGAGAATTTTTCCACGCGGGGATTCATCGAGGACGGGGTCTGCATCGGCGACGTGTATGCCATCGGGGATGCGAGGGTTCAGGTTTCGCAGCCGCGGCAGCCCTGCTGGAAGCTCGCGCGTCACTGGAGGCGCAAGGATCTCGCGGTGCTGGTGGAGCAGACCGGGTTCACCGGTTTCTACTTCCGGGTGTTGCGGCATGGGTGGGTGGCGGCGGGGATGTCCCTGGAGCGGGTGGAACGGCCACATCCCGAACTCACGGTGGCCCGGGCGAACCGGGTCATGCACCACGCGAAGGACGATCGCGAGGCGGCGCGTGATCTCGCCGGGTGTCCGGCGCTGTCGGCGAGTTGGAAGGACGCGCTCTGGTCGCGGGCGGAGCGATTGGACACGGTGGACCCGGAGCGTCGTCGGGCGCAGCCGTGAAGGGTGCCTCGGAGGGGGCGGCCGGGTCAGGGCTGTTGGATGATCTCGGCGTCGACGCCATCGCTGGCGGCATTGAGGCGGACGCCGAGGCCTGGAGGCAGACCGGACACCTGGATGTCGCTGCGAAAACCCTGGTGCCGCGAGCCGGCGGCCACGATGCGGAAGGTGGAGCCGACCGACGGGGTGAAGCCGGGGACGAATTCGAGGACGAGCCGGCCACCGAGCCAGAGCGAGTCGGATGCGCGCAGTTGATCGTGATCGACGCCAGGGTTGGAGCCGCCGATGCGGAGGTGGACGATGCTGTCGGGCCAGAGGTAGGCGGCGGTGGCGTTGAAGTGGAGGGTGCCGAAGCCGTCGGGTCCTCCGGGGCGCAGCCGTGCGATGTTGGTGATCACGTAGAAGCCGGAGGTTGCGCGGCGGCCGATGGTCCCGGGTCCGTGGAATTCCCCGAGCAGCAGGCGCGGGGAGCCGTCGGGGGTGAGAATGCCTCCGTTGAGGCGGCTCACGCCGGTTTCGGTCTGGGTGAAGGATCCCTGGAACGCGAGGTTCCCGGTGAGTTCGAGGGTGCCGCGGTTGGTGAAGGCGAAGGGCAGGGAGGCGTTGCCGGTGCCGAGTTTGCGGACCAGTCCGGCGTTGTCGAAGGTGCCGATGGGGAGGTTGCCGGTGCTGGACGAGGTGATGTTGGAGATGGAGTAGGAGGCGCCGGGCAGGTTGCGGAAGGCCGTGGTGTAACGGGAGGCGATCGACGCGGGCGCGAACCAATCGCCGGCGTTCTCGACGGTGGCGTCGATGCGGGCCGTCGTTTCCGTCACCCGCCCCTCGTTGCGGAGGATTCCCGGGCCGTGGAGCCGTGTTTCCGTGCCTGTGATGACGGTATTGGTTCCGGTCAGGCGGAGCAGGGTGTCGAAGAAGACCGTGCCGCCGCGGATCTCGGCGTTCTGGAGGGTGGATTCGGCGGGCAGGCGGAGGGATCCGAAGCCGACGACGAGGCGGGGTCCCTGGAGGGTGCCGGAGAGGTGGTTGGAACCGCCGCTGAGGCGGAGGATGCCGGTGCCGGTGAACGCGCCGTCCAGGTCCCAGCCCGGGCGTTCGGAGGCGCCGGAAACATCCAGGGTGGCGCCGTCGAGGATCCGGACCTGTCCGCCGAGGGTGCCGCCAGCGGTCAACCGCAGCGCGCCGCCGGCGACCTCCAGGGTTCCGTGGTTCTCGAGGACTGCGGACACGATGTTGGTGAGAGGGTTGGCGGATTTGATGAGGGTGCCGAGGTTCTCAATGGTTCCGCGTCCGGAAACGGAGCGGTTGGTGGCCAGTTCGAGGACGCCGGGTTCGGTGATTCGCAGGATTGCGCCGGGGTCGAGGGTGAGGCCGGTGGACTGGGCGCTGATGGCGGGGCGCCAGACGGAGGTCCCGGCCAGTTCGAGCAGGGCGTTGGTTTCCAGGGTGAGGACGCGGATCTGTTCGAAGCCGCCGAGGAACCGGACGGGACCGGGACCGGAGAGGCGGGCGCTGTTGGCGATCGCGGGTTCACCGATGCGGAGGGGTTGGACGACGGTGACGGCGGCGGCGGCATGGAGGTCGCCGAACTGCCAGTGGAAGAGGTCGAGCGTGGTCGGGTGCCGGAACTCGAGGGTGCCTTCGCGCAGGGTGACGGGCCCGGCCAGGTGGAGCGGGCCGTTGTCGAAGCGGGCGTTGGCGTTGACGAAGGTGATGGGGCCTGTGCCGGTTTCGAAGGCGCCGGTGAAGGAGGCGTCGAGGCTGTCGAAGGTGGACGCACCGGTGACGGCGAACCGGCCGGCGAAGGTGGCCGGAGTGCGGCGGAAACCGATGGAACCCTGGCCTTCGATGGTGGCGCCCGGTGCGAGGTGGACGAAGCCGTTGTCGTCGCGGATCTGGAGCGAGGTTCCCGGCGAGAGGCTGAGGCGACCGGTCTGGTGGAGACCGCCCTGGAGTTCCGCGTGGCCGGTGGTGATGTCCCAGACACCGTCGTTGGTGACGATGAGGCCGATCCAGCGGAGGAGGTTGGTGGTGCCGGTTTGCCGGAGAACACCACGGTTCCAGAGTGTGGAGCGGCTGCCCTGCCAGTCCCGGGCCGTGGTGCCGGCGACCGCTTCCAGGGCGGCACCCGGTTGGACGATCCAATGGGCGTTGGTGGCGATGCCGTCCGATATCAGGCTGCCGGTCGTCCAGGAGAGCGGTCCGTTCTCGACCACCAGCGTCTGTCCGCCGATGGCGATGGAATCGGCGAGGGTTGAACCCTGTAGATTCACCGGGCCGGCGAGCAGCAGTGTGCCTCCGCCGCGGACCTTGGCGCGCGGGCCCAGGGTCAGGGGGCCGGTGATCCGGAGGTCGGCACGGTTGGAGAGGGTTCCGCCCTGGATCTCCAGGGAACCGGTGGACAGCGAGTTGGAGAGCAGGAGGATCGATCCGCCGGTGATCCGGATTTTCTCGGCGGAGCGGAGGGAGTGGAGGATCGAATGGCCGGTGGTGTGGGTGATGGTGAAATCGCCTGCGGCGCGGTCGAGGACCACGCTGTCGCCGGGGATCGGGCGCGCCGGGGTCCAGTTCGCGGCGGTGTCCCAGCGGCCGTCGGCGTCCACCGCCCAGGAAACGGGGCCGTGGACCCCGAACCGGGAGGTGAAGGGTGGATTCACCCGGTTGCCCGGGGTGTCGACCGCCTCATCGGACACCCGGAGCTGGTATTCCCCGCCGGGCAACGGGCTGGCGAAAGCAAGGGTCGCGGTCAGGGTGGTGTCGTCGAAGCCGACGTTTCCGCCGGTCACCGCGGTGCCGTTGGTCAGGCTGAGGGAGATTCCGGCGGCCAGCGACGCGGGGTTCATCGCTTCGGAGAAGCGGATCTCGATCCGGGAGAGGCCGTCGAGCGGGCGGGCATGACCATTGGGCGGGTTCACCGCCACCACGGTTGGCGAGAGAACGTCGAAGGACCATGTCGACGCCTGGGGCAGCCGATTGCCGATCCCGTCGATGGCGTCCGTGGTGAGTTGCGCGCGGTAACGGCCGCTGCGCAGGGGGGGGGAGGGGGAGAACACCATGCGGTTGGACGTCGCCGAGAAGCTGAGGGACGCGACATCGACCGGGATATCGTCGCCGGTGCCGATCTGGCCGTCGGACCCTGCGTGGTGGAGTCGGAACCCGCCGGAGCGGAGGGAGGCGACATCCATGAGGGTGTTGAAGCGGGCGGTGATGGGGATGGGCGTGCCCGGGCGGTGGTCGGAATTGTTTGCAGGCGTGGTGGCGAGCACGGCGGGAGGGAGCACGCGGAAGGTCCAGGCACGGGCCGTGGCCAACGGGACACCGGACGCATCGGTCAGGCGGACGTTGGCGGTGAGGCGGTAGCGACCGGAGGCAAAACCCGGGTTCGCGATCCATTCTGCAGTCTGGGTGGCCGGTTGGTAGGTCCAGGTCGACGGAACTTCCTGGTCGTCGGCATTGCCCAGGGTGCCGTCCGGGCCGGCTTCGGTGAGGACGAGGCCGGCCGCAAGGGAGGCGGGATCCATCCCCTCGCTAAAGGCCACGGCCAGACGGGACCACCGGCCGGGGGCAGCCTCGGACCCGGCGGCGGGCGCGATCAGGAAGACCTCCGGCGGGGTCTGGTCGGGAACCAGGGTCACGGTGCGTTCTTCGGTCCAGCGTTCGTTGCCGGCGGTGTCGATGGCCCGGGCCCGGAAGACCGCGTTGGTCCGCCCGGGAGCCGGCGGCGCGATGAAGGCGGGGACCTGGAACGGAAACGACCCGGAACTCCCCAGGCGCTCGCCGTCCCGGAACAGTTCCACCTCGCGCACCTGAACGTCATCGCCAGTGGCGAAGGTGAAGACCTGGTAGCTGCCGGCTTCGAGTACGGCCGGGCTTTCCAGCAGCGGCGGTCCCCAGGACACCGTCGGCGCCTGACCCGCACGGTCGGGGGTGAGGAAGTTCAACACCTGCAATCCCCCGGGGCCGTCCGCGACGTACGCCAGTCCGCGATGCAGCACCGCGACGTACGGATCCCCTGGGGTCGTCAGGCTGGTCAGGAAGTTGGTCGCCGAGGTCCCGGTGCGAATGTCGTACAGCGAGAAGGCCAGCGTCCGGGTCCCGGAGAAACTGGTGATCGCGGCCAGAAGTCCCGAGCCGTTGTCGGCGAGGTCATGGATCGCGGCGCCCTGGGTGGAGGTGGCCAACCGCACGGGGGCGTCGGGATCGCGGACGTCGAGGATTTGGAACCCGTTGAAGTGCCCGACATAGGCCCGGCCTCCACCGACGAACAGGCGCCGGCCGGTTTCCTGGGGCGATACGCTGCCTTCGACCGCGGAGGTGGACCGGTGCACCAGGTTTGGCCCGGATCGTTGGTAGATGCGGAGTTCGGAGGCGGTGAGGACATGGAGGTTTTCGCGGTCGACGGCGATATCGTGGACCGCCGCGCCGGCATCGGTGGCGGGCAGGAGGCTGAGTGTGGCCAGGCTCACCGGGACCACGGTATTGCCCCGGCCAAGGTAGGCGTACGGAGAGGCAATGGCCGCGGACTGAACGGCGGTGCCTCCGAAATTGGTGATCACCAGGGGCGAGTCCGGAAAGCGCACATCGACCACATTGGCTCCGGTCGCGTGCCCGATCACTGCAAGGCCCCGCGATAGGACCACGGTTCGGGGACGGCTGACCGCGATGCGCGACAGACGTACAGGTGCCCGGGGATCGGTCAGGTCGAACACCGCGGCGTCGGCGGTGTTGTCGGCGACAATCGCAAGATCTTCATCAACAGCAAGATGGCGCGCATTTCCCGGTGTGGATGCACCGCCGATGACACCCAGAACCGTCTCGTCCGTCTCCACGACGCTGGTGCCGGACCTGAACTCGGCACCATCGCCGACCCCGTCGCCGTCCGAGTCGACACGGTTCGGGTCGGAGCCAAGCACCCACTCGGCGGAATCCGGGAGGCCGTCCCCGTCGCGATCGAAACCGAGGTCGGGCAGCAGCGGTGCCGCGGGAATACGCGAATACAAGCCGGAGTCTGCTGACAGGAAGACCGTCGACCCACGGTGACCGGTGAGCGGGTCGAGATAGGTGGCCAGATACCGCCGGTTGGGCGCGAGAATCTGCGGGGGCCACTGGGCGCCAGGCGTGAGGCGTCCCCGGAGCACCAGTCCCGACGCAAGATCTTGAAGGACATAGAAATGCGCGCGAATGGGAAAGGCCGGCATCGAGAGGTCCTGGTCCGGGGTGCCGGGGGATTGAAGCCCGGGTTCCGTCCCTGGCGACGATCCGGTCGTCCAGGCGGTCGCCTGGGCGGATCCGGCTGCGGGTTCAGCGAAGGCGGAGAGGATGTCCGCAACGCGGAAGATCCCGTCCCAGACGGTTTGCCACCCGTCGGCGGAGCGGGCGGCGACGACGGTTTCGAGGCGGTCGAGGGCGGTGTAGAAGGTTTCGGCTGCGGGGTGGCTGGCGCGGAAGGTGCCGTCCGCCATGGCCTGGAAGCGTTGGATGAGGTCGTCGATGTCGGCTTCGTCGATGTCGGCTTCGTCGATGGCGGCGGGGCGGGGGAGGGCCAGGAGTCGGGTGCGTTCGGCCTGGGTGACGGAACGTTGTCCATCGCTCTCGCGTTGAACGGCTTGAGTGAATTGGGTCATCCAGGTTCGGAAGGCGGCGGCATCCCCGGGGGTTTGGGCGACAGCCCAGGCGGGGCCGAACCAGACGGCCACCAGGTTGCTCGACGCCTCGCACAACTCGAGTTGGCGTTCGAGCAGGCGCTCGAGCCGGGCCACCAGGTCGTTGAACGGTGCGCCGGCTCCGATGGTGGCGCCGTGCAATCCCGCGCGCTGGCCCTGTCGTCCCGCGCATTCCTTCACCGCGGCGATGTTGAAAATCACCGACTTGAAGGTCCACCCGGCGGCCAGGATGGAGCCAACCTTGGGGGCGCACCCGAGCGCGGCCCCGGCGGCGCCGTCGATGATCGGATTCAGGATGCCCAGGTCCCCGCACGCCGCGATGTCGATGGAGCAATCGCGGGCGGCGCGCATGGCCGAGACCCCGACGCCCAGGGCGCAGCCCGGGGCTCCGTCGTCGAGGTGTGCGGCACCGATGTCGGAGATCAGGTCGTTGACCGAGTTGTAGAGGAGTTGGGCTTCCTTGCGGCAGTTGTTGCCCTCGCAGAAGGGGTTGAAGAAGTTGCAGTCCGGCTTTTCCTTCGGCGGTTCGTCGTCGCAGGTCGGGCAATCGGGATCGCCGCCCCCCCCGCCGGGACCTCCCGGCCCTCCACCCGGGCCCCCGGGCGCGGCCCCGTGCCACCCCGGTTGCCGCACGCCCACGCCGGGATCACTGACCGCGAACCGCCCGTCCGCGGAGATGGTCATCGGACCTGCGATCTCCCAGCGGCCGGTGTCATGGTCGAAACTCCACAGCGCCGTCTTGGCTCCAGGCGGCAGGATTTCTCCGGTGACCGGGTCGGGAAGGTTGGGAAACCGGACGGGGACAGGGCGGTCGAAGTTGCTGGGGCCGTCGGTCTGAATGGTGATGACGAGCGGCATGTTGAGGCCGGGAGGCAGGGGTTCCGGAAGGCGATCCGCGGCCACCGGAGCGATGCCCACCCGCCCGCCACGGGTGCCGTTATCGGAAAAGAGGGCGTTGGGCGGCACGTCCACCGTCACCCCAGCCAGGTCGGGATTCGCGGCGAGGATCGATGGGGAGAATGTGACGCGCGTGACCTCGGATGCCTGCACCGGCTGCAACGCGTCGCCCGGAACCCAGGGCAGATGGACCAGGCCGTTGCCGCCCGCGAGATTGTTGGTCCGGCCCGCCTGCGCCTCCCAGGCCTTGCCCACGAACGGGTAGTAGGCGCCGTCGGGCCATTGGCTCAACGGCGAGGTCCGGCCGTCGACGTGCACAAAAAACCGGCCCGCCGGCGCCGGTTGCAGGTTGAAGCTCCCATCCGCCGCCGTGACGGTCCGCAGATCCTGCTCCGCCCCATCCACGGTGATGGTGACCCCGGGCAACGGCCGGTCGGTTCCGTCCGGGTTCTTCTCCGACGCCAACACCCGGCCGACCACCGCGGTGTTCCCCACGGGCGTGGCATGAACGGTGGTGTACTCGACCATCGCCACCCCGCCGGGCAAGCCGTCGGCGTCCGCGTCCAGGGCCCGGCCGGCGGCGTCGAGAACCCGGAAACCGTCCAGGGTCGCCAGGACGCGGGCACTGGGCGGCACCGGTTCGAGAAAGAACAACGCCGCCGAGCGGCGGTCGGTCGCCAGTTCGACCCGGGTCAACAGGGGTTGTCCCGCCACCCGCGCCGAAACCGTTCCGCTATCCAGCACGGTGTCCGATGCGAGCGGTCGGTCGAAACGAAACACCACCTCACGGTGAACCGACACATCCGTCTCCCCCCGGGCCGGCGAGGTCTCGTAGACCCGCGCCGGAGCTGAACCGGTCAGGACCAGCCGGTAGAACCGACGGGCGGTGTCCGCGGTCAGATCGAGCCCGGGCATGCCGTCCATGAGATCCGGGGTGCCCGGCACCCGCGTCCACGCCGCAGCCGGACCCAGGACATCGGTTTGTTCGAGGACGGCGGTGCCGCCGAGCCCGGACCAGGTCAGTCGGAAGGTTCCCGGATGGGTGGGCTGTAAGTTGAGCAGCGGAGTCGCGAACGCGTAGCCCGACCCCAACGCGAGGGTGGCGGCGGCAAGCACGCTGGCGACGGCTGCGGCGGCAGGGGTCGCGAAGCCGGGGTGACGCCGGGCCGATCGTGGGAAGGCCTTGGATGCGGACACGGCGGTTCGCGAAGGACTGGTCCGGGCGTGCGGCGGTCCGGTTCGTGCGGCGATCCGCGGGTTCTTGGTGGTTGCGGGGTTCTCCGCCGTGGGAATGGGATGATGGAAGGACAAGGCCTGGCCTTTCGGAATGCCTGACCGGGCCCCAGGGGTGGGGCGAGGGCGCGGTCGTGGTTCAGGAAGCGATCGCGGTATTCCACACGGCTCGGGCCTGGTCAAGGCACGACATGTATGAACCTTGGTCTGGGTTGTTCGTTTGGATGCGGCTCACTCACTCGCCTACGCGGACCGTATAGGCCGTCGCTATTCGCGGAGTGTCTCGCTTCACTTCAGCAGAAATCCTCGTGTCGATTCAGGGAACTTCTTGACGTTTGAACGGCCTTCCTGTTCTTCTCTGCGCCATCAGCCATGGGGGGGGGACGTTCAGGAGAGTCGTTTTCTTTGGAGGCATTGGAGCCACGCGTGCTCCTTTCCGCCGATCCCGTCTTCGTCGGCACCTCCCCTGATGCAGGATCCGATTCCTCGGCTGATGCTGCTTCGCTCGCGTATTCCGACCCCGGTGTTTCGCTCGCGGCTGAGGTGGATCTGCTGCCGGTGATTCCGTCGGGAACGCCGCTGGATTCCCTGGGTGTGATGGGCGATTCATCCGAGCCCCTGGCTCCGTTGGAGAGCCTGGACCCGGACGCCAATCCGACCGTTTCGAACCCGCCTTCGATGTCTGCCAGCGAGGGCGTCCAGGCCCCGGAATCGGCGCCCGACACCATCGCGGAGAGCCCCGCCGGCGCGGGTTCGGGAGAGTCCCTGACGGATGCTCCCACTCCCCTGGTGAGCGAAGACCTGGCACCGAGTCCCGCTCCAGTCGGGGACGTTCAAGAGACCGTCACGGACCCGGCCCCGGCGAGCGACGCTGCGGTCACCGATTCGGTGGAATCCAGCGGCGCTGATGCGACCGGCCCGGGGGCTGGAGTTGCGACGGTGGACCCTTCGGATCTTCCGCCCTCGACCGGGCAGGGCACGACTTCCGCGGAGACCATGGTGGAAACCCTGCGGGGCCCGAACGGACCTCCAAGTGATTCGGGTGCAAGCGGTTCTGGTTCTGGTTCTGAATTGATTGTGTTGAAGGATGGAGACGTGCTCGGAGGCACGGGTTCCCCCGGTCTGGATGTCATCAACGAGTCCGGAACGGTTTCTCCCGGGTTCTCGCCGGGGGTTCTGAACGTCGGGAACTACACGCAGGGTGCGGCAGGCACGGAGGTCGTCGAGATCACCGGTTGGAACGCGAACAACGCGCCGGTGGTGTACGACCAGATCATCGCCTCGGGGAACGTGACCCTCGACGGCACGCTGAAGATCGAACTCACCGGGTTCACGCCGGTCGCCGGACAGACGTTCTCAATTCTCAAATGGGGCGGGGTGCGGGTTGGCGAGTTTGCGAACTACCTGGGCACCACCGTGGCGGGCAACGACCAGTTGGCCCTGGTCCCCGAGTACGACGACGTGGCCAAGGAACTTCGGCTGCGGGTGATCGACACCGAGGGGATCTCGCCGGACATCGAACGAGCGCTTCGGGACATCGCGGATCTCGCAGGCAACCTGCTGAACATCTCCGCCCCGGGCGCCACCTCCCTCCCGTGGATCGGGAGCGGCATCCAGGACATCCTCGATGCGAAGCAGATGGTCGAGGACACCATCCGCGCCCGAATCTTCCAGGTCATCAACACCATCCCCAGCCAGGCGGAAGTGACCCGGGCGCTCGAGGGATTGGCGGGCGAGACCTTCGGACCGTTCACCGTCGAGGTCCTCTCGGTGCTCGGTCACTACAGCGATCCCGGGGACGCGACACCCTTCTATGCCTGGGACGTGAAGCTCGCGGTGGTGGAGACCCGGTTGGCCGCGCTGGTCTCGACCGCGATGAACAAGGTGTTCGACTTCCTCTTCGGCCCCGGGTCCCAGCTCACCCTGGAGAACCGGCTGGAACTCGACTTCACCTTCGGCTTCGACAACACCGACGGCAACGCCCTCACCCCGGACGCCTTCTTCGACCTGCGCTCGATCACCCCGCGGGTCCGGGCGGTGGCCTCGAACCTGAACCCGCTCCAGCTCGTGCCCCCCTGGCTCGCGGGCAATCCCCTCACCAACGTCGGCGTCAACGCCACCATCCTCTTCGAGGCCTTCATCGAGTTCGCCCCCGACCCGAACCTGTTCCCGAGCGGGCGCTGGTTCTCCACCGCCGCCCCGAGCCTCCCGAACTTCGCCAACTTCCAGCAGACCCCCGGCGGTTCGTTTGACGCGACCCTGGTGCTCAACGCCAGCCTCAACGATCCCGCCAACCTCTGGGCCCCCTTCACCTTCGCCAAGTACACCGGCACCCACACCCTCCGCGCGGTCGACAACGACATCTTCGACAACATCGATCCCGACCTCACCCTCATCATCGATGGCGACCTGTTCGTCCTGGGGCAACAGATCACCGGGGTCTTCACCCTCTCCAAAGCCGGCGCCTCCACCGACATCGCCGTCGATGCGGTCATCTCCAATCTGGAACTGCGCCTGACCGCGGGGGTCGGACCCTCCCTCCGGATCATCAAGGCCACCGGCACCGGCAACTTCCTGCTCAAGGACAACGGAGACCTCGCCGGCATCGCGGCGCTGACCGTTGCCCCCGGGGATGGCCCGGAACTTCCCAACATCGACGACCTGTCCGGCACCTTCACCCTGACCTTCAACGGAGCAAACACCGCCACCAACGTCCCGCTCCCCGGCAACCAGTCGGTCCTCATCCCTGGCGGCGGACCCTATTATCGGATCGACGCCGCCAACGTGGTCCTGGACCTCGGGATCCCGGATCTGGTCCTGACCGCCGAGAAGTTCAGCTTCGTGCCGATCGACCTCACCCCGGCCAATCCCAACGACGACCTGCAGGACGTGGCCATCGCGGTCGAGGGCCTGGCCTTCACCTTCACCCTGCCGGGCAATCACGAACTGGTCACGGTGACCAACGGCGACGGCGTGCTCCTGATGACCCGTATCGGGGGCGAGTCCGGCATCGTGGGGGTCATCACCTCCGCGGACGTGGCGGTCGACGTGTTCGGCATCGCCGGTCTCACCGGCCAGTTCCGGGTTGCCATCAACGACTTCACCCAGGCGGTGAACCGGAACCTCAACGTCCTGGGACAGAACGTCACGCTCAACGTCCAGGCGGGCAAATACCTGCGGGTGGAGGCCTTGAACGCCTCCCTGAGCCTGCTCGCCGGGCAGATCGGTGACGCCCTGGAGGTTACCGGGGATTTCGCCTTCGAACTTCACGAGGACCCGTTCGAGGGCGAGTTCGTGACCCTGGCGTTTGTCAACGCGAGCCTGCCGTTCCTGGATGGATCGGATCAGCAGGTCCTCGTGCTCGACGACATCTCGGGCATTTTCGTCAGCACCGAGAAGGGGTTGGCGGGGCAGGCCACGGTCGGAACCTTCAGCTTCGGCTTCCCGGCAGCCATCGGGTTCACCACCAATCCCAACAGCGACATCAGCTTCCAGATCAACACCACCGACGAAGCGCTCTCGAAGAGTCTGCAGGTCGGAAGCCAGAACCTCGCGCTGAACGTGGACGTCGGCCCGTTCTTCCGCTTTCGGATGCTCCGGGTGAACCTCACCGTCGCCAACTTCGATGTCATCACCGGCGACTTCGGTTTCGAACAGCGCCAGGCGGCGTCCGGCGCCCAGATGATCACCGTGGCGGCGAGGAACGTCGATTTCGACCTCGGACCGGTCACGCCGTTCTTCGACATCCGCGATGGCAACGGCATGTTCGTGATCAGCAACGGCCAGTTCGCGGGAGCGGCGGAGGTGGTGCTGGATGTCATCAACACGCCCTGGCTGACCATCGACGACGGCGACCCGGCGCCCGGGGTGAAGCTGACGTTCAACTTCAACAACAGCACCCAGAACGCGATCGACGAGGTCTTCGACTTCTCCGGGGCCGCCTTCAGCGGGTCCAGCGGCGGCCCGGCCCTCCATGGTCCGCCCTCGCTCCCGTCGGTGCCCGCCTACGGTCAGGTGCCGGTCAAGGTCCCCAAGGGCGAGTTCTTCGAGGTCAAGGGCCCGGTCAGCCTCAGCTTCGGCGCCGGTGGCGGAACCCAGTCGATCCGCGGGGTGTTCACCTTCAGCGATGTCGACGCGGGCGGTCAGCAGTTCGTCGGGGTCAAGGCCGAGGACCTCAGCCTCAAGTTCACCGCCGGGTCCACCGAGGTGCTGTCGTTCCGCGACGGGGTCGGCGAGTTCGCCATCTTCCAGGACGGCATGGGCGGCAAGGCGGTGCTGGATTTCGAGGTGGGCCTGGTGAACGTGGGCGGGACCATCGGCCTGGAACTCAACACCACCAACCACGCGCTGGTGGCCACCCAGGGCGGGTACAACATCAACCTCGCCCAGACCAACTACCTCAGGGTGCTCGTCGATGGCTTCATCTCGGTCGGGCCGGGTTCCTTCCCCTTCGCCTTCACCGTGGAGAAGAGTTTCGCGACCAATGAGATCTTCTTCCGCCAGAACGGCCAGGTGCCGCCCAACTTCCTCGTGAAGGTCGATGCCGCCGGGAACATCGTGCTCGGCACCCTGCCCGCCCTGCCAAGCTTCCCCCAGGTCGGCGAGGGCGAGTTCCTGCCGCTGATCAAGCAGTTCATCAACTGGCTGGATCAGTTCCGCAATTCGGCGGTGTTCGACGTGACCGTGCCGTTCACCGGCGGAACCACCCTCGGCGACGCCTTCGACTACGCCCAGTGGTTCATCGAGAACGTCTATCCCAAGGTCGCCAGCGTGGAACTCAGGTCGGTCGCCTCGTTCCGCGACGGCTCCGGCAACCCCTTGCCGCCCGCCCAGATGCCCCTGTCCGGGAGTTACGCAGCCTTCTCGTTCTCGGTTCTCATCGGACCGGAAGCCGGTTCCCCGGGCGAAACCCTCACCGTCAACGTTCCGGCAAACACCTTTGTCAGCGCCCAGGATCTGGCCACCAAGCTGAACGCCGCGCTTCAGGCGAACCCCACCACCAACGGCCGGGTGGTCGCCCGCCTGAACAAGGAGGGTCAGCCGGTGATCGCCCTCAGCGATACCGAGGTGACCGAACACTCCACCCTCCTCCTGACCTTCGCCGGCGCCAATCACCCGCTCTCCGGTCTCGGCTTCTCCAACAACCAGCGGGCCGTCGAAGTCGAACGAGGCGCCATCGGCGACATGGTCCAGGCCATCGGCACCGCCCTCGGCCTGAGCCCGCCTCCCTACGATCCCAACAAAAAGGTCATCACCTTCGACGTGGCGCTCAACCACAACCTGCCCGCCTTCAACATCCCCCTCGACTTCGGCCAAAGCCTCGGGCTCATCGCCGAGGCCGACATCAGCGGCAACCTCTCCGCCTCCGTCAATCTCCAGCTCGGCATGACCCTCGGCTTCGACTTCAGCGCCGTCGAAGTCCCGATGATCATCAGTTCCCCCCTGGTTCCCATCCCCTCGAACGGACGCCTCTCCGCCGACGCCTCATTCGACGTCTACCTCAACGGCGATCCGGTCCCGATCTCCATCCACCTCAACGCCAGCGACACCAACGGCTTCACCCGCATGGAGCAGTTGGTGAACCTCATCAACGCCTCCTTCGCCACCAAGAACTACCTCGGCCAACCCCTCAACAAGTGGATCATCGCCCGCAAGGCCGAGACGCGCATCGTCATCATGGCCCTCCAGGAGGACCGCGATGGCGACAAGAACTTCGATGACTTCAACGAGGACGTGAACAAGAACAACGTCCTCGACCCCGGCGAAGACCTGGATGGCGACGGACGTCTCGACCTCAACGAGGACGCCAACGCCAACCGCATGCTCGATCCGGGCGAGGACATCGACGGCGACGGTATTCTCGACGGCGGCGAGGACCTCAACGGCGACGGCGCCTTCCAGAACCGCCTCGGCCTGATCAATCTCATCGTCCTCGCCGCCCGGGCCAACAACCCCGCCGCCACCGAACTCGGCATCGGCACCGACGCCGTCGACATCTCCGGCCAAAGCTTCCTCGTCAGCTCCGGCAAGTCCGCCCTCAAGGGCCTCTTCATCGACAACGCGCGCTTCGACGCCAACCTCACCGTCAACGGCACCGCCACCGGTAATGTCCGCATCGGATTCATCGATGTGAACGTGAAACCCGGCAGCGGCTTCTCCACCACGCCCGGGATCGGATTGGAACTGGAGATCCGCAACGCCGCCACCGGCCAGACCCGCTTCTACATTCCCGAGTTGATGAAGGGACTGGCGTCCCTCAACGACATCGTCGCCGACCTCAGCCTGACCGGCGGCTTCCAGGCCCAACTCCTCCTCGGCGTCGATCCCGGCCTCGGAATCCTCCTCCCCACCAACGCCGCCATCGGCATCCAGATCCCCGACATCTCGGACCTCACCTTCAACCCGGAACCGTTCGCCCCCGGCAAGACCGGCATCTTCCTGACCTACACCGGCCTCAACGGGATCGAGAACTTCAGCGACATCGGCTTCTTCCAGGTCCTCCAGGCGCTGCGCGCCGTGGTCCAAACCCTCGCCGAAATCGAAGGCTTCGGCTTCCTCGACCAGGAGATCCCGTTCATCGAGATCAGCATCGCCGACATGCTGAAGTGGGCGGGCAAGGTCGGCGACATCGTCGAGGGCGTCGCCGACGGCAACCCGCTGAGCCTCCAGAGCATGGTCGCGATCTTCCAGGAGAAGATCGAGGAGCTCTTCCACATCAACGGCCGCAACCAGGACATCTTCAAACTGCTGGTCGAGGATATCCCCAACCCGCTGCCCCAGGTGGTGTCCGGCAACGTCGAGGCCCTGTTCAACCCCGCCGGCCTCAACAACGGCCTGCGCTTCCGCGCCAACGGCACCTCCCTGTCCAACGCCCGCATCGTCATCGTCGGAAGCAACGACATCACCGGCTCCCAGGCGGCCGCGACCTGGAACGCGACCGACAAACTGCTGACCATCAAAATCAACTCCGGGGTCACCACCGCCGACGCCATCGTCGCCGCCCTCGCCGGACTCGGCTCTCCCTGGACCGCACAACTCACCGAGGGTGGCGGGAACGGCCTGGTCCATCGCACGGCCATCAAGGTCCACCTGAACTTCAGCACCGGGTTCGGACACACCATTCCGCTTCAGTTCAACGTCGCGAAGCTCCTCTCCATGCTCGCCGGCGACAACTCGCAGGCGGCCCAGTTCCTGGCCGACGCCACCAGCCTGATCCGGATCCAGGGCGACGGCAGCCTGAGCGTCAGCGCCACCGCAGGGGTGGTTCTCGACTTCGGCCTCGACATCACCAACCCCCTCGGGATCAAACCCTTCGTCTACGACACCACCCGGGCTTCGGTGAAATTGGAGGTCATCGGCACCGACCTCGAATTCGAGGCCTCCCTCGGGTCGGTCGTCGGAATCTTCATCCGCAACGGCACGGTCACCCTCGACGCCGACGGCGATCCGGACACCCAGGGCAAGGCCGAGCTGGCGCTCGGGTTCAAGGACAACAACGGCGACGGCCGGCACTACTTCTTCGAGTCCCTCTTCGCCCCGGAAAGCTTCGGCCTGACCGCGCGCGCCGGTCTCACCGCGGACCTCCCGATCTTCGCCCCGGTGGAGAGCCTCCCGCTCGGAACCGACGCCGACAACAACAACGACGGGTATCCGGACAACCATCTCGTCGTCGACATCCCCGACCTCATCCGGCTGTTCATCCCCGACCAGGCCAACACCCCCACGGCCACCATCGGGATGCGCGGGCTGAACAACGACTTCATCATCACCACCAACGACCCGGCCCGGGATGGCTTCAAGGTGGTCTTCATCCACGACCCGGCCACCGCTCCGAAGGCCCAGTACCAGGCCGGCTCCAACACCCTCTTCCTCACCATCAACAGCGGGACCACCACGGCGAACCAGATGATCGCCGTCATCGCCGCCCAGGCCCCCGGCTTCTCCGCCGCACTCACCGCCGACGACGACGCCAACCCCTCCGCTCCCCCGCAGAGCAACAACGGCACCGGGCGCCTGGTGAAAACCACCATCGCCACCCCGGACTTCAGCCAGCTCTTCAACAACCTCGACCTCTGCGCGATCCTCGACCGCAGCGCCGGCCTGTTCCTCGACGGCCTCGACCGCGCTCTCGGCTTCATCCAGGACGGACTCAACGACGCCGTCGCCGCCATCGACCTGCCCCTGATCGGCGACGGCCTCGCCGGCACCGCGAACTTCATCGAGGACTTCCGCGAAGGCCTGCTCGCCGACCTCCGGAATGCCATCGCGCAGAACGGCGGCAGCGCGACCGAGACCATCAAGAACGCGCTGAAGCAGGTCCTGTGGAACATCCTCGGCAAACCCGGAGCCGGCCTGCTCGTCGAGCCGTCCACCGGGGTGGAACTCCAGACCTACCAGGAGATCGACATCGAACTCGATTGCGACAACGGCCTCCAGGTCAACCTCCGCCTGAACAAGGCCCTCTTCGCCATCGATACCGGCGACGCCCTCTCCATCGACATCGGCGTTCCGGGCTTCGGCCTCGAACTCGACGGAAGCCTCCAGCTCCAGCTCGCCTTCGACTTCAAGCTCGGCTTCGGCCTCAACAAGGAGGACGGCTTCTACTTCGTCACCTCCGCCCAGCCCAACCTCAACCAGGTCGACACCGGCAACCTCAACGCGTCGGCGATGCAATCCTCCGCCGAAATGTTCCTCGGGTTCAGCATCGTCCCGAAACTCGCCGGCAGCGCCCAGTTGTTCTTCCTGCAACTCGATGTCGAGGATCTCGGCAGCTACTTCCGCGGCGGCTTCGAGATCGATCTCAAGGACCCCAACAACGACGGCAAACTGACCTTCGCCGAGCTCTCATCGCCCGGGTTGGACTTCGGCAAGGTGTTCGATGCGAACCTCGGCGCCGAAGCCAACATCGACCTGCACGCCGCCCTCAGCTTCGGCGGCAGCGCGGCCTTCCCCAGGGTCCTCGCCAACTTCCACCTCGACTGGGCCTGGGACCTGAAGAACGGCCAGCAGGGTCCGAACATCAACGTCGACGAGATCTACCTGGATCTCGGCTCCTATATCTCCGACTTCCTCGGCCCCGTTCTCGGCAAGATCCGCGAGTTCACCGCCCCGGCGGATCCCATCCTGGACATGGTCACCGAGCCGCTCCCGATCATCAGCGACCTTCTTGGCGAACCCATCACCTTCCTCGACCTCGCCGAGGCCTTCGGTTACCTCGACCCCGGCACCCGCAAGTTCATCGAGGTCATCGACCAGGTCATCGACGTGATCCAGCTGGTCGGCAACTTCGACGGCAAGAGCCTCCTGATCCCGATGGGCGCCTTCGAAATGATCGCCGGCATCGGCGGGGGCGCGCCCAAGGTCAATCCCACCGGAAAACTGCTCAACAACCTCCAGCAGGACCTCGAGTCCATCAAGAACGCCAATCCCAACGCAGGCGGTGCCGAGGTCAGCGAAACCGTGGGCTTCACCGGCAAACTCGACGCCTCGGTCTTCCACTTCCCCATCTGGGAGAATCCCTCGGAGATCTTCGGACTCTTCGTCGGCAACCCCGTCCGCCTCATCGAGGTCCGCCTGCCCACCTTCCGCTTCGAGTTCACCTACGTTCAGAAGATACCCATCTACGGCCCCCTCTACGCCCGCTTCGGCGGAACCGTCGGCGCCGAACTGACCTTCGGCTTCGGCTACGACACCTACGGCATCCAGAAATACATCTCCTCCGAGGACAAGAACGTCGCCGACATCTTCGACGGGTTCTACATCATCGACTTCGACGAGTCCGGCAAGGAACGGCCCGAGATCAAGCTGTACGGCGAGATCTTCGCCGGCGCCTCCATCGACCTCGGGGTCGCCGAGGCCGGTGTCGAGGGCGGCGTCCGGGTCACGGTCAACTTCGACCTCAACGACTTCAACGACGACGGCCGGATCCGGATCAGCGAACTGGTCGCCCTCGCCGAGATCGATCCGCTCTGCCTGTTCAACATCCACGGCACCGTCGACCTCTTCCTCCGCGCCTTCCTCCGCGTGAACCTCCTGCTCTTCTCCATCGACGCGGAATGGGAGTTCCTCACCGTCACGCTCTTCGAGTTCGAGTTCACCTGCGACCTCCCGGACCCGGGCTCGATCGACGCGGACGGCGTCCTGACCATCCACATCGGTGATGACGCCGACAAGCGCCTGTCCCTCGACACCACCGACGGTGCGGAGCGGGTGATCGTGAAGCACATCGCCGACGAGGCCGACGGCGAGACCGTCGAGGTCAACTGGGAAGGCTTCGTCGAGGAGTTCAAGGGCGTCACCAAGATCTACGTCCGCAACGCCGGAAAGCGGAACGACTACATCGACCTCCGCGGCACCAAGTCGCCGGTCGACATCCGGCTCGGGGATGGCAACGACACCGTGTACCTCGGCGAAGGCGGCGGCACGGTCGATGCCGGGGATGGCGACGATCTCATCATCGGCGGCGGCGCTGGGCTTGTCATCCGGGGCGGAGGCGGGCGCGACACCATCACCGTCTATGGCGAGGCGATCGTGTACGGTGACGAGGGGGCCGATGACATCACCGGAAGCGACGGCCCCGACACGATCTACGGCGGCGGCGGGAATGACATCATCCGCTCAGGCCTGGGCAACGACATCATCGACGGCGGCACCGGCAACGACATCATCGACGCGGGCCTCGGCGACGACTGGGTGAAGGGTGGCGACGGGGCCGACGAGATCCGCGGCGGCGACGGCAACGATCTCCTCGAGGGCGGCAACGGCGACGACCTGCTCCTCGGCGGTTCCGGCAACGACGTGCTCATCGGTGGAAACGGCGACGACGAACTCTTCGGGCACTCCGGCATCGACCTCCTGGTGGGCAGCACGGTGGAACTCTGGAGCCCGACCGTCCTCCCCAACACGGTGCAGATGGCCCAGAACGGCCTGGACATCGCCGGCATCGGCTTCGAGGACGATCCCAGCCAGAGCGACGACGACACCCTCATCGGCGGGGGCAGCTACGACTTCCTCTTCGGTGGCCGCGGGGATGATTTCCTGTTCGGCGGAAACCTCTTCACCACGGGTGAGAGCGAGGTCATCGAGGAGGACGACAACGACTTCCTCGACGGCGGCGTGGGCAACGACGAGCTCCACGGCGACGATGCCCAGGGCAAGACCGGCGACCGCGACACCGGCATCGCCATCCGCTCGACGGTCTGGCTCGACCTCAATGGCAATCATATCCGGGACGAGGGCGAACCCGGCGCCGCCGGCGTCACCGTGATCCTGTATTCGCCGTCCGACCCGACCTTCAAGGCGACCACGGTCACGAAGGACGACGGCTCCTTCAAGTTCACCGGTCTGGATCCGGAGAAGTACTTCATGGTGTTCAAGTCCCCCTACGACACGGGGACTGGCAAGGGGCTGCGGTTGGTCACCCCCGACCAGAGCGAGAACGAGGCCATCGACAGCGACGCACGGAACGACAAACCCGAGTTGCTCGTGGTCGGCGAGCCTCAGGGCCAGCCCCACATCGGCGCGACCGACGCGTTCACCCTGCACGTCAACGAGACCCTCACCACGGTCAACGCCGGCGTCGTCGGTCAGGTGGTCCTCAGCGTCGAGGGCGCCTCCGCCCAGGAAGGTCAGACCGGCGCCGGCTTCCTCAACTTCACCGTCAACCTCTCACGCGCCCTCACGGTGCCCGTCACGGTCAAGGTCCGGACCGTCGACGGCTCCGCGGTTTCCACCGGATCCAACCGCGACTACATCCCGCTCAACCAGACCCTGCGCTTCGAACCGGGCGAGAAGACCAAGACCCTGGCCGTCTCGATCCTCGGCGACGTCACCTACGAGGGCTGGTACGAGCAGTTCGACCTCGTGCTCGAGCAGCCGGTCTCGTCGCCCGACGACCCCGTCTTCTTCACCAACGGCGGTCAGACCTCCGTGACGGTCAAGGGCACCATCATCGGCGACGACGCCGCGCCGGAGCTGTCCATCAGCGACTATGTGCCGGAGAACAAGGGCGGAAGCCCCGTCGCGGAGAACAGCCCCGCCCGCTTCGTGGTCCGACTGTCCAACCCCAGCCAGGACGTCGTTCTCGTCAACTGGAAGACAGTCGATTCCCTGGCCTTCGAGGCGGAAGGAGTCCGCAACTACGCCACGACCGGCACCGACTACCTCCCGGGCGGCGGGGTGCTGGTGTTCCTGCCCGGTCAGACGGAGAAGACCATCACCGTCAACCTGCTCGATGACACCATCGACGAGTACGACGAACGCTTCTTCGTCCAGCTGTTCAACGCCCAGAAGGCCCTTCTGGCTGATCCGCACGGGGTCGGGATCATCGCCGACGACGATGGTCCGGTCGTCGCCTCCCTGAGCGTGGACCCGCTGTATCAGGTGATCGGTCTGCCCTCGTACATGACCGAGGTCTTCGAGGGCGGCATCGCCGTGTTCCGGGTGACCCTCAACAATCCGAGCGAGAAGGACGTCTACGTCACCTACGCGAGCAGCCAGGGAACCGCGGTGACCGCCCTGCCGCAGTCCACCATCCTCTTCACCGGCCAGCGACCCGATTACGTCCACTCGCCCGATCCCGGCGCCGCGCCGGCCCAGCAGCGCCTCCACTTCGCCCCCGGCGAGACCGTCAAGACCGTCGTCGTCACCACCCGGGACCAGGACACCTATCCCGAGCCCACCGAAGTCTTCTTCCTCAACCTTCTCGCCGGCGACAACGCCACCGTCGCGCAGAATCACGGCGTCATCCGGATCAAGGACAACGACACCGGCTCCGGGAACGCCGGGCTCTCACCCATCAGCTTCGCGTCCACCCAGTACTTCGTTCACGAGTACGAACCCTTCGCCCTGATCACCCTGATCAAGACCGACGGCGTCGGCGAGGCGACCGCGGTCTTCTATACCCAGGACATCACCGCCACGAGCGGCGCCGACTACACGGGCGGAAGCTTCCTGGTCCACTTCGCCGCCAACGAGTTCGTCAAGACCGTCCAGGTCCCCATTCTCGACGACAACAAGTGGGAGGGCGACGAGACCGTGCGGCTGAGCATGCGCGGGTTCACCGGCAAGCCCGCCAACGCAGCCCCCTACGTCGCGACCCTCACCATCCTCGACAACGAGCCCCTGCCCGTGGTGCGGCTCATGGACCCGGTCATCACCGTGACCGAAGGCACCGATCCCAAGGTCACCTTCTGGCTGCATTCCAACACCCAGGCCTTCGGGATCCGCGTCCACTACAAGACCGTCGACCTCACCGCCAACTCCGGGTCCGACTACACCGGCACCACCGGCTTCGTGGACCTGCAGGTGACCATCGACGGCGGCACCGACGGCCTGATCGAGATCCCGATCCTCGACGACGCCTTCCTGGAGGCGCCGGAATCCTTCGGCCTCATCCTCACCGGCATCGAACACGCCCAGCTCGAGAACACCAAGGGCACCGTCATCATCCGCGACAACGAAACCGACACCATCACCGGCTACGTCTTCCTCGACAGCAATCGCAACGGGTTCTTCGACTTCGATGAGCGCGGCCTCGAGGGCGTCGTTGTCGTGGCCACCAACCCGGACAACGGCCTCGTCGACATCGACATCACCGACAACAACGGCCGCTACGATGTCCAGTCCTCCTACGGCGACGTGAAGGTGCAGGTGCTCGAGTCCAGCCTCACCATCAAGCACCCGCTCCAGCCCCTGCTGAAGTTCTACTCCGGCTTCGAGCTCACCACTGACAACGACACCCAGGTGATCCGGTTCCTCGGCGGCAGCGGCCTCGAACTCTTCACCCCGGTCGGCTACGCACCCAAGCCGCTCAACCTCAAGTTCGGTGGTGCGCCCGAACCCGTCGGCCGCGGCGGGACCGACGACACCCTGTTCGGCGGACCCGGCAACGACGTCATCGAAGCCGGCGGCGGCGACGACCGCGTCGTCGGCGGGCACTGGCAGACCGCCACGAACAGCTGGTCCCCGATCAACCTGGGCCAGTACGACGCCCGCATCCGCGCCCTCGACCCTCTCAATCCGCCGCCCGGACAACAGTACGAATGGCTGCGCCCGCTCAACGGCCTGATCTTCGACATCAACACCGCGGGCATGGGCAACAACGCCTCGGTCTCCGGCTGGGTTCTCGTCGATCCCCCCACGCTGCTCCCGCTGCCCTACGCCGGCATGGTCGTCAACCTGCTCGACGACAAGGGCAACATCGTCGACACCGTGCGCACCACCAACGGCGTCACCACCAACTACTCCTTCCCCGAGGTCTTCCCCGGCAAATACCAGCTCGAGTTCGTCGTCCCGGGCGGCTACTCCGCCACCCCCAACATCGACCCCGACACCTTCCGGTCCGCGGTGTTCGACCTTGGTCCCAACGCCAACCACGACCTCGACATCACCATCCAGCCCGGACCCCAGCTCCCGAGCTCGGCGCAGGTCGTCTTCCACAAGCCCAACTACATCGTCGCCCAGGGCGAGAAGGATACCTTCGCGGTCATCAAACTGGTCCGCGGCGATGCCTCGCAGAAGGAGGCCGTGGTCCTCTGGACCGAACAGCTCCAGGGCTTCCCCGACGCTGCCCTTCCCGATGTCCATTACACCCCGGTCCGCACCGTGGTGAACTTCGAGGTCGGCCAGTACGAGCGGATCGTCACCGTCAGGATCCTTGCGGACGGCCCCATCCCGGAATTCAAGTCGGTGCAGCTCGCTCTCAAGCTCTACCAGGCCACCGGCGCCCCCCTCGGCGAGGCGCGCCTGATCATCCAGGATCCCGCCGCGGCGATCGAAGACAACGACACCATCCGCGGTGGTGACGATTGGGATCTGATCCTCGGGGACTCCGGCAACATCCCGAAACACCTCCACCCCGGTCGATTCCTCCAGCCTGCACCCGGCGACCCGGCGCCGCCGCCGGTGCTGAATCCCTACACCGAGATCAAGTTCAGTGGCGGCCCCGGCAAGGATTCCATCGATGCCGGCCGCAACATCGACCGTGTCTTCGGGCAGGGCGGCGACGACCTGATCGACGGTGGGTACGGCACCGACATCATCGACGCCGGCCTGGGCGACGACACCATCGCGGTCAGCTGGGGCGACGACATCGTCGAGGGGAACTACGACCGCGACGTGCTCGAGGGGACCCGCGATGCCGACCACGTGGTGGAGAAGGGAACCGGACCCGGCGGAGCCGACCGCCTGTTCTTCGACCTGCCGGGCACCAACTTCGACACCACCATCACCTTCACCGGCATCGAACACGTGAAGCTCGTCGGCGGTGTCGGCGACAACCTCTTCACCCTCACCAACTGGAGCGGTTCGGCCGAGATCTTCGGCTTCCACGGTGCCGACCGCGTCGTCGTCGACAACGACACGGACATGACGCTGAAGGACGGCATCGGCGAGGAACTCAACCTCCTGTCGCCGGTCGCCAAGTTCATCCTGCCCTCCGTCTCCACCGCCCTTGCGGTCGAGGATGGCCCCACCAAATCGATCATCCTGGGCAGCTCCAGCACCGCACCGCTCGGTCAGATGATCGGAATCGCCGAGGCCAAGACCGGCTTCGGATTCCTGTCGGCCGCGAAATACCTGAACGGCCACCAACGGGCGTCGCTGACGCTTGGCAACGGGTCGCTCTACACCCTCACCGGCATTGAAACCTCCCATCTGATCGGCGGGCCGTCCGACAACCGCCTCGATGCCGCCCAGTACTCCGGAGACGTCACCTTCCAGGGCAAGGGCGGTGACGACGAGATGATCGGCGGCGACGGCGACGACACCTTCGTCTTCACCCCGGCCGACACCGGCACCGACACCGTGGTCGGGAACGGGGACGGGGCGTCCGCCGCCAACGACAAGGGCTTCGACACCCTCGACTTCACCGCCATCCCGCAGAATCTCACCATCGACCTGAGCCTGATCGGGGTGGCGAAGACCGCGTGGAACGGCGGGCCGCTGTCGCTCGTCTACACCGACGAGGACCTCGACGCGGTTCTGGGCGGCCGGGGCAACGACGTGCTCGTCGGCAATTCCCACGACAACCTGCTCCTCGGCGGACCTGGCAACGACACGCTGGAGGGCCGCGCCGGCAGCGAGACCTACGCCTTCGACGCGGACCTCCCGTGGGGCACCGAGACCATCATCGAGGATCTCAGCGACCCGACGGGCTACGACATCCTCGACTTCTCGAGGACCCAGGGGGTCGCGGTGGTGGTGAACCTGAACCTCGGCACCCCGCAGATCATCGGCGGCCTGACCCTGGTCCTGGGCGCCGGCGGCCTCGAGGAGGTCCGTGGCGGTGACCAGGGCGACACCATCACCGGCAACGGCCTTGGCAACACCCTCCGCGGCGGCCCTGGCAACGACACCCTGCTCGGCATGGGCGGCGATGACGTGCTCGAGGGCGGTTCCGGCTTCGACACCCTCGTCGGCGGCGAGGGCGTCGACACCCTCGAGGACGCCGGCAACACCGACTTCATTCTCACCAACGCGAACCTGTTCAAGGGCACCGGCGAAATCGACGCGCTGAACGGCATCGAAAGGGCGGTGCTCACCGGTGGCGCGGCGGCCAACGACTTCACCCTGACCGGCTGGACCGGTGACGCGGAGATCAACGCCGGCGGTCATGTCGCCGACCGCTTCATCATCACCGCCAACGCCGATATCCGGCTGCTCGACCTGGGAGCCTCGGGCGTCAGGGTCGAACTCGACCACCCGGTCATCGATGGCACCGCGGACCAGACCCTGGACCTGACCGGGTTCGAACTGTTCACGATCTCGGGCGGAACCACGGATGACATCATCGACGCCTCGGCGCTGACTCCGACACCCGGCGGACAACCCCGCGGATCCTTCGACCTGCGAGGCGGGTCCGGGAACGATCGGATCATCGGCACCGCCTGGGACGACACGCTCTCGGGCGGATCGGGTGACGACATTCTCGATGGCGGGCTGGGCAATGACGACATCGACGGTGGCAGCGGCACGGATCTGGTCACCATCACCCGCGACGCGCCGCTGTTCCGGTTGTTGAACGGCTCCGTGCTCATTGATGAGGACCCGCTCACCGACGGATCGGAACTCGACCGGATCACCAGCATCGAGGGGCTTTCGGTCGTCGGAGGGCCCGGTGACAACATCTTCGACGCCACCGGTTGGACGGCCGGGGACATCAGCATCGACGGGGCGGGACATGTGAGCGGCGACACCGTGATGGCGTCGGGCGACGGCGACTACATCGTGACCGACACCTCGATCACCGTCTCCGGCGGCACCGGCAACATCGCCGCCGCCAACATCGAGCGCGCCATCCTGCTCGGTGGTCCCGGTGACAACCTTCTCGATGCCTCCCAGTTCAGCGGGTTGGCGCTCCTGGGCGGGTTGGGCGGCAACGACACCCTCATCGGCGGTTCCGGAACCAGCCTGTTGATGGGCGGCGACGGCGATGATGTGCTGATCAGCGGGTCGGGTCCCACGGCGATGCAGGGCGGTGCCGGAAACGATCGCTACGTCTTCGACGCCGACAGTCCGCTGGGATTCGACATCGTCACCGATGCGAGCGGGATCGACACCCTGGACTTCTCGGGAACCACCGGGCTTGGTGTTGTGGTCAATCTGTCCACCGTCGCGGCACCCCAGGCGGTGAACGCGAACCTCACCCTCTTCCTGCTGGATGCCGCCCCGTCCATCGAGAATGTCATCGGCGGTGAACAGGCGGATTCGCTGATCGGCAACGCCCTGCCGAACCGGATGGAGGGCCGGGGCGGCAACGACGCCATCCAGGGTCTGGGGAACGATGACACGCTGGTGGGCGGCGCCGGGGTCGACGGCCTGAGCGGCGGTGCCGGCAATGACCGGTACGAGTTCGACGCGGACAGCGCACTCGGCACCGATCTGATCGTCGACTCGGGTGGGACCGACACCCTGGACTTCTCGGGGACCAGCACCCAGACCATCCAGGTCGACCTCGGCAACACCGCGGGCGTCCAACCGATCAACGCGAATCTCTCCCTCTGGATCTTCGCCACCGCGGTCATTGAGAACGTGATCGGCGGTGATCTGGGCGATCAACTGACCGGGAACGCGGCGAACAACATCCTGTCCGGCGGGCTGGGTGACGACGTCATCAACGGGGCAGGGGGCGTCGACATGGTTCTCGAGACGCGCGACGACAACTTCGTTCTGGAGAACGGTGCGCTCTGGATCGGGGCCGAGCTCGACACCCTGATTTCCGTCGAGATGGCGTTCCTCTCGGGCGGGGCCTCCGACAACATCATCGACGCCTCGGCCTTCACCCTGGGCATGGTCGCGATCGTCGGGAACGCAGGGGACGACACCCTGATCGGCGGCAGCGCGACGGACATCATCTCCGGCGGCGCGGGCAACGACCTGATCGAGGGCCGTGGCGGGAACGATTTGCTCGGGGGCGGCACCGGCAACGACGTGTACCGTTTCGACCTCGGCAATCCGCTGGGCACCGACATGGTGCTCGAGTTCGACGACCAGGGGAACGACACCCTGCTGGGCCTGCCCCCCGGCAGCATCAACCTGGCCAGCAACGCCCCGCAGATCATCAGCCCCACCCTGACCCTCATCCTGCCCCAACCCCATCTCGAGAACGTCGAGCCCTGACCATGCACCCGAGCCCGGAATGCCTATGATGCGCGCGCCTTCCATGGCCTGGTTGTTGCTCCTGGCCCTGCTCCTGGCACGGCCCGCGGTGGCCCAGTCCCTGCCGCCGCTCCGCATCAACACCGTGGTTCCCGCCGCCGCGAACTCCCAGTTCCCGGATGAGGACGGCGATTACCCCGCCTACATCGAAATCCAGGCGGTGCAGACCACGGTGCTGTCCGGCCACTTCCTCTCCCCGAACGCGCAAACGCCCGGGGTCTGGCAGTTTCCGGCCGGCTACACGCTCACGTCGGGTCAGACCATCCGGGTCTTTGCCTCGGGCAAGGACCGGCGGCCGGTCGGCCCCGGCGGAAGGCTTCACACCAGTTTCGCCTATGACTGCACCGTGCCCTTCTGTGGTCTCCATGACCCGCAGTTGCGCTTCGTGCACAGCTTCTCGGATCCGATCGACCATTGCGCCTGTGAAGGTCTGCCGTTGATCAAGGGGCGGATGATGGCCCGGGTGCTGATCCCCGACACCGACCTGGGAGTTGCCTGGACCCTGCCGGGTTACGACGACTCGAAGTGGCACCGGGGCCCCGTCGGCATCGGATACGACGCGGGGCCGAGCCCGTTCCGCAACGGACTGGTGCTTTACCACACCTTCGACAAGCAGCACGTCCAGGGGGACAGGGTCCCGGACCTGAGCGGCCCGATCCTCCACGACGGTATCAGTGGCGGCAACCCGCCCATGGTCCCGGGCCGCGTCGCCGAGGCCTTCGAGTTCAAGGGCGACGGAACCTCCTATGTCCGGGTGCCGAACCACACGGAACTGGATCCCGGCACCGGCTCCTTCTCGGTGGCGGTCTGGCTGCGGCCCGGTCGCGGTGGCGGGACCGCCGCGGGCAACACCTTCAGCGAAATGCTCGTGTCCAAACTGGGTCCGGCCCAGGCCGGCAGCCAGGAGCCGTCCGGATGGGCGATCACCCGGAACCAGGGCGGCACCTTCGTGGGAACCATGTCCGCGGCGGGTGCACGAAGCGTGGCCCTCGGGATCACCCCGGCCAACCAATGGCATCACGTGGCCCTGGTGGTTCAGCGGGCCACCGGCCAGATCATCGGGTTCCTCAACGGCAAACGCATCGGCACCGCGGCGCTGCCAGCCCCGGCCCAGGCAATCGCAACACTGGCCGACCTGGCGGAAGGCCGTGATCTGATCGGCGCCGTACCCTACATGGGCCTTCTCGACGAACTCGCGGTCTGGAGCCGGGCGCTGACCGACGACGAGGTCGGGCGCCTGTTCGAGATCGGCCAGCAGGGCGTGTCGTTTCTCGACCCCGCGGCAGTCCCTGGCGGCAGCAGCCTGTATGCGCCCTACATCGGGACGGACGTGCTCTCCCGCATGCGGGGGATCAACAGCACCGCCTATATCCGCCTCCCGTTCAATGTTCCCGCGATCCCGGCCATCGCGGTCGGTCTCAGGCTGCGCGTGCACTACGACGACGGATTTGTGCTGCACCTCAATGGCGCCGAGGTCGCGCGGCGCAATGCCCCCGCGGAGGTCGATTACCTGTCGGGATCGGTGTCGGAACGCCCGGACACCGCGGCACTCAGCGGCGAGTGGATTGACCTGAGCTCCTACATCGGGCTCCTGAAACCAGGCGGCAACGTGCTCTCTTTCCATGCCCTGAACCATGGGACCGATGATGAACGCTTCCTTCTGGCTCCGACTCAGCTCTGCCTGGAGGTGCTTCGGACCCCGCCCACCGGCGACGATTGTGTGAGGGAGACCAACGGCAGGGATTTCTGGATCACCTTCCCCGAGAACTACGTCCAGGAACCGGATACGCCCCTCCACCTGAGCCTTTGCATCGCCGGCCTGCCGCAGACCCTGGGGATCATCGAAATCCCCGGCCTCAACGTTCCCGGGTTCCCGAGACCCTTCACGATCCCGCCCTCGGGAACGCTCCGGGTCGAGCTCCCGCGTGCGGCCGAACTTTCCGGCCAGGACTCGCACGAGCGCAAAGGCATCCACATCGTCGCCAATGCCAGGGTCGCCGTCTACGGGACGACCCGCATGGACTACACGACGGACACTTTCCTCGCCCTGCCCACCCCGTGCCTGGGACTGCAGTACCTCGTTTCCTCCTTCAAGAACGTCTTCAACGGCATCCCCGTGCTCAACGGGTCGCAGTTCGCCATCGTCGCCGTCGCCAACGGCACCGAGGTCACCATCACCCCGTCGTCCCAGGTGGGAACCCATCCCGCAGGGGTGCCGTATGTGGTGAAGCTCGCCCGCGGCGAGACGTACCAACTGCGACAGGAGGCCGGACAACCCGCCGACATCACCGGAACGCGGATCGTCTCGAACAAGCCCATCGGCGTCTTCGGTTCCCATCGTTGCGCCAACATCGAGTCGGTGAACCAGTTCTTCTGCGACACCGTGGTCGAGCAACTGCTTCCGGTGGATCTCTGGGGAAGCACCTTCTTCGTGGTCCCGCTGGCAACCCGCAAGAGCGACACCCTCCGCGTGCTGTCCTCGGCCGACGCCAACCTGGTCACCGTCGTCACCGCTGCCGGCAGCCAGAGCTTCAACCTCCAGCGGGGTGAGCATCGCGACCTGATCCTGGATCTCCCCACCCGGATCAACTGCCGCGCTCCGTCCTTCGTCACCCAGTTCTCGAACAGTTCCGACGCGGACAACGTGGTGAACGCGGATCCTTTCATGACCCTGATCCAGCCCGTCGGGACCTGGCTCAGTCAGTATCGGTTCTGCACGCCCGCCGCCGAGGATTTCGCGGCCAACTACATCCATCTCATCGGTCCGTCCGCGTCGGTGTTGGACATCGCCACGATCAACGGCACACCGCTCGCCGCCTGGAATCCCGCCGACGTGGTCAGGGGCGCCCTGCCCACGGGGTTCGCCTTCGCCCGCGTCCGGTTGCAGGCGGCGACCTCCTACTTCGTCGCCGGTCAGACCGCCCTTGGCATGATCGCCTACGGATTCTCGGAGTTCGATTCGTATGGGTATCCCGGCGGCATGCGCTTCGAGGGATTGAACGCGCCGCACCTGGTCTGTTTTCCCGACATCACCGTGGACTGCCAACAGGTCGCCGGCGCCACCGGCTGCCTGGGTCTGGTTCCCGACCTGACCCTGCGGGCGGAGGTCTACGATGGTTGCGGCGAACGCGGCAAGGTGGTGCTCAGGCAGACCCCGCCGCCGGGGACCCCGCTGCCACCGGGGACGCACCCCATCGAGCTGATCGCCACCGACGTGACCGGCCAGAGCAGCGGGTGCGTCACCTGGCTCACGGTCCAGTCCAGTTGGGCGTCCCAGCGCTTCGGCCCGGCCGTCGTCGCCAATCCCGCGCTGGAGGCCACCGTCTGGGGAGCCCTCGCCGATCCCGACCAGGACGGGCTGCCCAATGCGCTCGAGGAAGCGGTGGGCAGCGATCCCAACCAACGATCCCCCCTCCATCAGGTCCTCAGCCTGACCACCGAAACCGATCCCTGGGGGACGTTCCCCATCGTCGCAATTCCCAGGCTGGTCCACGACCAGGGACCCGCCGTCGAGATCGAGGGCTCGTCCGCCCTCTCCCAGGGCCCATGGCTGTCCGGACCGGACATCCTCGAGGAACTACCGGACCGCAAGGCGCCCTTGTCCTTCGGCCGGCACGAGCGGGTCTTCTTCAAGGTCCGCTACCCCGTTGGCAACACGATCTCCAACAACGCCTACTTCCTTCGACTCCGGTTGAGGGAATGAACCGATCCCCTCTCTCGCCATCGCCACCGCGAAGCCCACGATCGCCATTGTCATGAAGGCGGCCTTTTTCCCCGGTTTCCTGCTCGCCCTCGGGCTCTTCCTGTCGTTTCCAGGAACCGCCTCGGGCGCGGTGGCCATCTCCGCCATCGCCGACCGCGTGATCAGCGAGGACGCCAGCACCGGGCCGATCGCCTTCAGCATCACCGGTTTCCAGTCCCGGAACCCCACCGTCTCCGCCAGCTCGGGTAACACCACCCTCGTCCCCACCTCCGGCCTCACCCTCGCAGGAACCGGCGGTTCCCGGACCATCACCGTCACCCCGGCCCCCAACCAGTTCGGCACCGCAACCATCACCATCACCGCCACCGACATCGCCGGCTCCGACACCGAGTCCTTCGTCGTCACCGTACGGGCGGTCAACGACGCCCCCACCATCAGCGATATCGCCGGCCAGACCACCGACGAGGACAAGACCCTTGGGCCCGTCGCCTTCACCATCGCCGATGTGGACACCCCGGTGAGTCAGCTCACCGTCACCCCTTCCAGCTCCAACCCCGCGCTGGTCCCCGTGTCGTCCATCGTGATCGGCGGTTCCGGCGGCTCACGCACACTCACCATCACTCCCGCAGCGAACCAGTCCGGCACCTCAACCATCGGCCTCGTCGTCTCCGATGGCGCCCTCACCGCAACCACCCGATTCACCCTCGCCGTCAACCCCGTCAACGATCCCCCCGTCTTCGCCGATATCCCCGATCGCACCATCGACGAGGACACCGATACCGGCACGTTCACCTTCTCCCTGACCGACGCCGAAACCTCCGCCTCGGGTCTCAAGGTCACCGCCAGTTCGTCCAACCAGGCGCTGGTCCCCGACCAGAACATCGAGCTGGGTGTCGTCAGCGGCACCGCCTTCTTCAGAACCCTCCGCGTCATTCCGCTCCCCAACCAGTTCGGAACCGCCGTCATCACGCTGACCGGCACCGACGGTGACGCCACCAGCACCGAGAGCTTCACCCTTCGCGTCAACCCCATCAACGACGGCCCCACCATCAGCCGAATCCCGGATCAGAAGATCGAGGAGGACACCTCCACCGGCCCCATCGAGTTCGTCGTCGACGACATCGACACCCCCCTGGACCAACTGAAGATCTCCGCCAGTTCCACCGACACCGCCGTCGTTCCGGTGGCCAATGTCGTCTTCGGCGGCTCCGGCGCCCGTCGGACGGTCACCGTCACCCCGGCCGCCAATGCGTCCGGTGAACCCGGCATCGTTGTGACCGTCACCGACGGCCAGGCCTCCGCCAGCTCCCGCTTCACCGTCTCCGTCGCCCCCGTCAATGACCCGCCGTCCATCTCGGAACTCGCCGATCAGTCCATCAGCGAAAACTCCTCCACCGATTCCCTGCCGTTCAACATCGGCGACGTCGAAACCGACGCGGGCGGCTTGAAGGTGTCGGCGTCCTCCTCCAACACGCTCCTGATCCCGAACGCCAACCTGAAACTGTCCGGTCAGGGCCGGGACTGGACCATTACTGTCACCCCTGCTCCCAACCAGACCGGTACCGCCATCATCACCGTCACGGTGACCGATGGCCTGGCATCCACCAGCGAGTCGTTCACCGTGGTCGTGAATCCGGTGAACGATCCCCCGACGATCCGCGACATCCCCAACCAGACCATCAACGAGGACACCAGCACCGGCCCGCTTCCCGTGGCGGTCGGGGACGCGGAAACCCCGGCCGACCAACTGGTGGTCACCGCCACCTCGTCCAATACCACCCTGGTTCCCAACGCAAACGTGGTGATCGGCGGGAGCGGGGCCAGTCGGACGGTGACGGTGACCCCGGCGGCGAATCAGTCGGGCACGACCACAGTCACGGTGACAGTCAGCGACGGGACGGCGACGGCAAGCGACAGCTTCACCGTGACGGTGAACGCGGTGAA
>VFQN01001081.1_pt1 | contig 47767 bp, 50 predicted proteins | sample 3512371 | NCBI WGS metagenome assembly VFQN01 (sample SAMN10412370, study PRJNA504923) | tailings metagenome | isolation source: Replicate 2 from Balatoc abandoned mine | place: Philippines: Itogon, Benguet | collected 2017-08-28
TGGCGGTGCGCAGCTCGGCCACCGCGGAAGACCTGCCCAACGCCAGCTTCGCCGGACAGCACGACACCTACCTCAACATCCAGGGCGAGGAGGTGCTGCTCGACGCGGTCAAGCGCTGCCAGGCGTCGCTTTTCACCGACCGCGCCATCTCGTACCGCATCGACAACGGCTTCGACCACTTCAAGGTCTACCTGTCGGTGGCGGTGATGCAGATGGTGCGCAGCGACCTCGCCTCTAGCGGCGTGATGTTCAGCATCGACACCGAATCGGGCCACGCCGACATGGTGTTCATCACCGGTGCCTGGGGCCTGGGCGAGAACGTGGTGCAGGGCGCCGTCGACCCCGACGAGTTCTACGTGCACAAGCCCACCTACCGGCAGGGCTTCCGCAGCGTGCTGCGCAGCACGCTCGGCGACAAGCAGGTGCAGATGGTCTACGCCAGCGGCCGCACGCGCGAGCCGGTGGTGAACCGGCCGACGCCGAAGGCCGACCGCGCGCGCTTCTGCCTGAGCGACGCCGACGTGCTGGAACTGGCCGGCGCCGCGATCAAGATCGAGGACCACTACGGCCGGCCGATGGACATCGAGTGGGCCAAAGACGGCCCCGAGGGCCCGCTGTACATCGTGCAGGCGCGGCCCGAGACCGCGATGTCGCAGCGTAAGGCTGCGCAGATCGAGGAGTTCGTGCTCGACGGTAAGGGCGAGGTGAAAGCGCGCGGGCGCGCCGTGGGGGCGCGCATCGCCGCCGGCGCGGTACGACGCGTGGCCGATGCGAGGCACCTGGCCGAGTTCCAACCCGGCGAGGTGCTGGTGGCCGACACCACCACGCCCGACTGGGAGCCGGTGATGAAGACCGCGGCGGCGATCGTCACCAACCGCGGTGGGCGTACCTGCCACGCGGCCATCGTGGCGCGCGAGCTGGGCATTCCGGCGGTGGTGGGCGCCGAGCATGCGACCACGGCGCTGGTCGATGGCGAGCGCGTGACGGTCTCTTGCGCCGAAGGGGCCGTCGGCAAGGTGTATGCGGGCGAGGTGGCCTTCCACCGCGAGGTGAGCGACCTCGCCGGGCTGAAGAAGCCGCGCACCGAGATCATGGTCAACCTCGGCAACCCGGAGCTCGCTTTCCAGGTGAGTCAACTGCCCTGCGACGGCGTGGGCCTGGCGCGCATGGAGTTCGTGATCAACGAGCACATCAAGGTGCACCCGATGGCGGTGCTGCACCCCGAGCGCATCGCCGACGAGAAGGAGCGCGCCCAGGTGCTGGCGCTGATCGCGGGGCATCGAAACGGCGCGAGCTACTTCATCGAGCGGTTGGCGGAAGGCATCGGCACCATCGCTGCGGCGTTCTACCCGCGGCCGGTGATCGTGCGGCTGTCGGATTTCAAGAGCAACGAATACGCCGCGCTCATGGGCGGGCGAGCTTTCGAGCCGAAGGAAGAGAACCCGATGATCGGTTTCCGCGGCGCGGCGCGTTACGTGCACCCGGCCTATGCGGAGGGTTTCGCGCTCGAATGCCAGGCGCTCAAGCGCGTGCGCGACGAGATGGGCCTGAGCAACCTGAAGGTGATGGTGCCGTTCTGCCGCCGCCTCGACGAGGCCCGGCGTGTGCTGGATGCGATGGCGAGCCACGGCCTGGCGCGTGGCGCGAACGGGCTGCAGGTGTACGTGATGTGCGAGATCCCGAACAACGTGCTGCTGATCGACGAGTTCTCCGAGCTCTTCGATGGCTTCTCGATCGGCTCGAACGACCTGACGCAGCTCACGCTGGGCGTCGACCGCGACAGCGAGATCGTCGCCGAATCCTTCGACGAGCGCGACCCGGGCATGCTGAAGATGCTGCGTCTGGCTGTGGAAGGTGCGAAGCGCAACGGCCGGCACAGCGGCATCTGCGGGCAGGCGCCGAGCGACCATCCGGAGATCGCGAAGTACCTGGTCGGCCTGGGCATCGACAGCATCAGCCTGACGCCGGACACCGTGCTGCGCACGATGCGCATGCTGGCGGAGATCGAGGCCGGGAAGGGCTGACTGCAGCGTCCGCATCCCCCGGATGCGGAGGTGAGATTGGCCCGGATGCGCCGACCCCACTGGCTAAAATTCATGTAGTTACCGCCAGGTTACCGGCGCCGGTGCGTGGCGAGCCGACCGATTCAAACTCCGGAGAATCTCCATGCCTCTCGTCTCGATGCGCCAGTTGCTCGACCATGCCGCCGAAAACGGCTATGGCATCCCGGCGTTCAACGTCAACAACCTCGAGCAGGTTCAGGCGGTGATGCAGGCCGCCAACGAGGTCGGCGCGCCGGTCATCCTGCAGGCGAGCGCCGGGGCGCGCAAGTACGCCGGCGAGCCCTTCATCAAGCACCTGATCCAGGCGGCCACCGATTCGTATCCGCACATCCCCCTGGTGATGCACCAGGACCACGGCACCTCGCCCGGCGTCTGCGAAGGCGCGATCAAGCTGGGCTTCGGCTCGGTGATGATGGACGGTTCGCTGCGCGAAGACGGCAAGACGCCAGCGGACTTCAAGTACAACGTCGAGGTCACGCGCAAGGTGGTGGACATGGCCCACGCCGTAGGTGTCACCGTCGAGGGCGAACTGGGCTGCCTGGGCAGCCTCGAGACCGGCGAGGCCGGCGAGGAAGATGGCATCGGCGCGGTGGGCAAGCTCGACCACAGCGCGCTGCTGACCGACCCCGAGGAGGCCGCGCAGTTCGTCAAGGCCACGCAGCTCGACGCACTGGCCATCGCCATCGGCACTAGCCACGGCGCCTACAAGTTCACCCGCAAGCCCACCGGCGACATCCTGGCGATCAGCCGCGTCAAGGAGATCCACGCGCGCATCCCGAACACGCACCTGGTGATGCATGGCTCCTCGTCGGTGCCGCAGGAACTGCTGGCGATCATCAACCAGTATGGCGGCAAGATGAAGGAAACGTATGGCGTGCCGATCGAGGAGATCCAGGAAGCGATCAAGCACGGCGTTCGCAAGATCAACATCGACACCGACATCCGCCTGGCGATGACCGGCGCCGTGCGCAAGTTCCTGGCCGAGAACCCCGACAAGTTCGACGCGCGCGAGTGGCTCAAGCCGGCGCGCGAAGCCGCCTACAAGGTGTGCAAGCAGCGTTACCTCGAGTTCGGCTGCGAAGGCCAGGCCGCCAAGATCAAGGCACAGCCGCTGAGCGAAGTGGCCCAGCGCTATGCACGTGGCGAGCTGGCGCAGACGGTGGTCTGAGCGCCTGTCCATGGCCTCGCGAAACCCGGCTTCGGCCGGGTTTTTTGTTGGGGCCGGGTGTTACTACGCAACTGACCACCTTTTCAGCGGAGAGCCAGCGCTGGCGCGGGTTCCGACGGGGCGGCCGCTGCAAGCGAAGGGGTTGATGGCCTCGGTCCGGTGCGTCGCTGCGGCGCCACGACGTCGATACCTCCCCGCAACGCTGGCCCCACCCCGCCAGCCCGATTACGTAATCAAAACTGCTTGACCGCCCCGACCTGCTGTCGCGATAGTGTTCGCGAGCGGCCGAGGTGGGGGTGGTAATTGAAAGTCCTTGCCAGCCTGGGCGCCTACCGATGACATTGGTCGCCGTACAGACTTGGGAGGACTCGTTCCAACTACTTTGCCTTGGACGTCCCGCGTGGCGGCCGCGGCACATCGACGCTTTCAGCGCCCATCGCAGCCAGGAGCTGAAGGGCGAAGGCGAAGCTGAAGCCGCCCCGGTTGATGCGGTTGATGAGCACGCGGTCGTCGATGACGACGCCCTGGGCCTCCAACCGGCGTGCGAGCTCCTTGTACGAGAGGTCTTTCTCCTCGCGTAGCTCCTTGATGATGGACTTGGCTCGCGCCTCGTAGAACTCGCGCGGCTTCACGTGCGGCTGGCGTGCATGGTTTTCGATGCACGGCCATCGTAGGTGCCAGCCGCTTCCTTTTAGCCGTCGTGCATTGAATTCAATGCATGTCTAAAAACTTCCCGGAACCCTTCCTAGACGCCAGACAGGCAACGCACAGGTCATCCATGAAGGTTGAAGTCCAGCTCATCAACGAGCGCGGTCGGCCGCTGTTCACCGGCGAGCGCAAGACCAAGACGCCCAAGCACACCGGCGACCTGGTGCTGCTTCAAGAGCACCGCCCGGACTACGGCAGGGCCGCGTTGGTGGCCAAGTTGCAGGACACCCGTGGCGGTCTGCGTGAGCCCATCGTGCCGGCGCTTGTCGACGCCCAGGTGCTCTGGGTCAAGGACGACCAAATCCGCATCCGCGGCACCGAGGTCGTGGACGGCACCGAGTTCACCCAGGCCTGGGACGTGAAGGTGTTGCCGTGTTGACCGTTTCGCTGCACGCGGGCCGGCTGTCGACCGCTAGCTTCGCCAACCGCCTGGGCTGGATGGAGGTCACCTATGCCTCGCAGCCGAAGCCACTGTCTGACTACAAGGCCGTCGTCACCGCCGTCGACACCGGCGCCTCGCCGCCCATCACACTGAAAGGCTACCCACGCTACGCCGGGACCCTCTGGGACCTGGTGGCCCGGGTGCTGTCGACCTACCTCACGCCGGAGGGGAAGGCTGCCAAGGAGCAGCTGTGGTCCGTCGAGCCCTCCGGCAAGTTCATCCCGTACGCGAGTGCCATCTGCGTGGTCGTGGAGATGCAGTCAACCCAGCGGAACAACGCCCGCCGCGTTCTGGCCCAGTGCGAAATCCGCCGGCTCCCTGGCGCTCGAGGCCGCTACGAGGCGGTCTTCACCGAGGACTGCTTCGACGAGCACGTGGTCGAGTCCTTCCTTCACCGGCCGGCGAAGCTGAACCACTGGCAGCTGGTGCAGACGGCGCTGGCATGGCGCCTGTCCGGCCAGGAGGAACTGCCGCCACGGCCGTTCATCTTCCAGCCCGACCCGGTACCCGGCGACCACGGCATCGAAGTCAGTCTGGACGCGCTTGCCGAACCCGCCCGCACCTGTTTCGAGCGCTGGCTGGCGCGCCAGGGGCATCGGGACGAGCTCTCCCGAGGCATGGCCGGCGAGAAGCTCTACATCGACTTCCTGCACGCCCTGGCATGACCGCGGCAGCATCCATCGTCGACCAGCGGGTGCGCGCCAAGCCGGGCACGAAGCCGCGCAAGCGTTCTGGCACGGCCAGCTGGCACATGTCCAAGGGCGCGGTGACACTGACCCTCGAGGACGTCTACGGCATGACCGACTACCAGGTGCACGAGCTCTGGGTTCGGCAGCGCTGGGGTGGTCGAGACACCGTCGTCTGCCCGCACTGCGGCACCATCGACACCCACTACTGGCGCAAGGCCTCGATGCGCTGGAAGTGCGCCGCCTGCGACAAGACCTTCAGCGTCACCTCGAACACGCCGTTCGCGCAGCACAAGCGCACGCTGCGGCAGCTCACAGCCTTGGCGCTGACCTGGGTGAACGGCGCGTCGGGGTCGCCGGCGCTGCAGACCCGGCGGAACACCGGCGGCCGCTACAACACGGCATTCCTGAACGAGCACAAGCTGCGCGAGCCGCTGATGCGCCTGTTCAACGTCGGCCTGGTGGGTGGCGACGTCGAGATGGACGGTGTCCACATCTCCGGGCGGAACGCCAAGGGCAAGCGCGGCAAGCCGCAGGCGACGCTGCCCGTAGCTCCCGAGTCCGCTGAGCAGGCCGAGCAGCAGCTCCAGACGCTTCAGGACAAGCTCCAGGCGCACGCCAAGAAGGTTGCGGACGCACAGAGGCAGCGGAAGGCCGCTGCCGGCGGCGCCAAAGACGGCACCTATGGCCAGACCCTGGACAAGGACCGCCGCATCGTCATCTGCGTGCGCACCCGCAGCAACGTGCCCGGCGTGGGCGCGCAGCGCACCCGGGTGAGCGTCGGCCGCACCGAGGGGCCGGCTGCGGTCAACACGACCATCCACGAGTTCATCGCAGTGCCAGAGAGCGTGCTGAACACCGATAAGGCCAAGGCCTACGTCGAGCCTGGCCGGCAGTTCCGGGCGCACCTGAGCGTCGAGCACGCCAAGGAGCTGGTCGGTCCCAATGGGGAGAACACCAACCTCGGCGAGGAGTTCGCCCGCCGGCACAAGCGTGCCGAGCGCGGCATGTACCTCAACATCGAGCCGAAGCACATGCTGGACTACGGCGCGGAGACTGCCTGGCGTTCAGACACGCGTCGCCTGGGCAACGGCGGTCAGTTGGAGAACCTGTTGGCGGTGGCACTGCGCAACGGGCGGTCGCGGTTCTGGCGCGGCTACACGCGCGGCCAGCATCGGACGGTTGAGTTCATCGCTGGCGAGGGCGCGGTGCCGGCGCCAGCGAGCGGGCCGAAGAAGGGGCAGAAGCCGAGTTCGCAGGCGAACGGGAGGCCGCCGAGGTAGTAACGCGCGGGTGCCCAATAAATCGGCTCGCTACAGGTTGGCTCTGGCACTCAGACCTGTACACCCATGCCGTCGTCCGCTTCTCCACGTACTGCCGTGGCTGGTTCGTCCGGCCTGGCGTCCCTTCTGCAAGTAGATGCTCTGTACGCCAAACGGGGGTTCGATGTCCGCACCCGTGAAGCCGAGGTTTTCGAACTGGCCCACCGTACGCTTAGAGCCTCCGACAAACCTGCCGACGAGGCGGTAGAGGTGTTCAAAGGGATACGTGCGTTCTATCAATCCACATATGCGGGTATGGCCGTGCCTACGCGCGAGCCCGCTGGCTTTGTTCGGGTCTACGGCGACACGTACGCCGTCTCTGTCGACAGTCCATGGCATCTCCAGCTGTCGCCACAGTCAGAGGCCTCAAGTACCGTCCCTGCGGACCTCCGATTGCTGGGCCTGCCAAGCCACCTCTGGCAAACACTATCACTTCGTCAGCAGAACGACGTCATTCGCAGGGTTCAAGAGTTCCAGTTGCACTTCACCCGGCTTACGGCGTTGGATGAAACAGGCAGTGTTCCGTTTCTGAGCCTCGCTTTGGGGGACCTGCAGCAGTGCGCATACAGCGCGTGCCTGGCAGGAGCTCCCGACTACAACGGCGCCCGTTGGAGTGCGGTGCACGCGTGTGAGAAGCTCCTGAAGGCGGTAGTTCAAGCCGGCGGCGCTAAACCTGCGAAGACTCATCGGCTGGAGAAGCTGGCGAAACAGGTCAAGAGCGTGACAGGCCTGCACATCCCACCACGACATCTCGACCCAATCGAGGAGCCGACATTGCTCCGCTACTCTACGGGGTCGTCTTATGAAGAAGCTGAAAGAGCGTTTCTACAGACGCTTCGCTTGAGCTCATTCGTCTTCCCATACCTGGCATCAAAGTACTCACGTAAGGACGAGGGGCTGGTGACGCACACTCCCGCCGAGTTGCGCGTGCTCTTCGACGAATTGCTTTTCTTGTCGAAGTACCCTGGAGTCTTCACCCCTAAGTTCTGGCAGCCAACGATGACTGGGCTGTATGGCGATACTGTCGAGTTCCAACCACGGCTGCGGGGCTAGAGCGAGTGTTGACCATTCGGCAACGTAGGTAGGGACTGAAGGTTAGTCACGCCTGCTTTAGCAGGCACCACTCGCCATCTCGTCTCGTGCCCCCGGCTTTCGCCCTGGATGCGCTCAATGACGCCGTCCAACATCAGCCGGCGTAGCTGCGGGTGGACGCTGTTCATGGCCCACTGACGGTGGATGTCGACAGTCTCGAACTTCACCTGCAGGGCCATGGCAGCCCGAAACGCCACCTCCATCGTCGGGAGTGACTGCGGGGATGCATCCTCGAGGACCTGGACCAGGGTCTCCTTGAGGCTGCCGTGGGCGCCGTAGCGGCCCTTGCGGCGCTGCACTGGCGCGATGGCCGTGGGGTCGAGGAGCGGGCTGTACTCCCGTATGAGGACGTCGGCCGAGTCCAGACGCTTGCGCGCCGCGGCTAGCTCCTCGTCGATGAGGGCGCGCAGCTGCTCGAGGCGCTCGATGTCGCCGGCGCTCCGAGCGCGGGACTCGACGAGGCCTTTGAGGTAGGACGGGAGCTTGGTCACAGCTGCCAGGCGCGGAGTACGAGCTCTCCGTAGGAGATGACGGCCAGGCTTAGTGGGAGGAGCGGGAGGTACCGAGCACGAGCCGACAGCAGCCCACACGAAACCGCTGACATAGCAAGCGCCAGCACCATCGGCACAGCGGCGCTGCGTGCCAGCTGTTGGTAGTCCGGGCTGGACGCTTGGGAGACAAATGCTGCGACCAGCGACAGCAAGACCGCTGCGCTGGTCGCGAGCAGTGCAAGCAGTCGAGGTAGATGGGTAGTTGCGGGCATTGGGGTGAGCTGAAGACGTTCAGTTCACCTGTTTAGCACCTCACAGGCGCGTACCGGCCCCCTCGCGGTAGCTGGCCGCAGGCCTTTACTTTGGGGTGGTCAGTTGCGGAGTAACACCCTTGGGGCCGGTTCGTAGAATTCGACGATTCCCCACACCCCAGCGCCCATGCGGCGACCGAAGGACTGCCATGACTGCCGCCCTCTACGAAAGCTCCCTGCACTCGTTGCCGCTGATCGCCCGGGGCAAGGTGCGCGACAACTATGCGGTGGGCGAAGACCGCCTGCTGATGGTGGCGACCGACCGGCTCAGCGCCTTCGACGTGGTGATGAACGAGCCGATTCCGGGCAAGGGTGAGACGCTCACGAAGATGGCGCTGTTCTGGTTTGCCAAGCTCGGCCACATCGTGCCCAACCACCTGACCGGCGAAGACCCGGAGAGCGTGGTGGCGCCGGACGAGCGCGAGCAGGTGCGGGGCCGATCGATGCTGGTGAAGCGGCTGAAGCCGCTGCCGGTGGAGGCCGTGGTGCGCGGCTACCTGGCCGGCAGCGGCTGGAAGGAGTACCAGCAGAGCGGCAGCGTGTGCGGCGTGAAGCTGCCGCCGGGCCTGAAGAACGCCAGCAAGCTGCCCGAGCCGATCTTCACGCCGGCCACCAAGGCCGAGATGGGCGAGCACGACGAAAACATCAGCTTCGAGCGCATGGAGCAGATCGTCGGCCCCGAGCTGGCGGCCAAGGTGCGCGAGGTGTCGATCCGGCTCTACAAGGAGGCCGCGGAGTACGCGTTGACGCGCGGGATCATCATCGCCGACACCAAGTTCGAGTTCGGGCTCGACAAGGACGGCACGCTGACCCTGATGGACGAGATCCTGACGCCGGATTCTTCGCGATTCTGGCCGGTGGATGGATATTCGGTGGGTGTGAATCCTCCTAGTTTAGATAAACAATTTGTAAGGGATTGGTTGGAGAGTGTGCGGATTGATGGAAGGGAATGGAACAAGAAGGCGCCGGCTCCCGGAATGGAAGTCGCTGTAATCCTAAAATCGTCTGAACGATACCAAGCCGCACTTCGCACTCTCCTGGAGGATTAGAATGGCGTCGCGACTTCTCTTGAGCTTGGAATCGCTCGCCCGATCCTCAACTAGTGCCACTGATGTATGTCTGGCAAATGCCAAGATGGCAGGTTATTACGCAAGACGAGGAAACTTGAACGAAGCGAAGTCCTTGCTGGCAGAAACTAGATCCCAACCACGAAACAGTTTGACCGCACCCGTCTTGTCATTCCTCAATTTGGCCGAGGGACTCGTTGAGTTCAAGTCGGGCCACACCGGGAAGGGTTCTGAGAAGTGGGTTCGGGCAAAGGCTATTGCTCTCGCTGCAGATTACGATGAGGGTCTCGCGCTCGCCTCGGCTTGGCTGGCGTTTGCAGCCTACTTATCCGAGGATATTGAGGCTATGGCTGCGCATGTGCGTTCCGGTCTCGCAGCACGGCTTACCGACTATCCTCAGGCTCTCGCCAGAATCTCGTTGACGCTCGGGCTAAGCCTGCACTACTGCGGGGAATCAGATAGAGCTCGCGCGAACTACGCGATATGCCACAGGGCGGCTACAGATTGCGGCGATGAGGTCGAAGTTTCGGCCCTTATGCATGACACTGCAGCAATGTCGATTCATTCCCGTCGAAACGCGCAGTTTGGTCAAGTTTTTGGAATCGAAGGGGCTATCGAAGCCTCCGGGAAACTTGGATCGGCATTGAACTATGAAGAGTTGGTTGGTATCAGCAGCTTGCCTTCTCTCTCGCCAATACTGGTCGCTCAGGAGGAGATTCTTCGGGGTCACTGGAGTGAAGCCATCGACCTTATAAACAATAATATACAGACCTCAGTAGCTGATGGATACTCTCGACTGATACCGGGCCTCTTGGCGGACAGAGCACTCTGCAGGGCAATGGTTGGTCAGTTGACTGAGGCACAAGTCGATGCCGAGGCTAGCGTAGAGAGAGCGCAAGCAGCGCAGCTGCATCGAGACGATGTAGCCGCGCTCTACTCAAGGCTGGGCCAAGTCTTTGGATTAGTCGGGAATGGTGTCAAGGCCGCGGAGTATTCAGGCCGAGCAGCGAATGCTTGGGAGCAGGTCAACGAGTTTCGTAGCCGTCTGCGACTGGTCGCACTACAGCTCGACAGCGAGATGCCACTTGCGACAAATGGGGTCAAGTAGTCAGCCTCGCAGTCCCCACTCGCAGCAAGCCGAACTCACCACCGATTCGTAGCGACCGTCAGCGGCCGACGCGGTGGTTTTGCCCCCCCCGGCTCCTGATCTTCACCGCACCAAGGAAATTCCCGCGAGCCGCGCTTTCACGCAAGTCTCTGTCGGATGCCAATCCCGAGATCAGCCCCGCCCGGAACGCATCCCCGCACCCCGTCGGATCCACGACCTCTTCGGCCTTCTCGCCCGGCACATGCGCGCGCCGGCCTTGTTCCCACACCTCGCACCCATCCGCACCGAGTGTCACGACCACGCCCTTGAGGTGCGACTTCGACAGTGACTCGATCGTGAGCCCCGTGCGGTCGCACAGCATCTTCGCCTCGTAGTCGTTCACCGCTACCCAGGTGGCCTTGGCGATGAAGTCTTTCAGCTCCTCGCCGTTGAACATCGGCAGGCCCTGGCCGGGGTCGAAGATGAAGGGGATGCCGGCCTCGGCCAGCTGCGCGGCGTGCTGGATCATCGCGTCGCGGCCGTCGGGCGCGATGATGGCCAGCTGGATGTCCTTGCGCCTGGGCACCGCCGTCAGGTGCGCGTGCTGCATCGCGCCGGGGTGGAAGGCGGTGATCTGGTTGTTGTCGGTGTCGGTGATGATGATCGCCTGCGCCGTGTAGCTGTCCTCGATCACCCGCACGTACTCGGTGCTCGCGCCCCAGCCACGGATGCGCTCGAGGTATCCGTGTCCATCGTTGCCGAGCGTGGCCATCACCAGCGGCTCGCCGCCGAGCTGCGCCAGCGAATAGGCGATGTTGCCCGCGCAGCCGCCGAACTCCCGCCGCAGCGTGGGCACGAGGAACGACACGTTCAGGATGTGCACCTGCTCCGGCAGGATCTGCTCCGAGAACCGGCCCGGGAAGGTGGTGATGGTGTCGAAGGCGAGCGAGCCGCAGACGAGGACTGACATGGAGACTCCGCAGGTGATGGATTCGGGGGAAGGGGGGGGCTCGCGACGGCAGCCGCGATCAGGGGTAGAAGATCTCGACCGTGTAGCCGGTCACGCGCAGGGTGCCGGTGGAGAGTGTCGCCTGCAGCGTGGTCTCGGCACCGGCGCCGAGTTCGGCGGAGCGCGCCCGCAGATCCTGCGGGCTGAGCGCACGTCGCGCCTGCAGCTCGCCGTTGGCGTCGGTCAGCGTCAGCTCGACCCAGGGCATGGCCGCGACGGTGGGTGCGCGGTTGCGTAGCACCACGTTAAGCCGGAAGGCGTCGCCGCTGGCCGCCTTGGCCAGGGCCGTGCTCTCGACGACGATGTCTTCCAGGCGCCGTGGCGGCTGGATGGTGCAGCCCGACCATTGGCACCAGGCCTGCAGTGCAGGCACGGCGCCAGGCAACCGCGCCGCCACGGTGTCGCGGAAGTGATGTGCCGCCTGACCCAGCAGCAGTGCGGCCAGCACGAACGCGCCCAGCCCCAGGGCCCTGCGCATGCCTGGAGACTGCCAGCGCGCCTCGCGCTCCGCTTCGCGCACGAAGGCGGGGGCGTCGTCCGGGTCGGCCGCCGGCGCTTCGCTGCGCGGGGGCGGCGCGCTGCCGAGGTCCGGCATCAGCGCATCGTCGGGCACGTCGGTGTCGAAGCGGGCGTCCGCGAAGTCCGGGCCCTTGCCGCGGTCGGAGCCGCCCAGCCCGGTCAGCGCGCCGAAGCCGGTGCGGCGCGAGGTGCCGAACAGCTGCTCGTCGATCTTGTCGACCAGGTGCGGGTCGGGCTCTTCCTCTCGCTCTTCCTCGAAGGGCGCGGCGGCCGGCGTCATCTGCTTGGATTCCGACCACTCGGGCGGCGAGTCGCGGTCGAGGTCGAAGAGGCCTTCGAGCGCGTTGAAGACCTCGTTGCAGCGCCCGCATCGCACCCAGCCTTCGGACACCTTGAGCTGGTCCTGCACCACACGGAAGACGGTTCCGCAGGAGGTGCATCGTGTGGCCAGGCTCATGCCGGGATCATGCCATTTCGCCCGTCATCAGCACCCAGCCTTCGTCACGGTCGGCCACGGTGAGCGTGAGCCACGGCGCATAGGCGGCCTTCAGCTCGTCGGCCTGCCGCTCGAGGATGCCGGCCAGCACCAGGTGGCCGCCCGGCGCCACGTGCGCGCTGAGCAGCGGCGCCAGCAGCTTCAACGGCGTGGCCAGGATGTTCGCGTAGACCAGCGGGTAGCGACCCGACGCCAGCTCCGGCAGCCCGGCGTTCAGCGTGACGCCGTTGGCTGATGCATTGGCGCGGGTCGATTCCACTGCGGCCGGGTCGATGTCGACGGCGTCGATGCTCGTCGCGCCGTGCAGCGCCGCGCCGATGGCCAGGATGCCCGAGCCGCAGCCGTAGTCGAGCACGCGCTTCCAGCGCGCCGCCAGAGCCGGCGCCTGCCGGGCCGTCCAGCGCAGGCACATGCGCGTGGTCGGGTGCGTGCCGGTGCCGAAGGCCAGTCCCGGGTCGAGGCGGATCACGCGTCGCGCACCGGCCGGCACCTCATGCCAGCTCGGCACGATCCAGAAACCGGGCGAGATCTCCACGGGGGCGAACTGCGACTGCGTCAGCCGCACCCAGTCCTGCTCCTGCACCGGGCGCATGGCCACCAGAGACACGTCGTGCGCCCAGTCCTGCGCCAGCAGCAGCGTGGCGGCCTCGGTCGCGGCCCGGTCGTCGTCGAACAGCGCGACGATGCGTGAACGCTGCCAGCCGCCCGCCGGCGCCGGCATGCCCGGCTCGCCGAACAGCGCCCGCTCGGCGTCGGTGTCGGCATCGGCGTCCTCCACCGAGGCGGAGAGCGCGCCGAGTTCGTCGATCAGCGCGTCGGTGACGGATTCAACGGCGCTCTCCGGCGCCAGCAGCAGCAGTTCGACCATGAAGCGCTCCGGCTCAGCGCTTGTGCTCGGCCATCCACCCTTCGAGGTAGTGGATGCTGGTGCCGCCTTCGATGAACTTGGCGTCGACCATGAGCTCGCGGTGCAGCGGGATGTTGGTCAGGACGCCCTCGACCACCGTCTCCGACAGCGCGATGCGCATGCGCGCCAGTGCCTGGTCGCGCGTATCGCCGTGGGCAATGATCTTGCCGATCATCGAGTCGTAGTTGGGCGGCACGAAGTAGTTCGTGTACGCGTGCGAGTCGACGCGCACCCCGGGGCCGCCGGGCGGATGCCACATCGTGATGCGGCCGGGAGAGGGCGTGAACTTGTACGGATCCTCGGCGTTGACGCGGCACTCGATGGCGTGGCCGCGCATCTGGATGTTGCGCTGCGAGAAGGGCAGCTTCTCGTTGGCCGCCACGCGGATCTGCATCTGCACGATGTCGATGCCGGTCACCAGTTCGGTCACCGGATGCTCCACCTGCACGCGCGTGTTCATCTCGATGAAGTAGAACTCGCCGTCCTGGAAGAGGAACTCGAAGGTGCCGGCGCCGCGGTAGCCGATCTTCTTGCAGGCGGCGGCGCAGCGGTCGCCGATGCGCTCGATCACGCGCCGCGGGATGCCCGGCGCCGGCGCTTCCTCGATGATCTTCTGGTGGCGGCGCTGCATCGAGCAGTCGCGCTCGCCGAGCCACACGGCGTTCTTGTGCTGGTCGGCCAGCACCTGGATCTCGATGTGGCGTGGCCGCTCGAGGAACTTCTCCATGTAGACCGCCGGGTTGCCGAAGGCCGCACCCGCCTCGCCGCGCGTCGTCTGCACCGCGTGGATCAGCGCCGCCTCGGTGTGCACCACCCGCATGCCGCGTCCACCGCCGCCGCCGGCGGCCTTGATGATGACCGGGTAGCCGATGCTGCGGGCGATGCGGATGATCTCCTTCGGATCCTCCGGCAGGGCGCCTTCGGAGCCGGGCACGCAGGGCACGCCGGACTTGATCATCGCCTGCTTGGCCGAGACCTTGTCGCCCATCAGCCGGATGGATTCCGGCGTCGGCCCGATGAAGGTGAAGCCGCTGCGTTCGACACGCTCGGCGAAATCGGCGTTCTCCGACAGGAAGCCGTAGCCGGGGTGAATGGCTTCGGCGTCGGTCACCTCGGCGGTCGAGATGATCGCCGGCATGTTCAGGTAGCTCTGTGCGGACGGCGCCGGGCCGATGCACACCGCCTCGTCGGCCAGCTTGACGTACTTGGCGTCGCGGTCGGCCTCGGAGTAGACGACCACCGACTTGATGCCCATCTCGCGACAGGCGCGCTGGATCCGCAGGGCGATTTCGCCGCGGTTGGCGATCAGGATCTTCTTGAACATCGAGTACAGCTCACTCGATGATGAACAGCGGCTGCCCGAACTCGACCGCCTGACCGTTCTCGCACAGGATCTTGGTGATCCTGCCGGCCTTGTCGGACTCGATTTCGTTCATGATCTTCATCGCCTCGATGATGCAGACCGGCTCGCCTTCCTTGACCTCGCTGCCCAGCTCGACGAACGGCTTGCCGCCCGGGCTGGAGGAACGATAGAAGGTGCCGACCATCGGGGACTTCACGACGTGGCCGGTTTCGACCGGTGCCGCTGCGGCGGGTGCAGCGGCAGCCACCGCCGGCGCTGCGGCCACCGGGGGCGCCATCACTGGCGCGGCGGCATGGGCGACGCTGGCTACCGGCACCATCGCGACGCCCGCCGGATCCGCCTTCACGATGCGAACCTTGCCGTCGGCCTCGGTAATTTCCAGTTCCGAGATGTTCGATTCCGACACCAGGTCGATCAATGTCTTGAGCTTGCGAAGGTCCATGCTCTCTCCAACGGTGATTCGAGGTCTGAGGCCTCTCGTGTTGCCGTGCTGCCATTAAACTGCGCCGATCGGCGCTCAAGTCAAGGCATCTGCGGCGTCAGGACGGGACGGGACTGGGTTGTTTGCTGTGCCTCCGAGCCGTCCGAAGCTGCTTCACTTCCGCGCCATTTGGTGCGCGAAGGCCGCGACTTTACGCGCTTTGTCGCAACTTGCGAGCAATTGACAAACGGCGCCTTTAGTGCTTGCGAAATGCGCCGTGCGTCACGAGATCGCGCCCTTCCAGGCGGCGATGTCGGGCTCCTTCAACTGGCCCAGGTGTCTCGCGCGCACCGTCCCGGCTCCGTCCAGGACCACCGTGAACGGCAGCCCGCCCTGCGCATTGCCGAGCGAGCGACCGAACTCCACGCCGTCGAGCCCGGCCAGCCCGACGGGCATGCCCAGTGGCTGCTTGAGCAGGAACTCGCGCACCGGCGTCGGACTGTCGACGGCCAGGGCCACCACGGCCCATCCGGCGGGATTCTGCTCGCGATGGAAGCGGTCGAGAAGCGGCAGTTCGGTGATGCACGGGGGGCACCAGGTGGCCCAGAAGTTCAGCACCAGTGGCTTGCCGCGAAAGCTGGCAAGCGCAAGCTCCCCGCCTTCCGGTCGTTCGAAGCGGCTGTCCCAGAAGCCCGGTGGCAGCGGGGACTCGTGCGGCCGCAGCCGCCACCAGGCCACGCCGGCGCCGGTGGCCGCGGCCACCGCGCCGACCGCGGCGCCGAGCAGGATCGGCCGGCGCTTCATGAGGCGGCCATCAGGCGGCGCAGCGCCGCGAGGTCGCCGCAGCTGCTCAGGCCGCGCGCATCGGGCTTGAGCGCGCCGCGCAGGTCGTCGTGGTCGAGCACGGTCAGGTGCACCGTCACCGGCTCGCCCAGTTCGCGGCTGGGGCTGGAGACGGTCAGCACGTCCACGCTCTCGCCGCGCGGGCCGGGACGGCTGCCCACGTCGTAGGGCACGCCGAGGTCGATCAGGAAGATCTCGGCCTGCTTGGAGTCGTCGCAATACAGTTGCAGATGCACCGCCGACAGCCGCGTGGCCGTTCCCCGCCATACGGCGCCGGCCAGGTGCGGGCGCAGCGGCGCGAGGCGCTCCATCCACTGCGCGGCCACGGCGCGCAGCGCGCGCAGTTCGGCGGGCTGCGTGTCGGCGCAGAACAGCTGCAGGTAGGCGCGCACCTCGTCCTCCACTACTTCGTTGGCCGGCATCTCGGCCGGGCGCACGCTGTGGCGGCCGAGCACCCGGGCCGCCTTGCGCTTGGCCGGGCCGTATTCCATGCCTTCTTCAACCACCAGCCGCGCGGCGGCGGCGGCGATCTCCTCGGTCAGCGTCGGGGCCATGCATTCATTCTAGGCAGCCCCCCATGACCGGGCTCAGGGCGGGTCGATCGCCCCCATGCGCGCGGCGATGGTGGCCGCGCGGCCGGCCACATAGGCGGAGTTCGGCCGCTTCTCGAAACGCTTGGGCGCGGGCAGCATCACCGCCAGCCGGGCCGCCTGCAGCGCCCCGAGTGACTGCGCGCCGGTGCGGAAGTAGTGCCGCGCCGCGGCTTCCGCGCCGAACAGTCCTTCGCCCCATTCCACGCTGTTCAGGTAGATCTCCAGGATGCGCTGCTTGGACAGCAAGGCCTCCAGCATCATCGTGATCAGGAACTCCTGCCCCTTGCGGGCCAGGCTGCGTTCGCTGCCGAGGAACAGGTTCTTGGCGAGCTGCTGGGTGATGGTGGAGCCGCCCACCACCTTCGCCGGCCGCGGCGTGGGGGGCGCCTTGCCGGGTGGCAGCTTCGCGGCGCGGCGCTCGTTCTGGGCCGCCAGACGCTCGGCCAGCGCCTCGGCGCGCTGGTTTCGTTCCCACGCCTTCTCGATGGCGTCCCAGTCGACGCCACTGTGCTCGGCGAACTCCGAGTCCTCGGAGGCAATCACCGCGCGCTTGAGGTTCGGTGAGATGCGCTCGTAATCCACCCACTCCTGCGCCCACAGGATCTGCCGCTTCTCGACCAGCAGCCGCCAGGCCTCGGAGCGCTGGAAGCTGGTCGACTGCGGGTCGACCACGGTCATCAGCGCCACGCGGGCAAGGAAATAGAGCTGCAGCGCGACGAACGACAGCAGCATCAGCGTGAAGAGGCGCGCGCCGGCGCGCAGCACCGCGCGCATCAGGGCGCCTTGGCGGCCAGCCGCGCGCGCAGGGCGGCGAGCACCGGCGACGTATCAGGCTGCACGCCGCGCCAGACGAAGAAGGCTTCGGCCGCCTGCTCGACCAGCATGCCCAGGCCGTCGCGGCCGCGCGCGCCATGGACTTCGGCCCAGGCGAGGAAGCCCCGCGCCGCCGGCCCGTACATCATGTCCAGTGCGAGCGCACCCGGCGCCAGCACGCCGGCATCGACCGGGATCTCCGCCCCCTGCAGGCTGGAGGCGGTGGCGTTGATCACCACGTCGAACCCGGCGCCGGACTCGGCGGGCGTGCAGGCCGAGAGCGCCACGCCGGTCGCCATGTCGAGATGGCGCGCCACCAGTGCCTCGGCCTTGCCCAGCGTTCGATTGGCCACCACCAGGGCAGCCGGCCGCGCCTCGATCAGGGGCCCGAGCGCGCCCGCGGCCGCGCCGCCCGCGCCGATCAATAGCACGCGGCGCCCGGCCAGCTGCACGCCGGCGTTGCGCTCGATGTCGCGCACCAGGCCGATGCCGTCGGTGTTGTCGGCCAGCCAGCCGCCGGCCTCGTCGGCATCGAAGCGCAGCGTGTTGGCGGCCTGGGCGCGCTCGGCCCGCGGCGTGCGCCGAGCGGCCAGCGCGAAGGCCTCGAACTTGAACGGCACGGTGACGTTGCAGCCGCGCACGGCTCCGGCCGAGCGGTCGGCCGCGAAGGCGCGCACCGTGGCGGCGAAAGCGTCCAGCGGGCACAGCAGGCGACCGTAGTCGATCGACTGGCCGGTCTGCCGCGCGAACTCGGCATGGATGAACGGCGACTGGCTGTGCTCGACGGGATGGCCGGCCACCGCGTAGCGGTCGGGGAGGGCGTCGGTCATTGGGCGCTGAGGGTGGTCGACAGGCCTTCTTCGCGCGTGAACTTGAAGCGCGAGGTGATCACGAGCTGGTCGGCCTTGCGCCGCATCGCTGCGCTGAACGGCCCGAACGGCGCCGCCGCCTTGACGATCGCCACGGCACGCCGGTCGAGGAGGGGCGAGCTCGACGGTCGCACCACCTCGGTGTCGATCACGCGGCCTTCGGCGTCGACCGTCACGTTCATCACCAGCTCGCCGTAGAGCTTGCGGCCCTGGTATTCGGGAAAGTTGCGCGTGCCGCGTTCCTCGATCTTGCGGCGCAGCTGGTCGTAGTAGAGCGCGTAGACCTCCTCGCGCGTGGCGGGGCTGATGTAGCGCTTCTTGGGCCGAGCGTTCTCCTCGTTGATGCGCTTCTCGATCTCGGCCAGCAGCTCGACGAGGCGGCGGCGTTTCTCCTCCAGCGCCCGTTCCTGCGGCGAACCCTGGTCGCGCTGCGGGTCGGGCGGCGGCAGCAGCGCGAGCTCGCGGCGCATCTGGGCCAGCAGCTGCTGCTGCGTCTCCTGGAGTTGCTCGATCTGCCGCCGGGCGTCTTCGGTCGCGTCGCCGAGCTCGATGGTGGCCGCCGGCGGCAGCGGCGAGGTGGCGCGGCCGCGCTCGGCCTCGCCACCGCCCTGCAGGTTGGCCTGGGCGATCGCGGCGGCCACCGACGGCGCCTCGCCCGAGCGCGAGTTGACGAGGATGACCTCCAGCGGCGTGTCCTGGAACACGCGGTTGAAGCCCTCCGGATCGACGAAGCGAACTCCCAGCAGCGCCGCATGCACCGCGACCGAGAACGCCAGCGCGATCTGCAGGGTCGAGAGCTTGCGCAGCGGCCGCAGTGCCATCTCAGCCTGCCGTCGTGGGGCTGCCCGACTCGCCCGGGGAGTCGCCGTCGGCCGCGACGTCGATGGCCAGCGTCAACGGGCCGGCGCTCTCGGCGGCCTCCTCGGCCTCGGTTTCGTCGACCGGCGCGTCGTCGGCCGTCGTCGTCGGGTCGTCGATGCGGCCGACGAGGCTGGCGTGCACGTCGAGCGTGAGCAGGTCGGTGCCGGTCACCTTCACGCGCACCCGCGCGCCGCGCGGCAGGCCCTCGGCACCGAGGGCGCGGAACACCAGCGGCAGCGTGTCGGCACGCACCAGGCCGTCCTTCATCACCGCGGCCTCGAGCTCGACGAGGCCGTTCTGCTCGAGGTGGCGCAGCGTCCAGTAGCGCTCGATCGCCGACTGGAAGCCGTTGTACTCGGCGTAGGCCGCGTCGAAGGCCGAGATCACCGAGAACAGCGCCGCGTCCTTGGGCTTGAAGGGTGCGGCCAGCGCCGCCGTGCGGCCGTGGCGGGCGCAGGCGATGATCTGCCACTGGTTGACCAGGTCGACGTAGCGCCGCAGCGGCGAGGTCGCCCAGGTGTACTGCGCCACCCCCATGCCGGCGTGCGGCGCGGGCTTCACGCCCATGCGCACCTTCACGCCGGGCGCGAGGCTGGCCTGGCTGCGGTAGATGCCGGGCACGCCGCACTCGGCGAGCCAGCCGCCCCAGGTGCTGTTGGCCAGGATCATCGCCTCGGCGACGATCAGGTCCAGCGGTGCGCCGCGCTGGCGCGTGCTGATCAGCACCCGCTCCGTGCCCTGCGGCTCGCGGCCGTCGTTGCCGTCGAGGCGGAAGGTGTAGTCGGGGCGGTTGAAGGTCTCCGGCTTGCCGCGCACCACCTCGCGCTGCGCCTTCAGGTGGCGCGCAAGGCGGAAGGCGAAGGCCAGCTCCACGGCATGGTCGTAAGGCGCCGGCGCTTCGCCGGTGAGCGAGGCCTCGGTGATGACGGCGTCGAGCTGGTCGTGGCGCAGGTTGGAGACGATCTGCACGCGCTCGAGCTTCGTCTCGCTGGCCTGGATCGCGAGCGTGGCCTCGTCGAACGTCACGTAGAGCGACACCGCCGGGCAGGCCTGGCCGGCGGTCAGCGTGTAGGCCTGCACCACCTCGTCGGGCAGCATGGTCAGCTTCCAGCCCGGCATGTAGACGGTGGACAGCCGCTCGCGCGCCAGCTTGTCGAGCGCCGAGTCGGCCGCGATCGCCAGCCCCGGCGCGGCGATGTGGATGCCGAACACGATCGTGCCCGTGCCCAGGCCCTGCACCGACAGCGCGTCGTCGATCTCGGTGGTGTGCGAGTCGTCGATCGAGAAGGCCTGCGCCGCCGACAGCGGCAGATCCTCCTTGACCGGCGGCGCGGTCACGGCCGGGAAGCCGGTGCCCTTGGGGAAGTTGTCGAACAGGAAGCGCTTCCAGTGGAACTGGTAGGGCGAGTCGATCGCTCCGGCGGCCTTGAGCAGCTCCAGCGGCGGCTTCTGCGAACGCCGTGCGGCCTCGACCACGGCCTTGTACTCGGCGGCGTTCTTGTCCGGCTTGAAGAGGATCTTGTAGAGCTGCTCGCGCACCGGCGCCGGGCACTGCCCCTGCAGGATCTCGCCGGCCCAGGCCTCGATCTGTGCCTGCAGCGCCTTCTTGCGCTCGATGCCCAGCAGCGCGGCCTTGACCGTCTCTTCCGGCGCCTTGCGGAAGTTGCCCTTGCCGAGGCGGCGGAAGTAGTGCGGCGCCTCGAACAGGCGGAACAAGGCCGCAGCCTGCTTCTCGACGCCGGCGCCGGCCTCGAAGTAGTCGCGCGCCAGGTCGGCGAAGCCGAACTCCTGCTCGGGGGCGAATTCCCAGGCGAGGTCGAGGTCGATGTCGCGCGCGAGCGTCTGCGCCGAGGCGATCAGCTCGGCGGGCTGCGGCTTGTCGAACTTCAACAGCACGTTGGCCGACTTCACCTTCACGCGCTTGCCCGAATCCAGCTCGATCTGCATCGAGCTCTCGGCTTCGGTCATCACGCGGCCGGCGTGGAATTTTCCGGCGTCTTCGAACAGGGCATACATAGGAGGCGCGATTGTCGCCTGAAGGCGCTTCCCGTCAGTAACTCCGGCCCTTCTTGTACTGGGCATGGGCGCGGCGAGACAGTGTCGTGGTTCGCGAAATCACCGCGAACGAGGCGCCGGCATGGGCGTGGCAGATGGCCAGGCCGAGCGCGTCGGCCGCGTCCTTGCCCGGCTCGCCCGGCAGGGCCAGCAGCCGCGCCACCATCGCCTGCACCTGCTCCTTGCGCGCCTGGCCGTGGCCGACCACGGCCTTCTTCATCTGCAACGCGGTGTATTCGGACACCGCCAGGTCGGTGGACACCAGCGCCGCCAGCGCCGCGCCGCGCGCCTGGCCGAGCAGCAGCGTCGACTGCGGGTTGACGTTGACGAAGACGATCTCCATCGAGGCGCAGTCGGGCCGGTAGCGCGCCGTGACCTCGCGCACGCCTTCGAAGATGATCTTCAGCCGGCCGGGCAGGTCGCCGAGTGCTGCGGCGTCCGTCTTGATCGTGCCGCTGGCGACGTAGTGCAGCTTCGCGCCCTCGGCCTCGATCACGCCGAAGCCGGTGCAACGCAGGCCGGGGTCGATGCCGAGGATCCTCATGCCCGCAGACTGAAATACCAGCGCACGGCGTGGAAGAACACCGGCGCGGCGAAGCACAGCGGCGCCACGCGGTCGAGCAGGCCCACCGCACCGGTGACCGACACCTTGCCGCCCCAGCTGCGCACACCGGCGTCCCTCTTCAGTGCCTTCATCACGAACTCGCCGAAGGTGCCGCTGCCGCCGGCGATGAAGCCCATCACCAGCGCCGGAATCGGCTTGAACGGTGTGGCCCAATACAGCGCCGCGCCGACGATGGCTGCGGCCAGCGCGCCGGCCCACCAGGCCCGCCACGAGAACGAGCGGCTGATCGCGCGCGCCACCGGTCGGCGGCGCAGCCAGCGGCTGGCGGCCTCCTGGGCGATCTGCGCGGTGGCCACCACCACCACCAGGTACAGCACCATGAAGGCGCCGCGGTCGGTGTAGCGCGGCAGGTCGAGCAGCAGCAGCGCCGGCGCGTGGCTCATGCCGTAGACGCAGACCATCACGCCCCACTGGATCTTGGCGGTGCGCTCGAGGAAGCGCGTCGGGTCGTTGCCGAAGGCGCTGATCACGGGAATGGCCAGGAACACGTACACCGGGATGAACACGGTGAACAGGTCGAAGTGCTGCGTGGCCACGATGAAGTACTGCACCGGCAGCACCACGAAGAAGGCCAGCAGCAGGCTGCGGTGGTCGCCGCGGCGCGTGTGCGTGAGCGTGACGAACTCGCGCAGGGCCACGAAGGACAGCACGCCGAACAGCAGCGTGGAGACGAAGGCGCCCAGCGCCCAGGCCACCCAGAACAGCACGGCACCGAGCCACACGGCGCGCAGGTCGCGCACGAACTGGTCGAAGCGCTCCTGGTCCTCGGGCGTGCGCTCGCGCACCGAGCGCGCGGTGGCGACGATGCTGACGATCGACAGGAGGCCGAACAGCACCACGAACAGCAGGCCGACCTGCTGGCTGACGCTGAGGTCGCGCAATGCGCCCATGTCAGTTGATGTCCCGCAACGACATGACCGCCAGCCGGGCTCGGTCGAGGAAGGCGCGCTTGTCCTCGCCCGGCTGCAACTGCAGCGGTGCGCCGAAGGTCACCGAGCACAGGATGGGCACAGGAACCACCTCGCCCTTGGGCATCACGCGCTGCACGTTGTCGATCCACGCCGGGATCAGCTGAACGTCGGGAAAGGCCTCGGCCAGGTGAAAGAGGCCCGCCTTGAACGGCGCCGGGTCGGCCGCGAAGCCGCGCGTGCCCTCGGGGAAGATCACCAGCGAATCGCCGTTGCGCAGTGCCTCCATCAGCGGCTCGAGCGGATCCTCGTCGGCCTGGCGCTGGCGCGACACGTACACCGCGTTGAAGATCTCGCGCGTGATCCAGTGCTTCAGCTTGCTCGAGGTCCAGTAGTCGCGCGCGGCGATCGGGCGCGTCACCGCGCGCAGTTCGCGCGGCAGCGCGGCCCAGATCAGCACCCAGTCGAAGTGGCTCTGGTGGTTGGCGAAGTAGATGCGCTGCTCGGCCTTGGGCGGGCTGCCGTACCAGTGGCCCTGCGCGCCCGTGATCAGCCGGGCGAGGAAGGCGAGGAAGAGGCCGGCCAGCTCAGGCAGCTTCATCGGAAAGCCGCTGGGGCTTCAATCAGTGCCGGAAGTGGCGCACGCCAGTGAACACCATCGCGATGCCGCGTTCGTCCGCTGCGGCGATCACCTCGTCGTCGCGCATCGAGCCGCCCGGCTGGATCACGCAGGTGGCGCCCTGGTCGATCACCACGTCCAGCCCGTCGCGGAACGGGAAGAAGGCGTCGCTGGCCACGGCCGAGCCCTTCAGCGACAGGCCGGCGTGGCCGGCCTTGATCGAGGCGATGCGCGCCGAGTCGAGCCGGCTCATCTGGCCGGCGCCGACGCCCAGCGTCATGCCGCCGCCGCAGTAGACGATGGCGTTGCTCTTGACGAACTTGGCCACCTTCCAGGCGAACAGCAGGTCGTCGAGCTGTGCGGCCGTCGGGGCGAGCTTGGTGACCACGCGCAGCTCGTCGCGCGTCACGTTGCGCGTGTCGCTGGACTGCACCAGCAGGCCCCCGCCGACACGCTTGAAGTCCAGCGCGTTCACGCCGCTGCCCATCGCCACCTCGAGCAGCCGCACGTTCTGCTTGGCCGCGAAGATCGCGCGCGCCTCGGCGGTGACGCCCGGCGCGATCAGCACCTCGACGAAGTGCTTGTTGGCGCCGATGCGGTTGGCGGTGGCCTCGTCGAGCGGGCGGTTCAGCGCGATGATGCCGCCGAAGGCCGAGGTCGGGTCGGTCTGCCAGGCCTTGGCATACGCCTCCTCGATCGTCGCGCCGACCGCCACACCGCAGGGGTTGGCGTGCTTGACGATCACGCAGGCCGGCGCATCGAAGCTGCGCACGCACTCCCAGGCGGCGTCGGCATCGGCGATGTTGTTATACGAGAGCTCCTTGCCCTGCAGCTGCTTCGCGGTGGCCAGCGTGCCGGCCGCGGGGGACTGCTCGCGATAGAAGGCGGCGCTCTGGTGCGGGTTCTCGCCGTAGCGCAGGTCTTGCACCTTGACGAAGCCGGCGTTGAACTGCCCGGGGAAGGCCACACGCGTGCCATCGTCCTGGATCGAGGAGAGGTAGTCGCTGATCGCCGCGTCGTAGGCTGCGATGCGGTTGAAGGCTGCCACCGACAGGGCGAACTTCGTCTTCTTGCTGATGCCGCCTGCCTTCATCTCGGCGAGCACGCCTGCGTACTGCGAGGCGTCGGTGAGCACCGCCACGTCCTGCCAGTTCTTCGCCGCCGAGCGCACCATCGCCGGGCCGCCGATGTCGATGTTCTCGATCGCGTCCTCCAGCGTGCAGCCGGGCTTGGTGACCGTGGCCTCGAAGGGGTAGAGGTTGACGCACAGGATGTCGATCGTCTCGATGCCGTGCGTCTTCAGCGCCTGCACGTGGGCCGGCAGGTCGCGCCGCGCCAGCAGGCCGCCGTGGATCTTCGGGTGCAGCGTCTTGACGCGGCCGTCGAGCATCTCCGGAAAACCGGTGTGGTCGGCCACCTCGGTGACGGAAAGGCCCGCGTCGGCCAGCAGCTTCGCGGTGCCGCCGGTGGACAGCAGCTTCACGCCCAGCGCAGCCAGGCCGCGGGCGAACTCGAGCACCCCGGTCTTGTCGGAAACGGAAATCAGCGCGATGGTCATGGTCGGTGTTCTTACTTGATCAGCTTGTGGTCGAGCAGCTTGCGGCGCAGCGTGTTGCGGTTGATGCCCAGCCAGTCGGCAGCGCGGCTCTGGTTGCCCTCGGCGTGCTTCATCACCGTCTCCAGCAGCGGCTTTTCCACCACGCGCAGGATCATGTCGTACATGCCGTTGGGCTCCACGCCGCGCAGGTCCTTGAAGTAGCCCTCCAGGCTGTCCCGGATGCACTCCTCGATGTGCTTCTTGCTCATGCTTGTTGTGCGAGAGAGTCGTCGTTGGCGGCACGGTTCGTGGCCGGCAGCCGTGGGTGGGAATCGGCGAGGCGGTCGAAGAACGCCTCCACCGCGCGCAGCTGAGCTGCGCAGTCGTCGATGCGGTTCATCTCGGCCCGGAAGGCCTCGCCGCCGGGCAGGCCGCGCACGGCCCAGCCGATGTGCTTGCGCGCGCTGCGCGTGCCGGCGAGTTCGCCGTACAGCCCATAGTGGTCGTGCAGGTGCTCGACCAGCCAGGCCTTGGCCTGCAGCGTGGCCGGCGCCGCCAGCTCCTCGCCGGTGGCGAGGTAATGCGCGATCTCGCGAAAGATCCATGGCCGGCCCTGCGCCGCGCGGCCGATCATGATCGCGTCGGCCTTCGTCGTTTCCAGCACCGCGCGGGCCTTGTGCGGCGAATCGATGTCGCCGTTGGCCACCACCGGAATCGACACGGCCGCCTTCACCGCCGCGATGGTGTCGTACTCGGCCTGCCCGCCGTAGCCCTGCTCGCGCGTGCGGCCGTGCACGGTGACCATGGCCACGCCGGCCGATTCGGCGATGCGCGCCAGCTGCACCGCATTGCGCTCGGCCTGGCACCAGCCGGTGCGCATCTTGAGCGTCACCGGCACGTTGCGCGGAGCCGCGGCCGCGACAACCGCCTCGATGATGGACGTGGCCAGCGGCTCGTCCTGCATCAGCGCCGAGCCGGCCCACTTGGTACACACCTTCTTGGCCGGGCAGCCCATGTTGATGTCGATGATCTGTGCGCCGCGGTCGATGTTGTAGGCCGCGGCCTCGGCCATCATCGCCGCGTCGGTGCCGGCGATCTGCACCGAGATCGGGTCGGTCTCGCCGGCATGGTCGGCGCGGCGGCTGGTCTTCAGGCTGTTCCACAGATCCTTGCGCGAGGTCACCATCTCGCTGACCGCGTAGCCCGCACCCAGCCGCTTGCACAGCATGCGGAACGGGCGGTCGGTCACCCCGGCCATCGGGGCGGCGAACAGCCGGTTCGCCAGCGTGATGTGGCCGATGCGCATGGGGGTGGGGGGAGGGGAGGTGCTGAAAAGAGAGGCAGGAGTATAGCGATCGCTCGGGGCTTGATCTTCCTGCGCTGCACCACGCGCTCGGGTGTCTATGATCGCTGACGATGGAGGCCTGGCTGCAGTCCCTGCTCGCGACACTCGCGCTGCCCGAATACGGGCTCAGCACGGTGTTCGTGGTCTCGCTCGTCTCGGCCACGCTGCTGCCGCTGGGCTCCGAGCCGGCGGTGTTCGGTCTGGTCAAGCTCAATGCCGACCTGTTCTGGCCGGCGGTGTTCGTGGCCACGGCCGGCAACACCATCGGCGGCGCGATCAGCTGGGCGATGGGCTACGGCGCGGAGCTCGCCTACGAGCGCGTGACGCACAAGCACGTGGAGGCGAAGGCGCTGAAGTGGCTGCAGCGCTTCGGCGCCAAGGCCTGCCTGCTGTCGTGGCTGCCGGCGGTGGGCGATCCACTGTGCGCGGTGGCTGGCTGGCTGCGCCTGCCGTTCTGGCCCTGCGTGTTCTACATGGCGATCGGCAAGTTCGCCCGCTACGTCACGATGACGGCGGCATTGCTGTGGTGGTTTCCGGGCCAGATCTGAGGTCCGTGAGCTTCACAGCGCCTTCAGCGCCACTTCCAGGTCGTCGAGCACCTGCTCCAGTTTCTTGACGGCCAGCGCCGAAGGCAGGCGCGGCGCGCCGCGGCGCGCCGGACGGCGCAGCAGCGTGCGGTGGTGGTCGGCCAGCACCTCGTCGTCGAGCGCGAGGCCATGGCGTGCCAGCCGCGCCGCGAGCTGCGGCCGCTGGGCCCGCAGTTGCTCGCGCGTCTGCCGGTAGGCGTGCTCGGCCAGCCAGCGTCTCTGCGAGTAGCCGAAGGTGTTGGCGAGGAACATCTCCGGGTCGCGGTGGTCGGGTTCGAACAGCAGGATGTCGGTCGCCGGGTGGCTGCGCTCGTAGCCCTTCATGCCGAGTTCCAGCCGCGAATGGATCAGCGTGCGGAAGGTCTGCGACAGCACCACCGGCAGGCCGCCATCCACCAGCTTCGGGATGCGGGGCTCGCCGCTGCGCAGCACGCGCTCGCGCGGCGCGTGCGCCGCGTCGAAGGGCACCAGCGGGTTCAGGCAGATCAACAGGTCCAGGCCGTCGTCGAGCAGCACCGACGCGTGCAGCGTCTTCTTCAGCGCGCCGTCGACGTAGTAGCGCCCGCCGATGCGCACCGGCGGAAACAGGCCCGGCAGCGCCGAGCTGGCCTGCACCGCCTGCGAGATCGGCACGTCGTCGAAGCCGGGCAGGCCGAACGGCGCGCTCTCGCCGCTGTCGAGGTCGGTGGCCACCAGCACCAGCTTGCGCCTGAGCTGCCGGAAGTCGTTGCTGCGGCCGGGCACGTCGAACTGCCGGCGTAACTGCGCCTCGACGCCGGTGTTGGAGAACAGCCCCGTGGGCAGCGCATGGCCGAGCTGCTCGAGCGTCACGCTGGCGGATCGCCGCTGCAGCGCACCCACCCACAGCGCCTGCGCGGCCACCTTGGGCAGCGAGGCCAGCCGCCTGGCGAATTCGCCCCACGCCGGCCGCATCAACAGCGAGGGCTCGAAGATGTCGTGCGCCGCACCTTCGTTCTCGATGAAGGCCGAGCACTGCTCGCGCGGGCTCATGCCGTTGGCCAGCGCGGCGGCGATGAAGCCTCCGGCAGACACCCCCACGTAGGCCTGGCAGTCGGCCAGATCGAGGCCGGTGACGGCTTCGTCGAGCGCGCACAACGCGCCGAGTTCGTAGATCGCGCCCAGTGGACCGCCTCCGGCCAGCGCGACACCGATGCGGGGACGTTGCTGCATGAATTTCAGTCTAGACACGTCGAGAGCGGCGGTGCTGAGGCGTTGCCTCTAGAGCGGCTTGCGGATTCGCAAATGAAAAGGGGCACCCGCGGTGCCCCGATCGCTGCCGTTGACGCTGTCTTCAGGCCGCAGCCTTCTTGGCCGGCGCACGCTTGCGCGCCGGTGCCTTCTTGGCCGCCGCAGCCTTCTTCGCCGCCGGGGCCACGCCGCCCTTGGACAGCTTGGCCACCTGCGCGCTGAGCGCATCGATGCGCTTGATCAGCGCTTCCACGTCCTTGGCCGAGGGCACGCCGAGCTTGTTCAGCGCCTTGGCGGTGCGCTCCTCGAAGATGGTCTCGAGCTTGTCCCAGTGCTGGCCGGCCTTGCTCTGCACGTCGCCGGCCATGCTGGTCATCTTGCCGGTGACGGCGCCGAACTTCTCTTCGGCCACGGCCTGGGTCTTGCGCTGCAGCGACAGGCCTTCCTTGACCAGCGCCTCGAACACCTTGCCGCCTTCTTCCTGCGCCTTCGAGAAGGCGCCCATGCCGGCCAGCCAGATCTGCTGGGCGGAATCCTTGACCGAACCGGCCAGTGCGTTGTCGAGCAGGTTACCCGTGGACGCGGCCTTCTTGTTCGCCATCTGCTTGAGCTTCTTGACCATGGTGACTGTCCTTCGTGTGTGCTGCCGGGATGCCTCGCACTATAGGCAGCACCCTTGGAGCGGGCAGCCTAATTCTCTAGGGCGCGGGCTCTACGCCGGGCGCTGCCGCGCTCCGGGTAAGCGCGCAGCGTGGTCGCGGAGGCTTTGGACAAGAATAGGTGCAAACCCCTCTCTGCCAAGAACATCCCGGAGGACTCTCATGCAGTATTTCGTCACCGGCGCCACCGGCTTCATCGGCCGGCGTCTCGTCAAGACCCTGCTGGCGCGGCGAGGCGCCGTCGTGCACTTCCTGCTGCGCCCGGAGTCGGAGGGCAAGGTGCCCGAGCTGCTGCAGTACTGGGGCGTGGGCAAGTCGCGCGCGGTGCCGGTCTACGGCGACCTGACGGCGAAGAAGCTCGGCGTGGAGTCGGAGCAGATCAAAGCCCTGAAGGGGCAGATCGATCACATGTACCACCTCGCGGCGGTGTACGACCTCTCGGCCGACGAGGAGAGCCAGGTCAAGACGAACATCGAGGGCACGCGCAGCGCGGTCGAGTTCGCCAAGGCCATCGACGCGAAGCACTTCCATCACGTCTCGTCGATCGCCGCCGCGGGCCTGTACGAAGGCGTGTTCCGCGAGGACATGTTCGACGAGGCCGAGGGCCTGGACCATCCGTACTTCGCCACCAAGCACGAGAGCGAGAAGATCGTGCGCAAGGAGTGCAAGGTGCCCTGGACGGTCTACCGCCCGGCGATGGTGGTGGGCGACTCGCGCACCGGCGAGATGGACAAGGTCGACGGGCCGTACTACTTCTTCAAGCTGATCCAGCGCATGCGGCAGATCCTGCCGCCGTGGATGCCCAGCATCGGCCTGGAAGGCGGGCGGGTGAACATCGTGCCGGTCGACTTCGTCGTCGCCGCGCTCGACCACATCAGCCACCACTTCCACGCCAGCGGCAAGTGCTACCACCTCGTCGACCCGGTGGGCTACCGCGTCGGCGACGTGCTCGACATCTTCAGCAAGGCGGCGCATGCGCCGAAGATGAACCTGTTCGTCAATGCCGCGCTGCTGGGCTTCATCCCGAAGAGCGTGAAGAAGGGGCTGATGGCGCTGGCGCCGGTGCGCCGCGTGCGCAACGCGGTGATGAAGGACCTCGGCCTGCCCGAGGACATCCTGACCTTCGTCAACTACCCCACGCGCTTCGACCGCCGCGAGACCGACGCCGCGCTCAAGGGCAGCGGCATCGAGTGTCCGAACCTGCACGACTACGCCTGGCGGCTGTGGGACTACTGGGAGCGCCACCTCGACCCGGCGCTGTTCATCGACCGCAGCCTCAAGGGAACGGTGGGCGGCAAGGTGGTGCTGGTGACCGGCGGCTCGTCGGGCATCGGCCTGGCGGCGGCGTGCAAGTTCGCGCAGGCCGGCGCGATCACCATCATCTGCGCGCGCGACGAGGACAAGCTCGCCGAGGCCGTCAAGGAGATCAAGTCGGTGGCGGGCAAGGATGCGCACGTCTACAGCTACAGCGTCGACATCGCCGACGAAGCCGGCTGCGCCGAGTTCATCCGGACGCTGAACGAGGAGCACGGCGGCGTCGATTTCCTGGTCAACAACGCCGGCCGCTCGATCCGCCGTGCCATCGAGTCGAGCTACGACCGCTTCCACGACTTCGAGCGCACCATGCAGCTGAACTACTTCGGCTGCCTGCGCGTCACGATGGGGCTGCTGCCCGGCATGGTGGCCAAGCGCAAGGGCCACATCGTCAACATCAGCTCGATCGGCGTGCTGACCAACGCACCGCGCTTCTCGGCCTACGTGGCCAGCAAGGCGGCGCTCGATGCCTGGACGCGCTGCGCCTCGAGCGAGTACGCCGACGTCGGCATCACCTTCACGACGATCAACATGCCGCTGGTGCGCACGCCGATGATCGCGCCGACCAAGATCTATCAGAACGTGCCGACGCTCAGCCCCGAGGAGGCCGCCGACATGATCGCGCAGGCCTGCATCGACAAGCCGGTGCGCATCGCCACGCGCCTGGGCGTGTTCGGCGAACTGCTGCATGCGGTGGCGCCGCGCGTGGCGCAGATCGTCATGAACACCAGCTTCCGCATGTTCCCCGACAGCGACGCCGCCAAGGGTGAGAAGGGCGGCAAGCCGCAGCTCAGCGCCGAGGCGGTGGCGATGCAGCAGATGATGCGGGGCATCCACTTCTGAGCGAGCCCGGGGAGGGGCCCGCGCCGGCTCACTCCCCGCCTTCGCGCAGGTCGGCCAGCAGTCGCGCCATCAGGGCGAAGTAGCGGTCGTAGAACTGGCCGGCCGGGATGGTCTCGGAGCCGACCTTGACCAGCGACTCCTCGCTGGCCGACAGCGGCACCGAGATCGAGCCGAGCGCGCCGACGCCGACGCTGGTGTTGTTGGCCACCTTCTTGATGACGTAGCGGTCCTGCTGTGCGGAGACGTAGGCGGTGGAGAGCCGACCGCTCGCGCCCTCGGGTACGCACACCACGGTGAAGCTGATCTCCATGTGCACCTCGCCCTCGGGCTGGAAGCGCTTGCTGCCGCTGATGGCGTCGGCGCGCGAGGCGGTGATCACATAGCCCTGGCTGAGCAGCGCCCGGCGGGCGGCCTCGCAGGTCTCGCCCACGCCGGCATCGAACAGGCGGGAGAAGGTCTCGTCGGCCTGGAAGCGCTCGTTCTGGTAGACCGAGTGCGGCAGGCGCCCGTTCGACGGGGGCTGCCAGGCGCAGCCGCCCAGCGCGGCGAGCGTCAGCAGGACGACCGCGCTCCCTGTTGCCGGCCGCAGCCGCATGCTTCCTCGTCCTCGCCGTTCCATGGTGAGCCGATTATCGGCCGCACCCCGAAGTTCCCGGTCCGCGCCGCCTGCGCGCCTACAATTTGCCGCACTGCATCACGCCTGCGGAGAAACGCCTGCCATGAGTGGAAACGCTGCCCCGGCCCCGGCCGTTCACGACCTCACCCACATCGCGGCGCGCGACAAGGCCGAGATCCTCGCGCAGGCGCTGCCCTACATCCGCAAGTTCCACGGCAAGACCATCGTCATCAAGTACGGGGGCAATGCGATGACCGACCCGGCGCTGCAGCAGGACTTCGCCGAAGACGTGGTCCTGCTCAAGCTGGTCGGCATGAACCCGGTGGTGGTGCACGGCGGCGGACCGCAGATCGAGGACGCGCTGGCCAAGCTGGGCAAGAAGGGCACCTTCGTGCAAGGCATGCGGGTGACCGACGCCGAAACCATGGAAGTGGTCGAGTGGGTGCTGGCCGGCCAAGTGCAGCAGGACATCGTCGGCCTGATCAACGTGGCCGGCGGCAAGGCGGTCGGCCTGACCGGCCGCGACGGCGGCCTGATCCGCGCGCGCAAGCTGAAGATGCTCGACCACAAGGATCCGACCATCGAGCACGACGTCGGCCAGGTCGGCGAGATCGAGTCGATCGACCCGGCGGTGGTCAAGGCGCTGCAGGACGACCAGTTCATCCCGGTCATCTCGCCGCTGGGCTTCGGCAAGGACAACGAGAACTACAACATCAACGCCGACGTGGTGGCCGGCAAGCTCGCCGAGGTGCTCAAGGCCGAGAAGCTGATGATGCTGACCAACACGCCGGGCGTGCTCGACAAGAGCGGCAAGCTGCTGACCAATCTCAGCGCACGCGAGATCGACGAGCTGTTCGCCGACGGCACCATCAGCGGCGGCATGCTGCCGAAGATCGGCTCGGCGCTGGATGCGGCCAAGAACGGCGTCAACACCGTGCACATCATCGACGGCCGCGTGCCGCACGCGATGCTGCTCGAAGTCCTGACGGATCAGGCCTACGGCACGATGATCCGCTCGCATTGAGGTGACGCAGCGCGCCTTCTTCAGCTGGAGCGGCGGCAAGGACTCGATGCTGGCGCTGCACCGCGCGCTCGCGGCGGGCTGGAAGGTCGAGGCGCTGCTGGCCATGTTCGACGAGAGCGGTGAACGCTCGCGTTCGCACGCGATCCCGCCGCGGCTCATGCAGGCTCAGGCCGACGCGCTCGGCATCCCGCTGGTCATCGCACGCGCGGACTGGGCCGACTACGAGGCGGTCTTCACCGCGCAGCTCGAGCGCTTCGCACGGCAGGGCATCGCGCACGGCCTGTTCGGCGACATCGACCTGCAGCCTCACCGCGACTGGGAAGAGAAGGTCTGCGCCAGCGCCGGAATGGGTGCCGAGCTGCCGCTGTGGCGCCAGCCGCGGCGTGCGCTGGTCGACGAACTGCTCGCGCTCGGTTACCGCGCACGCGTGGTCTGCGTCGATGCGCGGTTTCTCGACGCGAGCTTCTGCGGCCGTGAGTTCGACGCGGGCTTCCTCGCCGACCTGCCCGAAGGCGTCGATGCCTGCGGCGAGAACGGCGAGTTCCACACCTTCGTCTTCGACGGACCACGCTTTGCGCACGCGGTGCCGCACGAGCTGGTGCGCGTTCACGAGGTCCGCCAGAGCGCTCCCGCCCTCGGCCACCACTTCGTGGCGGAGCTGCGCGGATGAGCTTGCGTGCTGCGGGCCGCGGCCGCGTCTGGTTCTTCGACCTCGACAACACGCTGCACGACGCCAGCCACGCGGCCTTCGGCGCGACCAACCGCGCGATGACCGAGTACATCGTCGAGCACCTCGGTCTGCCCTTCGACGAGGCGTCCGCGCTGCGCCAGCACTACTGGCACCACTACGGCGCCACGCTGCTCGGCCTGGTGCGGCACCATGGCGTACGCGCATCGCACTTCCTCGAGCAGACGCACCGGCTGCCGGGCCTGGAAGACCGGCTGCGCACCAGCGCGCATGACCGCGCAGCATTGAGGCGCCTGCGCGGCCGCAAGTTCATCCTCACCAACGCCCCGCGCGACTACGCGCTGCGCGTGATGGACGGGTTGCGCCTCACGCACCTGTTCGACGGCATCCTGTGCATCGAGGACATGACCATGTTCGGCCATCACCGGCCCAAGCCCGATGCGCGCATGTTCCGCCACGTGGCGGCGAGGCTGAAGGTGAAGCCGTCGGACTGCGTGCTGGTGGAAGACACCCTGGCCCACCAGAAGGCGGCGCATGCGCTGGGCATGCGCACCGTGTGGATGCGCCGCTACCTCGACGGCCGTTTCAAGGGGACTTTGCGTGATGGAATCAACGGCGGGCGCCGGGAGGTGAAAGTTGGTGTTCACCCTTGCCACATGCCCCCGTACGTGTATGCCAGAATCTTTTCGCTGAAGACGTTGCATGCGCTGCGATGACCCACACCACCCCCTCCGCGTCAGACCTGCCCGTCGACACCGACGCGCCCGAAGGGGCACCTGCTGACGAGGCCGGCAGCACCGCAGCGACGACGCGCAAGCGCCCCAAGCCGGGCGAGCGCCGCATCCAGATCCTGCAGACACTGGCCTCGATGCTCGAGCAGCCGGGTGCCGAGCGCATCACCACCGCCGCGCTGGCCGCCAAGCTCGACGTGAGCGAAGCGGCGCTGTACCGCCACTTCGCCAGCAAGGCGCAGATGTTCGAAGGTCTGATCGAGTTCATCGAGAGCTCCATCTTCAGCCTCGTCAACCAGATCAACGAACGCGAAGGCGATGCGAGCACGCAGGTGCGCAAGGTGCTCACCGTGCTGCTGCAGTTCGGCGAGAAGAACCCGGGCATGACTCGCGTGATGGTCGGCGATGCGCTGGTGTTCGAGAACGAACGCCTGCTCGCGCGCATGAACCAGTTCTTCGACCGCATCGAATCGCAGCTGCGCCAGAGCCTGCGCATGGCAGCGGAAGCCGCCGGCTCGTCCACGCCGACGGTCGACGCCAACGCCAAGGCGTCGGTGCTCACCGCCTTCGCGGTCGGCCGCCTGCAGCGCTACGCCCGCTCGGGCTTCAAGCGCAGCCCCACCGAGCACCTCGACGCGGCGCTCGGCCTGCTCGTCGCCTGAGCATCACCGCCGCCTCGCCATGGTCACGATCGAGGTGGCCGGACAGGCCATGGTGCTGCTGCCGCAGAAGGCGGCGCTGCTGCCCCTCAGTCACACCCTGCTGATCGCCGACGCCCACATCGGCAAGGCGACGAGCTTTCGCTCGCTGGGCGTGCCGGTGCCCGGCGGCACCACCAGCGAGACCCTGGCCGGGCTCACGTCTCTGGTGGAGCGGCACGAGGTGCAGCGGATCGTCTTCCTCGGCGACTTCCTGCATTCCGCGCGTTCGCACGCGCCGGCCACGTTGGCCGCGGTGGCCGGTTGGCGCGCGCAGCATCCGGCGCTGCAACTCGTGCTGGTGCGCGGCAACCACGACGACCGCGCCGGCGATCCGCCCGCCGAACTGGGCTTCGAGGTCGTCGACGAGCCGCTGCGCGAAGGCGCCCTGGCGTTGTGCCACCACCCCCGGCCGCTCGACGGCGCCTTCGTGATCGCCGGACACCTGCACCCCTGCGTGTCGGTGCAAGGCCGCGCGCGCGAACGCCTGCGGCTGCCGTGCTTCCATCTGCACGCCCGGATGCTGGTGCTGCCGGCGTTCGGCAGCTTCACCGGCATGCACCCGGTACGGCGCACCCGCGGCGACCGCGTCTTCGCCGTGGCCGGCGACGCGGTGCGCGAGCTGCCCACGTAAACTCTGCGCCCCATGGCCGATCTCGACTCCGTGCTCGCGCGTGCCGAGCAACTCCTCGCCCGCCTCGAAGCGGTGCTGCCCCATCCACCGACGGCGCCCGACTGGGCGGCGTCCACCGCCTTCCGCTACCGCAAGCGCGGTTCCTCGGGCGTGCTCGAGCCGGTGCGCCACGTGGCGACGATCCGGCTCGAGGCGCTGGTCGAGGTGGAGCCGCAGAAGGAGCGGCTGGTGCGCAACACGCGCCAGTTCGTCGAGGGCTATGGCGCCAACAACGTGCTGCTGACCGGCGCGCGCGGCACCGGCAAGAGCTCTCTCATCAAGGCGGTACTCAACGAGTTCGCGCCGCAGGGCCTGCGCCTGATCGAGGTCGACAAGGCCGACCTGGTCGACCTGCCGGACATCGTCGACCTGGTGGCCAGCCGGCCCGAGCGCTTCGTCGTCTTCTGCGACGACCTCAGCTTCGACGAGGGCGAGGCGGGCTACAAGGCGCTCAAGTCCATCCTCGACGGCTCGGTCGCGCAGGCCTCGGACAACGTGCTGATCTACGCCACCAGCAACCGCCGCCACCTGCTGCCCGAGTACATGAAGGAGAACCTCAGCTACCAGCACACCGAGGACGGCGAGGTGCACCCGGGCGAGGTGGTCGAGGAGAAGATCTCGCTGTCCGAGCGCTTCGGGTTGTGGATCAGCTTCTACCCGTTCAGTCAGGACGAGTACCTCGCCGTCGTTGCGCAGTGGCTGCGCGGCCACGGCGTCCCCGAAGACGCGATCGCCGCGGCACGCCAGGAGAGCCTGGTGTGGGCGCTGGAGCGCGGCTCGCGTTCGGGTCGCGTGGCGTTCCAGTTCGCCAAGGACTACGCCGGGCGGCATCACGGTGAGTGAGCGGGTTCCGGTCGATGTCGCGGTGGGCGTCCTGATCGACACCGAAGGACGCTTCCTGCTCACCTCACGCCCCGAGGGCAAGGTCTACGCAGGCTACTGGGAGTTCCCGGGCGGCAAGCTGGAGGCTGGCGAGACGGTCGAGCAGGCGCTGCGCCGCGAGCTGCACGAGGAGATCGGCATCACCATCGGCGCGGCTCACCCCTGGAAGATCGAGCTGATGGACTACCCGCACGCCCGGGTGCGCCTGCACTTCTGCAAGGTGTACGAGTGGACCGGCGAGTTCGAGATGCGCGAACGCCAGGCCATGGCCTGGCAGACGCTGCCGGTCGAGGTGGCGCCGGTGCTGCCGGGCACGATCCCGGTGCTGCGCTGGTTCGCGCAGGAGCGTGGCTTCATCGGCGTGACACATCGCGAACCCTGAGCGCTCGCTACACTGCCGGCCATGGACTGGCTGGACGAGGTGAAGTGGGACGCGCAGGGCCTGGTGCCCGTGATCGCGCAGGAGCTCGGCACGAACGACGTGCTGATGTTCGCCTTCATGAACCGCGAGGCGCTGCGCCTGACGGCCGAGCGCGGCGAGGCCGTGTACTGGAGCCGCTCGCGCGGGCGCCTCTGGCACAAGGGCGAGGAATCGGGCCACATCCAGAAGGTGCACGAGCTGCGGCTGGACTGCGACAACGACGTGGTGCTGCTCAAGGTCACGCAGCTCGGCCACGAACCCGGCATTGCGTGCCACACCGGGCGCCATTCCTGCTTCTACCAGCGGCTCGATGGCGGCCGCTGGACGTCCGTCGAGCCCGTGCTGAAGGATCCGGAGCGCATCTACAAATGAGCATAAGCAGCGACGACACCTTGGCGCGGCTGGCCGCGGTGATCGAATCCCGCAAGGGCGGCGACCCCGACAAGAGCTACGTGGCGCGGCTGTTCGCCAAGGGGCAGGATGCCATCCTGAAGAAGGTCGGCGAAGAGGCCACCGAGACGGTGATGGCCTGCAAGGACGGCGTGCGCGAGAAGATCGTCTACGAGGTCGCCGACCTGTGGTTCCACTCGATGCTGGCACTGTCCGTGCATGGGCTTACGCCGGCCGACGTGCTGACCGAACTGCGCCGGCGCGAGGGCCTGTCGGGCCTCGAGGAGTTCGCGGCTCGCAAGGCACAATCCCGCGACGAGGAGGAGAAGAAGCCATGAACGACGTGATCGATGCAACCCCGACTCCGACAGCCGACGCTGCGAAGCTGGAGAGCCTCAAGCAGCTCACGATGATCATCTACATCCTGCAGGCGGCCAGCCTGTTCGTGGGCATCACCGGCATCGTGGCGATCGTCATGAACTACGTGAAGCGCGACGACACCGTCGGCACGCTGTACGAGAGCCACTTCACCTGGCAGATCCGCACCTTCTGGTGGGGGCTGCTGTGGGCCGTGCTGGGCTTCGTCACCACGTTCGTGCTGGTCGGCTTCGCGATCCTGTTCGCCAACTTCGTGTGGTGCATCTACCGCATCGTCAAGGGCTTCCTGAACTGGAACGACGGCAAGCCGATGGCCGTCTGAGGACACTTTCATGAGCGCCGATCCGAACTGCATCTTCTGCAAGATCGTGGCCGGGCAGATCCCGAGCCGCAAGGTCCACGAGGACGACGAACTGCTGGTCTTCCACGACATCGCGCCGTGGGCGCCGGTGCACGTGCTGATCATTCCCAAGCAGCACATCGCCACGATGTACGACACCGACGAGCGCCACACGGCCACGCTCGGGCGCATGACGGCGATGGCGCCGAAACTGATGCGCGACCTGGGTGTGACGAACGGATTCCGCATCGTGGTGAATACCGGGCGCGACGGCATGCAGGAAGTCCAGCATGTCCACATGCACGTAATGGGTGGGCCAAGGCCCTGGGCCAAGAGTTGAACCCGGGCCCTCCCCTAGAATCGAAAACTTGTCGCTGACGACTGGAGAGAAGTCATGGGTTCATTCAGCATCTGGCACTGGCTGATCGTGCTGGTCATCGTGCTGCTGGTGTTCGGCACCAAGAAGCTCAAGAACATCGGTTCGGACCTGGGTGGCGCCGTCAAGGGCTTCAAGGACGGCATGAAGGACGGCGCCTCGGGCAATGCCGACGCGGCCGCGCCGGCTCAGCAGGTGACTGCCAACAAGGCCACCGACGCCAACACGGTCGACGTCGAAGCCAAGACCAAGTCGTGATCCTGCGCCGCGCCGCTGCCGGCGACGGCCTGTCCGCATGATCGACTTCGGCTTCGACAAGATCGCCCTGATCGGCGCCGTGGCGCTGATCGTCATCGGCCCCGAGCGATTGCCGAGGGTGGCGCGCACCGTCGGGCACCTGCTGGGCAAGGCGCAGCGTTACGTGGCCGACGTCAAGGCGGAGGTCAACCGCTCGATCGAGCTCGAAGAGCTCAAGAAGATGAAGTCCACCTTCGAGGATGCGGCGCGCAACGTCGAGCAGACGGTGAACACCGAGATCCGCGAAACCACCGCCGAGCTCGACAAGTCGTGGTCGGAGGCGGTCGGCACGTCCTCGTCATCGGACGAAGGCAGCTTCTACGACCCGCTGGCCACGCCGGTGCCGTCGTACAAGCATCCCAAGAAGAACTGGCGCGTGAAGCGCGGCGCCATGCCGCAGTGGTACAAGCAGCGTCACGGCATCCGCGGCAAGGCGCAGTCCGGCGCCGCCCGTGTGGCCCGTTTCCGGCCGCCGCGGCCGCAGGCCTGAAACCATGAGTTCCGACGACAAGCCCGACGAACTCGCGGGCACCGAGCAACCCTTTGTCTCGCACCTGATCGAACTGCGCGACCGGCTGATCCGTGCCGCGATCGCGGTGGCGGTGTGCTTCGGCGCGCTGGCGCTGTGGCCCGGCCCGGCCGGCCTGTACGACCTGCTGGCCGCGCCGCTGGTGGCCAACCTGCCGCAGGGCGCCACGCTGATCGCCACCAACGTGATCTCGCCGTTCATCGTGCCGCTGAAGATCACGCTGCTGGCGGCCTTCCTGCTCGCGCTGCCGGTGGTGCTCTACCAGGCCTGGGCCTTCGTCGCGCCGGGCCTGTATTCGCACGAGAAGAAGCTGGTGATGCCGCTGGTGATCTCCAGCACGGTGCTGTTCTTCATCGGCGTGGCGTTCTGCTACTTCTTCGTCTTCGGCCAGGTGTTCAAGTTCATCCAGAGCTTCGCGCCGAAGAGCATCACGGCCGCGCCCGACATCGAGGCCTACCTCAGCTTCGTGATGACGATGTTCATCGCTTTCGGCGCCGCCTTCGAGGTGCCGGTGGTGGTGGTGGTGCTCGCGCGCATGGGCCTGGTCAGCGTGCAGAAGCTGCGCGAGTTCCGCAGCTACTTCATCGTCATTGCGTTCATCATCGCCGCGGTCATCACGCCGCCGGACGTGGTCTCGCAACTGGCGCTGGCCATCCCGATGTGCCTGCTCTACGAGGCGGGCATCTGGGCCGCCCAGATCTTCATCAAGCACACGCAGGCGCCGGCGGAAGAGGGCTCGGGCACCTCCTCCTGACCTCGCCGCGCTACTGCGGCCGTCTCGCCGCCCTGGCCTGGGGGCGCTGGCCGACCACCACGTTGAGGTCCAGTGCCTTGTCGCCGCGCTGCACGGAAATCACCGCCGTTTCACGCGGCTTGAGTGCCGCGACGGCGTTGAGCAGCTGGCCGGTGCTGGTCACCGGCTTGTCAGCCACCTTCACCACCACGTCGCCGGGGCGCAGCCCGCCCTCGCTGGCCGGGCCGCTCTGCAGTACGCCCGTGATGAGCACGCCCTGGCGGATCGGCAGGCGCAGCGTGTCGGCGATCTCCGGCGTCAGCTCGCGCGGCTCCACGCCGATCCAGCCGCGGGTGACCTGGCCGTCGCGGATCAGGCCTTCCATCACCTGCCGCGCGGTGTCCACGGGAATCGCGAAGCCGATGCCCATGCTGCCGCCGCTGCGCGAGTAGATCGCGGTGTTGATGCCCACCAGGTTGCCGGCGGCGTCGACCAGCGCGCCCCCCGAGTTGCCCGGGTTGATGGCCGCGTCGGTCTGGATGAAGTTCTCGAACGTATTGATGCCGAGCTGGTCGCGGCCCAGCGCGCTGACGATGCCCGAGGTCACCGTCTGGCCGACGCCGAAGGGGTTGCCGATGGCCAGCACCACGTCGCCGACGTGCAGGTTCTCGGTGTTGCCGAAACTGATGGCGGGCACCCGGTCGAGCTCGATCTTGAGCACCGCCACGTCGGTGTCCGGATCGGTGCCGATCAGCTTCGCGGTGGCCGTGCGGCCGTCGGTGAGCTGGACCTCGATGTCGTCGGCGCCCTCGACGACGTGGTTGTTGGTCAGCAGGTAGCCGTCGGGCGTGGCGATCACGCCCGATCCCAGGCCCATCTGCGGCTGCTGGTTGCCGTCGCCGAAGAAGAAGCGGAACCAGGGGTCGTTGCTCTGCGCCGAGCGCGACGGCGCCTTGCGCGCGGTGATGCTCACCACCGCCGGTGTGGCGCGCTGGGCTGCGGCGGCGTAGCTGAAGACGGTGGCGCCAGGCGCCAGCGCCACCGGCTGCGCCGGCGCCAGCGGGGGCAGCACGGTGACGACCGAGCCGTCGCTGCGTCGCGGCAGCCAGTCGGGCTTGAGCGTGGCCACGACGAACAGCACCGCCACGGCGACCGTCACCGCTTGCGAGAAAATCAGCCAGGTTCTGCGCATCGAAACACCTGAAAGCCCGTCGAAATGGCCCACCGCAACGAGATCGACTCGCACCTGCAGGCGCTGCTGGAAGTCGGCCGCTTCAAAGATTATGGGCCGAACGGCCTGCAGGTTGAGGGCAAACCCGAGGTTCTCAAGATCGTCTCGGGCGTGACGGCCAGCCTGGCGCTGATCGAGGCGGCGATCGAGGCACGGGCCGACGCCATCCTGGTGCACCACGGCCTGTTCTGGCGCGGCCACGACGGACGCGTGACCGGCTGGCTCAAGGCGCGGCTGGAGAAGCTGCTGGCGCACCAGATCAACCTGTTCGCCTACCACCTGCCGCTCGATGCCCACCCCGAACTGGGCAACAACGCGCAGCTCGGGGCGAAGCTGAAGCTGGCGGCCGACGCGCGCTTCGGCGAGCAGGACCTCGGCTTCATCGGCACGCCGGAGAAGCCGCTGACCGTGGCGGCACTGGCGGCGCTGCTGCAGTACCGGCTCGGCCGCGCGCCGACGGTGGTCGAGGGCGACGGTCGCGCGCTCAAGCGCGTGGCCTGGTGCACGGGCGGGGCGCAGGGCTACTTCGAATCGGCCATCGCGGCCGGCGCCGACGCATTCATCACCGGCGAGATCTCCGAGCCGCAGGCGCATTACGCCCGCGAGACCGGCGTGGCCTTCTTGGCCTGCGGCCACCACGCTAGCGAGCGCTACGGCGCGCCGGCCGTGGCGGCGCAGGTGGCCGAGAGCTTCGGCCTCGAGCACCAGTTCATCGACATCGACAACCCGGCATGAGCACCCGCCTTCGCGCGCAGCCGCTGGTCCTCACCATGGGCGATGCCTGCGGCATCGGCCCGGAGATCATCGCGAAGCTCTACCGCGGCGAAGAGGCGCGGGGTTGCGTGGTGCTGGGCGACGTGGCGGTGATGCGCCGTGCCGCGCGCCTGACCGGCGGGCTGCTCGCCGTGGCGCGGATCGATCGCCCGGCCGATGCGCTCGATCTGCCGCCGATGTGCATGCCGGTGCTGCCGGTGCCGGGGCTGCCGGCCGACCTGCTGGAAGCGCCGCTGGGCCGTGTCGATGCGCGGGCCGGCGCGGCGGCGGCGCGCTGCATCGAGCACGCGGTGGCGCTGGTGCGCGCCGGCGAGGCGGCAGGCATCGTCACCGCACCCCTCCACAAGGAAGCGCTGGCCGCGGCCGGCGTCGACTACCCCGGCCACACCGAGATGCTGCAGGCGCTGGCCGCGCCCGGCGGGTCGCCGCCGGCGGTACGCATGATGCTGGCCAACGACGAGCTGCGCACCGTGCTGGTGACCATCCACATGTCGCTGCGGCGGGCCATCGACGCCGTGACGACATCGGCCGTGCTCGAGACGATTCGCATTGCGCACGCGGCCGCGGCACGCTGGGGCCAACCGCGGCCGCGCATCGCGGTGGCGGGTCTGAACCCTCACGCCGGCGAAGGTGGCCTGTTCGGCGACGAGGAGATCCGCACCATCGCGCCGGCGATCGCCGCGGCACGTGCCGAGGGCATCGACGCCTCGGGCCCCTACGCCCCCGACACGGTCTTCATGCGCGCTCGCCACGCGCCGCCAGCCCATCCGGGCGAGTTCGACATCGTGGTTGCCATGACGCACGACCATGGCCTGATCCCGGTGAAGTACCTCGGCGTGGAGCAGGGCGTGAACGTGACGCTCGGCCTGCCGTTCGTGCGCACCAGTCCCGACCATGGCACGGCTTTCGACATCGCGGGAACCGGGCGCGCCGATCCGTCGAGCCTGAGCGCGGCCGTGCGCATGGCCCGCCGGCTGGCGGCGGGCGTGGCGACGCCCTAGTGCTTCGTCGGTGCCACTTTCAGCGCGGCGAGTTGCTTGCGCGCGCGGGCCGTGGCGCGTTCGATCAGGTAAGCGTTCTCGAAGGCGCGCATGCGCCCGGTCTCGCACATGCGGGCGAGCATGCGCGCCGTCATCGAGATGGTTTCCTGGTGCTTCTTGCCGCGCGAGAACACGAAGAAGCTGCGCCCCGGGCTGACGTAGGTGAGACGGACCTTCTGCCACTCGTCCTTGAGATGCATCTGGTAGGCGAAGCCGAGCTTGATGTGATCCATCAGCTGCGGGCCGCGTGAAGGCTCCGGCGGGTCGGTCGGCGTCAGGTCCAGGTTGATGTCCAGGCCGAGATCGCTCGGCAGGGAGTCTTCGCCACCCTGCAGCGCGTCGGGCTGGGTGTCCCCGGCGTCGCCGCCGTCGATCTCGATGTCCACCGAGCCCGACCAGTCGACCGCGCTTTCCTCCACCAGACCGACCTGTTTCGCCTCCTCGGGGGTGAAGCGCCGTTCGATGACCGCACTGTCCACCTCGGGCACCACATCCGCCACCGACAGCGATTCGACGCCGGGGATCGTGGTGTTGAAGACGCCTTCGATCTGCTTGGCCAGAAGGTTGTGGTCGAGCTCCGACAGCGGCGGCGCCTTCAGCGATTCGGCATGGGCCGGCAGCAGTTGCGCGAAGAACGCCTTCTGGGCGCTGTCCGGCCAGCCGATCAACGCCATGCCTTCGTTGAGGTCCTTCATCAGCTGCGGCAGCTGCATCAGGAACTTCTTGCGCAGCACCGGCGAGCCCTTGGGCTGCACGCTCATCACCAGATCGCGCCCGGCGCGCTTGAAGCGCGCGTAGCGCTCGGAGGCGGCACCGTCGCGGCGCATGGCCAGCACCAGAGCCTGGCTCCAGACCTGCGAGACGAAATCGCGCAGGTACGGCGGCAGCGACATCGGCTTGAGCGCCATCGCCAGCTGCAGCATGTAGCGCTGCTGGATGCGCAGCTCGGACTCCTTGCCCTCCAGCGTTGCCGCTGCCGGCGTCTGCTGGATCTGCCGCTGCGTCTGGTCGGCGATGAACTGCTCGAGGTCGGCGAGCTTGGCGGTGTACAGCTCGATCTGGTCGAAGTCGCCCTCGACGATCTCCTGCACCAGCTGCCGCACGCGGTCGAGCAGTTCCTTGCCCGGGCCGTCGTTGAAGTCGTCGAAGGCGCACGCCGCCGAGGCGATGCGGTTCACGAAGCGGCGCACGGGGTGGCGCCGCGACGAGAAGAAGGTGGAGTCGTGCATCGCCACGCGCAGCACGGGCAGCTGCAGGCGGGCGATCTGGCGCGCCATCTGCGGCGGCACACGCGGGTCGGACAGGATCTGGTCGAACAGGCTGCCGACGACGTCGATCACCATGTGGTCGAGCTTGCCGCTCGACGCCTGCATCAGCTCCTCGCGATGGGCACGGATGAGGTTCACGGCCATCAGGCCGGTGAGCCTGTCACCGTACAGGCTCCCCCCGCCACTGCCTCCGCCGCGCGGGAAGCGGCTGTCCGGCGCCATCCCGGCCAGGCCTGGCCTGCCCGTGCTGTGGAACCCGCCGCGGCCGCTGCCGCCGGTGGGCGGCGGATCGAGCTCCCCGGGGCGGCTGGCCAGCGAGTTGAGCCGGCGCAGCAGCGCCATCAGTTGTAGGTCGGCCTGGGACTGCGCCGAGGCCACGCGGGCGCCGAGATCGGCGCGCGCGAAGGTGCCGGTACCGCTGCCCGGACCGCTCGGGGCCACGCCCGCCAGGCCGGGGCCGCGGGGATAGGCAGGTACGGCCGCATCCTGTGCGCCGAACCCGCTGCTCTGCGCGAAACCGCCGGTCGAGCGATAGTCACTGTGCTGCAGCGTGGCGTACCCGGAGTTGATGCCCGGCAGGTGATAACCCGGGCCGTCGCCGGCACGCACGTTCAGCCCGGCCGACTTGACACCGCGCGCCTGCAGGTCGCGCAGGATGTCCGCATAGCAGGGCTTCATCGCCTTGGCCAGAGCCAGGCCCATCTCGCGCGAGAGCACCTTGCGCGCTTCGGGCTGGGAGGTCGCGGCCTCGATCGCCCGATAGGCGGCCAGTCCGATGCTCGCCGGACGCAAAGGGTTGCGGTCTTCGTCGCGGCGCACGGTGTTCAGCAAGGCCGCCATGTGCGACGACACCTCGGCCTGCTCCCACTCGCACTCCTGTGCGATCTGCGCGGCGATCCGGTCGGCGTAGAGCTTCTGCTCGACCTCGTTGTCATCGACCAGGCTGAGCGATTGCCAGTCGGTGGCTTCCAGGCGGCGGCGGCCGTCCGCCCTGGGCGCCAGATCCTTGGTGATGCATTCGCGCAGGGTGTCGCGGAAGGCCAGGTGGAAGGCCGCCATGTTGCGCCGCATGTCGAACTGCGCCGCAAGCAATGCGTCGCGCTCCGAGGTCTTCGTCGCCGAGATCGACAGCGTGCCGAGCAGATCCGAGACCCGATCGGCCACCGAGGCCGCGGTCTTGTTGATCAGGCTGACGGCCGCGTCCAGGGCGGCCTTCTGGCGGGGGTCGGAGAGGTTCATCGGGGGCGGATGGGCCCGTCGGTCCGCGGACGCCGGTCACGCCGCGGGCCGGGCGTCCGTGAAGTATGGGCCCAAAAAGCCGCCCCGGGATGTGCGTTCCGTCACGGCCGCCGAGCACGGCCGGACGCGCCTCACTTCTTCAGCGCGTCGCGGATCTCGCGCAGCAGCACGACGTCCTCCGGCGGTGCGGCCGGCGGGGCGGGCGGGGCTTCCTTCTTCAGCCGGTTGATCTGCTTGACCATGATGAAGATGATGAAGGCGAGGATGACGAAATTGATCGCCACCGTGATGAAGTTGCCGTAGGCGAACAGCGGCACGCCGGCCTTGGTCAGCGCCTCGTAGGTCATCGGCCCGCTGTACCCGGCGGGCGGGTCGGCCAGCTTGACGAAGTAGTTGGAGAAGTCGAGGCCGCCGATCACACGGCCGACGATCGGCATGATCAGGTCCTTGACCACCGAGTCGACGATCTTGCCGAACGCCGCGCCGATGATGACGCCGACCGCGAGGTCGACGACATTGCCCTTCATCGCAAATTCCTTGAACTCGCTTGCGAATCCCATGGGGAACTCCTATGTCTGTCGTTGTGCTGAGGTGGCCGTCACTGCTGCCCGGCGCTGTGCAGTATTCCCGCGGCCGCACGGAAGTCAAGGCGACGGCCCGGCTGCCGTGAACGCGTGGCAGCCGGCGTGGTGACCGCGCCTTGACGATGAGAGCTTGATCACGCCGAGGGCCGTCAGCGCGGCGACAGGCCCCTCTTGACGCGTCCGCTAGAATGTCGGGTTGACCCCGATTAAGAAGTCTCGCCAGAGGAATCCCATGAGTGACAGCTCCGTCGACAACGGCAAACGCACCTGGCTCATCGCCTCAGGCTGCGCAGGCGCCGTGGGTGTCGGTTTCACCGCCGTTCCCTTCGTCAGCTCGTTCCAGCCTTCCGAGCGTGCCCGTGCCGCGGGTGCTGCCGTCGAGGTGGACATCGGCGCCCTGAAACCGGGCGAGAAGCTCACGGTGGAGTGGCGCGGCAAGCCGGTGTGGATCATCAAGCGCACACCGGAGCAACTGGCGGCGCTGCCCAAGCTCGACGGCCAGCTGGCCGATCCGCAGTCGCTGCGCAAGCCGGCCGAACTCACGCCCGAATACGCACGCAACGAGTATCGCTCGATCAAGCCCGAGATCCTGGTGGCGGTGGGCATCTGCTCCCACCTGGGCTGCTCGCCGTCGGACAAATTCCAGCCCGGCGCGCAGCCCTCGCTGCCCGACGACTGGGCCGGCGGCTTCCTCTGCCCCTGCCACGGCTCGACCTTCGACATGGCCGGCCGCGTCTTCAAGAACAAGCCGGCTCCCGACAACCTCGAGGTGCCTCCGCACATGTACCTGTCCGACACCCGTCTGCTGATCGGTGAAGACAAGAAGGCCTGAACAGGACAGGAATCACGACCATGGCTGAATTCAAGGAAGTCCCCGCCGACGCGCCCGTTGCCCAGAAGGTGACGACCTGGTTCGAGAACCGTTTCCCGACGGCGTTCTCGGCCTACAAGGTGCACATGTCGGAGTACTACGCGCCGAAGAACTTCAACTTCTGGTACTTCTTCGGCTCGCTGGCGATGCTGGTGCTGGTGATCCAGATCGTCACTGGCATCTTCCTCGTGATGCACTACAAGCCCGACGCGGCGCTGGCCTTCGCGTCGGTCGAGTACATCATGCGCGACGTGCCGGGCGGCTGGATCATCCGCTACATGCACTCGACGGGCGCGAGCGCGTTCTTCGTCGTCGTCTACCTGCACATGTGGCGCGGCATGATCTACGGCAGCTACCGCAAGCCGCGCGAGCTGGTGTGGATCTTCGGCTGCGCGATCTTCCTCACGCTGATGGCCGAGGCCTTCATGGGCTACCTGCTGCCCTGGGGCCAGATGAGCTACTGGGGCGCCCAGGTGATCGTCAACCTGTTCGCTGCGATCCCGTTCGTCGGCCCGGACCTCGCCCTGCTGATCCGCGGCGACTACGTGGTGAGCGACGCCACGCTGAACCGCTTCTTCAGCTTCCACGTGATCGCCGTGCCGCTGGTGCTGCTCGGCCTGGTGGTCGCGCACCTGTTCGCGCTGCACGACGTCGGCTCGAACAACCCGGATGGCGTGGAAATCAAGGCCAAGAAGGACGCCTCGGGCAAGCCGCTGGACGGTATCCCGTTCCACCCGTACTACACGGTGCACGACATCATGGGCGTGTCGGTGTTCCTGATCGCCTTCACCGCGATCGTGTTCTTCGCACCCGAGTTCGGCGGCTACTTCCTGGAGTTCAACAACTTCATCCCGGCCGATCCGCTGAAGACGCCGGCGCACATCGCCCCGGTCTGGTACTTCACGCCGTTCTATTCGATGCTGCGCGCCATCACCAGCGAGATGATGTACGTGCTGATCGCCTGCGTGATCGCCGGCGCCGCGCTGGGCGTGCTGAAGGCGCGCATCGGCGGCCTGTTCAAGGTGGCCATCCTCGGCGGCGCGCTGGTCGTGGCCGCACTGATGCTGGCCATCGACGCCAAGTTCTGGGGCGTCGTGGTGATGGGCGGCGCGGTCATCATCCTGTTCTTCCTGCCCTGGCTGGACTACAGCC
>VFQN01001083.1_pt1 | contig 47721 bp, 38 predicted proteins | sample 3512371 | NCBI WGS metagenome assembly VFQN01 (sample SAMN10412370, study PRJNA504923) | tailings metagenome | isolation source: Replicate 2 from Balatoc abandoned mine | place: Philippines: Itogon, Benguet | collected 2017-08-28
GTCTTCCTTTTTGTAATTCTTGGACTCTGATCATTTCAATCTTTTCATCCCCATATATACCTCATTAAGACGTCCTCGAATATATCCCTGTCAATATGATAGGGATTACAAGTACGACGAATAACAGACCAATTACAAAGATAAATACAAATAAAACCTAACACAGTAAACACATGAAACACCTCATGATAACCAAAAACATCAGGTATTGGATCAGGTCGACGATTTGCGAAGATATATACTCCTATGATCATAAATACAATATTACCTATCACACAAGAAAATTCATACCACGTCATATAAAAAGCAAGAAGAGGAAGAAAAAACAAAATAACTGAAGCTGTAATAACTAATCTCCAAACACCAGGACGACGATGAAAGATATTCCAACAAGTCCAAAGACAGAAGACAGTGGAGAGTGTGAGGAACCATCCTCCGTAAGGTGATGGCAGAAGAAGAAGAGAGACAGGATAGTTCACTGCTGTAGTACAAACCGCGATACCACAGTGATCAAGCTTTTGTAGAACAATTTCAATGGAAGGTGAATGTTTACCAATATGATACAGAGCACTAACAAAGCAGCAGAAGAATTGTCCTGATATATAAACACTAGCTGCGATCTGACCAATGAATAAGCCATTCGCCTCATAGACGATCAATTGCCATGCAACAAAAGGTAAGATAACTGAACAAATGAGATGTAAGATACCTCGAAAGGCTGGTTTCTGCATTCCTTCACAGTAAAGAAGATGATCAGGGAAGAGGCGATCATCGAACTTTTTCGATTTTATTACATTTGATATATTGTTTCGATCTTCTCTTTCTTCATCTTCTAATAGTTCTGGATGATCAGTAATATCTGCGATAAATTCTGAGTGATACCATATCTCTTGATTTGTATGATGAGGGTGCGATGCTTTCTGATGATTCAAACCTAATGACTTGGAAACAGCTGATTCTAAGTCCAACTCTTGATTTTCATCCCGTATCATGACTTGCTGATAATTTTGTGATACTGGTTCATTCATTCTCTGCTCTATATATCTTATGGCGATCAATGTCGCTCTACTCTCTACTCTCTGCAAATCCAATCTAATCACAAGAAACGCCTCTTCAAGAGAAAAGCGCTTTTTGTATCTTGCTTGTTCATATAATATGTTTGAGGCTCTCTTATTTTAGAAATTACAAAAGATTGAAGACTACCACACATTGATTAGAAGAATAGGAAAGTTGTTTTCTTTGATTGTAACATGTGATCACATCTTTTCTTTCCTACTACTCGCTCTAATGCCATCTGATCTAACTCACTGCATAAAGCAACCGAAGTATAATCTTCGTCATCATCCCTCACACTATCTTGAACTGCAACATTTTTCTCTTCATCATCATCTTGTTCTTCACCTTCTTGATGGTTAGAGGATCTGAAGTCACCGAGCATGTTGACTATCTCCGAGTAGAAGTGAGGATACTCCGGTAGTGAATAGAAGATAACATGCTTAGCACCACGAATACGGAATCGACTATGAAGAAGATAGCATTATGTGAGTAAAAGAAATTTAATTGAAAAGAAACGATTCTCTCACCGAAAGAAATGTGCTCGACCAGAATAAACAAGAATATCTTTAATCCCTTGATAGAAACGAGATCTACCACGACTAATCTCAGATTCACGAGAATATTCACTAATATACGCTGCATTCATCTCTTCTTTCATCATCTCATTTCGCACTTTCACGAAGTCAAAGTAAGATGGGATGACAATTAATACTCGTGATTGTTTCAATCCAGTAATCTTTGATAATATCTTTTCCTTGAAAAACTGAAACTTACGATCTTCATACACTTCCACCATTGATACGTCGTGATCATTATCACCCATATGAGTCGTGGATGAGGACAAAGGAATGACTTGAAACATCTGTTTTACCTTTGGAACGATGACGTTGGAAATAACACCATTTTCATTCCAACTTTTCTTGCATCGTATCCAACCAGCATGTGACGTAGCATATTCTCGAAAGAATGATTGTAATTCTGGTGTGTTAAAAGCCGATGTAATCATTAACTGACGATAGTACGATGCACATCCATTTAAGAAATACGGTCGAATACGACTATAGTCCGTCTGACTATGATTCTCTCGTGGGAGTTGATTCAGGTGGTGGAAGATGTCATGGACGTGTTCTAAATTCTGATAAGCAAGAACATCGAATTGGTGTACTATCACTTGTTCGATGGAGCTTAAGAAATCGATGTTGTTTGGATGGGAGGCAGTGGAGGCGGGGCGTGATTCAAGAACAAACTTTAATCCAATTGGTGAAGCAACGATGATGTCAGAGAGATAGAAATCAGAGAAGAGTTTGACATAAACACCTTTCTGACCACCTTTGCCTTTTCCATGACCTGGGTTGATCTGAATGCCCACCTTGAAGTCGTCATCAATGTTTCCTCGGAATAATGCTTGCCAGTCTTCAGGCTTCTCTCCTGGCTGACGTCGACCTCCAAAGTCATTACTTCCTCCACTACCTCGATGGTTTCGATAATATTCCTCACCCCAATCGACACTGACGTCATCATTGTTCTCAAGATCAGAGTACTCGTCATCGAACTTCTGTAGACCAGATACAGACGTGTTCTCGCCTAATATTCTTACCATTTGGTGAACAACCCGCTTTGCAGTAGAGCGAAGAGGTGTCAGTATAAGAAGACGAGGGCGAACGAATCCTTGATCTTTCATTACTTCATCACTCACATCGTCGTCCTTGGCTTGCTCTAAGGTGTTCGAGATGTCGTCTGAAGTCTTCTTGGAATTCTTCTTCTTGTTCTTGCCTTTATTGTTATTGTTCTTCAAGGATTCAGAGATCTTATCAATATCAATGACGTCATTATCAATACCTAGCTTCTTCTTTAAGAGGTTTTCTTTTTGCTTAATTCGTTGATTGTGTTTCACAACTACCGCTCTAAAAGAGGAATTCTGTGAGGTTCCAGATGGGGAAACATCAACGTTGTCTTACCTGCTGCGTACTACATGGAAGAGGGAGTGCATGAGAAGTGTTTCAAGGATGAGTTTATCATTAATATGATTTCGACCTTCAATAAAGATATCAGAATATGTCAGCAACTTAGGAAGGATTTCTTTTGAGAAATTGTTCAATTGTACTCCAGACGATGACGATGATGTCACAGCTTTACTCTTCCAGAGTTTATAGAGAGAAGGGATGTCCTGCACTGTCTCTATCCCTTCAAGGCTATGCTCTGGGAGGGACTTATTCCTTGCCTGGTAGAGAGTAACTTTCTCTTCGTGGTTGTAAGGGAGGGTGACAGTGCTCAGAGGTTGAGGCTTGTGCCGTGACGTCAACTCTTTGATGAGTGAGGACTTATCTCGATCCATGACGACGCTGGATTGAAAGAACCAGGGGAGATAAGGATTTTCCTGGGGTTGCGAAGTTTTGTTGTCATTTTCTTCGTCTCCAATTAAATCATGATCATCATCGTTAACGTCATGCTCATCGATATCACCTCCCTCTTTATTTAACTCTTTACCAAACACAAGAAAATCATAATTCTTGTCCTGCATCTGAGCTAGCAGGGAGGATTCGAGAGTGTTGTCCCTCTCATGTTCTTCGTCGTCGCAGTCACTGACCTCATCATCTACCGACATCGAATCTTGGTTCTCATCATTTCCAGATAGAGAGTGTTGAAGGAAAAACTGTAAACGATCCAATACAGGCAAAGGGTTAGGATTTTGAGACCTTCGTTGCCTCTCAGCTTCTTCTTCTTGCTCTGTAGGCTCTTCATCCTTTTCACCATCGTCAGACTTCCAAACATCACTAAACTTTACTCTCTTGGACATTTTGTTAACAAAATGCTGTTTTCTTTTTCTTTCTTCAACCTTCAATCTTCCTCTACGGAATCTTTCATCTTTTTCTTGGGTGTGAATGCGTTTGTACTGTTTCGGATCTTCAGTACTAATATTATCATAGGAAACACCACCTTCAAAAGCCCATTCGCTATCTCGATTCTTTTTTGATGATTTCTTGGGCTTCTTAGTCTTTGATTTCCTTTTAAACGCCATTTTCTTGCACTAAAAGTTCTTTGATTGTTTAATGGTAAATGGTAAACACTAATTCCATCTTAACGAGCGAAATCTCTCTTGATACACTGGAAACGGTTTGATCGTTTGATCATACGATCGAACAAATCTAAAAACGAAACGGTTACGCAAAATTCCCTCAATTAAATACAGGTAAGCCTGAATTTTGAAGCAAGCGATGTCAAGAATACCTAATGGTATTCCAACTCTCTCCTACTGTCGGATTTTACCAACAGTTGGAGCTTTTGGTCAAGGGGATATTGTAAATGATGGAAATGCGGTTGTTGTGCTAGAACCTGGCCAACCTTCAGCACGCTTTGAAGTTGCTCAAGTGGTTGATAAAAACTTTGATGATGAAGAAGCATGTGAGATGATGATAGGACAGAAGGCAGGAGCAGGCCTCGGAGCAGTACTGAATCCTGTCTCAGCTTTTGTCAATGATGCTGCAAATGTGGTAATAATCCTAACAGGCTCAAGAAATACTCGAAAATGGCAATTTTTAAAGAGAATATTACTCCCTTTCGTTGCAAATGAGATATTATCTCACGTCGCTGATCGCAGTCAGATGGCTGGGGTGAGTATGTATAAGGCTCAGCTTACTGTAAGTGCATTGGAAATACAGGATGAAATCATCGCAGACTTACTTCGACCAGCGAATCGTGGGTTATCGATTGTAACAAATCTAGAGGAGGGAGTCATGGTACAGGGTCTTCACCGTGAGACGGTGACGGATGAGATGTCGCTCAGACGACTGCTCATAGAAAGCTGTGATAACAGAGGCATTCAGAATCTGCCTGTCGGTGGGAATATAGATTCATCGACTGGTATCTTTGAGTTCCGTCTTTACCAAGCAGATAATGTCACGAATCAATCAATCCCTATGGTTGGAGGAGGCCAGGTCCTCCAAACAAGAGAATGTCAAAGCCGTTTCATTATCATCGATTTACCTGCAATTGACCCTTTACTTTCCCCTATTGCTTCGAATGCTCCCGAAGAAATGAGATTATTTGCTGGGAATACATTGAATAAATCATTAGTAAATTTTTTTGAAGTTGCTAAGAAGTTGAATAATCCCTATCGCGCTCAATTAGCTCCTTTCCGCGCATCTAAACTAACTCATTATGTTAGTGAACTTATTGGAGGTAATGCTATTATTGTCTCTTTAGGCCATATTATTTCCGGAGAACCTCAAGTAACCAAGTTGACATTAGAGCTTCTGTCTCATCTGAATAACGCCTTACACTACCCATTAAGTGGTCGTGAAATCTCTGACACAGTCCAAGGGTTATTGACAAAATATCGTTCGATGTTAGTTTATTCTCAACAAGAAATATTACATAATCATCAATCCATTGATGAACAAAGTAGTCAAACACAACAATTACAACAAATGATTCAAACATTACAAAAAGAATTAGCACAAACCATCTTAGATAAAGAAACTGCTATTGAAGATCGTATGAAAGTCATTGAATTATTAGAATTGTTAAAGAAAAAATATCAAACAATATTAGATGAAAAATTAAAACAATCAGAGATTTTAGCGAAAAAAGAAGAAGAAATTATTGAATTAGGTCAAGTGATTATACAGAAAAATCTGGAAATTGTACAATTAAAACAAGATTATGATCAACAATTATTTGATCAAAAGCAGATTGAATTACAATTAAATATGACCGTTGAATCATTACAAAAACAATTACAAGAGAAAGATGATGTAATACAATCACAAGAGAAAGAAATTCGTCTTCAGAAGGAAATTATTGAACAAAATCAACAAGAAATTTTGAAATGGAAAGAAGAATTAATGAAAAAAACAACAGAATATCAAGAATTAAAAGAGAAAAATATTGATCTATCCGCTGAGTTATTGACTCTTGTGAATCAGAAGGATGTTCTAACAAAGGAAATCGAAACCTTTGAGAAAGACAAGCTCTCAATACAGCAAATGAAGACAGAATATGATGAAAAGATTCGACGGTTAGAAGTCGAGAATAAACAACTTCTGCAGAAAGTTATTGATAAAGATGAAGAACTTCTCAATCTTCGTAAGCAGATGAATGCTGATGCTACTGCTGCTGCAGCGACTCAGTTGGCAAGCAACAAAAGCAGAGAAAAAATAGAGAAGATCAAGTCCATCGATAGTGCCATTAACAACAAGCAAGAGAACGAGGAGGGAGAATCTATTGATAATGCGAACGTTCAGAAAGGAGGAGATATTGCTCGTCGAATGATCAATGCGATGAAACTCTCGGTTGAAGAGAAGAAAGAGAAGCTTTTATTAAAGCAGCTGTACGACTATGAGACGAAGTTTCATCGACTTGAATATGATGCTCAACTCCAAAAACAATTATTAGATACCGTCCAAAAAGAGAACCAAGATCTGAGAGAGAAGTATTCAGTCAAATTAAGAGATGAGATAGAACATCCCTCGACACCTCTTCACACCCTCACCAACAACACAATCAATGATAATGCGATGAATGATGCTTTATCCAATCTCTTAGTGCATTATGAAACAATCATTGATAATCTGCAGCAGAAAGTTGTTTTCAACCATGCGGTGAAAGACGACTGCATTCAGCATTATCGAGAGCTCTACGATCACTATCATATTATGATGGATAATCTAGAAGCAATGTCTCAACTCTTCTCAGACTACACGAATATAGTTGGAAGGATTCTTAATCGTGCAAATAAAGAGAGCAGCAACACTTCATCGACGTCAAGTCTCATGCAAGACAAGAAACTTCTTTTAGAAAGCAAGATCAAGATGATCCTTGATAATGCCTTAAAAGAGCAGTTCCAATTATCGAATGTAAAATTACAAGAAGAAACTGAATGGTTAGAGGAAAGATTAGGACAAGAAAAGGTGGAAGTGATGACAGCGAAGGAAACACAAAAGAAACAAATGATTGAAGAGAAGGAAAAGATTGCTGCGATCATTAACACGTATCAAAGAAATCTTCAAACTTCTGAGAAAAAGAATGTTAAATTACAACAGGATATTATTGATTTAAAAGTACAAATCAATCAGTTATTGACGAAACAACATTCGAATAATACACCTCAACCAGCTGTTAAAAAGGAAGGAGATGATCAGCCTGAAACAGCTGTTCCCGAGTCTATAGATATCAATCGCTCTCTTCCTGTATCAGCCTCGAATAATAATGCCATGTATGAGAGTTTAGCAAGTGAGATTAGAGAGTTGAAGCAGCTTTTATTACAGCACGATAACGTCTCAGGCAATCGAGATAAGAATCCTCTCGCTTCTTTATCTCGCAGGCCTTCAAGTCAGCTCATAGAGGTACTGAAAGATGTAATATCGGGGAAAAATTCTGGGAAAGCCACGCCACAACCCCCTTCAATCCCTAAAGACACTGTGATCGGGGGCTTGGCGAGTGGTCGTGCAACTGCTTCCTCCCTCAAACCTTTAGAGGAGGAAGACAGTCTTTTAAAGCCGACCGCAGGAAAAGAATCTTTGCTCCCTTTAAAAGAAGGTGACATTATTCAACTCCCTGTCGTTGCATCTACGGCACCTACTCAACCGGTATTCGCAGCCCCACCACAGAAAGCTGAACATCCTAGCCACTTAAAGGTTCAATTAATCGAAGCTGAGGAGAAAGTTGCACAATTGTCTTCAAAGCAAGTAGCGTTAGAGGAAGAGTTGCGCTCTTATCAGAATTATATGAAAGAGATAATTCCTCAATATCAGAAGCAAATAAAAGCACTTCAACAGAAGCAAAAACAAGCACAACAGAAGGCTCAGGCAGCCACCGCGACAACAACTTCGGCAGCAGATGATGCAGTGATCAAATTGCCCGCGATTAGCAAGTAGATTTAAAATGTTTATTCTATTTCTGTAAATAAGTTATTGGTTGTACTCTTTATATTTACAATATTACAGAAAACTCGAACTATTGGGATGCTCTTAATTCACTTAATTCTCGTCGAATCAACTGACATATTTTCTGCAGATCTTGAGCACTATCCATCTCTTCTTGTGATCCTCCATCTGACACTCGCATCAATAATTCTTCCAACTAATGAGAAGATTTGATAAGACGACAAAGAAATCAGTATGTTGTATGTTAAACAATACCTGCTGTTCAACCACATTTATTGCATCTTCTAACTCTGGGATTGTGACATCCGCAGCAACTTCGTCATCTTGCAAGGAGACAGAACTCACGATAAATTCACATTGATCAGATGAGGATTTCGATGAAGAAGGAGGTTTACTTGACTGCGAAGAAGAGGAAATAAGAATTCTTTTGCTTAACAAGTTTCGTCTATCTTCATCACTTTCAAATCGAAGCAGTTGTCTTAAGAGCTTTACTGGGTTGCTGACAAGCTTATCTTGATATTCTGTAATAAAAGCACGAAGATAAGACAACAACTGAATAATATTCTCACTTCCTTTATTAACTATCGCATTCTCTAAATTCATTTCTAAAATCATTAAAAATGGCAACTGAATTTCATTTCTGCTCAAATGATAGAGCAGTTTAGCTTCCATCTCTTTGATGTCGTTATAAGAGATTATCACCTTAAATAGTTCTTGAGCTTTTAAGAGCTGTTGCTGTCGTTCTACATTAATTTCATATCTAATCTTACCGTAAAAATCTTTGGTTTCTTTCTCAGTGGATAGTGATATCTGTTGGGAAAGGAAATGATCAAAACTTTCGTCATAGAAATTCATCCAGGGTAAGATAATCTCTTTTATGTTGTCTCCTTCATTCTTCGTACTTTTGGTCGCGTTAACGATTTGGTCGAGTAATAATTGATTTCTCTCAGTGATGTAGTTTGCATGGGGCTTTACAGCCGATCGTAGCACTAATTGACTATCGCGAGCTTTCACAACATTCCTTCCAAAGCTCCATGAAAACTGAAACGCTTGCAATGGCAGACAAAGAGCGATAATCATCAGTAGTATGAGTACTACAGTAGGATAATGTTGATGTGGTGGTTTCATGTCTTATAATAGTCGCTTATTTATTGTAAGTCAATAATCATCGACGTCATTTCCCTCTCTTTATACAATGGACTCTTGCTTAGGGAAGTTTAGGAAAATACGTTTTCTAGGGTGTAAATTCACGGAGACCGGCATTCCGGGTTTCAAGAAAGTAAAACTGAAAAGAGTTCGTGCACTTAAATTTTGAACAATCTATTGGCTCATTATTGCAAGAAAGAGAAAGAATACCCAAAGATTATCCCTTCGATATGTCAAATACTAGAATAGGAGAAGTTATTCCTGCTGGAGTAGAGGCAAATGATGCGTTTCAATCAATAATACCGATCATTTCCAAAGAATTTGAGAATATGCCAGATGGAAAGCAAATTCTTGAGAAACTTATACAGCGTTTTACGAGTATGTTTGAGGATCCACCTCAACAAGATTTTGAGTTCTTTGCTTGTAAAAGATTTGCTCTTGATGAAATTCGGATCACACTCTTCCGACCTCTACCCGATCAAGTCACTTTCTTCTCCAGAGGATTACTTGCTGGTTTAAATGCACCAAAGGATCATTCACTGAAAAAGACTTCTTCCTTACTTCTTACTTTAATTTATCTTGTTCACAGGTAATTTTGACACCTTCTGTACACTTCTGACATCTTATAACTAATACAGGAAAAATTTGGATTTCGTGAAGGAATTCATTATAAACGATGGATTTGAGGCATTAATAGAATACCTAGATGTCGAAAACCTCTATGAAAGATCACAGGCGATGGAAACGTTGATGTCACTGACTGATTGTGATTTCTTTGATTGGTTCGCCGCTCCTACCACAACTGAGCATCAGCAAATACATCTCAAGCTCATCACGATTCTCACTTCTTTGACAACCTCTAACAATCAGAATTATTTTATTGAGAAACTAATCAAGAATCGAGCTTCTTCCTATCCTGGGGGGTCCCTGAGAGCATTGCAATTGCTTGCATTCTGGTTGAGTTGGATCCGCGCGCTTTATACTGAAGATCATCGCTTGGTTCTCAGCAGTAAGCTATTAGCTGAAATCAAACAATGGTCCCAGCCTTACGAGCAACTGATCAATGAAGGGAGTGAAGAAGGAGAAAATGAAGATGAGTTGAAGTTAGCTCAGACGTTATATGAAGACTTCAGCGAGAAACAATTCGAAAATCTTACACAAGCAGAAAGAGATAGCTTTGAGCGTATTCCTAATTCTAATGAAACCTTAACAGTTTCGGGTGTTCAGAAACCTGAGTTCCAGGAAGGATTACCTGCTTTACAATCATTGGATATTAAAGGTGCGTTGGAATCAAAGCCCTCTCAAGCGATCAGTAGTCCGACTTTTGAAGTGACTCCAACCATTGATGTTGCTCTCAAATATAAGGCGGAAGGTAATGATCACTACAAAGCTGAGAAGTATGATTTAGCTTTGAAATCATATCAATATGCGATGAACACAGCTCATTCTCTGCAGAGAAGTAAAGCTTCCTTGGAGATTGAAGAAGACTTTGAATCTTTGGTGATCACCCTGCATACAAATATTGCTAATACAATATGGAAGATTTGGACAGGCGAGGAGGAAGCTGAAACAACATTAGAGAAGCCTGATGCTGATAAAAGTAGATCAAATGATATTCAAGTGGAGCAATTCTTCGAAGATATTAAATTTCATTGCGAAGAAGTATTACGATTATCTCCGAATCATGTGAAAGCAATGTATCGTCTTGCCAATGCTTATATCAAGAAGCAACAGTTAAAAACTGCTTACACTCTGATCACAACCTTCATGAAGCAGCTAGCTAATGTCTCCTCTTCTGTGAGTAAGTCCTTAGAAGACACTAAACTCTTTGATCGATTGAAAAGGAAATGTATCGCCCTTCAAATATATCAATTATCTTCTGAGGATGCAGAATTTGTCTTTGAAGAGTGGAATTTCACTGTTTATGACATGATTTATTTGAAATCGCTTCTCAAGAGGCTCCAAGTGTCTGAAGTTGTTCTTGACAAGCTAACCATTTCATTATCAAAGCTGCCAAGTCAGGAGAAGGTCGTTGGACATAAAAAATCTGCCAAAATGGAGGAGAATGCTGATGAACAATCTTTTACGACGAATCAAGATCTTTTGCAAGAGATTCCAAGGCAGCAAGATATGATCACTCACAAGGCACCGAAGTCGCAAGTGAAAATTTTGAAAATGAAATCATCTGATCGTAAGCTAGTTACTCAACTAAGAACTATTGGGAAAACAATCAAAGAATCTTATGAAGCTAAAACTCCTCTTGAAGAGTTAGAGGGATCGTTAAGATCAGGGTTTGAGGTAGTGAAACCTTTATCGCATTTTCTTGTTTTTGATCGTGTTCTAGGTGATAAAGGAGCTATGGAGTCATGATTTGAAGTTGAAGGATATTTATGGATCGTTGATCGATGAGAATGATCTTCTCTATCTTTTCAGTTTATTAGATTTGGTTCTTACTCCCATCACAGATCTGACGATGAAAACTTCTTTTGTTTTATCATACAAGGAGTGGATTGGAGGTAGTGAGGTGATGAAAGTAAGTCATGAAAACATCACTCCATTTATTACATTGTTGCTTATTGTTGTAATTTAGGTTTTAGAACAATTATTAAAGTGCGAGAGGATTCAATCGATTGTGTTTTCGATGAAATATGATTATCAAGAACTATTTATTCAATTGAAACAACTTACAAGTCAACTACTCAACGAAGAACACGTGAAAGCAATTAAAGGAAATCAGAAGTTATTGCAACAGTTCTTAACATTAATATCTTGAGCGATTAACGAAGAGTTATTGGCTAGGTAGGTTTAATTGAGGCTCATTGGATCAACTCATCGCTGGAGTTTAATGATTTTATCGTTTCAAGTTGTGATGGTTCTTTTGTTCTTTCATCTTCTTCGTCGAGGAGTAGTTTATCTTCTGGGCTTCGGTATTTAATGTGCTTTCCTTCTTCTTCCTCTCTGATGTACTTATATTCTTGGACTGCTAGCTTCTCAATACTTCTTTCACGAATTTTCCTTGATAAACGTCGACAAAAATATCCACCGAACACTAACACCAAAAACGAGGCGAGAGATACGAGGACAATCGCTTCGGTGCTTATCGAATGAGTGTCGGAATCATTTTCGTGCTTCGTTCTGTTATACCCAGAAGTCCGATAGTCATCATCAAAGGAGTATCCAGCACTAAGAACAGCCATAGTTCGTGCAGTAAATAAACCTATTTCAACGTGGTATAAAAGCTCTAGAGCTCTTTGACATCAAAGTGTTATGTCAAATCAAATAAATCCCTCCTCTACTGCGAAGTAAACGATCGGATTGAAAAACGATGTAATGAAGACTCATTTGATAGAAAAGATGGTAAAGCGTCCCTTTCTGTTTGTATTGATTTGTCTTGCTTGTTTTCATTGTATTTATTCTACCAATAAATCAAAGAGTAGAAGGAAATTGACAGAGTCTCCAGAGGAAGTTTATCGCCAATTAAAGGAATCACAAGCATCGATTAATAACTCCACAGAAGCCTTCTGTTTTCATGGACCATCAGGAACGAAAAATTCTTTTATTAAAAACGAATATAGTAAATATGTTCAGAATCATAATGTGTTAGTATACCCGTTCTGCTTGATGGTGCGAGAACTAGGCAATCGTTTGGGAAATTACTTCCATGAAATCGCCTGTGCCGAAGCTAGCGGATTACATTTTATCACTGTCCATCCTCAGTGGGATATCACTGGTGCTGTTACCAGTAACAGCACAAAAGTTGCAACTGAATCGTCTCGTTTGGCCTTTCTCCAAGCCCTGCCTGACGTCATCATTCATCCTCACGCAGTCGACAAAATCACCGCTCGGAACAAACTCAACCACGAATGTAAATGCAATCGATATTGTTGGCAACATTTACATGCACCTTGGGTGAACCGAACTTCCTCCATACGTCACTATATGAAGAATGCACTGCAAGCATATTATAACGTCATCCTCCCTCAAAACCCAACCACCAGCATTGACCCTGATGTAGATATCACCAATGCAAAAGAAACCTCCAGTCTTCCTCTCATTCCTGACGTGGCCATTCAGTACCGTTGTGGTGATAACATCGCCTTCAGCTATCTCTATGGCATCCTCCCCTTCACTGCCTTCGACCAGATACTAGCCAACTACACCAAAGACAATCAGATCCGATACCTGTACGTCCTTTCCGATCATCCTAGTCGTGCCAGTCATTCTCCCTATACAAGTCGCTGTAAGCTTATCTTAGAGAAGCTATTGGAGTATTTGAGTGAGAAATTGCCTCCGACTACGACCATCGTCATTAAAAGAGGAGGAGATTTATTCCTGGACATGATACGACTCTCTCGAGCAAAGTTGATGATTTGCTCTGCATCTACGTATTGCTTTTGGCCAGCTTTAGCAACTGATGGACAGGCTTACTTCCCTGTCACGTCACTGATTGCTGGTGCTGATACCATAGAGTTAGCGCCTGACTTTGGACCTCGATTCCATTGGATCAATGATCCGAAGATCATTTCTAACTTTAAAGGTATTCGACCGTGGACCGGGATTATTGATATTCTTATGGGGAAGAAAGCTCCTCCATCATAGACTCAGCCACAGCACAAGAGGTGTTACATTATGAAAGAGAAAGTTTCTCTGTTGCTTCTGGCTTTTTTCGTCTTTATTTTATTAGAATGAGAAATGATTGTAAGTTTTTGCATTTATTGACTTTATGCTCAATTCCCTTTCTTCAGGAATAATCCTTCCATAATCTAACAATCATCATCGAAGAGATGTTGTTGCTTGGACTATGTTCGTCAGTAGATTTAATAAGAAATTGAAGGAATTTTTGTTGATTTATAGTAGTCTAATAAGAAACACACACCAGCTGTGACAAAAAGATGAGGACTCGTTGTCTTTTTACCAAATAATGAAAATGCTATCTACTTTGTATACTACAGACAAGCACATACAATGATGACAGGGAGCGACTACCGGGGAACCATCTCTCCATCTACCTTCAATCAAAAGAAAGTTGAAAATCGATTAGGTTAAGTGTGATGGAGAGTTATCGAATAATGTGCTGAGAATAAAAGCTTGTGATAAGATAGGTTCAACTTCTTCCTCATCCCAATCATGTGTTGGTAAGTCCTGTAAAAAGATTAAAATCTCTTGGAAATTCATTCCCAGGAGACGATCTTTAAACATTTTGAGCATGACTACACAGACGTAGACATGAAAATTCTCGAAGCCACCATGCTCCTCAGAGAAGTATGTATCCCATAACCGAATAATTGATCGAAGCGGTAATTCTCGAATCAATGCACAATTCATCCAACGAAATGAGAATTGAATATATTGAATTCCTTCATTCATAAAGTGGAGGTGTAGTTCATTGTCTAGTCGATGAACGAGATCTTCTAATCGCATGACCATTCGCTGGAGTCCAGGCTGAGAGAAGGTGTAATGGTCTTGGATGTTATCCATTAACTTTGTAAAGCACCAATAACTATCTGCTTCTACATTAGCCTAACGTAGAATAAGTGTTAAAAGTTTGAGAGAAAAGGATATCAAGGTAACTTACTATTACAGTTGGGTCGAGTGTCGCCACGTCACATCGTAGCGGATCTTCTGTATAGTTTTGCATACAAATTAATAATAAAGGAGTTAAAAGATCATTCATTCCTTGAACATATCCGCTAGCAGGATGACGGATAGACCAGATATAGAGTATGCGCTCCATTGCTTTCCTCACTGCTTGTTGATGGAAGAAAGGGTTATTAGGACATGTGCGCGGTAAATCCACTAATATCTGACGTAAGGTTTCACCCTCTTGTGTAGTTCTATCAGCCTCTGAAATGGTGAAGTAGGTTGGAATAGAGTCTTGATATTCTTTCCGTTTTCGTCGAATATTATCTTCCCGCCGATCACGCTTGATTGGCAGATACCCCAATAAAATCTGCCAAACCATTGGTCGCAGATGTGATGGAACACCATTCCAACTAATCTTCCGTAATGCATTCATGTCGACGGTATCGACTGAGAGAATCTTTTCGAATTGTGCTAATTGATAGGTGCTGACCTTCCGCCCTTGATTAGGTGGCTTGGAGACTGGATTTGTAGACGGAGCAAAAATTCCGCTTTTAAGAGATGAAGATGTCGCAGTAGGTGCAGATGAGGTGTCTGGATCGGATGGGCTGCGAATAATCTTTAAGATTCCTGGTACAGGTCTTGAGAGGCCGGTTTCAACGTTTTTCTTGATTCGGTTAAGAAAAGCAACTGCTCCAGGTTGTTCTTTATCATTTGAATCAATTGTAGTAGGCTTTTGTGAAGTATTTTTATCCATGGAGGCGGAAAAGAGAGACATCTTACTCTCCGTAAAGAACTAGGAAAAGAGTTAACTAATACAAAATGCTTGAAATTACGTGAAAATTCACGTATTGTAATAAACTTCAATAAAGATATAAACAGATGAATATGAATAACAGTCCTTCCTATAAAAAATCAATTTAATTAATAATAAAATGGAATTAATTCAAGTAAAATCCAAACAAACATCAAACAAAGATAAAACGTAAAACTATTTTACTCAATTCATTATTTCGATAAATAAAGCATTTCCTTTTAGATTTACAATGAATAATCTCAGAAAATTCTTAATAATTTTCAGGAAATATGAAGGAAAAGCGATGTAACCATTAACACTGATCAAGAATCATCACGATCTTTAACGAACTTTACCTGCATTATTCTCTGTTAGACGAACCTTTTACTCAAGGAAATGGGTAAGAATTATTCTTATCGTCCTTTATTCTTCGTAGATCTCATCATAATCTCCTCGCAGCATTTAAGATTTTCGATCTTGTCAACACTATCTATGGAACCGGATATATCTCCGAGATCCGCTCTGATTGCTATGTTGTCCTCCTGACAAACTGGGCCTTAGCTCAAGGTCAATCCCCAACTTTATATCTTCAAGAGGATGCTTTGAAGTAAGTCTTGTATTTGTGTTAAATTTGCTCTATTTTAACTCTCAATTTCAGGCCAATTACTGATGCTTTACCAGGAACCACCATCACCACCCCATTTGGCCCTTCCCAATTATTAAAGATTCGTGCTGATAATGTACATGTTGCGAAGCCTATCCATTGGAAGTTAGCAAACAACGCTGCCCCAACTTTGTTCTTACAGCCTGAGGTCATCGGATTAAACCAGACCCCTGGATTACACGAGGGAGATGAAGTAATGACTGTTTATGGTCAAGGATATATTGAAAAGCAACGTGAGACTGATTTCGTTGTGAAGTTAAGACACTGGAAGCTCGCTCAAGGCCAGTCTCCTACCTGCTACCTTCAAGCAGCTGCCTTAGTTAAGATCCCTGGATTAACTGTCGGTAGTTACGCCAAGACTGTTTGGGGATTAGTGAAAGTTCTTGAAATTCGTAGAGATGGTACTCATGTCTGTCAAGCATCTCATTGGAATTTAGCAAACAATAAGCCACCAACATTATATCTCGCACCTGAAGCCTTTGCTTTGTTAAGCATCAAGCCATAAGGAATGATAAATGATATAATATACTGTATATCTGATTTTTATTTTAGATATTAAATAATACAGAGTTTTGAGTCGTAATAATAATCATGGTATTCGTTCTATCTCTCGTTATTTTGCTTTGATTGTTTGCTGAATAGTTTCCTATTCCGAAATAAACTTTGCCTCTGTGAGGAGGAAAATTGTCCTCCCTCACTTTCCTTCTTCCCAAGCCAGTAAGCCCAACCATATTCAAGACCTACTTCGATTGGCTCGTGATTCCTAATAATCACATCTTTGACAAAAAGAACAACAGGCCAGGTTGGTACAAGCCGTTGATCACGCCACTCCAACCTCCATATTAACTGTAAAATATTACTTTCCCTCGACCTTGCTTTATATGCTATTTCATTCATTTCTTTCTCGTTTCGACTGAAAGCAAGGTCATTGGCAAACATTCCCAAGTTAAGTATGGAGAGATCATTTGTATCTTCAATAGCGAAAGGAACGAAGAAACTGTTCTGGTTGTCCGATAAATCCAAAGAAATAGATAACTTTGATTCATTAAAAGAGAAAAGATGTCCAAGAAGTACTTTAGATATCTTTTCATCCAACTTTGATGGATTCAGTGTGGTGAAATTAACACTGGCCACACTCTCCACCACTTCAAGCAAAGAATAGATCTCCTTATTAAATATTACTGCTGCCTCAGGGTGAGATAGGAAACATCCAACTGTTTTATCTCCTTCGACATAGTTCTTAAACCCTCCCTTGCTGTAGCCACAGAGAATCGTGCCTTTGGGGATCGTTGATTCCATCACTGTCTCGTTAGCGAGAGCAAGAAACAGCCCTCTTCCATCACAAACTGTAGACTTTCCTACCATTAAACTTATACCAAGCTCTTGCAAATCAAAACCTCGTTCTATGAACTCAAAGCGACCTTGGGGTCCAGTAAAGGGAACGGCTACCTCTTCTTGATCAAGCGTTGGGAAGAGCTCTTGTGAATTGAACAAACATCTCCTGACTCTTCGATAATTACGTATGAAAAAAGATGTCGAACTGTCGAAACATATCAAGATCAATAAGAAAAGTGTGAGAGTTGTTACCCCTCTTTGCATTTTCTGAATATGCACGAATATTGTCATCATTTTGAACAATTCGATAACAAAACGATCCAAAAACGATTCAAACGATAGTTTCATCACTTCACACTATAATTGATTCCTTGATTCATTGCCTCAGAGGTCGGGAAATCCAAGGCAAATCTACTAAACTTGAGATGTGTTCTGCTTAATCTTTTGGGGCAAATCGAATCATTCTAGAGATCTATCTTCAAGCGTTAAATTCTGATTCAACCAAACTCACAAACCCTCCTACACTTTCCCTAACGAAGTTAGAAAGGTAACACTGAATCGAAGAATATCCTTGAAATTAAATAACTCTTTGATCTTCAATCAGAATGGAACATGAAATACTACTTGAACCACATTATTCCACCACTAAAACCCCTGGTCACCTGCAACCAAAACCACGCGATGAACATGAGTGGTCAGAGCATTTAGATGGATTCTCCTCCTTAAATGCGCATTCCAAGTCCAATAAAGACCATCCGGTAGAAATTTGTTGGGATATGTTTGAAATCCCTATCTTATTGATCTTAATTGCGATTATTTCAGCTCTTTCTGCTTTTCTAACGAATATGTTTGTGAATTATGGTAATTCATGGCGATGGAGTTTAGTAAAACATGTTGATAGTTATGAAAGTTGGGTAATTTATTGTATTTGGTGTTTATTCTTTTCTCTATTAGCATCATTTGTCACTCAAACCATCTGTAAAGAAGCGAGTGGTTCAGGTTTACCTGAAATGAAAACAATATTATCTGGTGTGATTAAACCTGTATTACTATCTATTCGTTTAATTATTGCTAAAATTTTTGGATTAAGTTTATCTTTAATTGCTGGTTTATCAGTCGGGAAGGAAGGACCTTTCGTTCAGATCTCTGGTGCTATCGCAGATCAACTCATGCGATTACCATTCTTTCAACATGTTCGACGACAAGATACCAAAAGATTAGAGGTAATAGCATGTGCATGTGCTAGTGGTGTATGTGTAACCTTTGGAACAGCCTTCGGAGGAGTTTTATTCAGCATAGAATTTACTTCTTCCGCCTATCTCGTCAAAACATTACCAAAGGCATTTCTCACCGCTGCAGTTGCAATGATTATCATCTATTGGTTAGGTGTCACCGAGAAAATTGAATTATTTGATGAAGAAATTCAAACAAAGAATCTTTCACCAACATTTCGTGAATTAATTGCATTCGTCTGTATTGGTATTATATCAGGTTTATTAGGTGTATTATTCGTAACTATTGTTGAATTTATATCATCATTAAGAAATAAATGGTTAGATTCAACCAAATATTCACGTTCTATTGTTTCTTTTCGCTCTTATCTGATGATAGCCTTTGTCTCTCTCTTAACATCTATACCAATGTATTATGAATTATCAACTTTCCCATTTTTTAATAATACTAATGGTGCGAATAAAACAATTATGGATACATTATTTCAAAAATCTGATTTAACTGATATTTCTACTTTATTAATTCCTTATTTCATTTATAAGTTTCTCGCTACGGCTGTGTCAGTGACACTTCCTTTACCTGTTGGTTTATTTACACCTGTCTTCTTAACTGGTGGGATATTAGGAAGAATTATTGGTGAAAAGATCTATGAATTACCAATGTTTGATAATTATTTTCCATGGGAATATTCTTTATTAGCAGCAGCTGGACTAGCGACAGGTGTGACAAGGTAATACCAGTATTATCCTCCCTCTTAATTGATAGACTTTATTCTTTCTCTCATATTTCCATCCCCTTAGAGCTATTTCAACTGCTGTTATCGTGTATGAATTGGCAGGAAAATCTCATCTTCGCCTACCATTATCAGGTATAAGTGACATCATCTCTCTCAAACACTGACCGTTCACCTCCATCTCAATCAGTGGTTGTATTGACAGCATATTTTGTTGGAAATCGTTTCTCTAAGAATGTCTATGATGCTCTGATCGGTAATTATGATAAGAATCTTATGATTGTTCTTCCTTAAATGTCCACAGATACTAATGGCACTCCTTACATGCAAGACTTACCCAAAGACCTTTATAATATTCCCGTGGCTAACGTCATGATCCCTATCAATCAATCACATGTAAGTAAGCTATTCACAATATTTTCAGCTACTACTAACAAACATTCAACCATCTATGAAGGTCTTAGCACTTGATTCCACCTACAGAGAAGCTTACAAACTCTTGAAAGCAATGAATGCGATGCATGGATCGATGAAAGGACGAGGAGATAGATCTGTGGATATGATATCCCAAGAGAATGATCTCACAGCAGCGTATCATCAAGATCTTCATGCATATTTAAGGACAAAAGATTCGTTACAAGTGGAAATCCCTCATATTGACAAGACTAAACCAATCTCCATCAAACACTACTCTCCCACAGTCATTCCTATTGTTAAGACAAAAAAGTCGATGGTTATTGTTGGGGCTATTCTGAAGGAAGATCTTGAAACTTCTGTCAAGCGACTTGTTAAGATGATTCAAGTGACTCACAGAGCACCGGTAAACGAAGATCTCTTAATCTTCTTTGATAAGCCTCTCAACTCTTTCTCATAGATTATTCTCGGCAGATATAGCAGTCAAGATATTCCTGAACCATACCACGATCATCATAGCCTCTCTGCGATTATCCCTGATGATATTCTCAGTGATATAGAGGATGGGAGAGACTCGAACCATCATCCTCACACCCACAATCATCGTATGAATACCATCGTCTCTCCATCGTTTACCACAGAATCTTCACCCTCAGTGTCGAATCATACCCCCTTTCGACGTGAAGGAGAGCGAGTAGAAGACATGAAAGACGGCGAGGATCCCCCTACTTACTATCAGTACGACGCAAAAGACGATAATCCCATCACACCTCACTGTAGCAGTAAGAAAAGGAAGATGAACGGAAGTAATGCAGTCTCCGATGCCCTGTCAATTAATCGAAAGATTCTATTCATTGAGAATGAGAAGACGAGAGACTATAACAAGAAACCTACCTCCTTAATAAAGAAATCTTCTCGGAGTGACTATTATAGTCAAGACCTTCCTACCTCATCAGACATCGATGGAGATGAGGATGAAGAACAACAGATGTTGGAAGATCCCTATATGAGTGAGGTAATGAGAGTATATTGAAGAATGATTTCGGATCTTTTAATGATGTCTCTTCCCCTTAGAGGATTCAATTCATATTAATCACTCATGGAGGTCGTAAGATTACTCCAGTTGCTTTGTCTCCTGGTTAGTTGAGCTTCTCTTTCAACTTTAATGGTTTCTAATTCATCCTCATTCCCTTCAGAGACGTATGATCACTCTGCCTCATGGAAGACGATTGCCTTAGCTGTGCCGATAGATCCTTCCCCCTATCAGGTACCACAGAGACCTCTTTTCTTTCTCACGCCACACTCCCTGACATTCTCCCTCGATCTGGTTAGATTGTGGACAGTATGCTGTTAAATAAGGTCGAGCTTATCTTTCGGATGCTTTCTCTCAATCAAGCTTATGTGACCAACTCTGGCAAGCTAGTCGGAATCATTAACCGTGCGACCCTTCGAGAGTTCCTAGGGAAGTATTCTAAGAGACCTATTGATAAATGTTTGCTGCTTATGAGATCTATTACGACCTGTCTGTTCTGCGGTAGTGGCAGTAGTAGTAGTGGTAGTCTCTGGAACTCTTCCTCTTCTTGTAACACCATGCCCTCCTCTCCTATCTTTACTCATCATCACCTCAATGGATATCAGAAAATTCCTTCTACTGAAGGGATGATGAAATAACAATTCTTGTATCCTGTAAATAATAATAAATTCAATGTATACCAATCGACTACTGTCAGAGTCACACATTTAATGTTAGGATTTATCGATTAGTGCTAATTAGGGCTTATTTGGACTATTGCTCTCGTCACTACTTGTAAAAGATTTGAAGAAGTCGTTGATCTTCTGATTCCATCGAGTAGGATTCGTCAATGAAGAGTCTGTCGATGACGCTGAGGGGGTAGAAGTGAGTAAGAGGTTGTTTTCTGCCTGTGTCGAGAGCAGATAGAGATCGTCATCGCTCTTTCTCTCGATCTCTGAGAATAGTTTCTTCAGATTGATTCTTTTCTCTTGGAAGCAGCTGGGGAAGAACTCCGGGAAAAATCGCTAATACGAATAATAACATCAATGAACAGTGATTTCTTTCTCTCTGCCTTACCTGAATGAAGGAGAAGACTAACACGTGTCCGATAGGAGTGAGAGGAATGATAAGAATGATGGTGAAAGGAATGAGTGTGAGGAGGTCTTTGCCAGTTCTTCGCATCGCATTCACTTCTCTTGGCTTTAGTGTATATCCTTGAGCCGCCCTTAAGATGAGGATCCAAGCATATTGCACGTCGGAAAAGAGAGTCTTTATTCCATCACCGAAATAGGCCAGACCAGCCCTAAGACAAAACAAGACAAGAGAATGATTACGTCATTCGAAGATAAGATAAAATATATTTGCTTACTTGATCTTAAGCAAAGTCTCTGATGTTACTTTACCAATCGATCCCCAATCAAATGTAGGCTTCAGCTGAGCATCTAATCCGAGGCGAGTCTTTAAATCGATCACCTAGAAGAGGGACAATAGAAGGTGGAAGTCGTCAGGCATACAGTATAACAGGAAGAGAGACGTGTGACATACCTCGTTAGTGATGAGATTTAACTCATCTTCATCGATAAGAGACACGAGATCGTCAGTGGATTCACTTATCATCAAAGCATCTACATTAGAGAAAGCAGGGGAAGTGTTGTTCTCTGGCGCGACAGCACCGTTAGAAGGGATGAAGGAGGATGCATACAACGCAAGATCTTGATTGATCAAAGCTGAGAGCTGCTTATCAATCAAAGTCACTTCCGCAATAATTGGCCTTTGTTCTGATGGATCAGCTGAAACCTCTAACTCTTGGATGATATAAGTACAAATCTTCTCCATGTCTAAGTTAAGGTTCATGATCTGAATCTTCTTTGATAATTCTTTCATATGAAGGTTTAAGGTACGAATTCTTGTCAAATGCTTGTTATATTGGTCGCTATTGTTATTATTGTTGTTGTTATTATTATTCGATCGCTGCTGTTTGAACTCATTGGTGATGGCATTTCTCTGGTTTGTTAGTTTTTGTAACTGTTCTTTCATCGCTTGAACGATCTGTGATAATTGTTCGATTTCTTTCGTTTTTGGTAGTTTTGCTTGAACAGGGGAGAGTAACGATTGCAAAGAGACTGATCCTTCGCTATCTTCACCTTTCCCATTCAATCTCTCCCAAAGCTCAGAGCCAAACTTCGCCACCTCTCTACCTGACGCAATCGTTCCATCCCAATCAACGGAACCATCTTCACGAACTAATAAACGGAAACTAGTCAGTTTATTCATTCCTCCACTCCCAACCTCAGTTCCTTCATTATCACTCGAGGGAGAGGAAGATGATGTCAACGGAACATTAAAAGTAATTTCATCTTCATTTATCTCTTGAAAATGTTTTGGTGATAAATTTTGAGATATTAATAATAAATCTTCTTTAATAATATTAATACGATGTATCAATTTATTACTTATCTCTTTGGATGAGATAAAATCTTTATTTAATATTTTTAAATTAATATTTAATTTATTGATTAATCTTTCATAATCAATCATTTGTGTTTGATTTTCCTTTGTTTTAATTTCTAATCGTAAGGCAAATTCTGATGCTGTAATATCTTTTAATATTTCTTTTTGTAAGAGCAATTCTTTAATTTTTTGTATACGTGGTGATAGGTTCGACGCTGACGTAGGTGATGGTAGGATAGTGGCGAATTTGACTGTTTGTGGTTGGAGTGTTATGGTAGGATTTGTGGTAGGCATCAAATTTAAAGTGTTGGATTGCTTTGAGATTGTTTGAATGGATCTGGAAGGAGTATACCATATTGGTCGTAGCTGTCGATAAAAAGCAGATCCTGTTGAGAGGATTGCCAACAAATAGAGGGAGCAGAGAATTCCAACCATTTGGTTCATCAGTCAACGTACAATCTGTAGATCAGGTAGTATGTAGATGGGATGAAAGGGTTGGATGTTTATTGCAAGAAAATCAAAAAATTCTAAGAGAAAGAAACAATAAATGCGACAACTGCTGCACACTGGCGTAATCTCATAAATTACGCCTGGCACGGAATTTTACGAATACGTTTTATTTTTATTTAACATTACATGAATGATCTGGTGCTTCAAATAGTAAGTAAATCTTGAGTTCTAAACATGAAACAAATGAATTAATATTCATCAATAATTTTAAAGTTAACTCACCGTTTTCGAACAATGTGGATTTGCTCTCGCACCTTCGCCTTCGACGTTCCACCATCAGAATCTCGGCTTTCAGCACTATTCTCGTAACTCCACAACTGTGAAACATCAGCCTCGAATAAGGGATGAAGTGTCCTGAGATCTTCTAATGTCAGCTCATTTAAAGGAATAGCTTTCGTTTCAGCGAGTTTCACAGCAGCGCCTATAATTTAAATAAGAAAAAGAATAAACTAATGAAGATAATCACCTGCAATGTGATGAGTTTCACGAAACGGAACTCCTTTTCTAACCAAATATTCAGCAATATCTGTGGCTAACATCTCCGGAACTAATCTGAGCTTTAGTTTTTCCTCCACAGGTTCCATCGTGCTGATGATACCCAGCGTAATCAATAAGCAATCCTTAACCGTTGATATCGTATCAAACAACGGCTCTTTATCTTCTTGGAGATCTTTATTATAGGCGCGAGGCAATCCTTTCAGAGTGCAGAGAAATCCTGTGGCGTTGCCAATCACTCTCCCTGTCTTTCCTCGTAATAACTCTAAAGCGTCAGGATTTTTCTTCTGAGGCATGAGAGAAGATCCTGTACAATACGCATCTGCCATCTTTACACCTTGTTGAAGGTTTGTAATAATTAAATCCTCGGCAAATTGAGATAAATGCACCATTAACAAAGAAGCCCAGTTCATTGTCTCCACAATAAAATCTCGATCTGATGTGGCATCCAGAGAGTTGAGACTAATATCATCAAAGCCAAGATTTGCTGCTAATCCTTTACGATCGAGCCCAAAAGGGTGGCCGGCGAGGGCACCACTGCCTAAAGGGCAGATGTTCACTCGCTGTCTTACTTGCGTCAGTCGCTCTAAGTCTCGGAGCAATGGCACAATATAAGACATCAACCAATGAGAATAACGTACTACTTGTGCTGGTTGTAGATGGGTGTATCCAGCTTGAAGAATGTGATTGAACCGCTCTGCTTTATCTGCAGCAGTGAAGATGATGTTCGCGAGATCTCCTCTCAATCCGTTGATCGCTTGCCGCAACCATAGTCTCACATCCGTAACCACTTGATCGTTTCTACTTCTGCCTGTATGCAACTTTCCACCAACTTTACCAATAATCTCGGTGAGTCGTCTTTCATTAGCTGTGTGGATATCTTCATCGCCCTCTTGGATTATGAAGGTTCCGTTCGCCCATTCCTCTTTCACTTTCTCAAGACCACCTACTATAATGTCAGCCTCTTCTTGAGTTAAAATTCCACATCGTTGCAAAGCTTGAGCATATTGTTGACTTCCAAATATATCCTCTTTCCACATTGTCTTGTCATAGCTCAATGAGCTATTAAACTTTTCCATGATTGGATCAGTCTTTCCAGTAAACCTTCCACCCCATAGTTTGACTGCCTTGTTTCCCTCGCTCATATCTTTATCTCACTTGGTTTCGATGCAATGATGAAATGACGAAGGATTTTTTGTTTGAAGAGAAGCAAAAACAAAGTAAAAAGATCGACTTTTGAACTAATCGATTTTTCTGGAAAAAGTCGATTTTTCTCCCTCTTTCAATTCAAAATTGAAAGGAGTAAGTAGCGAAGCGCTGCCTCAGCTTCATCTTTGATTGAATCACTCACTTCAGATTACCCCTGAATGCTTTTGAGGAGACTTTAAAGTAGAAGAAGAATGAAGGTGACACTCAATCCTTTCGGAAACGGTCAAACGAGACTGAACCAGATAGAACTAGCGTGTGATGGAACCTTACCTTCATCGTGTGTTCTTGGTCGTAATTCTGTCACGGGATTAGACCAAATGTGTGATCACATTCAGCATGTTTCTAGAAGTCATGTCCTTGTCACATGTAGAGAAAAGAAAGTATTTATTGATGTGGTAGCACGACAGGATCACATAGTGTTTCTTAATGGTACTGCTTGTGAAAGAGGAGAAATCGAGGTTCACTCAGGCGATGAGTTATCTCTTTTAGGCTCTCTAAATTACTTCAACTATAAATTTGAGTTTCATCCTGATAAGGACATGCTAAAGTCTCCAAATCATACTCAAGAGATCGACGAGATCCTTCCTCCCAGTAAACGTCAAAAGATCGAGACTACTCCACCTCAATCCGTCGTAGCTCCTTCTTACCAATTTCTTTCTACACTTCCCTCTTCCTCATCAACCCCCGCCCCTTTAGTTCCTGTCGCTCCTTCTATTCCCAATAGTTCATCCTCCATTTCGTCCGAGAAATTAATAATCGAACAACTGTTAAGACAATACGAATGCGAGATTTGCTATGAAGTTATGGCTTGTGCTTTTAGTCTCTACCCGTGTGGTGATTGCTTTTGCTACTGCTGTATTGAAGATTGGGCGAGTAGTTCGAAGAAGAACTGTCCTCACTGTCAAGGTGAATTTGATCTCAAGACCGCAATACCCAATAAGAAAATGGATAACGCTGTCAGAGATTTATTGAAGAATGAGAAAGAACAATTAGAAAGTTGGGAAAAGAGGGTTGAAGAAGGTTTGGAAAGGAGGAAACGGTTTATGGATAAATCTGTCCCTCCTGTTGTTGAAGCTCAATTGCCCAACAACACGCAACGAGCTTCGATCCTCTCCCACTTCAGGTTTGTAAATCCGACAGGGGCTGCTCCTGCTCAGCGAAATCAACCTGCAGCTACCTCTGGTTCCCTCCAAGCATACCCTATCGTGATCCCCCCAACCACCACAACTTCCATTTCAGTCAACTCGTCGCGGAGAGGAAGAAATTCACGAGCTGCTCTGGCTCAACCCCCAAGCGCTGGAGTTGTTGATCTCACAAAAGATTCTCAACCACCCCTCCCAACTGCTACACCGACGGCTCTACCGCCTCCTACTTTTCAATTGGTAGGTAATCCCTCTCAACTAGTTCAGAGTTTCCATGAGTTACTGTTGTATCCTCCTATTATAGCCGCAATCAAAACGAAGGAACTAACGGATCGATATTATTCTGGCATCTGCCAACATTGTCAGTGTATGATTACTACGAACTATACCCTAGCCCTCTTTTTTTGGAAAGATGGACCAAGACCATGGCAATCAGTTCCTTACCCCGATCGATTTCGCTATGCATGGAACATTTATCATCCAAGTTGTATTCAACAATGGAATCGTTTCATCTCTCAACCAAATACCCCGAACCAGTTTCAAAACAAGAAAATCTCTTACGTCAATGTCAACTTTGTTGAGCAAATGCCAATTGAGGAACAAATGCAACTTCAACAATTCCTTCTATGACACTCATGTAATAATCATGCATACCCGGACAAACTTGTTTTGCGTTCTTACATTTATGATTATAACGAATTCGAGATGAAACAATTTATAAATGAACAAAACAAGAAAGAAGGGAGAAAAGAAAAACTATATGTAAACGGAAGGGAATTGATGAACTGAGAACTTCTCTTTTCCCTCCTCGAGCGTATCATCAAACGAGGCACAATAGTCAATCTTAGAACTTCCTTTCTATCTTTCTTTCGATCTTTTTCTTTCTTTTCTTTGAATTTAATTCGATTAAAAAAGGATTGTCTTCACTTCTTTCTCCTCGCTTCAATTCTTTTGTATTTGAATTGCTTGTCTGGGTTGTTCGATTATAATGGTAGAATGAGTAGAAAGAAAAAGACTGGGCAATATTGCTATCATGATTCATTGAAGTAGAAATTACAGAACATGATTTAGAGGAGAAGAAGAAGAGATGAGGAACGAACGAGTCATGAATGCTTCGAATAATCGTTTCTACTTTGGAAAACAGACTGCTTTTTTTTTGTAATGGAGCAATCCAACATCTTCACAATTGAAATTGACTACTCTGATAAAGCTATATGCTACTAGAGAGCTCTTAATAAGACAAGAATAAGAAGAAAAAAAACAAACACAAACTAAACATATATTTCAAAGACCAGATCGACGTCAATAAAACACCAGAAGACAATATTAATTCATAAAATCGAAATTTGAAAGTGGAATATGAAAGTTCGACTAAATGCTTCAGGTAGTTGATAGAATTGCTTTTTGAGGAAGCAAAACAGATAGAAGGTAATCATATACAAAAGATGCAATCATGTAAGATGACAAGTGATTTAAGAGGTGGCAATCGTGTAGGGAGGTAGAGCGCTTGCGCTACTAAACTTATGAGAATCTCGAATAATGAAGAATCAATTGAAAATTCAAATTTGCATGATGATTAAGAATGACTCGAATAATATAACAGAAACAATTCAAGAATAATTCAACGCTTCTACACATTAGAACCGATAATGCAAATATAATTTGATTTCAAGGAGAAAAACACGATCAAGAAACAAAGCAACTTTCCACTGAACCAAGTGCAATATCAAGGTAAGTTTGTGGGTAGGAAGCAGGAAACTAACTTAGAGAAGGGCAAAGGGCAAAATTGAAGAGAAAAAAACAATGAGTAGAAATAAATAGAAGTAGAACGAAAGAAAAATGAGGCAAGAAAGAGAAAAGCTGGTAAACTAAACAAAAGAAGGTGCTACTAACTTAACTAAGAATGAAATCACCACTATTCACAAATAACTGCAACACCATAAATGTTTTTCTATATATAATTTTTCTAATAGTTTTTGCTAACTGTCCAAACCAATAATCCGAGAAGAAAAAAAATAAACGAGAATCCTATTATCGACTTCCAAAAAACGCTAGGTCATGGAAAAACGACAACAAGGAAATATGATCAATAATCTGTAATGCAATTATTGACAATTATATAATTTCACAATATACAATATTTATAAATTAGGTAATAATATACAACTAATGAATGTCTCCTGATGGTTCGAGATGTAATACAGAAAAAGATTGCGGTCCGACTACCTTCTTTCAGACTAAACGAGGTCGTTTATTGGACTCAAGGTAAGATCCTTCGCTGATGCTGGTGGCTCTTTCTCTCGCGGGTAATCTTTGCAGATCCTGGAAGCTTGGTGTATCGGAAGGATTATCTTCCACCTCAAGGAAAGAGTGATAAACAGAATTTCCTCCCTCCATTGGAGTTTCTGCTGATTGAAGAAAAGGGGTTTCCTCTTGCGTAAATTCGTACTCGTTGTTATAGCCGCCATGAGCGGCCGAGGCAGTAGAATAAACAGATTCAGAGCCAATTGTTGGACTTACTGAGGGAGGTGGAGGAGGGAGGAAAGGGGTAGAGTCAGAATTAAAGGAGGATTCGATACTGGCGGCGATAGCACCCTTACGAATATGCGTTACAGTAATTTTCGGCTGCTTCGAAAGATTAAACTCGTCATTTTCTTCTTCGTATTTATGATCATCGTTCATTTCTTGATCGGTAAGATGTGAAGGCGATAAAGAACTACTGACAAGAGCATCTTGTGCAACCTTTAATTCTTCTTGGAAATCGCCGAGTTCGCCACGAATTTGATCTTTAATAAAATTTTTATTTTTTATTTTTGTTGCTTTATCTGTGGCGAGTTCGTATAGATCGAGAACATCGAAACAAATATCTACACAAGACGTAAGACTTGAATGGTGAAGATGAGAAAGACTGGCTTACTTCTTAACGTAATATGATCAACTTCCTTTTCAAGAAGGCTGATCCATGTGGTTTCCACATGTGCGTTGGACCTGTTGATTGGCTTGATTTGAAGAACGATCATCGCAAGGTAAAGCATGGCAATCGCGATATGGTTTGACTGGTATTGGAGACACAATGTTGATCTATAACTATCATTGACGAAATTGATAGCAGTCTGAAGGGTAGAGTGTTTGCTCTCATCAGGGATCAAATCTGTGAGGGAAGGAATCAGCTGCTTGCTTTGTTAAGGAACAAAATTTTACTTACTCTTCAAGTCTTTATATTTCCCAGCGATGTTAGGATGGACGACATAGAGATCAAAGCTAAGGGTATTGAGGACCAATCGTTCAATTAGAATGACACATTTGTGGAATTCAGATATCGTCTATAAGGGGGGAATGAGTGCAAGAAGATTATGTTGGGGGGTTTGCTCACCTTTTCATCAGGAAATATGCCTGAATGCCTGATTTCATAATACTTATGGACGATATCCTTGAGACGAATAGCACTTTCTTCCGCTTTCGCAGCAAGAAACAAGCAAGCAACCGAAACTTTCTGTGAGAAAGAAAACAAAGAAAAAACGGTAACAAATAACGCAAATATTGATAAACACAGCTCTCAATATCCACTTACAAAGCGGTCATGAGTCGAGAAAGAGTGAAATAGGAAAAATCGATGGAAATACACCGATGCAGTGGACGTCACTCTTCGATCCAATCTACGCAAAGAGAGAAGACAAAAATGAATTCCTTCGCATTGAAATGAAATCAAAAAAAGTATTTACTTCGCTGCTGCTCCAAGGTCCTCGAGGAACCAGATCGTTTTACAACGATAAAGTTTTCCTTTCACTCCATCCGTTTCTTCAATGACTTCTTTACGGAAAATCCACTCATTCGTACTAAACATTGAAAAAATATCTTGCAAACAAAAATAACGACCAAGAAAGGAGAAATAGAGATAGTTTGAACTACGAGTAAGGGGGTGCGATAGATAGAGGCCGAGAGAACTTAATATTATAAATAAAAATAAATGATTTTCTTGAATTGTTCGCAGGAAGAAGAAAGTAAAATAATCACCGAATAAAGAAATTGATAATGAACCCTAATGAAAAATTTTATTTGTTTGTGTTGTAATATTTTATTTTTTTCTTTACAGTTTATTATTTATATATTTTTTCAAACCAAATAAATTTTTTCCAAATACCAAATTCCTTCCCAAAAGATCGATAAAATAAACTCTGTCTTGAATGGTAACCCTTGAAACCAATAAAGAAAGAATTATTCACTGCGATGAGACGGGGTATCGATTACTTTCCTTTTCCTTCGCTGCTAACAAAGAAAATAAAGACAGCCGACCTCCCTGTCACACAGAACAAGGCATAACGGCGTTTCTCTCAGTTCCCATCACCACCACCCACTTACGCATGAGGCGCAAATTAGTGGATCTTCCGCCGAACGTTTTACGCAAATTTGAATTTTTTTTTCGCTATGCAGAGTGCTTTTAAGGTTATTTATACATAATTAAACATCCGATTTAATAATAACCATTTATAATGATTCTATTCAAATTTGATCGCGTTCTCATAACCTCAGTTGGAATTTGATGACTTAACCAGATTTGCTCTAACGCAGCATATCTATTAGAATCTAGATGTAATGGCTTTCCTCGAAATTGCTGATGAATTTCACCATAGATATCAACGTAAGGGGAAGGAAAGTAGCATGATCGGGGTCCATGATTAAGTATGATATGACAATCCTAATAGATCAAAAATTATAAAGAACAGGATTGATCAATGAAGGGGCGAAAGCAAGATTGCAAAACTCACCTGAATTAAGAAGAAGATTCCAACTCCCGCTCCACAACTATAACTGTGAGCATGACACTGACCCTGCCCTGACGCATTTAAGATAGCTCCACATTGAAGACAAATGACAGGATAATCAAATGAACATTTCGAAGCAACAATTGCATGCAACTTGGAATAATCTTCAGGCAATCGAATCAAATGAGGTCGACCACCTTTACAGGGATAAAATCGCTTTTCAGGAAGATCGTAGTAATTTGGTAAAAGATCATTGGTTCGATTGCCTGGGTAGGGAGGTGAAGCAATCATCGCTCTTTGGTATTTATCATGATATTCTCCGAAGTCAGTCATCCAAGCTTTCATTACATCACCAACAAGTCCTGGAACCTCAGACCAATTATCAGCAAGAATAAAATCCAATCCGATCATCTTGGCATGGGCTATAATCATCTCATCGGTGATGTCTGTCTCTTCAGTTATCGGGTGTACGAAATGTTCAATTAAAGATGTATCATTCGACAAAGTTTGAAGATAGGTCGTGTAAATAGGATTCACAGCCTTTTGAGTGTTTCGAGTATGTAAATGAATTACCGCACGTATGAATAATAGCCACTCGCCGACTACTTTCTGGTAATCATTAACACTCAATGAAGGAATGTCCATCGTTTGGATGATAGTAAGAATTAATATCTTCTGCAAAGAAGGGTGAAATGAAGCTAAATCCTTCGCAGTGGAAATAGCAGAACTCGACGCTTGTTGTTGGAAGGGAAGAAGCAGTTGCATCAACTTTGCAAGACCAAACCAAGGTAATATTTTAATTAATTCAAATCTTTCTCCAGCAACACTCATATCAACTCCTTGGCGATAATACAATTGATCGAGTGCTGATGTCAATACAATTAATTCGAATAGAGGAAGTGCTAAAAGCGCTGGAATTCTGTACTTAATCCAAAAGCGATCATTAATCTCCATATTCAAATGATTGTCGATTAACTGAGATGATTTCCCTAAAATGCTATGAAACAAACTATTCATAACTAATGTTTCCATTTTACTAAGCATAACAATCTCTGATAAGCAGAGGATCATGGAGGAGAATAATTTGATCTCATCTTTGCCAGGAGAATATTTTAAATAATGACGAAAGAGGCTGGGCAAAGATGGGAAAGTACTTATGCTCCTTTCACCATCTCCCTTGTCTTCTTCACTAAGATAAGAAGTATGAGTTTGTAACAATTGCTGGATTTCGTTCAAGTGATATCCCGGTAATATGTGGTTGGCGTTATCAGCAGCTACTGTGTAAGCAAAAGATGAAGTCAACAGCTCGCAAGGGTAGTTTGCATTACGACTGGAATCATTTTCAATGTTTGAAAACATCTCTTCAATCAAACTAAACAAAAAATAAACGAGGTAAAGCAGAAAATTAGAAAGCTTTACAACTTACCTATCCCAAACAATTCGCCCTTCTAACTCATTCATATGAGGAAAGAGGATCATAGTTCTTTCACGATCACATGAATATAATTGCTTCAAGTTATTGGAGTTCAGCCACAATTCATTAACAACTGTCATCGCAGAAAGGGGATCCGAAAAGTGAGAGTTCGATGGGGTAACAATGGCAGAGGTAAAAGCAAGCAAATCAGCAGTGGAACTCATCGGAGGAGGAGGAAGAGGAGGGGAAGGAGGAATGATATCCGGCTTATTTGTATGATGCGGAAAAAAGCCGTTGCACAAGCGTTTACACAAAGGACATGGAAAATAACTTAACTCAGCATCGACTATCATATGATTTTGCTGCGTACTCTTCTGTTTCACGGTGTGTTGATACCTCGAATAGCAATCTAAGTGCATCACATGACCGCAAAAACCAACATGAGTATTACTCGAACAAGAATTAATCTTTTGTATTTTATTCTTATCAGGGGAAGGAACTAATTCCAGCGCATGGAAAGCATAGGATGAAGCTTTCGATTCATTATCCTTTCTCTCAGAGCTTTTAGGCCATAAAACAGAAGATGATTGGATTAATGCTAAATATCCTAAACGATTCTCCACAAAGTTCTGATCGTCACGATCGATTTTGCAAATAATACATAAGTTATCAGTAAAAGTTGCAAAATCAGAAGCGACATGCTCCTCGTCAGATTCGTTCTCGACACCACTACTGCTTTGCTTACGCGGAGTCTTTCCACTTCCTTCGGCAAGATTATCCTCTTCTACATCCATGGGATTTAAAGAACTGCCCCCTGTTTTGGGAGAGCTTTTCTTCAAACTCGACCCACCGGTTTCAGTTTCCTCGTCGCTTGCATCTTTAATTTCTTTCTTCCCCACTTCATTCTCATCATCTTCATCATCACTCGAGGAAACATCTCCTAACATCTCCAAAAATTTCTTTGCTGCTTCATTCATTGCTCCTAACTGACGGCTGCGACTATCTTCCATCTTTTTTACCTTCTCCTGATGCAGGTTCTGTATCGTTGATGTAGAATCTTGCCCATACATCTCTAATTGTTCTGCACACAGAGAATCTAGCTCACGACAATTTTGTAAAATCCATCCTAGTTGATATTGATCGGATCGAGTATCAAACGAAGATTTAAATACTTGGTGAAGATCATACATCGCCCTTAAGAAACTTGGAAATTTCTGCTCCAAAGCGGAATCAGTTTCCAGTAGGAGAAAAGTAAAGAATTTTCGTTTATTCGTTTCATAGTTGGATTCAGAGGGCGATAATGATTGTTCTTCTTTCCTCTCTAACAAACTCTGTACTATTAAAGTTAGTAGCTGTACAGCACGAGAATAAACAGTATCGTTAAGTGGCAATAGATGCAAAAAGTATCCTTTATGATAGTCACTCACTTCAGTTTTAGCAATCTTTTGTCGAGCAATAGAAAAGAAAATTTGACGTAAAATGGATAGAAACTCTTCATGAAAGAACATTTCATCGCGTAATGAAAGGAAGAAAGGATGGATCGTTGCTTGTGGCGAGATTTTGATCATTGGTTCTTCTTTCAATGGCTTAGGCTTGCGATCAGCTGCAATCTGATGCAGTGATTTGGGAATATGTGGGAAGCAAGGATCGTACTCTATCCATAAATCTCTCTTGAGGGTATAATTTGGAGGTGATAAAGGATTCATCACTTGCTTCGTCGAAATTTCTGATAACAAACGATCCAACTCATCAGAATTTATTTTATTACTGTCGGGATAACAGGTCAAACATTCCTGTAATTGAGAATAGGTCGTATTCCCACCAGCAAGACGATTAATCCATTCGCGCCGAATTTTCCCTAATAAACGATTTTCAACTTTCTCTGATGGTATTGGTGGTAATTCAGTAACAACATTTACTAATAATTCCAATGATTCTGCTATTAAAGGTGGCAAATAATCCATATCCTGAGAGAAGTGTGATAAATAATGACTGTCATGCAAGGAATGGAACAGGTAAGGAGCAATACCATTAAAAGAAAGAAAATATAAAGTTAAGAAAGTTGGTAATGGTAATATTGATAATGTCAACTGCAACAAAAGAACATCTAAATCGTAATTGATTCGACAAAAAGGCGGTTGAGAATAATTTAATAATTGATGTTGCATGACGACTCCATTTTTTCTCCAGAGCCCACATTCAATCTCTTTTGATAAACTTAAAGCACGTAATCCAATCTTCATTAAATACATCACTGAGACTAAATCCCCACTTAAAATATTCTTCATTTGTAGCAAACTATCTGAGAGATGTGGATATTTAACCACTTCCACCACAACATAAGCGAAAAATCGGTGTAGCGGGAAATGGAAAGACTTGATTTGGGACTGAGATAATGAAAGTGGTAATCCTAAAGGATGGAAAATAGCATCCTTCACTCTCTTTATTGGTAATAAATCCTTCAAAAAAGGTGTAAAATCCTTTTCTTTTCTTTGCCAACTAAATACGTAATTCACAATGACTTCTAGCACCTTCCCAACCGATATCATCTCAACTGTCTTATGATTCTGTTTTGTAGACGAATCACTTACTTTAATGATCGAAGACCCTGCAGTAACATCACTAAACCAATTTAGCATATATTCAAATAATGATTGAATACCAATCGCGAGATTAAAAGCATGCATCCAATCCTTCTCTTCATACAAAACATGACTATCCTTCGATCTTAACTGAGGATTTAGTTCTTGTAAATAATCTAATATGACAAGCCAATCTGATAAGCATGTCGAAGCAAATAAACGACAAATGTCCGGAATAACAAAAATAATCTTTAAATCACCAACAATTGAACCATAACGGCGATAAATAATTGCAGGAGATTGAAAGAATTGTTTTTCCATAAGCTCTAAAGATGATGGCGAAGACGTGTTTAAGTAACGACCACGCTGATGTGAATTTGTCATAATCATTTCTTCTAAAGAAAATACAGCACCTTGTAAAAAATTATAATGATAACATATCTCATGAACGAACACTTCACGATTTAAAAATTGTACTGAAAGGTTAAACATACTCGATCCTGATAACCCGTATCCTTTTGAATAATCTTGGCATAATGTTGAATAGGCTAATGTATAAGCAATACCTGAAGTCATCTTAAAAGGTTGATCAGCCATTAATGATAATAATAAATTATGAAAGGATTTTGCGAATTGTTTATCGAAATACATATCAAAACGAATAATTTGATGTAATAAATCTGATGTAATAATGCTACCCATTAATCGACACATTCCATCACAGGCAAGTGATAATGATTCCATCCATAATAATGAGAGGTAAGTGGCAAGATAGTGACATTCACCTTGTTTGGAGAGTGCTCGGACTGTATAACCAGAATTTTGTAAATATGGCATAATACTACTAATTTGAGACATGGTGAGGTTACTTCTTAATCGAATAAATCCACGAGTTTGAAGTAGGCTCAAATCTTCCTCTGGTGGTGCTTGAAGGATGCTCTGAAAATCGGGGGAAGTGTAAAAAGATTGAAAATCATTAATTGTGTGAAAATCATCGTAATAGAAGTTCAAACAATACGTTTGACTTGATGAAAGATCAAATAAGCTTCGTTGTGAACAAGTTTTACTAAATTCAATAAGATTTTTTAAGAGTAATTGAAAAATTTCTAATGCTGTGGACCTCATCGCGACCGGTAAAAAACTTGTAGGGTCATCATGAACTTTCCCATGTTTCGTACAAAATCCTAAAGGAGCAATACATAATGCTTGAATGAATCACTCGGAGAGATTGAACAAACCTGCTGAACTCCATGCATCACAATCACCACAGTCGCAACAACCTCCAGCAGCGGAATGATAGAAGAAAACTTCATGACCATCGTGATTGGATCCAAGATAGCATTCGTTACACAAAACGCACGTGTCATCCTGTCAATGGAAAAGAGTGTGACGCTAAATTAATGATGAAACAAAAGATTTTACCTTTTGGCACTGTCTGCATATCCAAACGATATCATTCGGTTTGAACTGTTGACGAATTGGAATAAAATAAACTAAAAGAGAAGAAAAAATTGTTGACCTGATACTGGCAGACTTGACGCGGTCCAAGTCTTTTTAATTCTGCTAATAAACCCTGATAATCTGAGGAAGGCAGCAAGAAACTTGATAAAAAATTTTGAAAGTCCGTGGCAGTGAAGTTACTCCACTGATTCGGATTTCCTGCTAGTATTTCCTCTAAACGTTGATTCCTAGACATGCTAAACCAATCCATTCAAGTGATATTGAAAGAAGGAAGGTATAAAACTTTCTTTTCTCTTTTTCGATTGTGGAAGAGAGATCGTAAATCTGCAACTAAATTTAACCATCGTAATTTCACCTTTAGAATTAAGGAATTGTTTACCTGCACTCCTAAACTTGACTCAAGAAAGTTCCTGCTTTTGAGACGTCTTCTTAACTCCTTTAAAACACCGAAGCCCAATGCGTAGTATAATTATTAGGCGATCATTTCACAGAAATTAAAAGCTTTTTTTTTTCACTTTTCATATATTCCTTTGTGGGAATAAAAAGTGTTCTCTCGCATGATCACAGATGGAATTCGCATTGACTTTCTTGAAGCATGTTCATTGGGATGCTTGCAAAGGGCTGAACTTCTGTTGATTGATCATCCAATTCTCGTAGACTTGGCGCTAGATGAGGTAGGAAATCGTTGATTTTGCAAATCTGAAAGGTTATTAAGTCGCCCTTCATAAAGGATGGAAACACAGGTCTGATGATGGCAACAAGATACGAACAAGAAGATATTGCGAGACTTTTGGTTCAATATGGCACAGATGTGAGTGTTGTAGATAATGTAAGAAATGAATAATCTCCATTCAGTCCGTCTAATCGCTCGAATAGTGGGGATATTCTGCTCTGTTCATTGCTGCCCGCTATGGGAGAACCAACATTATCCGATTACTACTCGAGAGTGGTGCTGATGTAAACTTGAAAAATAATGTAAGCTGGGCGGTGTCTTGTTTTGCATGAAAAGTTATTTATGATCAGAGTGGGAGTACTGCGTTAGTTCTAGCTTCTCAGTACGGAAAAACATGCGCTGCCGAAATCCTTATTGCTTATGGTGCGAATATTGATTCAAAAGATAATGTAAGATATTTGTTCTTTTCTCCCACTTTTTATCAACACACCCATTCCTCAGAGGGACTTCACCGCACTTCGATTTACCGGCTTTCATTCCAACACTTCACAATCGCAAAAGCAAACTATGCGCAACATGTTAAAAGTAAGAAAAGGTCTCTTATTGGATTTTCTCTTTTTTCTTACTTAAAGCGATCAGGCTCTGACCTAATGGAGGGTTGATTATAAGCTGCATCAGCTTTCTTTTAATATATATCTTATTGTCTCTGTTTCACCACAAAATCTCGCCCTCTCTGACGAAGCATAACTTCTAAGTATTCCTGGAGTTCAGAATACCAATGTTTTTATTTATTTTATTTTTGGTTTAATTTGTTTTCATTATTGTGAGTTTACATGTTGATTCTTTGACAACATCACTCAACTTTTTTGATGTCTATACTTCTACCCAACCCAACCCCTTGATAATTTCTCCTCGACACGTAGAACTTTAAAGAAACCTAGAAAGCTGCTAAATAATCGGGGAAGACTTCACAAATTATGAGAATTAATAGCTTTTGATACCCTAACCTAAAAATACCTCTTTAACCACAACATCATCCCTTCGACAACTCATTACACTATAGATTCTACTCAACAACGACAATATTTTCAACAAAGAAAGCGATGATATAAAAATATAAAAGACAAAAAACATATGATTCATTTCATTGTTTATGCGATTGGAGTCAACAGACTTGGATCTAAATGCTCCTGAATTTCGTTTCTACGCACGAATGTCACTTTTGCAGCGGTTACAGGATCTATCAAAATGTTACTCAGTGGCGATGGAAGTTCAATATTCTTACCTAACCACGGTCTGATGATTGCCCAACAGGCAGAGAATAAGAAAGGTGCGTCAACAATGAAAATCTTTTCCAGGGTATCTGGATAATGGTTTTGTAATATATGAATTAAGATTTTCACAACTTCATAGTCCATACAACGTAATGAAAATCCATGTAAATCCATTACAATTGTAAATCTCTCTTCTTCGGGAATAGCTCTTGATAGCAAGCTTTCCAGACAGTAAATGATTAATAATCGCATATCATCGACATCTCGATTATATTTATCATGAAATCGAGCAGTTCCAATGCCTATTGGACGATTGTAGCGATCGTATCCCTCAGTACGATAGAGTCCAGACTCCTGGAATTTAGTGACACGATGTTTCTGGCTTTCAATATTATCAACATCATGCTCTGTTCTCCATTGATTATAAGCAATCAATCTATCATAAGCATCTGACACATTTCCTTTGACTCCACGAAGAAAGCGAAGAATAGATACATCAGTAATTTTCGGTGAAAGAGTGATATTCTCAGTGGTAATCCTTTCTCGCAAGCCTCGAACTTGTTCTAGCTCCTCTTGAGTGGGAGTTGGAAATGGCATTCTCTTCTGCTAATCTAAGGTGAGAATTGAGTCGACGTCTGTTTGTGATCCTTTTGAAAGATCTGTTGTGTCGAGAGTGAATGACGGTGTGGTTTGATGTGGCACGAAAGATACAATTACAACCCTGTGTGGATGGTTTCTAGGCTATATTATTACTCTGTTACTATGTTACTATTGATCAAGGAGTACATAGCGAATATAGAATGCTATGGCACTACATATGAGCTGGAAAGCTAGTAAGACTGTGGTCAAGCTTCTTTCATGCATCGGACCAAAGATTCTCAAAAACAAATTAATTATTGTACAGTTAGGACACTCTTTATCATCGTGCTTCACCTTCCACAACCGATATTGATCAGCTTCACATGGAAACGTTGAATACGTTAATAAATCTTTATTTGCCAGTTTCCTTGGTAATCTATGACGTGGACAAGGCATCAACTTAAACAATTGAGGTACTGAATATAAAAAGTTAAATATTTGTGGTATAAATAACATTAATAGTGTTTTACTAAAATGGCTGTGTATTCCAATCACAGCGAATGTCATACCAGAGAAATAACAGAAAGTATCACACCAATTAAACTTTAATAATCCTAATGTTGTTCCAATATACGGTAATAATAATATAATCGCAAACATTTCATTATCACCAATATGTTGATTTGGTTGTAAATTGGTAATTTCATATATTTTTAAGAATAATAAACTGCAAGCAATTACATAAGACTGTCCACATTCTAAACCATTGATACCAGCGAGAATATTAATAGCATTGGTACAAAAAACAGCTTGCAAACCCATAAACAATAAAAACCACCAACCTAATTCAACAATCTTTCCATCTGCTTCAGTATCAACAACAGCGAAGAAATTAATAAATGTTCCTAACCAAGTCATTTCATGGTTTTGCATGAGTAATAAAGCTAAAGGTTTTGGAAAATACATTGCTGTACTACCAGAGTAAGTAGACAATAATGGTAAAGAGGCAATAGTTGGTAAGATGAGTTTATATCGCCATTTTAAATCTAATGTATCATCAATAAATCCAAGAAAAATCATAAAACAAATAGAAAATAATGCAGAATGAAAAATTACTAATTGTTTATCATTAATTGCATAGACTAATTGTGATAAAATTGTACAAACTAAAAATATTATCCCACAAACTAATCCTAACGCCTCAGGTACATCATTATTTTCATGTGAGGTTCCTTTCTTTCCAAGGTCTTTTCCACTTAAACCCTTTTTTAACGTATATTCTGCAAATATTGGAATCAAATAAATTGTTGAGATATATGCAATGTATCCAATAAAAACAGATATTGCAATCTTTCCTATAATGATTCGTCCATCTTCAGCGATTAATAAAGCTATTATCGACGGTATGAGAGGAATACCAGCAATCAATCGATCTAAATTCATTTTTTGTGTCACACGACAACCTAAAATCTGAAGCTTCCAACGGGAGTGAAGGGGGAAAAAGATGCCGCGTTTCAAAGTCAAAACAAGCACGTGTTAATCTTTGCTTTAAGAGGACTCAGTTAGAGGAGGATTTTAGGTAATAAGGGATTAAGACTCTTAGGTAATTGCGAATTATGCCATTTGTACTTTCATGCACTCAAAACCACTGATTGTGTCTGTAGTGCAACTGTCATAGAAGTTTATCAGAGATTTTTGAACTCAATTCACTGGACCGTCTATTACAGATTCCGCGTTTGTTGCTGTTCATTTCTTGTTTAACTCAATATCTATCTGAGAATTCAAGAATAGTTACTGACTTTCCAATTAGATATTCCTACTGTGTTGTTGTATCTTTCGAATCCTCAGATTGTCTTTAAATCACTCACCTCGTCCAACTTGAAGAACAGTTGCACTATCTTAATATTCCACTCTTTTGATTATAACTCATAACTTTTTTCCCCAATTACCACAATGTCGTCCTTTTTTGATTCTGTTCAAATGAATGAACCAAGATTCTTACAACTTCTCGAGAAGTTAATCGGTGAAGCTAAATATTTACAAAACTCTCCACCTCAGGGATTAATTCCGCGTGAGGATGCTGCATCCAACCATGTATTAGATATCTTAAAGCCTTATTTAAAGGAGAATGGTGGTGTCCTAGAAGCCCAGCGCGTTAGCTTTGTCGAAGGACGTGGTAACGTGATTATCAAGTATCCTGGAACAACTGATAAGATTGTTTCTTTTGTTGGAAGCCATTTAGATGTTGTCCCTGCCGATCCTGCTGGCTGGAGTCGTGATCCATTTAAGTTAACCATTGAGGGAGACATGCTTTACGGTCGTGGCACAACAGATTGTCTCGGTCATGTTGGTTTATTAACCGATTTTATGATCTCTTTAGCTGAAACAAAACCTGCATTAAAGCATACCATTGTTGTTGTTTTTATTGCTAACGAAGAGAACGGTCAATTACACGGTATTGGAGCTGATGCATTGGCTAAAGATGGCTATATGGAAGACTTAAAGAACGGCCCAGTCTTCTGGGTTGATGCTGCTGATTCACAACCATGCATCGGAAGTGCAGGTAGTTGTCAATGGGAGTTAAAAGCTGAAGGAAAGTTATTCCACTCTGGCTTCCCTCACAAGACCATTAACGCCATTGAGTTTGGTATGGATGCTGTAGGATATATTCAACAAAAATTCTTTAGTGATTTCCCACGTCATGCAAGAGAGGAAGAATATTCTTTCGCTGTTGGCTCAACATTAAAACCAACTCAAATTACTTGTGCGGTTGGTGGATTAAACCAAATTCCTGGTCATTGCACGATCTCTGGTGACATCCGATGCGCTCCTTTCTATAATGTTAATGAAATTAAAGCAAAGGTTGAAGGATATGTTGATGAGATTAATGCAAATCCTTCCATTGTTGAAAATCCTACTCTTCGTGGCCCTTATTCTAAGTATAACATCCCCTCTGAGCAGTTACAAGGAAAGGTTTCTTTAAAGTGGGTAGCTGCTGGTGATGATGGTATTGCTTGCCACTTAGACTCTCGAGGGTATAAAGCAATTGTGAAAGCTACAGAGCATGTTTTAGGTTCTGCAAAGCCATACTCTGTCACAGGAAGTCTGCCGTTAGTTCGTGAATTACAAGATTGGGGATTTGATGTGCAGATCTCAGGTTACGGATTATCATCTAGGTAAGAACTTCCGTCACTTACCCATATATGTTTTTGAATATTTGCTCAAATAGATATCATGCTGACAATGAATCGGCGAACTTGAATGATTTTAGAAACGCCGTTCGCATTATCTCGAAAGTAAGTTTGCTACTCGCTTTCTTATTACTTAACCTTACTGTTCGTTCTAGGTGATTCAACTATTAGAGAACGATGAAGTATAAACCCATGTATGTACAAAGCATCTTCCAGTTTTAGATAAAGGTCGTCGTTGGCTTCATTCTTTAGGAAGTAAGTCAATTAAGTCATAAAGAGAAGCTTTCGCATGTTAGGATAAATGGATCATAGCTGAGCATAAGTTATGATTTGTTGCGATAGAAACAATGAATGTTGTAGTGTATAAATGAACTTCCTTTAGAACTTAGTTTGGTCAGATTATTGTATGATACTTTCCCTGCTATGTTTTTCATTTTTTTTCTTTCTTTCTTTCACCTCCCAGTAGTGTTCTATACTCTATCCGCATATAGATTCTTCACTTCTTCCCATTCCTCATTCCATCTCCCAGCGCAATGAAAGATTGATAGAAAATTATTTTTTGTATCAATATTACTAAACGTAATGCCTGCAACACTCGTATTGAGACATTTCACACTTCGCATATGACGTAAATTTGTCAAAAAGAGGTGATTTTGGAGTTGAAGATGGCATTGAATCAAGTATTATTTGTTTTATCTGTTATCTTGGCGATATTGGCTTATTTCTTCTTTGATCTACCCGATAAGGAATATCAAGGAGCGGAATATGTGGAGGTTTACAATTTAGAAACCATCAAAGCTGCACCTCTGTCATCTTTCGATGAAAGGAAAGGACAATATAACTTTGGACGCTACCGCTCACCAGTAAAATATCTTAACCTCCACAAATTAACCAAATTTCAAAATTTGGTACAATTGAAAGAGTTTGTCTACACTGCAGTCTCTGATGATGAATGGTTTATTGGAAGTGCACTGCTCCAGTTCTATTACAATGCAGCTGCTATTGTCTATGTTTATAATGTCAAAACAAATGAATCATATATTAGTCAAATTGAAATGCCCTTTTTATCCTCTTTAGGAAGTCATTTCCCTGTTAACTCAAGTGCAGTCAATAATTGTGTTACATGGAAGAATAATCGTATCTTTGACTTCTCTGCTCGTAAATGTTATAATCATATCTCTAATTCTTATGACGTGCAGCTTTCAGGAAAATTCCAACAACAAGTTAAGTATGATATTCAATACTCTATTTCTTTACAAGGAGAGGCAATGTCCATGATCTTCCCTTTAGGCCCGAACCGTCCCTCGATGATTACAAAGTACGCTGGTGCAGAGAGCAGCGCAAGAATGGTGTTAAATGATAAAGAATATTTTTTATCCGATGGATTAGGTATGATGGATTGGACAAGAGGGTTATTACGACGCTTAACTTACTGGCATTGGTTATGTTTGTCATGGACTGATATCGATACTGGTGCTTCGTATGGATTACATTTATCAGAGGGAACTTATGATGACCCATCAAATATTTCTCTTGAAAGTACTCTTTGGATTAATTCCAACGCTCATCATATTAATTCAACGATTGTTTTCACTCCTTTGAATCCCACAGCTAAACCTTATGAAACTGACTGGCAGATTCATTCAACTGATGGTAAAATTCAATTATTATTTCACTTTGGAAATGTAATTAAAGGATCATTTCATTATGGGTTAATTGATGGTGATTTATTTCATATGTGGGGAGTTTATTCAGGAACTGTTCGATTGGATGATCATCATGTTGTTTCTTTGAATGGAATAGGTGGAACTTTGGAGGATCATTATGCATTATGGTAGCGATGCTTCTTTTCTTTTGTTGTGAATTTAAGTTGTTTATTGCTTTTTATTTTTGTTGTTTCGATACGTAGTTCATGAAAATACGAGAAATTAACATACCATAACAGGAAAAATAATATTGATTCTGCCGAGATCTTTCTAAGAGGCTTTTGTGGGGATTTGGTCGAGTGCTCTTTTTCGACCATTGCACCAGATTCATATAATTGAGCGAAACCTTCTGTCAACGAATCATCATGGCAACAAGTCCTCGATTCTTCTAGGTATTCCTCAAATAATTTTTATGATAGACAATAGGAAGAATCTGTCCCAGAGTCTAACATACTCTTTGCTCGAACATACATGGTTGCTTTGGAAAACGGAATGTGACATGATCGTCACAGTCTTTCCTAAATTTGAAAACGACGAAGGTGGTTGGCTATTATTGGTTGTCCTTTCTCCCAGAAGGACCTTCTATATGATTCTAAGCTTTTTGTTATCAACAAGTTGTCGGTAAAAGATGGGATGATGTTTCTTGAATTGCTTCAGTTTTTCGTCTTTCTTGGTCATTTGTTGCATGTTCAGTCATTAGAAACTTCTTATTCTCGACTTATAAGTGTGAAAGTTCCTGTGAAACAGCTTATTCCAAAGAATAGAAGCAAAAGACTTTTCTCCACACTTTCGTGGACTTTTCAAAAACATCCTAAGGACTTCATTGTAGGATCTTTGGAATGTTTTGATCTTCATTTTTTATAACGTTATAAACGTATTTCTTTAGGTGATTGAAGATCATGCATTGCAGAAGCTTGATTGTGAAAGTGTCTCCCAGAAACGATCATCTCGAAGTGAAATTCCATCCTACCTAACTAAGGCTCACTTGGAGACCATCCAGAAGATAAATGAAACTTCATTTATCACCAATAATTCTCAAAACCAAAATGTGGCATGTTTGTTGACCTTTGATCATCCTCTGACGAAGGAAGAGCGAAAGAAATTTCATCAATTCGTTCGAGATAATTATCCCCTCCTAGAATCAGAGACAAGACCGAGCTCTCAATCAAATCAAACAACTATTTATCTCCTGAAGAGAAACCAGGAATTTAGAAAGTTCTCATTGTATAACAGCACTGATATTACCTTACCCAACGCAGATAAGATGATTTCCTTCTCTAGACGATGGAATGATAAGCTTGGAGCAGAAGAATACAATCATTTTACTGCAATAAAGACATCGTTAACTACAAATGAAATGCTTCATCTAATGTCTGAAGACCTTCACCTTCCATCAAATCGTTTTAGTTATTGTGGTAATAAAGATGCGAATGCAATTACCTTCCAACGATTTTCTATATGGCATTTATCTAAACAAGTCTAAGGCAAATTAAATAACATTCGATTAAATCCTTTCAAGTATAAAGAAAAGATTTTAAAGAATCGAGGTGATTATCTGATTCGAGATATCCAACCATCGACTTATCCTTTAACATTAGGTAATTTGCAAGGGAATTTATTTATTATCACTTTAAGAAGTTTGAAAGATGAAAGATTTAATAATCAAGAATCTGTTAGAGAAAGAATCTTGACTAATCTTCGATCTAATCGAGAATTGAAAGATTTTTGTGGTTTCCCGAATTACTTCGGACATCAAAGGTTTGGATCCAGATTCTCATTAAATCCCTTAATTGCAAAATTCATTGTAAATAATGATTATCGTAGTGCTGTTATTACATTACTTCTATCACCTTCAACAAACGAAGAGATTGAGTTAGGAGGAATGACAATCTCAGTGATTCAAACCTGGATCAACGAGGCTAACAATCATCTGAACCTCACTAACTACGCCGATAATCACTTTAATATGTTTTATTTTGAAAGAATTAGAAGTTATTATATTGATTACGTGAAAAACATTGAAGAGAAAATTCATCATTTCGAACAAGTATTAGCTACTACTGAAAGAAAGGAATTACCGATCACCTATCAAAAGTTATTACTTCGATTACATTTCCTATTAGATCTTCTAAGCAATAAATCTTTTCCATCACAAAGATTTCCTCCTTTCCTTGGATTCCCTCAAAAGAAACTCTTACAAACGATTCAACAACAGTTTTATCATAAAACCCTTCTATCGAATAACTCCTCTGATGAGAGACATTACTTGTATGATCTCAATTATCATAATATCTTTCACTCTTCTTTAAGCTCTGAATTAAAGCTATTGTTTTTGAATAGTTATCAATCTCTCGTCTTCAATGAATTGCTTAGATATCGGTTATATCTCTCAGATCAAAGACTTGCTCCCAATCGCTCCTTCGCGAAGGGAGGAGACTTTGTCTTAGTAGATGATACTGGGAAAGCATACACTAATCAAGAGATCTACGAGCAGAATTGGAGTAACAGCTCTACGAGCTCAGAAGTCAAGACTATTTGCCTCAATGCTGATCAAATACCTTTAATTAATTCGTCCTCTGCTAGATTAAGGAATTGTTGTATTGCAGGGAAGCACTTCTATGTGAAGGAGATTAGTAAAGAAGATGAAGAAAAGCAAAGATATCTTTTATCCCATATTGTCTTACCTTTACCTGGAACTCATACATCAATGAACACTTCTTTTATACAATCTTACTTTGAGCAATCATCCCATCCCATCATCTCCTGGAAGGAATTAGCGAATAGCTTATGTAATTGTACTTCATCCTTCGCTTTAGCTGGTGCGTGGCGTCATGTTTTCAGTCAAGCAAGTAATTTAAAGCTGTTTAACGACGAGTCCAATGATTGGATCTGTTTACATGACGAGGAATCGATCCGCGGATCTTTTCCTCGTCTTGTAAAGGAGAAGTTTGATGACGGAACGATTGATGAGATTCTTTCTCAGCTCTCTCCTCTCAAGTCAGCCATCGCTCTCCCTTCCTCACTGCTTCGTCCATTAAAGAAGAAGAAGGATGAGAAAGAAGTAATAAGAGGATCTAAGCCCTATGACAGTGATAATGTTGTGGATAGTAATAGTAGTGATATTAGTGATAATAGTGATGTTAGTGATAGTAGGGATTATTTGTGTCGATTATCATTTTCTCTTTCCACTTCTTCCTATGCGACTGTATTCTTAGACCATCTCTTAACTCGGATAGATTCGATAGATTCCTTGACATGACATGATAGGATATGATACGATCCTTTATTATCTTAAAAATGTTTATGAATGAGTAGTATTAATTAAGTAAAGTATGGATATGAAAACTCTTTTTCTCTTGTAGGATGATATGATATGATATGATATGATATGATATGATATGATATGATATGATATGAT